>Ga0160434_100273_pt1 | contig 19516 bp, 33 predicted proteins | sample HID1973I_E0MG_FD_108273 | JGI IMG/M metagenome (GOLD analysis project Ga0160434, IMG submission 108273) | Enriched mosquito-associated microbial communities from UW Madison campus, WI, USA - HID1973I_E0 MG | ecosystem: Host-associated > Arthropoda: Insects > Digestive system > Unclassified ...
CATCGCCTGCATCGTCGCCGAGAAACGCGGTGATCTCGCCGAACTGCCACCCGTCGATCGCTGGCAATTCCGGTTTTGCGAAGCCGTAGTACACAGGCGCGCCTTCTGGGCGCGCAATAAACGCGGCCTCCACCGCGTCCGCGCTGGAGGCTGTCGGATCTAACAGGAGCTTGCGACCAGTCGTCATGAAGGCTAACGCCTGAGTTAAGCCGACCGGCGAAGCCGGTTCGGCTTGAATGAATTGTTAGGGCGCACTTCCGCACCGTACATGCTGCGGCGTGAAGGACTCAACTCTTACAAAAGCTGGCCTGCCTTCAAACTCTGGCGGCTCAGGAATGACAGACACTTGGTACTCAGCAAGAGTGTCGAAAGGGCAATTGGCGCATTCTCGTGCGGCAAGAACCCGCATGCGAGTGCCAGGCTGGAGTGGAACAAGGAACGTCATCTCTGGCCCAGAGAATCCAGGGTTCCAGATGGAGACGTAGTCCGTCTTCTTCTCCTTCTCAAGCCTCAAGGCCACCCCGTGCGCACGTAGAGTTACCAGTAGCTCACAGGTTTTCCCGATGAAGTCTCGATGCTCTGGATCTTTGGATACGTCCTTATGTGTCTGCTTCATGTCGCAACCGAGGAGCAAGATAGCGACCATAAAGCCAGCTAATGAACGATTCGCTCGCATGTACGCCCTAACGCCTGAGTAAAGCCGACCCGAGAAGCGGGTTCGGCTTGAATGAACTGTTAGGCAGCACTCTTGAACACAAATTCATAGTGAGTGATCTCTGATGGGTGCGCTTTGAGTTCTGAAAGCAGGTCATCAGGAATTGGGGCCTCCGAGCACTTCCAGCTCGGACTCCACTCCATATGCGGCTGGATCCACTCTGGCGTGACAGTGAACGAGTCGTAGCCCGCAAATAGGCATTGGTTGGCATATATGAGCTTGATACAAGCTGGGGCGTCGGAGCGCGCGACGAGCGTCACGCCACCACGCTGGAGATGCGGAAAGTTCCACTGTTCTAACAGTTCGCGCCAATCTGACATGTGCGGCCTAACTACCTAATAGACGGACCCCGGGGTCCGGTTATTCGACTTATCTACAGCGCCGCGTATGGAGCGCTATCCCATTGAAGCGCCTCGATATTAGACGCTCACCGTCCGACTAACAACCTGGCGAATAGCCGGACCCAGCCGCCGGTGCGCCCCACCCCACTACAGGGCGCCGACAACCTCGCGCATGGAACCGAACACCACTACACGGGCCATCGGGAAGGCGACCAGTCCATTCGTCTGTTGCTCGCCCCTCGCAACAGTCGAACTGGGGAAGGTGGTCGCCTTGAACCTGGACGGAAAAGGGTAGCGATGATCCACAGAGCCTCTCTTGGCATCGGTGCGGATGGAGCGGTCACCGCGGCGTTGCACCCTGCACCCCTCTGGCGCCGGTACACTGCCGGCGAACTCAGGGGAAAAACATGCAGCGAGAAGAGCCGCGGATCGGAGCTCCCGACCTATCCGAAATCGACTTTCGTCGAGGCGAGAATCGGAATATTCCTGCACATCGCCCAGGCTACAACCTATGGTGGCAAATCGCTGTCGGCGTGTTCATTGCATTGATGGCACACAGCATGGTTTGGGGTGTCTATGCACGCTGGGAAGCCAACGAAGCCATGAAGGAATTGAACGCCGAGATGGCGAAGGAAGCAGCCGCGCTTGAAAGGCAAATGCGCGCTATCCAAGCCCAAGCAACGCACCCAACCGACAATAGGCCATGGCCAACCTCAACCCGCGTACCGTCCCCGCCATTACGCGACGGCGAGCGGTGTATCAAAGGTGAGCGCTTCCGACGCGTAGAGAACGGGTGGGAACATCTACCCCGACAGCCCTGCTAGCGAGTATCAATGCAGGGTCACACCCTGCACTCCTATGCCTGCTCCCACGACCTCGGCAGGATCACCGGCGACGACGGAACCGGCGAACGGCGCTGATGATGGCGCAGGCTGTGCAGGATGCGCAGGCGCCATCGGCGCTTGATCGTTGCGTTGCCGATATGGGTTATACGGCACGCCATGCCGAGCGACAGTCCTGCACTCGGGCTGAGACATTTCGTAGCGCGTGCCCTGCTCTGTCAGGCACGTGCACGACGGATCGCCCGGATCACCGTCGACCGGAAGGCTCGACATGCAATACAGCTGCGGATCGCTGGCGGCGGCGCGCTCATCGAATATGGGCATTGTCCAGGGCATGGAAGCGAACCTGGGCAAGTGCGCCTTGGCGTAATCCGTCGCAGATGCATAACGCGGCAATTCGGTCTTGACGCCGGCAGGCATGCCGACGCCGGCTTGCGCCAGCGACGGCCCGCCTGCCCGCTGTTTTTCGGGTGGATTGGCGATCTTATTCACCTGCCACATCACCACGCCAAGGATCGCAGCCGCGATGGCGGCCAGCACCATTCCACGCTTGTATTTACTCTTGATAGTGCGCTTGACCGTGTGCACCTCGGCCGACTTGTAGAGCGCATAGCAATCTTTCGGAAAGCCCCAGCGCTCATGATCTTCGACGGCCAATCCCTTGTCGCTGCGCACGTTGTCGATGGTGCGGTTGCGGCGGTAGACGGTTGCCGACTCTTGCCCGTTCTCGCGAACAAGATGCTCATGCAGGCCGACAAGAGCGCGGATGTTGGTATGGATCAGCGCAGGGCTTTGCGTCACCAGAATCAGGCGAATGCCGCTATGGCGAATCGTCTCCATCGCTTGGATGTAGGCCGGCACCGCGCCGGTGGCAGCACGGAAGAACCGCTGCGCCTCATCGACCACCAAAATGGCGCCGGCAGGCAGTTCCTCCCACCGCGTGGGATCGGGAAAATCGCTCACCCCGTCGATGGCAAGGCCGTTCAAGTTGCAGACGAAAACCTCTTCGCCCGCGTCCACCGCCTGCTTGATGTACCACACCGTCCGCAACGTCTTCCCGTTACCGGGAACGCCGGTGATGAGCGTGATGCTGGACGTTTTCGCGATCGCGCTCATGCTCAGTCGGCCTTGGCAAAGAAGACTTGTTTGGCGGCGATCAGCGTCAGCGCACTGACCATGATGCCCGCCGCCTTGGTGATGCCGAGCAATGCGAACCAGCATTGCCAGTCACCCGGAATCGCGTTCCAGGCGGTCATGGCGTGGTCGATCAGCGGTTCCACCGCAAATTCATTGGTTGCGATGACCAAGCCCAAGCGGCCCAAGAACCCGGCGAACATGAGAACGGCCTTGGCCGCGAAAAAGCGCATGATCCACGGCCCCACGGCCGCCAGAACTGCGCTCACGATTGGAAGTGCCAATGGCGCTGGCATCACTTGCCCCCGAGTTGGAATGCGACCCAGAGATAGGCCGCTGCGACGATGAGCCAGCCAATCATGTTGCACAGCGTCCAGAAGGACGGCGGCAGCGTGATCGGCTTGCCTAGAATTTCGAGTTGCGTACTGAACGAGCAGCTTCCGCCACCGCTCCCGCCGAAGAGATTGGGATTGAAATCCTCATTGCTGAACGTGTGGAAGATGCTGTCTTCCGTCACGCCTTCGTGGCCGTCGCCTTCGTTCGCGACCGACTGTGCATCGGCGCGATCCGCCGCGCGCACTGCAGCGAGATAGTCGGCGGTCGTGTCGCCGCCCGTAGTGCCGTCCTTAGCAGCGATCTTCTCTAGCAAGCATGCGGCCTTCCACTGCTGGATAAGCTGGGCATACTCGCCGGCCTTGCAGCCATCGCCGGAACAAACGGGCATACCGCCGCCCGCGCAGTGACCGCCGCTGATGTTCGCTTTCTTGCGCGTGTTGCAGTCGATCCGCCACTGGATCTTGACCTGCATGCAGGCGATCACGTCGCCCGAGCAGGACGGCGGCATATCGCAGCTATCACCCCCTGACGCCGAGTCCTTCTCCGGATCATTCTCGGCGTCTTCGTCATCTTCATCGGCTTCGCCATCGCCGTCCGAATCCTTGCCGCAAGTGCCATTGGCGCGGCGCGCTTCGCCAACAGCGCATTGGCCCTCGCCCGGAAGGCAGGCACCCTCAGGTGACCGAATGTTGCCAGGCGGACAGGTGTCCTCTTCCTGCTTACACACGCCATTCTGCAACGACATGCCATCGGGGCAGGAATCATCGGGGACGCACTCGGTTCCGTGCACCTTCTCTCCAGCCGGGCACTCAGGCACGACCGGCTGGCAGATATTTAGGTAGCCGTTCCAGACGTAGTTTCCACCAAGCGCGGCGCAGTCCGGCTTGTCCGCGCAGATGCTGCCAGTCGGGCTACGAACAGTCGTTTCACCATCGCCCGTCTGCCGATACTTGTAGGCGCAGCCGTTATTGCAACCCACCGATCCGCTAGGCGGATAGAACAACGTTGTTTGCGAAGGACGAGAGGAACACGCGCCAGTGAATCCGTGCTGATAGTCGGATGTCGAGCAGAACACATCTTGATTGATCGGGCCACCGCTGAAAGCGTTAGTGCGGTAGTAGCAGTGGTATCGATCATTGCTGACGATCCGGCACCCCCCATCTGCTGGCACCACGCGTGGACGATTCGTCGTGCCTAGCGCGATCGCAGCAGCCTGCTGAGACTTGCAATGCGCGTAGGCGGCCCCTTGGTCGCCGTCTTGATGCAGCGACTGCGCGCGCGCATCACCGAGGCCTATCCACCCAAGCACGACCGCGACAAGCATCAGCGCGACGCGCCGCGCAATGGCGTGAGCAAAGATGTGCGAAAGGTTCATTCGCTCCACCCGTTCGCGACGGCCACGCCGGCGCACATCCACCAGATGAGCAGGATCAGCCCGTAGAAGTCTTCGAACGTGCCAGTCATGTTGCCTCCAAAGAAAAAGGGGCAAGGAGGTTCCCCACCCTGCCCCTTCAACGACCCGCCCGCGATCAGCCGCGGGGCTTCAACAGGCCGGTGGCCTTGATGGCCCACAGCACGACGGCGAACGAGATGACCAGGCCGACGACGGCGATCTTGTACGTATCGAACTCGGCTTCGATGGCCGACACGTCCGGGCCGGTCTGGGCCATGGCGGTGCCGATGCTGACGCCGACGAGGGCGGTGCCGGTGGCAACCTTGGCGCCCAGGGCGCGGACGGAATCCTTGGCACGGTGGATCAGGGACTGCTTGTTGTTGCGGTTCATGTTGACGCTCCTAGCGTTGAGGTTTGAAAGTCCGCACGGCGGCGGCGATGAGAAACAGGCTTGAGAAGAACGCGAACCCGATGACGTTGGCCTGTTCAACGGTCGGGAGGTAGTCGGCTACCCGCGCCTCATCCACCCAAGCCGTTTCCACGCACTGGCCGGTTTCGGGCAAGGGATCGTCTAAGCACACGAGATAGCGCATGGATCACCGCCGCCAATGGATCAGGACGGCGGCGCGAACGAGGACACCCGCGACGACCAAGCCGCAGGCGAACCCGATCAACAGGAGAGCTTGCGGCGAGGCCGTGGCGAGCTGATACGGCATGTCAGGCCTTGGCCGGCTTGGCACTCAGCGGAACGAGGTCCACGAAGCGCTTGAGGGTCAGGTCACCGTAGGCGCCCAGGGCGAACGACTTTGGATCGATGTCGTACTCCCCCGGCGGATACGGCGGGCGCGAGCCGAGACCGACGCGGAACGGGAGTTCGAACCCGTTACCCAGATCGAGACCGACGGTTTGGGATCGCATGATCCCCCTGCTGGTCTGCTGTTCTTCGACAGCAGCGGACTTCACGCGGCAGTTCGGCATAGCTCTTCCCTCATCATTCGATACAACGGCTCACCCTTGGCGATACCGCGAAAGCGTCCGGGGTGACCGAAGCGGACGACGCGGGTGTCGAGCACATCAGCGAAAGAGGCGCCGAAGGCTTCACGGAGACAGAACAGGAGCGGACCGGCTTGACGCTCAAGCCACTCGACCGCAGCGGTGGCGCTGCACTCGACCTGCTTTTTGATGGTGCGCATGCGCGTGCAGATGCCGGTAATCAACTCGGCGAGCGCGCTGTAGGCGCCGCGCAGGTACGGACCGGGATTGCTCAGAACATCGGCCGAAATCTCGACATGCTTGCCGTACAGCCGAACCTCAGCGCGCACCCAGCGCGAAGTCTTGAGGCCCAGCTGCTTGCCCTTCTCGTAGACGCACAGTTCCTTGTGGCCCTTGCCGCCCACGTAGAGCGTTGAGCCCGTGCCGTGGCCTTCATCGCTCAGGAAGCGATGGCGCGGAGGCGCGCCGCCTTCGCAGAAGTCACCAGCGGCCGCGCGTTCGCGCAGCGCATGAACGTCCAGGCGCTCGCCTTCGTAATCGTCGTGTGCCACGTCAACGCGGCTGATCTTCGCGCGCAGCGTTTCGACCTCACGGCGCACGCGGTTCCAGTCCTTAACCCACTTGCAGCCGGCACCTGTCAGGGAGATGCACACCGTATCCCGGTTGCCGGCAACGCCGATGCGGCCGACCATCTCGCCCTCACGATCCGTGAGGTAGGCCGACTGCCGGTAGAACATCCATGGCTTCGCGCGGAGCGCGCCGGCCACGACCTCACCGCGAAACCCGAAGATGCGGAACAGCAGCAGGTCGATGTTCTGGCAGCGAAGGTCTTCAAGCGAGGATTGCGGGACCACAAGGGTCAGGTAGTCGATGATCGCGGTTCCGTCCGATGCGACCTGACCCTTTTGGCCCGTGTTACTACTTGGGCCAACTTCCCCCGCCCCACCCTTTTCACCGGTCGGGACCGGGGAAAAGCTCAGACGGTCACGCTTGCGCGGCGCCATGTCGCCGCTGAACACGCCGGACATGGCACCAGCAAGGCGCGCGGCCTTGCCGTTGATTTCGACTTCATCGCGCTTGCGGCGGGTCATGCGGGCCTCGCCTGCTGCGCACGGAAGCGATCACGGAAGCGGACGGATTCAGAGATCAGCTCGAATGCGCGCATGTCCTGGCGAATGCGCTGGGAACGGCGCTTGTCGCAGTAGTCGAGAACCGCGACGACGAGGCTCAACAGCGAGAGCCCGAGAAAGACGAAACCAACGATCAGTCCCATCGCACCGGCTGGCAGCTGTTCCATGACATACCCCCTCCCCCGCCCCGGAAGCCCGCCCCCCGGCGGGGAGTCCGGGGGGCGGGATCGCCTACAGCGATAGGCGACGGGGGTCTTTATAGCCGCCTACTGCAATAGGCGTCAACAGCAGTAGGCTACCGAGGTAGGCACACCCCCGGAGACGGCTATGGATTGGGATGCGTTCTTTGAGAAAACCCGCGTCGCGGCAGGCGTTGATAGCTTTGCGAAGCTCGCGCCCAAGCTAGGCGTAACCGATGGCGCAATTGGCCACTATCGGCGCGGTCGGCAAATCCCATCGGTGTGGGTTGTCGCGGATGCGCTGCGAATCCAGGGGCATCCGGCTCCTGAAAAGGCAGCGGTGGAGATCATGCGAAGCGAGGCGCGCACGAAGTCAGAGCGCACGTTCTGGAAGCGGCTCGCTGCGACCGCCACCCTCCTAGTGGCGGGGGTTATCGGCGCGGCTCCTGGCATCGCACAAGCAGCGACAACTAGCTTTGATGCGGCGCCTACTGTGCATTATGCGAAATTAAGGATGGGGCTGGCTGCGGCAGTCCTGCTGCTTTCTGGGGCTTCTGCTCCCGATATCTCCCCAGAATTCTTCCAGGCCAGCTGAAGCCTGGCCCCAGCCATCCCCAACCCTCATCCGACCACTTGAAGGCTTCCGCATGGATCTGACCGCATCCAACTTCCGCCCGCCGTGCTGGCCAGCAGACCAAGGCTGTCCCAACCAGTGCGCCGAACAGGTTCGGGACCAGATAGTTCGCAACCACGTGCGCTTGCTGGCCCGTGGGCCGGCTGGCGCCTCGCTGGACGCGACCTGGTGAGTCCCGAGGGCATCCGGCTATCGCCGACGCGACTCCAAGGGCTAGCTTGGAAACAGGACGCCGAGATTCGGCTATCAAACCTCCGGAAACGGAACGAAGCCGCAAAGGCTGGTCATCGTGGAATGGTGACCGTGATCCGAATGCCGGTCCGCGACTGGCACGAAGAACGCTTCAGAAACCGCGCAGGATAGCTCGCCCCCCGCAGGGGCAATGCCCCTGCATCCCATCTATCGCTCCGTCCAAATCTGTACCACCGACAGAACTGCTGATATCAACGCGAGAACGATCGCAATTTCTGGGGCGTACTTGCGCACTAATGTCTCATCATGGTCGTGAGTGATTAATGCGCTTGGCATGAGTTTGGAGCGGAACAACCAGATAAAAAACAATGATGCCAATGCTGCTCCCCAAGCAATGAGGGCAGGACGGTTGCTGAGGCTGGCAACGGCCGGCCACTTCATAGAAGCCACGTTCACCGCAAACGGAAGATTGAACAGGATCACTATAAGAATGCCAAGAGGCAAGCTCATCATGCCGCTATACCATCGCTTGTTGCTTTGCGCGATCAGTACTGCCGTTTCCACTACACCAGCACACCATGCCACGGAAGGACCAGTTGCGTTGATCGAAGAGAAATAGCTGAACCTATTTCCGGATCGCATATAGATGTACTTATCCTCCCGTCGCAAGCTGAGAGAGAAATTATCGACTGTCTGATTGAGATCAGCATCAACGAATTCCGCAATTGAATTGAACGTGAGCTTCTCGTGCTTTGAGTGAACAGTTAGTACCGAGTAGGTAAAAACGTCGCCGCCTTCTCCGAGTGACTCGAAGAGCCGAGTCCATAGGAGCTCCAATTGGTCGTGATCGATGCGAAACGCGGGAAGGTTTCGCTCGCGGCTGAATTCTCTTTTCACAAGAGCTCCAAATAGTGATGAAAGTTAGACATTAAAATCAAGAATTGAATGCTTCTGAACTATCCGCCTCGACAACGCTGCCAGCCGCCCTGAGGGGATGAAACTTGCTCCCATCCGTTCGACAGCTTGCGCATTGCTTGACCGCCGACACAGGCATAGCCCAGCTGCTTGGCTTCTGATGAACCGAGCGCGGGAAGGTCGATTATTTCCGAAGATGGACCGGGTCGGCCTTGACGTTGAGCATCGCCCTGCACCAACGAATTCTCCCAGCCTTGGCAAAGCTGCTGCATGCTGGGATGCGGATGGTTGCGATACTGCTCGCAGTTCAATGGCGTGGTGTCTTTCGCCATTGAGTTATACGGCTGGCGCGGCTGGTATGCCGGGGGCGTGGACTGGCTACGGGGGCCCTGGGCCTTGATCGTCTGCGCGTGCGTCACTGGCGACAGCGCCAGCAGGATGAGCAACGTTCCCCTCAACATCCATTCCCCCCGAAATGGTGGCCAGTACGATCAGATGGCTGACATAGTAGCCGAGGAAGACCCAACGGCCTCTAGGGAAATAAATCACAACATCCCCAAGGACCCATACCAGCGGCAGCGCGAGCAATGCCCAGCCATTGAAGCTGCTACGCAGACCGCGACGAAGGCAGTCGAGGCTGCCGGCATGGCTCTCCCCTACCCCTCAAGCCGAGAACCTCAGGCCAATCCCAGCCGGGTCGTTATCCAACGAGTACGATGCGAAGATGCCGATCTCGGAGGCGAGACTCTATAGTTAGCGATCGGTGACGCGATTGATGTTGCCCTCACTTGACTGTGAGCCAAGTGGTTAGGCCACCGCCACTCTTCGCAGGTCGTTTCTCTGTATCCCAGAAAGCCCCCTGGTGGCCGAACGTGATGTTCATTGCGTGGGGAACGAGGCAATGTGCAATTCGGTCTCGATCAGGCAATTCATGGGGAAGCTCTTCTTTAAGTCGTTCCTGCACACCACGCCACGGTACGCCGCGATGTCGGAGCCTTCTAAGGAAGTCGTGGTCTTTTCGGAAGGCGTTGATTGCTTCAATTTCGTAATGTTGAAGCTCCAGCCCCAACTCCGTAGTGGAATTCCTAGGGGGGCCTGATCGCCTGCTGGCGGATTGGCTGTACCAACTGAGTGGACCTATACCCACCTTGGCGAAGGTTCGACCCTTCCCGGAAAGTGGCTTCGAAAAGCCAATTCCGCCAAGCCATAAACTCAGGCGAGTTCCAGTGCGGCCGAAAGTAAATGGACCCAAGCGGAATCGGAAGCCCATGGGTATTAAAAGGCTCTAGAACATTAACGTTGTTCGATCTTAAGGCGCCCAAATCAGGCCAACAAGCTTTCACACTTGGGCAATGGGACCAAATTCCATACCAGTGCCGTCCCGCCGGAAAGCCCTGCTCCGACCGGCAGCATCCGGGCACCTACAACGCCCGTCGGGACAACCTGGAAGGTCTCTGGAAGGGCCAGTTCGGCGTCAGTCACGGGTTGATGGTGGCGACCCGCTTCTATGAGAACGTCGAGGGGCGTGATGGCAGGAATCAGGTCCTGGAGTTTAAGCCGCTCGACGAGGAGCCGATGCTGATCTCTTGCGTCTGGTTGCACGGGATCGACCCGATGGGCAATGAATCGGAGCTACTCAGCCTTGCGGCCATCACGGATGAACCCGAGCCCGAGCCCGAGGTCGCAGCCGCAGGCCACAACCGGACCACCATCAACATCAAACCCGAGCATGTCGATGCCTGAAGTCAGCTTGAGCGCCTGCAAGATCGATGTGGGTGCCTACGCTTCCAGCAGGCCCGGGATCGCCAGCACGCCGTAGATCATCATCACCATGGCGGTAATACCGACGGTGAGCACCGGGCGTTTTACCGGCCGGTCTTCGCCGATGACCTTGGCGGTGGTGGTGCCAACAAATGTTGCAATGCAGAACGCAATCGCAGTCCACAACAGCAGCCGGATGTGCGGCTGCATAAGGCTTTCCATTCAAATCCCCCGTCTTACATAGGCGCTCGACAATCCCTGAGCAGGCCTCTTCCCCGTGCCGATCCTACAATGCTCCGATCCGAAAGTGTGAGAATTCTCACACCTACGAAAGGTGCACCCGACGCTTCCTGCGGGGACCGAATTTGACGAGGCGTCGCGTCCGTGAACGCGTGCGAATTGATGCGCCGCGGCAGAGTCGGCGACAGCCGATAGCAAGCTGGTTCTGCACGCATTTGCGTGGATGCAATCGGCTAATCCGCGCCAGCCCGGAGAAACGGGGTCGGAGAAACGGGGTCAGAGTACCTTTTCCGACGTCTGAGTTAAGCCGATTCGCGGAGGGGGTTCGGCTTGAATGACACGCCAGGCCCAGTCATGGAGCGCATGCAACCTCGATAGCCTGGACCTTTCCGCCCTTTTGCGCGAACTCTAGCCAGCAACCGTCGCCGTGCATGAATCCAACGGGTGCGCCATCGACCAACTGCGTGGATAAAGCAGAGCGATAGATGCGCTGTGCTTGGTCATAAGACATTCCCGGGCAGACTCCGACAGGGGTGCAGAACTTCTTGTTGGAGCTGAGCATCCCACCTACTCCTTGCTCATCGAGCAGAACGATGAAACCCGGGTAAGTCAGTTTGATGGGCAGATAGTCGGACCCGCCGTCAATCCGGCTTTGTGGTTGGCCGAGTGCTTCGACCACTGATACTTCCGACTGGCCCAGGACGACTCCCCCAAGCGAGAGCTCTTTGTCAGCCGGGACCGCAGCTGCCAGCGCCAACAGAAGAAGTTCTTTCATCGGCCTGGCACCTGAGCTATGCCGACCGGTGAAGCCGGTTCGGCTTGGGTGAATTGTCAGGCGCCAGCCGGAGCTGGGCCAATGTGTGCGCGGATCTCAGCGAGGGACAAGAAGTGTGCATTTGGCTCAAGGTGCGTCACCTCATCCAGAGCCTCAGCGAGATCTGCGTGATGATCCTGCGCGGCCTTCACCAAACGGTACGTGCCACTTTGCACAGAGAACCAACCGCGCTTATTCGGAACGGTGAACTCGGGCTCCAGTGGGGTGCCATCATCGCTCCAGAACAGGTACAGAGCCGCCTCGACATCGATGCCTTCATATTCTTTGATGGCATCAGCCTCATCGTCGTGCACGGCTAAAGCCCTTGTTTCGGTCTCGACAACAAAGATCATGGCGCCGAATTACCCAGTAGCCGGACCCCGGGTCCGGTTGTGCAACCAATCTACAGCGCACCGAATGCTGCGCCATCCCCCTTGAAGCAGTTCGATCTTATGCGGACATCGGCTGGCTAACAACCGGAGCGCGGTAGATCCGCGTGGATACTGGCGAGTGTCCAGATCGGCGGCAGCGCGAGCAGCGACCACGTAGTGCCGTTGTGGCGGCAGATACACCGGCCAGTGCGGCCGGCCGGGCTCTCCCCTCCTCCCCTGCCCTTGGCAGATAGAGGTCGCGTGCCTTCCCCTTCTCGCTCAATTGCACCACTGCTCCTCGCAGGGCTCACCGTCGTTGTTGCCATCCATCTTGGTGTTGGGGCAATGCTTTAGGAAGTATCGCGCCTCTGCGCAAGAGGTCATCTGGGAGCACCTCGTCCGACCGTCGCACTTGACGCTGGAGTTCGCGGACAGAGCGGCGATATCACCTTGCGGGACCGAAGGCGCTGCGGGCGCACTGACGAAGCGCGAGTATGCGTAGTAGGCGATTACGGCAATTGCCAGGAAACTGAAAACCGTACCGAGAATCCCGGTCGACTGATTCTGGCGGCCCTTTGCCCTGGGCCTACGAAGTTCCAGGCGTTGTCCAGGGCGCATGACGCGCACTGCCTGCAGCTTTCCATTTGATCCGGTCTGCGTCTCGAAGGATATGACCTCATTGATTCGAGGACGGACGCCATCCTTCGGAAACTCCGAGATGTGGACGAATACTTCCTTGCCGCCCTCGGCGAGCGAAATGAAGCCGAATCCTCGGTCGTCGTTCCACTTCTTCAGGGTGCCATGAGTCCGCATCGGGAAGCCTCACGCCTTGGTCAATTTCAGTTGAACGGGGTCGGCACGAACTGGATACTGGCGCCGACCGGCATCCGAAAGCACCCTTCGACGGTGGTCACTTCACCTCGCCCGTCTGGAACGACAACTCAGATGCGCCCGCCCGCCAAGCCATGCAGCAAGATCCCCTTGTGGCATAGGACTTCACTTGGCCCTGATGAACCGTCGGCGCCGCCGCGTCAGAACAGGTCATTGCGCTTCTTTGGCTTGATGGCCTGGAAGAAGTTGTAGCCCAGGCCGATATCCGTCACCAGCCGGGCGACCAGCGCCGGGATGGCGATGAACGCATGAATCACCATGGCCGCGGCCGCATAGCCACCAAACTCGACACCGCGCAGCGCCAACACGAACCGGTTGGGCGCCCTGGCCTCGAGGACTGATGCACGAAGCTGGGCCACGCTCTGCCACTCGCCTGTATCGATGCTTGTGCGATAGGCGGTGGAATAGAGGTTATTGCTGCGCGCGCCGCGAACGAACGCGCGCCACATCCGGCGCGGCTCAAGTACCAGGCCGGTGGACAGCGCGATCAGGTTCATGAAGGCCAGCGTGGGCGATGCCAGTAAAGAGCCGGTGCCCAGCTCCCAGGCGCTCACCTCCCCCTCGCCGATGCGACCTACGCTGTAGCGCGTCACCATATGATGCAGGTCGTGGTACTTCAGATACCGATGGCGCGCCTCGATATTCGGAAGCGGAACAAGCAGGCACCCGGTATAGACCGGCACTGTCAGTGGCCGGGCGCCAACAGTCTCGCCGAAGCCGAACTTGGCGTAGAACGCGGCAAGCTCCTCTTGCAATTGCACTGGCACCCCTCCCCTGCCCCGCTGATATCCGGATTATGCCGCCTCGCAAAGCGATTCAAGCCATAGCGAACTTCTAGGGCTGGCTGCTGCCCGCCTTGGGAAACAGGGTCTCAGCAAGCATGCCGACTTCATTGCAGATTCGCGCCTTGTTGAAGTTCGGGTCCATGTTCTGCGCGATGGCAAGCCCCTGCGCAACGCCACCTGCATAACTGTTGACCGTCGTAATCAGCAGCGACGCCCGCGTCACCCGATCTTCCTCCGGAATGCCTGGCGTGATCAGTCCTGCCAGCGAATTGCGGAGAAAATAGGTGGCCTCCGGGTGGGCCTCCTTGAGACCGCAGAAATCGATCAGCCCGAGCATGTTCGACTCGTCCGGAATCTTCGCAAATATCTTGTAGGCCTCGTCAAAGCTGACCTTGATGTCTTCCTTCGCCATGGCGGGTTGCGACAGCGCCGCAAGCAACAGCACCATGCCAGAGCCGGACTTCTTCACCCTTTGCTCCCCTGTCGGATACAACGCTTGAATCGAACCAGGCATCGAATCCGGCTTGGCTTGAAAGGATTGTCAGGCAGTGTGCAGATATGCATAAGAGGCCACCGCAATCGCCGCCGCAAAGCCAACGAACATGACGATTCCGTATCGCAGACGGAATGGCACCGGAACCCTACCCAACCTTCGTTCCGTCTCCCTCGTGTCCAGGACCCATCCGTGGTTGCACTGCGGGCAAGCCAATTGATATCGCTTGTTGTAGATGAAGCCAAACAGCACATCGAACTCGCCAAACGAGTACTTGAGCTGAGGAACGAAGGCCCTTTCCTCGTCGCAGCGCGGGCAATGCCTGGGCTCGGCAGGACCGATATCGATAACCCGCTCGCCCTGGCCAATCAGGAACATCATGCGAACCCCCTTATCGCCAAATGCTTGAACCATGCCGACCGGTGGAGCCGGCTCGGTTTGAATGAATTGTTAGGCCAAGCAATGGAGCAACGACCGTGATTGCTACCGACCCACTCAGTCCTTTGACCATCCCGACAAACGCGGCCGCCAAAGCGCCCGAAGCGAAACACCAAGAGCTGCCGCTGCCAAGACCCCTGCAGCAATCAGCCCATACAGAACAAAAATCTCCTTCATGGACAGATACACAATGGCACCGTGCTCAAAGCGCTCATATACATGACCCGTCTCTGGAACCGGAACTCGCGGAGCATGCCCCAAATACAGATCCAGGTAATAAGGATGAGCCGCCGCAAATATAGCGGCGGCCAGTACCAGCGAAGTTGCGATAGCCACGATCAGCCACTTGGTGCTCATAGCAACCCTGCTCCCCCTGCCGCCTAACCACCTATTAGCCGGACCCCGGGTCCGGCATACGACTCGTCCGCAGCGCCGCGCATGGCGCCCCCCCCTTTTTAACGGGTCGATCTTATGCGGGCTTTGCCGGCGCAACAACCTGGCGATACGCGCTCACCGTTGTGACCTGGTCCGATCGCTTCGAATCACTGTAGCCGCCGCCTTTCGGCCATCGTGAGGGAGTCATGCGGGAAGCCCAACGGCGTCGGATGTGCAAGCGGTGGCCAAGGAAGATCCAGCGCCAGCGTGGCGACCCCCGCGCACTCTGGCTGACCCAGGCAAGACTGCCATTACCACCGAAAACCCCTTCCCGCGTGGTCATAACAGGGCAGAGAACGCCAGGGTCACGGCTGGTCGACCCGAAGTCCGCCATATGCATCCGATTGCACCAAGCCTTCACCAGCGATACTGGCCTGCGAACCAGAGCTGCCCCAAGTGGTGCACCGAACACGTCCGGGCAAGCTCACCCGGAGCCATCTACGCCCTCACTGACGGGGGCAGCTAAGCCAGTCGCGGCACACTCAGGAACAATGGTCACGTCTGCGCGGGCCAGCACATAGTCGAGTAATCCCGGCTCCTTTGGGACATCTCTCAAGTCTAGAAACACCCCTCGAACTATCGCATCGCCGCGCCCATACGAATCTGCGACAGGACATTCCTTTGCCGATAGCCAGATTCCTATGGGCTTGGCGCAAGTGGCACTTCCATCCATGCACGCTTCAAGCGTGCAGGAGTCGTGAGCTTGCTTCACCACTCCACAAACCGTCACGTGGCGATCGTTGAACCACCACGAATGCTCGATCAGGTCAGCGGGCGTCGGGTGAGAGAAGCTCTGGAGCTTGGAGCAACCAGTGCATGCAAGTGCCAGTAGCAGCGCCAGAAGCTTCACCATCTGCGTCGACCAATGAGTGCCTGTCATCTGAATACTCCTGCTCCAGTCGCCTTGCACTTCGATCAGTCCCCGTATCGCCAGTAGGGCGTAGACCACCCCAAAATGGTGGTCAACCGGCTAGATGGCCGAAGTAGCAGCTGAGGAACTCCCTGCGCCTCCGAGGAAGGCCCGTGCGGATCCTCCCCAACATCTAGACCTGCGGCCGCGCTAGCGGCGCTCAATCTAACGTGGCCGGCAGAGCCCCTCCCCGCGACCAAAGCCGGGCCGAGAACGTAAGGACGTCGACAGGCTAGCAAGCCCACACACTGAAAAAGCGCCGATCAGGTCACACACGCTGTAGTTGGCGCGACGCTGAACCTAGTGCCTACGCGCTCCACTTGAAGCCACCAATCCTTTTTTTTATCCAGTTAACGGGCTCTCTTACCCATCTCACTGCTCACAATCGCCAAAATGTCATTCACCAACCGCGTAGATTCAATTTTCCGCCCATCATCTGCCGCCACACCAGAAATTCGAGCGCCATTGCATACGATAAAACTATCAGTTTGAATACTTATCACCCTCGAATCCTCCATGTAGACTGGCGAGCTATAGTCATACCAGTAAACCAACGCCGCATAATTCTTGAATGAGCCGTTTATTAGCCTGACGCTATAAGTTGCGCGTCCGACCTCTCCGAACTGCTCTGATACGACGAGCTCCGGCTGTGCCCCTCTAAAGTACACGACGTATGTCGCCCCTTCAGAAGAGACACGCTCTTCTATATCGATAATTCGCTTACTTAAGCCAGAGGTATCGGTACCCGACAGGAGAGGAGTTTCTGCGCATGCAGTAACGACCTGTCCATTCGCATGAAAGGGTAGGGCCTGCAGGAGCACAATCAATGCGATCGTCATCTTCCAAATTGGACTCATGGATGTGCTCCGCTTGCGAGCTCCCTGGTCGATAGCCCAAACGCCATCTGAAAATGGGGCCTATCCTTGATTGATCGAAAATCCCCGCCCCATTTGAAACCACTAGCCTTGCCAAAGCCCGAAATTTCACCATAGTTCGCAGCCCAATTAATTGTTCCATTGGGCCTGAGAACAGCCACGTCTATTGCCAAACCGTAATTGTGATAGCTCTCCCCGCCCTTGGCATTTGTAACCCGACTGCCAGGCTTAGTCCTCCCTTGGGCTTACAGATCGTCTTGCTCTTCGAAAGTGCGGAGACCCTGCACAACTCTCAGGACCTGTCCGGTGCTCCTTTCTACATCCTCGAAGAAGTGCAGCGTCGCATCTCGAACTTGCGGGTGTAAGTCTTTAATTCTTTCACGAGACACTGAGTCAGTAAGTGGCTTGTGCGACGAGTAACGCCCAGTACTACCCGAGTCCATCGAACTTCTAGCTGTGGTGCGCATTAGCCCCGGCCCAAAGCCCATACCTCGACTTTCGCAAATCGCCTGAATGCGGGAGGCTGCGCATCGACCATCGGGATCCACGAACCTGAAGGGACTACTTTTAGCGTATCGATATCTATGCATTTGTTCGGGGCCGCTCTCGTAGGCAACCACCGGATCGGCGCTCAGAAAGAGTCCCAACATGGAGTCATAGTACCGTTGTTGCATATAGGTCATGCCAGTCGCCGAATCCCACACATGCCCCGTATACCCCGGCCCGTCTCCGCCAGGGCGATTCAGCAGGTGACCATAAGGCGAGTATTCGCTGGTCTCGATGACGTTGCCTGCCACATCGGTCACCGCAATCGGGGTGCCCAATGCGTCCGTGTGCAGATAGGCGACCGTCTGTGCCTGGGCAATGTTGCCCAAGGCGGCCGGTACCAACAGCATGCTCATGCTGATTAGTTTCTTGATAGCACTCATTGCCCCACCACGCTCGCGTAGATCCAGGCCGAGCATCCGTAGGCGTTACATGCCCTGACGTACACCTGTGCCGATGTGTTCGGTGTTGCGTTCTTTACAAGTGCATAGGTCAGATTGGGCCCCGTGTACCCGATGAATCCGTTGAGCTCGTAGGTGGTTGCATCAGTAGCTGCATCCCAGCGGGCGACATACCGGGTCTTGTTCGTTTCCATTACGGTGTAGTTGAACCGCAGATTGGTGGGCGCTCCCGGGATCGGGTTGCTGACCACGATGCTCGCGGTGCCGGAGTACCCCGAGCAGCCGCCGTCATTGCAGGCGCGGACGCGGTAGCCATACGTTGCAGGCGTCTTTCCCGAAGGTGCCCAACCGGTGGCGCTGCTGTCTTGCACCTGGGTCCAGCCACCGCCGTTAACCTGCTCTTCCAACGGGTAGTGGGTAGCCGCACCCACGCCGTTCCACGATACGGTGTACGCACCGCTGGTGGAGCTGTCCGGTACCGAGATTCCCGGCGCCGATCCTGGAGGCAACACCACCAGCGTGCTCACTGTGGCGGAATAGCCGCTGCAACCGGCCATGTTGCAGGCACGTGCCCGGTAGCCGTAGGTCGCCGGTCCGCGGCCGCCGGCGCCCCAACTGGTGGCGCCGCTGTCCTGCACGGTCGTCCATGTGCCACCATTGACCTGCTCGTCGAGGACGTAGCTGCTTGCGCTGCCTACGCCACCCCAACTGACCTTAAAGCTGCCTGTGTTGCTAAGCCGGGGGCTGCTCAGCGAAGGGGCACCCGGTGCATAGATCGACTGCACCACCTTACTCGCCGACACCGGGCCGCAGCCAGCCGGATTGCAGGCTGTTACCCGGTATGCATAGCTGCCGCGGGGCCGGTTGTTGAAGCCCAGGCTCCGGTTGGCGCCGTTGTAGACGGAGGTCCAGCCACCAGCATTGACGCTCTCTTCCAAGTTGTAGGTCGTGGCCTGCCTCACCGCTGTCCAGGCCACCGAGTAGTTGCCATTGGAGGCTTGGCCGGGCACGGTCACGCTCGAAGCCGATGACGGCGGCAGTTTCACCGCGACAGTTTTGACCGCACCCCACCCGCCACACGCAGCGTTGAAGCAGGCTCTGGCGCGATAGCTGTAGCTGCCGGCGGCGCGGCCGGTGACCTGGAAGCTGGTGGACGCACCGGTGTATACGCTCGACCAGCTGCCGCCATTGAACTGCTCCTGCAGCACATAGCCGGTGGCGGTCGGCTGGCTGCTCCAGCTGACGGTGAATGTGCCCGTCGAGCTGTAGCTGGGACCGGACAGGGTCGGGGCGTCCGGGATGAGATTGTCGGTGACCTTGGCGATCAGGCTGCCGCCCAGGTACAGGTAGTCGATGTTCTTGCCCAGGCGCTGGTCGTCCTGGTAACGCAGGATGCCGTCCTGGCCGTACATGGACAGAATGTTGCCCAGGCCTTGTGCCGACCAGGCCAGGACGCGACGACCATGGCCGTCGTACCGATAGTCTTCCTGGCCTACCACGTAGTTGAGGCGATTGCCGTAAGTGAAGCCGAAAAGGCGACCATTCTTGTTGGACACATTGCCACGTGCGTCGTAACTCAGACCGACGACGGCAGCACCATCGGATTGCCGATTGACTGTCTGCAGCTGGTTGATGGCGTTGTAGCTGTAAAGGTTGTCGGTCGCGCCGACCTTGAACCGCTTCAGGTTGTCGAGCACGTCATAGGCGAACGTGGCTACGCCATCACCACCGAACATGGCCGACTGCGTGCCG
>Ga0160434_100279_pt1 | contig 18991 bp, 10 predicted proteins | sample HID1973I_E0MG_FD_108273 | JGI IMG/M metagenome (GOLD analysis project Ga0160434, IMG submission 108273) | Enriched mosquito-associated microbial communities from UW Madison campus, WI, USA - HID1973I_E0 MG | ecosystem: Host-associated > Arthropoda: Insects > Digestive system > Unclassified ...
AGCGCGCGACGCACGCCGTGCAGGACATCGTCAGGGCGACGCATCCAGTGCAGCGCCGCATTGCTGAAGACTGCGTCGAATTCGTCGCGGAACGGCAAGGCATGGCCATCGACCACGCGTGCATCGATGCCGCGTGCGCGGGCCGCCGCGACCAGTTCGGGTGAGGCGTCGGCGCCGACGATCTCGGCGCCGCTGGCGGCCAGCGTCTGCGTCAGCACGCCATCGCCGCAGCCGAGGTCGAGAATGCGCTCGCCGGCGTGGGGCGCCAGCAGCGCGGCCACGCTTTCGCCCAGCACCGGCACGAAGCCGGCGTTGGCGGCGTAACGGTCGGCGTCCCAGCGCTGGCTGGCGGCCGGCAACGGTTGCAGGGCAGCACTCATCGCAGGGCCGGCTCGGGGTTCTGCGAGGTGCTGGGCTGGGCCTGCGCTTCGCCCGCCGCGCGCTGGCGCAGCAGCCGGTTGGCCACGTCCAGCCAGGCCAGGGCGCTGGCTTCGATGATGTCCTTGCTGGTGCCGGTACCTTCGTATTCGACGCCTTCGTGGCGCACGCTCAGGCTGGCTTCGCCGCGCGCGTCGGCGCCGATGCCGACGCTGTGCACCTGGTAGCTGTCCAGCTGCAGGCGCACGCCGGTGGCCGAAGACAGTGCGCCGAACAGCGCATCGACCGGGCCATTGCCTTGCGCGGTCTCGGCCACGCGCTTGCCGTCCGGGTCCGACAGCTCGACCAGCGCATTGGCGCGGCTGCCGACGTCGCTGATCGTCATCGAGGCCAGGCGGTAGCCTTCGCCGTTGTTGGCATCCTGCATCAGTGCGCGCAGGTCGGCGTCGTTGACCACGCGCTGCTGTTCGCACAGGGTCTTGAACTGCTCGAACACCAGCTTCAACTGTTCTTCCTCCAGCCAGTAGCCCAGCGCACGCAAACGCTGCTCGACCGCGGCGCGGCCGCTGTGGCGGCCCAGCACCATCTGCGAGGACGGCCAGCCCACGTCTTCGGGTCGCATGATTTCGTAGGTGCCGCGATGCCGCAGCATGCCGTGCTGGTGGATGCCCGACTCGTGCGCGAAGGCGTTGGTGCCGACGATCGCCTTGTTGCGCTGTACCGGCATCCCGACCAGGCGCTGCAGCAGCTGCGAGGTCGGCACGATGCGCGGGGTGTGGATGCCGCTGTCGATCTCGTAGAAGGCGTTGCGTACCTTCAGCGTCATCGCGATCTCTTCCAGCGCGCAATTGCCCGCGCGCTCGCCGATGCCGTTGATGGTGCACTCGACCTGGCGCGCGCCGCCTTCCACCGCCGCCAGTGAGTTGGCCACCGCCAGGCCCAGGTCGTTGTGGCAATGCGTGCTGAAGATGATGTGCTGCGGATTGCCGACGCCGGCGATCACCCGCGAGAACATGCCGCGGATTTCTTCGGGCGTGGTGAAGCCGACCGTGTCCGGCAGGTTGATGGTGGTGGCGCCGGCGGCAATGGCCTCGCGCACCACTTCGATCAGGTAATCCTCTTCGGTGCGGGTGGCGTCTTCGGCGGAGAACTCGACGTCGTCCACGTAGCTGCGCGCCAGCGAGACATGCGTGCGTACCGAATCCAGCACCTGCTCGCGGGTCATCCGCAGCTTGTGCTCGCGGTGCAGCGGGCTGGTCGACAGGAACAGGTGCAGGCGCGGCTTGGCCGCCGCTTCCAGCGCCTTGGCCGAGGTCTGGATGTCGGCCGGCAGGCAGCGCGACAGCACCGCCAGAGTCGGTGTGCGCAGTTCGCGGCCGATCAGCGCCATCGCCTCGCGGTCGGATTGCGAGCTGGCCGGGAAGCCGGTCTCGATGATGTCCACGCCCAGTTCGGCCAGGGCGCGCGCCATCACCAGCTTCTGCGGCGGGGTCATGCTGCAGCCGGGGGATTGCTCGCCATCGCGCAGGGTGGTGTCGAAGATTCGGATTCGGGGCGGGGCTACGGCGGATTCGATGTTCACCAGGAGGACTCCTCTGCGGCGATGACGTGTGCGATGGCGGGTTTGCAGGTGGGGGAGGATGGAGCGGAGGAGGGTGGCGCGGCGGCGAAGTCGGGCATCGCGCGCGCCTGCCTAAGTCGCTCGCTGTCGCGGCGCCTTGGCTTGCGCGGCGGGCGCGGCCGCACTTCGGACAACAGGGCGGACAGCACGCCGGCGTCGATATTGCCGCCGGAGACCACCGCGCACTTGCGCTTGCCGGCGACGCGGCGGCCGGCGGCCAGGGCCAGCGCGCCCGCGCCTTCGGCGATGATGTGTTCTTCCAGGGCCAACCGCACCAGCGTTTCGCGCAGCTCGGCCTCGCGCACGATGACGATGTCGTCGAGCAGGCTGCTGCACAGGCGGCGGGTGATGAAGCCGGGGATCTTGACCTTGACGCCGTCGGCCAGCGTCGGCACCGGATCGATCTCGCTGACATCGCCGCGGCAGGCGCGGGCCATCGAATCGACGCCTTCGACCTGCGCGCCGATCACCCGCACGCCTTGCGACTTCAACGCCAGCGCCACGCCGGAGGCCAGGCCGCCGCCGCCGATCGGCACGATCACCACATCCGGCGCGCTGGCGCCGATCTCGATGCCGACCGTGCCCTGGCCGGCGATCACGTCCGGGTCGTCGAACGCGGACAGGAAGCGGTAGCCGTTCTGCGCGGCCAGGTCGCGCGCGAAGCCATAGGCCTCGTCATAGCTGTTGCCGTGCTGGCGCACGGTGGCACCCCAGTGGGCGACACCGGCGATCTTGGTGGCCGGGGCGCCATGCGGCATTACCGTGATCGCGGGCAGGCCCAGGCGGTACGCCGACCAGGCCACGCCCTGGGCATGGTTGCCAGCCGAGGCGCAGATCACCGGGCGGTCGTCGCCGCGTTCCAGGCCGGCCAGCATCGCGTTCAACGCGCCGCGCACCTTGTACGAACCGGTGCGCTGCAGGTTCTCCAGCTTCAGCCAAACGCCGAAGCGCTCGGCGTAGTGCAGGGGCGTCACGCTCAGGTAGCGGCGCAGCCGCGCCTGCGCCGCCAGGACATCGGCGACACTCACATGGACCTCGGCTACGCCGGGTACGTCGGGCTCCACGGCGGCAAAACCGGCATCAGGCATGGCGGCACGCGAACGGCTGGCGCGGAAGAAGACACCTCCGTACCCACTGCTCCGGTTGGCGCGCTGCGACGTTGTTCACGCCGCGGCCTCCAGCGAAAGGGGCGTGACCTCGACCGACTCGCAGTCGTAGACCTTTTCCAGCTGGCGGCACAGCGTTTCGGCCGGGCGGCTGCCTTCGACCTCCAACTGCAGGTGCCAGCGGCCCTGGTCGTCGGCATCCGGCGCGCCGTGGATCGCGCGCGGGCTGAAGCCGCGGCGCTCGGCCATGCCGATCACGCGCAGCAAAGCGCCTTCGGCCGGACGCAGCACCAGGTCAAGCCGGTATCGCATGGCTGGCCTCCCGCGCGGCGTGGGCCGGATTGCTGTCCAGCATGGTGCTGTTGGCGGTGTTGGGCGGCACCAGCGGCCAGACGTTGGCGCGGGCATCGATGGCCACATGCAGCAGGGCCGGTCCCGGCTGGGCCAGCATCGCGGCCAGCGCATCGTCGACCTGGTCGCGCGCGGTGATGCGCGTGGCCGGAATGCCGAACACCTGCGCCAGCGCGGCGAAGTCCGGGTTGTCGGACAGGTCGATCTCGCTGTAGCGCTCGGCGAAGAACAGCTCCTGCCATTGCCGCACCATGCCCAGCGAACTGTTGTCCAGCAGCACGATCTTCACCGGCAACCGGCAGCGCGCGATGGTCGCCAGCTCCTGCACGTTCATCATGAAGCTGCCATCGCCGGAGACCAGCACCACGGTGCGCTCGGGGCAGGCGAACTGCGCGCCCATCGCCGCCGGCAGGCCGAAGCCCATGGTGCCCAGCGCGCCGCTGGTCAGGTGGTTGCGCGGATGCTGGAAACGGCAGTGCTGTGCCACCCACATCTGATGCTGGCCGACATCGCAGGCGATGATCGTGTCGGCCGGGGCCACTTCGCTCAGGCGCTTCAGCAGGGCCGGTGCGTAGATGTCGGTGCCCGGCGCGTCGTAGCGGGCGCCGAAGCGATCGCGGTTGGCCGTGCAGCGCTTGCGCCAGTCATCGCAGGTCGAACGTGCCGCGGCCAGCGCCTTCAGGCCGGTGGCCACGTCGCCGGGAATGGCGATGTCGGCGGTGCGCAGCTTGGAGATTTCGTAGGCGTCGGCGTCCAGGTGGATCACCCGTGCGAACGGCGCGAACTCGTTGAGCTTGCCGGTGGCGCGGTCGTCGAAGCGTGCGCCGATGACCACCAGCAAATCGCTTTCCTGCACGGCCATGTTGGCTGCGCGGGTGCCGTGCATGCCCAGCATGCCCAGGCTCTGCGGGTGCTGCGGCGGCAGCGCGCCCAGGCCACGCAAGGTCATCACCGTCGGCAGGCGCGCGGCCTCGACGAAATGCCGGAATGCGTCCACGGCATCGGCCAGGGCGATGCCGCCGCCGGCGTACACCACCGGGCGCTCGGCGCCGGCGATCGCCGCCAGTGCATCGGCCAGGCGCGCCTGCTCGGGCGCGGCCGGCGGCGGGACTTCGGCCGGCACGTGCGCCGGCAGTGCAGAGGCATCAGCCAGCTGCACGTCCTTGGGCAGGTCGATCAACACCGGGCCGGGACGGCCCTCGCGGGCAATGCGGAACGCTTCGCTCAGCACCTGCGGCAGGTCGGCAACGTGGCGCACCAGGAAGCTGTGCTTGACGATCGGCAGGGTCAGGCCGAACACGTCCAGCTCCTGGAACGCATCAGTGCCCAGCAGCGGCGTGGCGACCTGGCCGGTGATGCAAACCATCGGCACCGAATCCAGCATCGCATCGGCAATGCCGGTGACCAGGTTCGACGCGCCCGGGCCGGAGGTGGCCACGCACACGCCGACGCGGCCGCTGGCGCGGGCATAACCATTGGCGGCCAGCGCCGCGCCTTGTTCGTGGCGGACCAGGATGTGTTTCAGCGACGAATCGACCAGGGCATCGTAGAACGGCATGATCGTGCCGCCGGGATAGCCAAACAGCGTGTCCACGCCTTCGGCCTCCAGGGCCTGCGTCAGCCAACGCGCGCCATTGACGGGCGTCGGCGGCGTGGCTTGTGCGGTGGTGTCCATGCGGGGGCGTCCTTTGCGGATCGACGGGGGAGGGCGCGGCTCACGCCGCGCGTTGGCTGTCGGTGGGTTGCGCGGCGGCGGCCTGGCTGTTGAGCCACACCATCTTCGCGCGCAGCTGCTTGCCTACCTGCTCGATCGGGTGGTCCAGGTCGGCCTGCTTGAACTTCTTGTAGTTCGGCAGCCCCGCTTCGTACTCGGCCACCCAGTTCTTGGTGAAGGTGCCGTTCTGGATGTCGGTGAGCACGTCCTTCATCCGCGCCTTGGTGCCGGCGTCGATCACGCGCGGGCCACTGACGTAGTCGCCGTACTGCGCGGTTTCGGAGATGAATTCGAGCATGCGGGTGATGCCGCCTTCGTAGAACAGGTCGACGATCAGCTTCAGCTCGTGCAGCACTTCGTAATAGGCGATCTCGGGCTGGTAACCCGCTTCGACCAGGGTCTCGAAGCCGGCCTGCACCAGCGCGCTGGCACCGCCGCACAGCACGGCCTGTTCACCGAACAGGTCGGTCTCGGTTTCTTCCTTGAAGGTGGTCTTGATCAGGTTGGCGCGCGCGCCGCCCAGGCCGCCGGCGTAGGTCAGCGCCAGCTGCTCGGCGTGGCCGCTCTGGTCCTGGTACACCGCCCAGATGCACGGCACGCCGCGGCCGATCTCGTATTCGCGGCGCACCAGCGCGCCCGGGCCCTTCGGCGCGACCAGGACTACGTCCAGGTCTTCGCGCGGCTTGATCATGTCGAAGTGCACGTTGAGGCCGTGGGCGAACAGCAGGCAGGCGCCCTTGCGCATGTTCGGCGCCAGCACTTCCTCGTACAGCTTCTTCTGCACCATGTCCGGGGTCAGCACCGCGACCAGGTCGGCGTCGCGTACCGCGTCGGCCGGCGCCCGCACCTCGAAGCCGTCGGCCTTGGCCTGGACCTCGGTCGGGCCGCCCGGGCGCAGGCCCACGGTGACGTCGAAGCCGGAGTCGCGCAGGTTCAAGGCATGGGCGCGGCCCTGGCTGCCGTAGCCGACGACAGTGATGCGCGGGTTCTCGTTGCTGCTCATCGTGCGATTTCCTCGAGGTGAAAAAAAAGGGTTTCGTGATCCCTACAAAGAAAAACCCCGCGCCGTTGCCGGTGCGGGGTTTCGTCGAATCCTGGCGTGTGCTGCTTACGCGTCGGTTCGTCCCGCACTGTTGGGCGAGGTAATAAGTACAAGGACGAGAAGCGAAGCGGCCACGCGCGCCGGCGGCGCTGCGGTCAGGTCGGAATTCGCGGTGGTGTGGCGTTGCAACATGGAACCGAGAAAAACATGCGTGCCCAGGAGTGTCAAGCGATTGGCGGCAAAAAATTTCGTCGCGCGTGCAACGGTTGCAGCGGCAACGAAATCACCATCGCGTGGCGATGGATTGAATCGGCATTCCTTTCTTCCGGCGCGTCTTGCGCATGCCGCAGTGCGGATCGTGCAGACGTTGCGATACAAGCGTTTCAGGCGCAGCGCGAGCGGGCGCGCGTGGCCTTCGCGGCGGAAACGCGCTGCCGGCAGTGCCGGGTCGGTGAAGTCGACATGCGACCAAGGATTGAATCCGGATTCCGCGATGATGATGGCCCCAGTGCGTGTTCATCAGCACGATTTGCGCAAAGCGGAACCCAATCACGCATTGGCAGTCCGGCACGGCCCGCAAGGACTTCCGGCAGGCGGAGGGGGCGCCGGCGGGTGCTAGGGTCCAGCCTTCACCGACACGAGATCCCGGCCGATGCCCGCGCGACCCGCCTCCCGCTTCCGATCCCGCCCCTTGCGCCTGGCCGCGCTTGCCTGCGCGCTGCTGCCCATGGCCAGCGTCGCCGGCGACCGCATCACCGGACCGGGCTTCGCCACCCGGTCGGAGGTCATCGCGCCCCATGCCATGGCCGCCACCTCGCAGCCGCTGGCGACCCAGATCGCGCTGGATGTGATGAAGCAAGGCGGCTCGGCGGTGGACGCGGCCATTGCCGCCAATGCGGCGCTGGGCCTGATGGAGCCGACCGGCAGTGGCGTCGGCGGCGACCTGTTCGCGATCATCTGGGACCCGAAGACGCAGAAGCTGTACGGCTACAACGGCTCGGGGCGCTCGCCGAAGTCGCTGACCCTGGCCGAGTTCCAGCGCCGCGGGCTGAAGGACATCCCGCCGACCGGCCCCTTGCCGGTCTCGGTGCCCGGCGCCGTCGATGCCTGGTTCGCATTGCACGATCGCTTCGGCCGCCGCCCCATGGCCGAGAACCTGGCCCCGGCGATCCGTTACGCCCGCGAAGGCCATCCGGTCGCCGAGACCATCGCCTATTACTGGGACCGCTCGGTGCCGCGCCTGTCGCAGTACCCAGGCTTCAAGGAGCAATTCACCGTCGACGGGCACGCCCCGCGCAAGGGTGAGATGTGGAAGAACCCGAACCTGGCCAACACCCTGCAGCAGATCGCTGACGGCGGCCGCGACGCGTTCTACCAGGGTGATATCGCCCGCACCATCGATACTTACTTCAAGGCCAACGGCGGCTACCTCAGCTACGGCGACCTGGCCAGCCACCACGGCGAATGGGTCGAGCCGGTGAGCAGCAACTATCGCGGCTATGACGTCTGGGAGCTGCCGCCCAACAGCCAGGGCATCGCCGCGCTGCAGATCCTCAACATCCTCGAAGGCTACGACTTCTCGAAGATCGCCTTCGGCTCGCCCGAGCACGTGCACCTCTACGTCGAGGCCAAGAAGCTGGCCTTCGCCGACCGCGCCCGCTTCTACGCCGACCCGGCGTTCCAGAAGGCGCCGGTGGACAAGCTGATCTCCAAGGAATACGCCGCCGAGCGCCGCAAGCTGATTTCCATGGACAAGGCGCTCAAGGAAGTGCAGCCGGGGACGCCGAAGCAACTGGAAGAAGGCGACACCATCTATATGACCGTCGCCGACGCCGACGGCATGATGGTCTCGCTGATCCAGTCCAACTATCGCGGCATGGGCAGCGGCATGGCCCCGCCGGGGCTGGGTTTCATCCTGCAGGACCGCGGCGAGATGTTCGTCCTGAAGAAAGACCACCCGAATGGCTACGCGCCGGGCAAGCGACCGTTCCAGACCATCATCCCGGCCTTCATCACCAAGGACGGCCAGCCCTACATGAGCTTCGGTGTGATGGGCGGGGCGATGCAGCCGCAAGGACACGCCCAGATCGTGATGAACCTGGTCGACTTCCACATGAACCTGCAGGAGGCCGGCGACGCGCCGCGCATCCAGCACGAGGGTTCGACCGAGCCGACCGGGCAGGCGACCGCGATGACCGATGGTGGCGAGGTCAACCTGGAAAGCGGCTTCTCCTACGACACCATCCGCGAACTGATGCGCAAGGGCCACCGCGTGATCTTCGCCGACGGTCCGTATGGCGGCTACCAGGCCATCATGCGCGACGCGAAAACCGGCGTGTATTACGGCGCGTCGGAAAGCCGCAAGGACGGGCAGGCGGCGGGTTACTGAGCACCACACCGCCTTCTGCAAAAAAAAGCCGCCGGGGACACCGGCGGCCAGGGAGAGAGACCTGGATTCTTGTAGTGCGCCCGGCTTGCTCGCTGGCGCGTGGCGATGCCTGCGGCTTGACCGCCGAGCGACCGTCGTTGCCGACTGTGTCACCGCTGGAATGAAGTTGATGCAAAGAAAACCGTAAGAAATTGCGGGCCGCGTCGTCCGGGGTCCGGCGCAGGCCCCGGCCGGTCGGCTCGGAACCCCGGATCGCCTGCAAGGGCCCCCGGCTGCCGGCAGCGGGCGCGATGTGCTTTAATCGCCGCCGAAGCGGGGGTACCAGTGCCAGTGGCACGCGGTTGAGACAGACCCTTCGAACCTGATCCGGCTGATACCGGCGTAGGGAAGCTTCGCAACATGCGGAAAGGGGCCCGTGCTCCGGCGTCGTCCTTTCGGGCCACGTGCATCCGCATCGCGCGCCGCCGCTTCGTCCCGCCCATTGCCAGGACGAACGTCATGAATGCCCAGCCCCAGTCGCTGCTGCAGCAAACCGAGCAGCTGTCCGAATCCGTTACCCGGCCGATTCCCGGCTCGTCGAAGATCCATGTCGAAGGATCGCGCCCGGATATCCGCGTGCCGATGCGCGAGATCGCGCTGACCCGCACGCCGACGCTGTTCGGCGGCGAGGAGAATGCGCCAGTCACGGTGTACGACACCTCCGGCCCGTACACCGACCCGGAAGCACGCATCGACCTGTCCACCGGCCTGGCCGCGCTGCGCGCGCGCTGGATCGAGGAGCGCGGCGACACCGAGCAGTTGGGCGCGTTGAGTTCCGAGTTCGGCCGTGGTCGCGAAACCAACGCGCGGCTCGATGCCGTGCGCTTCCCGGCCCGCGCCTTGCCGCGCCGCGCCATCGCCGGCGCCAACGTGACCCAGATGCACTACGCGCGCCGCGGCATCGTCACCCCGGAGATGGAATACGTCGCGATCCGCGAAAACCAGCGCCTGGAAGCGGTGCGCGACGCCGGCCTGCGCATGCAGCACCCCGGCGAGTCCTTCGGCGCCAGCATCCAGAACATCATCACCCCCGAATTCGTGCGCGACGAGATCGCCCGCGGCCGCGCCATCCTGCCCAACAACATCAACCACCCCGAGAGCGAGCCGATGATCATCGGCCGCAATTTCCTCACCAAGATCAACGCCAACATCGGCAATTCCGCGGTGTCCTCGGGCATCGCCGAGGAAGTGGAGAAGCTGGTGTGGTCGATCCGCTGGGGCGGCGACACGGTGATGGACCTGTCCACTGGCAAGCACATCCACGAGACGCGCGAGTGGATCATCCGCAACTCGCCGGTGCCGATCGGCACGGTGCCGATCTACCAGGCGCTGGAGAAGGTGGATGGGCGTGCCGAAGAACTCACCTGGGAGATCTTCCGCGACACCCTGATCGAGCAGGCAGAGCAGGGCGTGGACTACTTCACCATCCACGCCGGCGTGCTGCTGCGCTACGTGCCGCTGACCGCGCGCCGGGTTACCGGCATCGTCTCGCGCGGCGGCTCGATCCTGGCCAAGTGGTGCCTGGCGCACCACAAGGAAAACTTCCTCTACACCCACTTCGAGGACATCTGCGAAATCATGAAGGCCTACGACGTGGCCTTCTCGCTCGGCGACGGCCTGCGCCCGGGCTGCATTGCCGATGCCAACGACGCGGCGCAGTTCGGCGAGCTGGAGACCCTGGGCGAGCTGACCAAGATCGCGTGGAAGCATGACGTCCAGACCATGATCGAAGGCCCCGGCCATGTGCCGATGCAGCTGATCAAGGAAAACATGGACAAGCAGCTGCGCGAATGCGGCGAGGCGCCGTTCTACACGTTGGGGCCGCTGACCACCGATATCGCGCCCGGCTACGACCACATCACCAGCGCGATCGGCGCGGCAATGATCGGCTGGTTCGGCACCGCGATGCTCTGCTACGTGACGCCGAAGGAGCACCTCGGCCTGCCGAATCGACAGGACGTGCGCGACGGCATCATGGCCTACAAGATCGCCGCGCACGCCGCCGACCTGGCCAAGGGCCATCCCGGCGCGCAGGTGCGCGACAACGCGTTGAGCAAGGCGCGCTTCGAGTTCCGCTGGGAGGACCAGTTCCACCTCGGCCTGGATCCGGAGAAGGCCAAGGAGTTCCATGACGAGACGCTGCCCAAGGATGCGCACAAGGTCGCGCATTTCTGTTCGATGTGCGGGCCGCACTTCTGCTCGATGAAGATCACCCAGGACGTGCGCGACTACGCCGCCGAACATGGCGTGGACGAGGCGCAGGCGCTGGACGCGGGGATGGCGGAGAAGTCCGCGCAGTTCCTGTCCGAAGGTGCGCAGGTCTACCGGCCTTCCTGAGCGACGCGCATGGGCGAGGCGCCGTCGAGATGGCGCCTCGCTTAATTCGTATTCATTTTCGCGCGGAGGCACTACAGCCGCGAACACCCGCGACATTTGCATGACAACGATGACGCCGCCGCGCCCGCGCGCGCCGCAAAACCTTGGCGCAGCTTGGTTCGCGTTGTCACATTAATGAATCGTAGATAAAAAAAATCGCGCCAGAGGCGCGAGTGTTGAAGCAATTATGTGAGTTCGTCGGCGAGAGAGAGAGTGCCTGATGCGTGACTTTCCGCCTGGGCGGGAAGTTGCGAGGCCTAGGTTAGAATTCTTGGTCTCTATTCGCCTGTCTGATTCGGCTCTACCGCTTTGCGGAATGTGGCGAAACATGACAGAACGATTTCGCCCGAGTACCCACGTTCCCCACGCATGTCTTCTTCCACGTCCAGAGCGGCGCAGCCGGAAAGGTTGCGGGTAGGCGAGTGCGTCGTCGATATCGCATCGCGCGAGGTGCATGCGCCCGGTGCGCGCAGGCCCACGCGGCTCACGCCCAAGGCGATGGCGGTGTTGCGGGCGCTGGCCGAGCAGCCGGGACAGGTGGTGTCGCGCGAACAGTTGCTGGCCGAGGTCTGGCCGAACACGCTGCCGACCAATGATGTGGTCACCCAGGCCATCACCCAGTTGCGCAAGGCATTGCAGTACGCCGGCGACGACGCGGGCCGGGCCGGATACATCGAGACCATCGCCAAGACCGGCTATCGATTGCTGGCCCCCGTGCAATGGGAAGTGGCGGCGGCCGTCGCGACGCCGGTGTCGGCAGCAGCCGAGGCGGTAAGCCAGGTCCACATCGCCGCCCCCGCGCCGATGGGCTCCTCGACGCCTGCGCCGCGCATGCAGCGGTTGCCGCCGCCGCGGCGTCCGCGCGTGCTTCGCTGGGCATTGGGCATCGTGCTGTTGCTGCTGGTCATCGCGGCGCTGTTCGTCGCCGTGTGGTGGCAGTTGCACGGACGCGCCTCGACCGCCACGGCGGGCGAAGCCGGCGAGGACCGCATCGTGGGCGCGCCGCGCCTGCCGTACCGGCTGATCACCTCCGGCGGCGCATTCGACCTGACACCGACACTGTCGCCGGATGGCTCGATGGTGGCCTTTGCCTCCATTTCCGCCCAGCGTCCGGGTACCTCGATCCGCATCCAGACCACGAGCAATTCGCCTTCGCGCGAACTCGTCGTCCCCGGGCCAGGCCAATCCGACCGCTTGCCCGCCTGGTCGCCCGATGGACGCCAGCTGGCTTTCGCGCGCCAGGGCGATGACGGCAGCTGCCGGGTCATGGTCGCCACCACCAACGGTGCCGCCGGCGAACACGAAGTCGCGCGCTGCGACCACACCGAGCTGCTCAGTTTCAGCTGGGTGCCGGGGCGCAACGCGCTGCTGTTTGGCTCGATGATGGGCGGCAACGCGGCCGGCGGCATCCGCGAGCTCGACCTCGATACCGGCGCCTGGCATGACTTGCAATACGGCAGCCGCGCGCGCGACTTCGACTACGCACCGAAATATTCGCCGGACCGGCGCTGGATCGTTTTCGTGCGCAATCCGCAACTGGGCGGGATCTGGGTGATGCCGGCCGGCGGCGGTGAGGCGCGCCGGCTGACCCGCGAGCGCGCCGAGATCCGCGGCTTCGACTGGTTGCCCGACAGCAGCGGCGTGGTCTTCGGCCGGCGCGTGGATAGCCAGTCGCGGCTGTATCGCCTCGACCTGGAGAGCCGCCACGTTTACGACCTGGGACTGAGCGACGCCGAATCGCCGAGTATTTCGCAGGACAACGGGCAGCTGGCCTTCGTCCAGCGCCGGCCGCAGTTCGCGTTGTTCCGCCTGCAGCGCAGCAGCGCGCATGGCGCCTACCGCCGCGAACGGCTGTTCCCGTCCAACGGCCGCGATGCGCAGCCGATGATCTCGCCCGACGCCCGGCAGCTGGCGTTTACCTCCGACCGCTCCGGCGAGTACGCGCTGTGGTGGGCCGACCTGTCGCGCTCCGATACCCTGCATCCCGTGCCCGGCCTGGTCCCCGAGACGCGACAGCCGGTCGACTGGGCGCCGGACTCGCGCACCTTGCTGGCCGTCGGCCGCGATGCGGAAGGTCGCGCGCAGCTGTATGAAGTGACGCCCGCCGAGAGTCGCGTCAACGCCTTGCCGCTGCCGATCGCGCGGCCGTTGCAGGGGCTGCACGTGAGCGATCCGTCGCGCCTGATGGTGCTGGTGGCCGAGCCAAGCGGCGACGCGACGCTGATCCTGTACGACCGCTCCAAACAGCCCTGGCAAGAGCTCGCGCGGCTGGAGGATGTTTCCCAGGCACGCTACGACCCGGACACCCGGCAGGTGTTCCTCACCCGCTTCTCCAGCAGCGGCTTGTGGCGGATCGGCGAAGACCTGGCACCGGCCAGCCTGGCGAATGTCGACAGCGACGCGCCAGCGCGTTGGCGCTACCGCAGCTGGGCCCTGGCCGAGGCGGGACACGCGTTCTATCTGTCTTCGACCACCGACTGCTCGACCGTCGGTAGTTGGCTGGGCCAGGCACAAGCCGCCGACACCTGCCTGGCCGCCGATCAGTTCAGCACCATCAACGGTTTCAGCATCAGTCGCCAGGATGGCGCGCTGTATATGGCCATCGCGACCAGCGATGGCGCCGGAATCGGCTTCATGAGCCTTCCGAAAGCGCCGGTTCCGACCCTCGGCGTGATGACCAAGTTGTTGTATCGCCTAACAAAATAGCTTTCGTAATTTCTTCATGCGCGGGTTCGTGGCGATTTCGCCGCGATTTCGCCGAAACGTCCTGATCGGCACCCGATTCGGCAAAACAATCCACCCCCTCCAGCAAACAGGGGTGTGCGATGAACCCGATGATCACGGCCGACCGAGGCCTGTCGATGACGCTCGACCAAGAGGCCCATGCCGGTGCGCCGGTCTGCCTGGCCGTGTCCCGGCTGGGCAGCGTGCGCGCCTCGAGCGGCATGTTCACGGTGTGGGTGCAGTTGCGTGGGCGCGCCTGGATCGAATCCAAGGAAGGCAAGTTCCGCATGCGCGCCGGCGACTGGATCGCCTTCGACCGCGACTCGCGTCCCACCGTGCAGGCCGACCGCAATGGCCTGTGCATCGGCGTGGGCCTGGACGGCAACGGCCTCCAAGCGCTGGCCGAGCTCACCGACAGCGTGCTCTACCCGGGACGCAGCCAGCTCGGCCGCGCCGACCTGCGCATCGCCCTGCGCCTGTGGCGCAGTGCCGCCCGCAGCGGCGACGCCGCCGGCGCGCGGCCGATGCTGCTGCACCTGGCCGCCATGCAGGGCGAGTTCGCCCAGCAGGAACAGCGTTGCCCCGGCCGCTCGCGCAGCCGCCGGCGCCAGGTGTTCGGGCGCATGCAGCGTGCGCGCCTGTACCTGGAAGGCAACAGCGACCGCGTCGTGCGCGTGGCCGAGCTCGCCCAGCTGACCAATTTCTCCAGCTGGTACGTTTCCAAGACCTTCCAGAGCCTGTACGAAGAAAGCCCGCAGGCCCTGTCGGCGCGGTTGCGCCTGGAGCGTGCCGCCGACCTGTTGCGCGATACCTCGATGATGATCGGCGAGGTCGCCGGCGCCAGTGGTTTCGACAACTGCTGCAGCTTTGCCCGGGCTTTTCGCGCGCGCTTCGGCGTGTCTGCGTCGCGCTATCGCGAACAGGCTGTCGTGCCGCCAGATTCGGCAAAGTCAGGCGGCTTGCCGCGCAAAGCGGTTGCCTTCACGCGGTCGTAATTTGCTGGGGGCGTTTAACACGCCACTAACGACCTTTGGAGAGATTGATGAACCTTCGCACTCCCGCCCTGCGGGTGGGCCTGCTGCCCGCCAGCATCGCGATTGCGCTGACGCCGGCCCTGGCCAGCGCTCAAGAGCAGTCTGCAGACCCGTCCACCACCACCCTCGACCGCATCGAGATCACTGGTTCGCGCATCCGCTCGGTGGATGTGGAAACCGCACAGCCGGTCTTCACCGTTTCGTCGGAAGACATCAAGCGCTCGGGCCTGGTCAGCGTTGGCGACATCCTGCAGAACCTGGCCATTTCCGGCACGCAGACCTTCAGCAAGGCGGCGGTTCTGACCTCCAACGCTGAGCAGGGCGGCCAGTACGTCAACCTGTACAACCTCGGCGAGCAGCGCACCCTGGTGCTGGTCAACGGCAAGCGCTGGACCACCAGCCTGTCCGGCGTCAGCGACCTGTCGACCATCCCGACCCCGCTGATCGACCGCATCGAAATCCTGAAGGACGGCGCCTCGGCGATCTACGGCTCCGACGCCATCGCCGGCGTGGTCAACATCATCCTGAAGAAGAACTTCGACGGCGCCCAGGCGTCGGCCTACTTCGGCCAGAACGGCCGCGGCGACGGCAGCAAGGAGCAGTACTCCTTCGTCGTCGGCAACACCACCGACCGCTCCTCGCTGACCTTCGGCGTCAACTACACCAAGGAAGATCCGGTGTGGGCCAAGGACCGCGCGCTGACCCGCTACACCTACGGCCCGAACCACCCGACCGACGGCCTCAGCGCCACCGGCCCGTGGGGCCGCTTCAACTACGGCGGCAACACCTACGTCCTGAACCACACCGGTTCGTGGGACGGCGCCGGCGTCGGCGCGGATTCGAGCGACCTGGCGAACTACCACGTCGGCGTCAATGACGACGACTACTACAACGCCACCCAGCAGATGATGTTGCAGCAGTCGACCGAGACCAAGTCGGTCTTCGCCAACGGCAGCTACAACCTGACCGACAACATCACCTTCCGCGCCACCGCGATGCATTCGGAGCGTGACTCCGAGCGCCAGATCGCCGGCTACCCGTTGACCGGCACCAGCCAGGCCAACTTCCCGGTCGCGATCTCGGCCGACAGCCTCTACAACCCGGTCGGTGCCGATATCACCAGCTGGTACCGTCGCGTCGTCGAACTGCCGCGCGTCACCAAGAACAACGTCAAGACCGACCACTTCGATGCTGCCGTGGAAGGCATGTTCGACGTCAACGGCCATGGCTGGAACTGGGACGTTGGGTTCAACTACAACCGCTACGACGTCACCCAGGTCAGCACCGGCAATATCAACCTGCTGGCGCTGCAGAAGGCCCTCGGCCCGTCGTTCATCAACAGCCAGGGCATCGCGCAGTGCGGCACCGCCGCCAGCCCGATCACCCTGGGCACCAGCCAGTCGCTCGGCCAGTGCACCCCGTTCAACATCCTCGGCGGCCCGTCGGCTGCCACGCCGGAAGCGCTGGCCTACATCGCCACCCTGGGCCAGGCCACGCAGCGCAACGAGACCAAGCAGTACACCGCCAACGTCACCGGCGGCCTGTTCGACATGCCGCTCGAGGCCGGTGAGTTCTCGTTCGCGGCCGGCTACGAGCACCGCGAAGTCACCGGTTATGACTACCCGGACCAGCTGTCCAGCGCCGGTTACACGACCGACCTGGCCGCCGGCCCGACCAGCGGTGGCTACCAGACCAACGAGTTCTACCTGGAATTCCTGATCCCGGTGCTCAAGGACCTGCCGTTCGCCAAGGAGCTGTCGTTCGACGTGGCCAGCCGCTACTCGAACTACGATCGCTTCGGCAACACGACGAACAACAAGTTCAGCATGACCTGGAAGCCGATCGACGACCTGCTGGTCCGCGGCACCTACGCCACGGGCTTCCGCGCGCCGACGCTGGAAGACACCTTCGGCGGCGGTTCGCAGTCGTTCGACGACTACACCGATCCGTGCGATGCCGTGTTCGGTTCGACCGGCAATGCCTCGGTGGCTGCGCGCTGCACGGCCGCCGGCCTGGGCCCGAACTTCCGCCAGACCGACTCGGCCGGCAACCCGATCAGCCAGCGCGACACGCAGGGCAACACTGCGTTCAACGCCGGCGTCGGCAACGCCAACCTCGAGCCGGAGTACAGCCGCACCCGTACGCTGGGCATGGTCTACAGCCCCCACTTCGTGGAAGGCCTGGACTTCTCGCTGGACTGGTACAAGATCTCGATCTCCAACATCATCACGGCGGTCGATGCCAATTACGTGCTGAACCAGTGCTACCTGGGCAACGTCCAGTCGTACTGCGACCAGTTCTCGCGTGATGCCACCACCGGCCAGGTGGTGACCTTGAACCGCGGCAACACCAACCTGGGTCGCCTGTCGACCGAGGGCTACAACTTCGGTGCGAACTATCGCCTGCCGGAGATGGCCATCGGCCAGTTCGCCGTCACCCTGGACAGCAACTACCTGGTGAACCTGCGTAGCCAGAGCGAAGCCGGTGCTCCGTGGGCCAGCTATGCGGGCTACTGGAACTACCCGCGCGTGCGTGCCACGTTGGGCGCCAGCTGGACCCTGGGCAACCTGTCGGCCAACTGGGACCTGCGTTACTACGGTGGCTTCCGCGACTACTGCTGGACCAGCACTGAAGAGTGCAGCGACCCGAACTACATGACCGACAACTCGGCATGGGGTGGTGGCGTGGGTTCCAACAAGAAGGGCTCGATCAGCCAGCAGGACCTGTCGTTCACCTGGGCCGCTCCGTGGGATGGCAGCGTGACTGTCGGCGTTCGCAACGTGTGGAACAAGCAGCCGCCGATCACCTACTCGGTGACCAACAACAGCTCGTCGTCGATCGACCCGATGCTGGACTACGACCGCTTCTTCTTCATGCAGTACACCCAGAGCTTCTGATCCATCGAAGCGCTGTAGCAACACCAGAAAGGCGGGCCTCGTGCCCGCCTTTCTTTTTGTGCGTGATCCAATGGGTGCATGCAAAAGAAAAGGCCCGCTTGCGCGGGCCTTCGGTCTTGCGTGCGGCGCGCTTTGCCGGCTTACGCCTCGGCGGCCTGGCCGGTCAGCGTCTCGGCCTGTTCGCGCCAGGTCGGCAGGCGCGAGATCACGCCCACGCGGGTCAGGTATTCCTCGTCCACCGGCGCGCCTGCGGCCAGTGAAGTGGCCACGTGCACCGCGCCGGTCACCCAGAAGCTGCGCGTGCTCGAGCGCTGCGGCAGGCGCTGGAACGCCACCGCCTCGATGATCGGCATCGGCAGGCCCCACAGGCCCAGCAGGTAGGCGCCGGCCTCGGTGTGGCCGGGACGGTCCTCGTTGGCGCTGTCCGGGTCGTGCTCGTTGCGCACGCCCGGCAGCAGCAGGCCGATATCCGACAGCAGCGCCGCCGTGGCGCCCAGCTCGGCGCTGGCATGCGGCAGGAACTTGGTCGCCAGCCGCGAGGACAGCAGGGCGCGCCGTTGCATGGCGTTGCGCTCGGCCACCGAGAGGCTGGGAATGGAGAACACTTCGCTGGCCAGGACCAGGTCGCGCAGCGTGGCCACGCCGAGGCGGGTCACGGCGCCGCGCAGGTCGGTGATCGAGCGGCCGCCCGAGAAGAAGGCCGAATTGCACAGCTGCAGCACCTTGGCCGCGATTGCCGGGTCGGCGGCGACCAGCTTGGCGATGTCGGCCGCGTCGGTGTCTTCCTCTTCCTCCAGCGCGTGCATCAGGCTGAGGTAGAGGTGCGGCGGCGAGGGCAGCTTCTCGATGCGGCCGATGGCCGAGCGCAGGCGCGGGTTGTCGAGCAGCTCGCGCAGCTCTTCCAGGCTGGTGATGGCTTCCAGCAGCACTTCCGGCGCCAGCGGCAGCGGCAGGAAGCGGTGGGCCACGCCGATGATGCGGGCCGGCGGCGTGCGCTGGCTGTCGTCGGCGGCGATCAAGGCGATGCGGATGGTTTCCGGCCGCAGCGTGCGGATCTGCCCGAGCAGCGTGGCCGCGGTCAGGTCCGGCAGCACCGGCGCGACGATGACCACGTCGATCGGGTATTGCGCGGCCGCGGCGATGGCCGAATTGCCATCCGGCACCTGCTGGATCTGGAACTCGTCGCCGAGATCGCTCAGATAATCGACCAGCTCCGGCGGCAGGCTGGCTTCGTCGCCGACAAACAGAATACGCAAGGCACTTCCCCAAAGACGGGGGCCGGCTGCACACGCGGCCCCGATAGAGCTTGCAATGTACTGC
>Ga0160434_100281_pt1 | contig 18747 bp, 17 predicted proteins | sample HID1973I_E0MG_FD_108273 | JGI IMG/M metagenome (GOLD analysis project Ga0160434, IMG submission 108273) | Enriched mosquito-associated microbial communities from UW Madison campus, WI, USA - HID1973I_E0 MG | ecosystem: Host-associated > Arthropoda: Insects > Digestive system > Unclassified ...
GCAGCTCAAGCCGCTGCTGGGCCGCAGCCTGCAGCCGGACGCCTTCAAGTCGGTGCGCACCGTCCAGGACATCATCGACGTGCTGCACGGGCTGCTGCGCGACCAGGCCGCCTGACCGGATAAAGGAGCGGCCGCCGTGAACCGTCTGCGCGCGGCCGCGCTGCTGGTGCTGTCGCTGGCCTACCCATTGCTGGTCTACCTGGCGATGGGCCGCTTTGAGCCGCGCTGGATGGCGCTGCTGCTGTTTGCGCTGGCGCTGCTGCGCGCGGCCGCGACCCGCCAGCCCGTATGGCTGGCCGCCTCGGCCGGCGCGGGGCTGTTGGCCCTGCTGGCGACCGTGCTCAACCAGGCCTTGCCGCTCAAGCTGTATCCGGCGCTGGTCAACGCGGTGCTGCTGGCGGTGTTCGCGGTGAGCCTGCGCTTTCCGCCCAGCGCGGTGGAACGCATCGCCCGGCTCAGCGAACCGGACCTGCCGCTGCACGCCATCGCCTATACCCGCCGCGTCACCCAGGTGTGGTGCGGCTTCTTCGTGCTCAATGGCACGCTCGCGCTGGTCACCGCGCTGTGGGCGAGCGAGCGCACCTGGGCGCTCTACAACGGACTGTTGGCATACGTGATGATGGGTGTGTTGTTCGCGGCGGAGTGGTGCATACGGCAACGGGTACGGGCGGCGCATGGCCATGGCTGAGTGGATCGCGCTGCACCAGCTGGCGTTGGCTGGACATTCCGAACGCGCAGTGACACCCAACTTCTCGCAGGCGCAATGGCGCCAGCGCGTTGCGGATTGGCACGCCGCCTTCGCCGCCGCCGAGGGCCGCGACTGGGCGCTGTATTGCAGCGACGAAGCCGAATTCGCTGCGGCCTTGTTCGGCGCCTGGCACGCCGGCAAGCGCGTGTTCCTGCCGGGCGACGACCTGCCCGGCACGCTCGACCGCCTCGCGCCGCGCGTGCAGGGTTTCGCCGGTGAACTGCCGGCGCAACTGCGTCCGCTGCGCGCTGTCGCCGGCAGCGGTATTCCCGCAGCGCTGGCGCCGTTGGACGAAGACAGCGCCAGCGTGGTGATGTTCACCTCGGGCAGCACCGGCGAGCCGGCCGCCATCGACAAATGCCTGCGCCAGCTGGCGCGTGAAGTCGAGGCTTTGCAGGCCGCGTTCGGCGCGCAGATCGAAGGCTGCCGCGTGCACGGCACCGTGTCGCACCAGCACATCTACGGCCTGTTGTTCCGCGTGCTGTGGCCGTTGGCGGCCGGGCGGCAGATCCTGCCGCGCGCCTTCTTCCATGAGGACATGGTCAGCGCGATGGCCGGCCATGCCTCGGTCCTGGTCGCCACGCCGGCGCACCTCAAGCGCATTCCCGAACAACTGGATTGGGCAGCCTCGCAGGGTCGCCTGCGCGCGGTGTTTTCCTCCGGCGGTCCACTGCCGGCCGAGTCGGCACACGAGGTGCGCGAACGCCTCGGCGTGGCCCCGACCGAAGTATTCGGCAGCAGCGAGACCGGCGGTATCGCGTGGCGCCGCTGGGAGGCCGATGCGCCGCATTGGCACCCGTTGCCGAACGTGCAATGGCGCGTCGATGCCGACGGTCATCTGGAAGTGAATTCCCCACACCTCGCGCAGCCGCATTGGTGGCGCAGCGAGGATCGCGCCGAAGCCCTGCCCGATGGCGGCTTCCGCCTGCTCGGCCGCGCCGACCGCATCGTCAAGATCGAAGAACGCCGCGTCTCGCTCGACGCCCTGCAGCAGCAACTGGCCCGCCATCCGGCGGTGGCCGAAGCGCGCGTGCTGGTGCTGGCCGCGGCGCGCAGCGTGTTGGGCGCGGTGATCGTCCCCAGCGACGAAGGCTGGCAACTGCTGCGCGAACACGGCCGCCGCGAATTCTCGCAGCGCCTGTCCACGCACCTGGCCGACAGCCACGACGCGGTCACGCGGCCGCGCCGCTGGCGCTTCGTCGAAGCGCTGCCGGCCAATGCCCAGGGCAAGGTGACCGAGCCGGCGCTGGCGGCACTGTTCCGGCCGCAATATCCGCAGCCGCTGTGGCATTCGCGCACCGCCGCCGATGCCGAGCTGGAGATCTTCCTCGAAGCCGACCTGGCCGCCTTCGACGGCCACTTCCCGCAGGCGCAGATCCTGCCGGGCGTGGCGCAACTCGACTGGGCGATCCACTTCGGCCGCGAGACCTTCGCCATCCAGGCACCCTTCCAGCGCATGGACGTGCTCAAGTTCCAGCGCGTGCTGCGGCCCGGCGAAACCGTGCGCATGTCGCTGCACTGGAACGCCACGCAGCAGACGCTGGGATTCAAGCTGGTGTCGGCGCATGGCCCGCACGCCAGCGGCAAGGTGATCTTCGGCCATGCATGAGCCCCGTCGCCAAGCGGCGGCGGCGTTCCGCGCGCTGGTGCTGATCCCCGTCTACGACCACGAACACGCCATCGCGGCGATGGTCGAAGGCGTGCTCGCCAGTGGCGAGACCTGCCTGCTGGTGGACGACGGCTCGCGTGCCTCCTGTGCCGTGGTGCTCGACGCACTCGCCGCCGCGCATGCGCCACGCGTGCAGTTGCTGCGCCTGCCGCACAACCAGGGCAAGGGCGGCGCGGTGCTGGCCGGCTTCGCCGAAGCGGCGCGACTCGGCTACACCCACGTGCTGCAGATCGATGCCGACGGCCAGCACGACCCGCGCGACATTCCGCGCTTCCTCGCCGAAGCCCGCCAGTCTCCGGCGAAGATCGTCTCCGGGGTGCCGCAGTACGACGAGAGCGTGCCGAAGGGGCGCCTGTACGGCCGCTACCTCACCCACGTCTGGGTCTGGATCAATACCTGGTCGCTGGCGATCCGCGATTCGATGTGCGGCTTCCGTGTCTATCCGCTGGCGCCGGTGCTGCGGCTGATCGCCGAAGAGCCGATCGGCAAGCGCATGGACTTCGACACCGACATGATCGTGCGCCTGTTCTGGCGCGGCGTCGGCGTGATCAACCTGCCCACGCGGGTGACCTATCCCAGCGACGGCGTCTCGCACTTCGATGTGTGGCGCGACAACGTGCGTATCACCCGCATGCATGCCCGGCTGTTCTTCGGCATGCTGCGGCGCTCGCCGCGGCTGCTGTGGCGGCGCATCGGCGGGGCCGCCGCATGAGCGCCCCCGCGCGCGCGCCGCACTGGGCGGAGATCGGCGAGACCACTTCGGCCGCCGGCGTCGCCTTCCTGTGCGGCGTGCATCGCTGGCTGGGCCGCTGGCCGTTCCGGCTATGCCTGTACCCGGTGGTGCTGGCGCATTGGCTGCTGTATCCCACCGCGCGCCATGCGTCGCTCGAATATCTGCGGCAGTTGCACGCGGCCGCTCCCGGCCTCTTCGTCCGGCGCCCTGGCGCCTGGCAGAGCCTGCGCCACTTCGCCTGCTTCGCCGAAACCGTGCTCGACAAGCTGCTCGCCGCCGGCCGCCGCTATCCGGCCCCGCGCGTGGCCGTGCATCGTGAGCAAGTGCTTGATCTCGTCCGCGAAGGCCGCGGTGGACTCATCATCACCGCGCATATCGGCTGCCTGGAACTGTGCCAGGCGCTGGCCGAATCGGTGCCGGGCTTCCGCATCACCGTGCTGGTGCATACCGCACACGCGCAGCGCATCAATCGCATGATGCGCCGGCTCGATCCCGGCCATCGCGTCGAGCTGCTGCAAGTCACCGACATGGGCCCGGGCACCGCCGCGCTGCTGGCCGAGCGCGTGGCCGAAGGCCAGTTCGTGGCCATTGCCGGCGACCGCGTGCCGGTCGGCGGTGGCCGTAGCGTGCGCGTGCCGTTCCTCGGCCGGCCGGCGCCGTTTCCGATTGGTGCCTATGTGCTGGCCTCGGTGCTGGCCTGCCCGGTGTTCACGATGTCGTGCCTGCACGCCGGGCGCGGCTATCGCGTTCAATTCCAGACCTTCGCCGAGCGCATCGTGCTGCCGCGCGGTTCGCGCGACGCCGCCATCGCGGCCGAGGCCACGCGCCTGGCCGGCTGGCTGGAGACGCAGGTGAAGGCCGCCCCCTACGACTGGTTCAATTTCTTTCCCTTCTGGGATCAGGTGCCGCATGAAGATGGACAATGAGCTGCCGGTGCAGCGTTTCGGCGCCGCGCCGCTGGCGATCGAATCGGTGGTGGGCCTGGCCCGCCGCACCCACGTCGCCGCGTTGAGCGAGGACGAAGCCTTCCGTGCACGCATTCGCCGCGGTGCCGATTTCCTCGACCGCCTGCTCGCCGAAGACGGCGTGATCTACGGCGTCACCACCGGCTATGGCGACTCGTGCACGGTGAACATCCCACCGCGCCTGGTGGCCGAGTTGCCGCACCACCTCTACACCTATCACGGCTGCGGCCTGGGCCGTTTCCTCGACGAAGAAGAGACGCGCGCCGTGTTGGCCGCACGCCTGGCCTCGTTGAGCCGCGGCATGTCCGGGGTCAGCGTGGGGTTGCTCGAAGGCCTGGCCACGCTGCTGCGCCACGACGTGCTGCCGATGATCCCGGCCGAAGGTTCGGTGGGCGCCAGCGGCGACCTCACGCCGCTGTCGTATGTAGCTGCAGTGCTCTGCGGCGAGCGCGAAGTGATGTACCAGGGCCATTGCCGCCCCGCTGCCGAGGTGTTGGCCGAGATCGGCATGACCCCGCTGAAGCTGCGGCCCAAGGAAGGCCTGGCGATCATGAACGGCACCGCGGTGATGACCGCGCTGGCCTGCCTGGCCTGGCAGCGCGCCGACTATGTGTCGCGCCTGGCCACGCGCCTGACCGCTTTCAACGTGCTTGCCAGCAACGGCAACGCGCACCACTTCGACGAAGTGCTGTTCGCGGCCAAGCCGCATCCGGGGCAATCGCGCGTGGCCGAACGCCTGCGCGAAGACATGCACAGCGATCGCCCGAGCCGCAAAGACCATCGCCTGCAGGACCGCTACTCGCTGCGCTGTGCGCCGCACGTCATCGGCGTACTCGAAGACGTGCTGCCGTTCCTGCGCCAGCTGATCGAGACTGAACTCAACAGCGCCAACGACAACCCGCTGATCGACCCGGACCGCGAGCAGATCCTGCATGGCGGCCATTTCTACGGCGGCCATATCGCCCTGGCCATGGACACGCTGAAGAACGCGGTGGCCAATGTCGCCGATCTGCTCGACCGCCAGCTCGCGCTGCTGGTAGACAGCCGCTACAACCACGGCCTGCCGGCCAACCTGTCCGGCGTCACCGGCGAGCGTGCGCCGATCAACCACGGCCTGAAGGCGCTGCAGATCAGCGTGTCCGCGTGGACCGCCGAAGCGCTGAAGCTGACCATGCCGGCCTCGGTGTTCTCGCGCTCCACCGAATGCCACAACCAGGACAAGGTCAGCATGGGCACCATTGCCGCGCGCGACTGCCTGCGCGTGCTGACCCTCACCGAGCAGGTCATTGCCGCCATGCTGATCGCCGCACGCCAGGGCATCACCCTGCGCGAGCGCGTGCAGGAACGCGCGGCGCTGGGCGAGGCCGCCGAGCGCATGCATGCCGACCTCTGCGACCGCGTCGCACTGATCGAAGAAGACCGCGCCCTGGACGGCGAGCTGCGCGCCTTGGTCGCGCATATCCGCCAGGAGCGCTGGAGCCTGTATGCCGACTGATCTGTCCATCGAGGTCGCGCTGAGCCCGGCCTTCCACGACTGCGATGCCATGCACGTGGTCTGGCACGGCAACTACTTCAAGTATTTCGAGATCGCACGCTGCGCACTGCTGGCGCGCCACGACTACGACTACCCGCAGATGCAGGCCTCCGGCTACCTGTGGCCGGTGGTCGATGCGCGGGTGAAGTACATCCGGCCGCTGCTCTACGCCCAGGCGCTCACCGTCTCGGCGCGCATCAGCGAGTACGAGAACCGCCTGAAGATCGACTATGAGATCCGCGATGCCGGCACCGGCCAGGTGCTGACCCGCGCACACACGATCCAGGTCGCCGTCCTCGCCGCCAGCGGCGAGCTGCAATACGTCTGCCCTCCGGTGTTGTGGGAGCGGCTGGGAGTACATCCGCAATGAAGTCCTTCGTGTTGTTGATCGCGCTGGTCCTGCCCCTGGCGGCCCCGGCGAGGGCCGCGCCCGCCGCAGCGGTAGCGCCCGAACTGGCCCAGGTGCAGCAGCGGGTCGCGCGCCCGGCATTGCTGCGCGCCGACTTCACCCAGGAAAAGCAGGTCGCCGGCTTCCGCAACCCGCTGCGCTCGCAGGGCCAGTTCGTGCTCGCGCAGCAGCGCGGGGTGATCTGGCGCACGCTCAAGCCGTTCCCGTCCGAAGTCGTGCTCACCCGCGACCGCATCCTCAGCCGCCAGGCCGACGGCAGCATCCAGGTCGAGGTCGATGGCCGCCAGCAGCCGGCGATGCGCGCGATCAACGCGATGATGTTCGCGCTGATGAGCGGCGACGTGCAGGCGATGTCCGCCAGTTTCGAGGTGCGCGCAGAGCTGCTGCCCGACAACGGCTGGCGCCTGCACCTGACGCCGCGTTCGGCGATGCTGGCCAAGGCTTTCGCTTCGCTCGAACTGGAAGGGGATCGCTATGTGCGCAAGGTCGAGATCGAGGAAGCCAACCACGACCGCACGCAACTGAGCTTCGACAACTTCCGCCTGGCGCCGCCGCTGGATGCTGGCGAGGAACACAGCCTTGACTGAGTTGCCGGAGATCGACGCGGGCGCCACCCGTCTGCAACGTCGCTGGCGCTGGGTGGCGCTGGTCTGGGGGGTGCTGGTCGCCGCCGTGGTGGTGCACCAGGTCGGCTTCTGGCGCAGCGCGCACGTGGACAGCGATGTCCTCGCGCTGCTGCCGCAGGATGCGAACGACCGCCTGTTGTCCGACGCCACGCGCCTGATCGCCGACAACAGTGCGCGCCAGGTCGTCGTCCTGCTCGGCAGCGACGATGCCGCCAGCGCCAAGGCCGCGCAGCTTGCTTACTCGCGTTCATTGCAGGCCGCCGATCGCGCCGGCACGTTGCCGATCGTCGAGAACGCCTCGGTGCAAGGCTGGTTTGACCAGGCGCGCAATTTCTACGCGCCGTATCGCGATCGCCTGCTGACCGAGGCGCAGCGCGCGCGGCTGCGTGACACCGACCAAGCCACGTTGGGGCAGCAGGCCCTGGCGGCCCTGTACGGACCGGTGGGCGCGCCACGCCTGACCGAGTGGAATCGCGATCCACTGGGCTTGTGGCCGCAGTGGTGGCAGGCACGCGCGGCCGGCACCGGCCTGCGTGTCGGTGACGACGGCCTGCTGCAGGCCGACGGCCGCTATTGGGCGGTGATGCAATTCCAGACCCGCGATTCGGCGTTCCGCCTGGACGGGCAACAACGCATCGGCCAGGCGCTGGACGCCGCGGCGGCCGCCGCGCGCGCCGCGGTGCCCGGCGTGCGCGAACTACGCGCCGGCGTCCCGCTGCATGCTGAAGCTGCCGCCGCGCAGGCCAACCGGGAAATCAACACGATCGGCTGGGGTTCGCTGGCGGCGGTGTTGCTGCTGGTGTGGCTGGCCTTCCGTTCGCTGCGGCCGATCCTGCTGGTGGCGATGTCGCTGTTGATCGGCTGTGCCACCGCGCTGTCGGTGACCGCGCTGGTGTTCGGCAAGGTCCACCTGCTCACGCTGGTGTTCGGTGCCAGCCTGGTCGGCGTGGCCGAGGACTACGGCATCCATTGGTTTGGCTCGCGCCAGGCTGAGCCGGACGGTAGCCGCTGGCAGTTGCTTCGGCATCTGCTGCCCGGCCTGTGGCTGGCCCTGGTCACCAGCGCACTGGCCTATCTCGCCTTGGGCCTGGCGCCGTTCCCGGGCCTGCGGCAGATGGCGCTGTTCTCGGTGGTCGGCCTGGCCGCCGCCTTCCTGACCGTGATCGCCTGGTTCCCCTTCCTCGACAAGGGCGCGGTGCGGCAGACGCGGTTTTCCGACTGGCTTGGCGGCACGCTCGATGGTTGGCCGCGTGTGGGCCAGACGCGCCGTGACCTGTGGACCGTGCTCGGCGTGGCGACACTGCTGGTGATCGGCACCGGTTTGTGGCGCGTGCAGGCCAACGACGACCTGCGCAGCCTGCAGTCCTCGCCGCCGGCCTTGATGGCGCAACAGATCGAAGTGGGCCGACTGCTCGGCATGCCGAGTCCGGCGCAGTTCTTCCTGGTCCAGGGCGCGGACGCCGAGCAGGTATTGCGGCGCGAGGAAGCGCTGGTGGCGCGCCTCGACGCACTCGAAGCGCAAGGCCGCGTCGGCGGACATCAGGCGATCAGCGACTGGTGGCCTTCGCGTGCGCACCAGGATGCCGATGCCGCGCTGACCGCACGCGTGGAAAACGCGGTGCTGGCGCAAGTCGGCGACGCCACCGGTGAAACCTTGGCGCGGCCCGTCTACGGCGCGGCCGCCGGCATCGACGCCTTCCTGCGCGATCCGGTCTCGCTGCCGTTCCGCCATCTGTGGCTGGGCAAGCTCGGCAACGGCCAGGCCTCGGTGGTGATGGTCGACGACCTCTCGCGCCCCGACGGCCTGTCCACGCTACGCGACCAGGCACAGGGCCTGGACGGCGTGCGCTGGGTCGACCGCACCGCCGATTTCTCCGAACTGCTCGGCCACTACCGCCGCATGATGGGCGCGCTGCTGCTGGCCGGGGTCGTGCTGGTGTTCGGCGTACTGGCCTGGCGCTATCGCGGCCAATCATGGCGGGTGATCGCGCCGACCTTGCTGGCCGGCCTGCTCACCGTCGCCTTGCTCGGCTGGATGAACCAGCCGCTGCAACTGTTCAACGTGCTGGCCTTGCTGCTGCTGCTCGGCATGGGCATCGACTACGGCATCTTCCTGCTCGAACACCGCGGCGACCGCAGCGCCTGGCTGTCGGTTTGCGTCGGCGCTGCCAGCACCTGGCTTTCGTTCGGCCTGCTCGCGCTGTCTTCGACGCCGGCCCTGCGTGCCTTCGGCCTGACCCTGCTGCTCGGCATTGGCTTGGTCTGGCTGATCACCCCGTTGTTCCGTCCCGCGCCGCATCACTGACGTTCGCTCATCCCCACTGAGGCTCCCGCATGACCCGTTCTACGGAAAGAACCGACATCCTCATCATTGGCGCAGGGCCGGCCGGCTCGGTCGCCGCCGCGCTGCTGCGGCAGCAAGGGCGCCAGGTGGTGATGATCGAGCGCGAGCAGTTCCCGCGCTTCTCCATCGGCGAGAGCCTGCTGCCCCAGAGCATGGAATACATCGAGCAGGCCGGATTGCTGCAGGACGTGGTCGAGGCGGGGTTCCAGTACAAGAACGGCGCCGCGTTCGTGCGCGGCGAGCGCACCACCCAGTTCGACTTCCGCGACAAGTTCTCGCCCGGTTGGGGCACCACCTACCAGGTGCAGCGCGCCGATTTCGACCACGTGCTGGCCAAGGGCGCGCAGCGCCTGGGCACCGATCTGCGTTTCGGCCACGAAGTGCTGGCGATGCGTCCCGGCGCCCAGCCGAGTGTGGACGTGCGCGACCCGGATGGCCGCGAGTACACCCTGGACGCAGGCTTCGTGCTCGATGCCAGCGGCTTCGGCCGGCTGCTGCCGCGCCTGCTCAAGCTCGAATCGCCGTCCAACTTCCCGGTGCGCGGGGCGATCTTCACCCATGTGCGCGACCACATCGCGCCGGGAACCGGCTTCGACCGCAACAAGATCCTCATCACCACCCATCCCGAGCACGTGGACGTGTGGTACTGGACGATTCCGTTCTCCAACGGCTGCTGCTCCCTGGGCGTAGTGGCCGAGCCGTCGTTCTTCGAGCGCTACCCCGGCGACGACCTGCAGAAGCTGCAGGCCATCGTCGGCGAGGACCCGAACCTGACCCGCCTGCTGGCCAAGGCCGAATGGGCCGTGCTGCCGGTGCGCCGGATCACCGGCTACTCGGCCAACGTCAGCTCACTGTGGGGCGAGGGCTACGCGCTGCTGGGCAACGCCGGCGAGTTCCTCGATCCGGTGTTCTCCTCCGGCGTCACCATCGCCTTCAAGTCGGCCCAGCTGGCCGCCGACTGCCTGGCCCGGCGCTATGCCGGCGCCACCGTCGACTGGGAAAGTGAATTCGCCGTGCCGTTGCGCGACGGCGTGAAGGCGTTCCGCCGCTTTGTCGAATCCTGGTATGCCGGCGGCTTCCAGCAGATCATCTTCCATCCCGATCCGCAGCCGGAGATCCGCCGCATGATCTGCTCCATCCTCGCCGGCTACGCGTGGGACAAGAACAACCCCTACGTCGCCGATGCCACCGGCCGGCGTTTGCGTGTGCTGGAGGAACTGTGCGGCGCATGAGTTTGCGTTTTGCCCGGCGGCTGATGTTGCTGGCGGCCGTGCTGCTGCTGGCCGCGTGCGCAAGCGCGCGCATGCGCCCGCCGGCCATCGCGCTGCCGCCGCTGCAACTGGCCCCGGCCGCGCTGGGCAAGACCCTGGCCCTGCAACAGCGCCTGGTCTTCAGCTATGGCCCGCATCGCAGCACGATGGACGCCTTGCTCGAAGCCGACGCCAGCGAAGTCCGCCTGGCCGTACAGGCGCTCGGCCAGACCGGGGTGACGCTGCGCTGGGATGGCCACACCCTCGAACAACAGCGCGCGCCGTGGCTACCGCCGCAAGTGCGCGGCGAGCGCGTGCTCGACGACCTGCAGTTCGCGTTGTGGCCGGCCAGCGCCGTGCGTGCGGCCTTGCCGGCGGACTGGACGCTGGTCGAGCAGGGCGACGAGCGCCGCCTCGAACACGATGGCCGCGCCTGGCTGGTGTTGCAGCGGCACGACGACGCCCATCAGAGCCTGCGCAACCTGGCCGAAGGCTATGCGCTGGATATCGAATCGGCCCCGTTGGACCAGAGCCCGCAGTGAAAGACGTCTTCCTCAATGAAATGGGCGTGGTGTGCGCGCTCGGCGATGAGGGCGATACGGTGGCCCGCGCCCTGTTCGACGCGCGTGGCCCAGGCAATGCCGCGACCGACGACGTCACCCCCGGCCGCCCGCTGGTGCTCGGCCGCGTGCTGTCGCCACTGCCGTCGATGGATGACCAGCCGGTGGCCCTGCGTGGCCGCAACAATGCGCTGCTGCGCCGGGCCTTCGCGCAGATCGCCCCGGCAGTGGCCGCGGCCATCGAGCGCCATGGCGCGCATCGCGTGGCGGTGGTGCTGGGGACCAGCACATCGGGCATCGGCGAGGCCGAACACGCGCTGCACCAGCGCGCCCTCGGCCAGCCCTGGCCGCAAGGCTTCCACTACGCGCAACAGGAAATGGGCACGCCGGCGCGCTTCGTGCGCGAGCTCAGTGGCGCCCGTGGCCCGGCCTGGACCGTGTCCACGGCGTGTTCGTCCAGCGCCAAGGCAATGATGTCCGCGGCGCGGCTATTGCGCGCCGGGATCGCGGACGTGGTGATCGCCGGCGGCGCCGATTCGCTGTGCCGTTTCACCGTCGAAGGTTTCAGCGCGCTGGAGTCGGTTTCGGCGCAGCGCTGCAATCCGTTCTCGCGCAACCGCGACGGCATCAACATCGGCGAAGGCGCGGGCTTGTTCCTGATGAGTCTTGCGCCCGGCCCGGTGCGCCTGTCCGGGTGGGGCGAAACCTCGGACGCGCACCATCTGTCTGCCCCGGACCCGGCCGGCACCGGGGCGATCGACGCGATGGGACTGGCCATCGCGCGCGCGGGCCTGCGCCCGGCCGACATCGACTACGTGAACCTGCATGGCACCGCCACGCGCCAGAACGACGCGATGGAAAGCCGCGCCATGCAGGCCGTGTTCGGCGCGCCGGTAGCCGCCAGCGCGACCAAGCCGCTGACCGGACATACGTTGGGCGCCGCTGGCGCGATCGAAGCGGCCTTGTGCTGGCTGACCCTGGCGCGCAATCCGGACGGCCTGCTGCCGCCGCACTGGTGGGACGGCGAGGCCGACCGCGAGCTGCCGCCGCTGGCCCTGGTCGCACCCGGCCAGCGCGCCGCGCACCGGCCGCGCCATCTGCTCAGCCATTCGTTCGCGTTCGGCGGCAGCAATGCCGTGCTGGCCTTCTCGGGGGAGTGACATGACGCTGCTGTACGACATCGAACAAGTCATCCCGCACCGTGGCCAGATGCGCCTGATCGACCGCCTGCTGGCCTGGGACGAGCACAGTGTGGTCGCCGAGCTGCGCGTGCCGGCCGATGCGATCTTCGGCGACGCCCATGGCGTCCCGGCCTGGGTAGGCGTGGAATACATGGCACAAACCGTGGCCGCCTGGGCCGGTTGCCGTGCGCGCGGCCGCGGCGCCGAGCCTTCGATCGGCTTCCTGCTCGGCACCCGGCGCTACCAGGCCGACACCGATCGCTTCAGCGCCGGGGCCCTGCTGCGGGTGGAGGCAAGATGCGAGTTGATGGGCGACAATGGCCTGGGCATGTTCGCCTGCCGCATCCTGCAACAGGACCAAGTGCTGGCGAGCGCCAATATTTCGGTGTTCGAGCCGCCCGATGCGGCGGCTTATCTGGAGAGTAGTGCGCAATGAAGGGGGATTCGACGGTCCTGGTGACCGGGGCCAGTCGTGGCATCGGCAAGGCGATCGCCTTGCGCGTGGCGCAGGCCGGGCATGACGTGGTGGTGCACTGCCGCAGCCGCATCGACGAAGCCGAAGCCGTGGCCGCGCAGATCCGCGCGCTCGGCCGGCAGGCGCGCGTGCTGAGCTTCGACGTGGCCGATCGCGCCGCGGCCGCGGCGGCACTGCTCGCCGACGTGGAAGCGCATGGCGCCTACTACGGCGTGGTGTGCAACGCCGGCATCGCCCGCGACAACGCCTTTCCGGCGATGAGCGGCGAGGATTGGGACGCGGTCGTCCACACCAATCTCGACAGCTTCTACAACGTGCTGCATCCGTTGATCATGCCGATGGTGCGGCGGCGCAAGCCGGGCCGCATCGTTACTTTGTCCTCGGTGTCCGGCCTGGTCGGCAACCGCGGGCAGACCAACTACAGCGCGGCCAAGGCGGGAATCATCGGCGCGACCAAGGCGCTGGCCCTGGAACTGGCCAGCCGCGCGATCACCGTCAACTGCGTCGCCCCGGGCTTGATCGATACGGAGATGCTGGAGGCCGAGGTGGTTGAACACGCCTTGCCGCTGGTGCCAGCGCGCCGTCTCGGCCGCCCCGAAGAAGTGGCGGCGGCGGTGGTGTTCCTGCTGTCGGAGGACGCCGGGTATATCACCCGGCAAGTGATTTCAGTCAACGGAGGACTGGCAGGATGAGCAATACCCAGAAGCGCGTCGTGATCACCGGCGCGGGCGCGATCAGCCCGCTCGGGCACGACTGGTCGAGCATCCACCTGCGCTTGCGGGAGTGCCGCAACGCCGTGCGCCGCCTGCCCGAATGGGATGTCTACGAAGGCCTGAACACCCGCCTGGCTGCGCCGGCGCTGCCGTTCGAGCTGCCGCCGCACTACAACCGCAAGACCACCCGCAGCATGGGCCGGGTCGCGGTGATGTCGGTGCGTGCCACCGAGCTGGCGTTGCAGGAAGCCGGGTTGCTCGGGCACCCGGTGCTGCGCAGCGGGATGACCGGCGTGTCTTACGGTTCGTCCTCGGGCGCGCACGACGCCACCGCCGAGTTCGGCCGCATGCTCAACGAGCACACCACCGCCGGCATCAGCGCGACCACTTATCTCAAGATGATGAGCCACACCGCGCCGGTGAACATCGGCGTGTTCTTCGGGCTCACCGGCCGCGTCATCACCACCTCCAGCGCCTGCACCTCGGGCAGCCAGGGCGTGGGCTCGGGCTACGAGGCCATCGCCAGCGGCAAGCAGACGGTGATGCTGTGCGGCGGCGCCGAGCAGCTCGACGCTACTGCCGCGGCGGTGTTCGACACCTTGTTCGCCACCAGCGTGCGCAACGACGCGCCGCAGACCACGCCGCGGCCCTTCGACGCCGGGCGCGACGGCCTGGTGCTGGGCGAGGGCGCCTGCACCCTGGTGCTGGAAGAACTCGAGCACGCGCAGGCGCGCGGCGCCAACATCCTGGCCGAGATCGTCGGCTATGGCACCAACAGCGACGGCCAGCACGTCACCCAGCCCAGCGCCGACACCATGGCCCAGGCGATGCGCCTGGCGCTGGACGATGCCGGCCTGCAGGCCGCGCAGATCGGCTACATCAACGCCCACGGCACGGCCACCGACCATGGCGACATCGCCGAGTCGCAGGCTACCGCGCAGGTGTTTGGCAGCGGCGTGCCGATCAGCTCGCTGAAGAGCTATGTCGGCCACATGCTCGGCGCCTGTGGCGCCTTCGAGGCCTGGCTGAGCATCGAGATGATGCGCGAGGGCTGGTTCGCCCCGACCGTGAACCTGGAACAGGTCGACCCGCGCTGCGCCGCCCTGGACTACGTCACCGGCGAAGGCCGCGCGCTGGAAACCGAGTACGTAGCCAGCAACAACTTCGCCTTCGGCGGCATCAACACCTCGTTGATCTTCCGCCGCTGGCCGCATTGACCGTCGTTCATCACCCAAGGAGGAAACCATGAAACGAATTCTCGCCGCCACCTGCCTGACCCTGTTGGTCGCCGCGCCGCACGCCTTCGCCCGCGAGACGCGCGTAGAGCAGTCGCTGGCCGATCTGGTCAATTCGCAGGAAGCCAAGGACGCCGGCATCGACGGCAGCGTCAAGTTCTATCTCGCCGGCCAGAACCATCCGGCCGTGCTCCAGTCGTTTGGCAGCGATGTCTCCAACCGCAAGACCAACGCCGCCAACAAGAGCGACGCCGAGGCCTGCCGTTGGGTGACGCTGTCGGTGCTCAAGGCACTCCAGGACGGCGCCAAGGCCAAGGGCGCCAACGCCGTGGTCGACGTCGTGAGCTTCTACAAGAGCAACGAGTTCAGCAGCCCGAACAACTACGAGTGCTACGCCGGCGCGATCCTGGCCGGCATGGCGCTCAAGGGCACCTACGCCAGGGTCAAGTAAGCCGACCGCGTGCCCGACCGGGCCCGCCGCGCAGCATCGCCGGAACGCCCGGCGACGCCGCCGGCGGGCCTTTCTTTTTTGCCCCGGCGTCACCGCGCCGACGGGATAATGAACGGCCTCAGCCACACAGCACTTTGGCGAAGCTTTCGCCAGTGCCGTATTTCCGACACAATTCCCGCTGGTTTTTTCTCCGCTGGGCGTGGCCCGCACGCATGCAAGCCTACGTCTACAAGAGCCAACGCAAACAGGACACCTACGTCTATCTCGCCACTCGCGATGTGTTCGACGCCGTGCCGCCGGAGCTGCTGTCGCAGCTGGCGCCGCTGGCATTCGTGGTCGAAGTGGCCCTGACCGCCGAGCGCAAGCTGGCCCTGGCCGACGCGGCGCAAGTGCGCCAGGCGTTGGCCGAGCGCGGTTTCTACCTGCAGATGCCGCCGACCCTGGCCGGCGCGGAGCGCGCCGGTGGCTGAGGCGTTGCCGCGTACCCGCTTGCTGCCTGCGGCTTTCGCCGCGGGCGTGGTGCTGAGCCTGCTTGGCGGCGTCGGCGGGGTGCTGTCCGCGCTGGCCATCTGCCTGGCGCAGCCGGCATTTGCCCTGGGCATTTCCTGGGCGCGTGGCAGCCGGCCGTGGCCGGCCCACTGGCGTGCAGCCGGGCAGGGCGCCTTGCCGTTGCTGGGTTTGTGGGCCGGTGGCGGTGCCTTGCTGGCCCTGCTCGTCGCCTGGCCGCTCGCCGCACTGCGTGACAGCGGCAGCCTTCCGGCCGCGCTGGCACTGAGTGTCGCCGTTGCCGCCACCTTGCTGGGGCTGTGGCGGACCTGGCCGTTGTGGCACGAACTCGAGAAAGAAGGTGGCGACCTGCGCCGTGGCTGGCAACACCTGGGCGGCCGCGAGCTGCATGCGTGGCAAGGCCTGGTGGTCGCCGGTGCGGTATTGGTGGTCTGTGCGACCGGCCTGGTGCTGGCCTGGCCGGGCCTGCTCTCCGCCCGCGCCCACTGGATCGGGGCCGTGTTGGCCGCCGTCGCCGCACCCCTGCTGCACCTGCTGCTGCAGCGCATGCCGGGCGCCGGCGTGGTGCAGGTCGCCCCGCAGGCGCGCGACCTGCTCGCCGCCAGCGTCGAGACCGCGCCGCTGGAAAGCCTGCCGCGCCACGAATGGGTGCCTGCGCTGTACGACGCCGCACGCGGCGGCCGGGTAGATCGCGCCCTGCAACTGTTGGAAGCCGGCGCCGACCCGCACGCGCTGCCGGACGAATCGTGGCGCGACCAGCGCACCTTGCCCGCGCTGGCCGCCGTGCTCCCCGACCTGCGCCTGCTGCGCGAGTTGATCGTGCGCCGGGCCGACCTCAACCATTCCTACCGCGGCATGACCCCGCTGCTCGCTGCCACGCGCGACAGCTGGCACGGTCGCCCGGATGCGGTGATGACGCTGCTGGCCAACGGCGCCGACCCACGCGTCACCGACGCCGAGGGCAACACGCCGCTGCACCATGCCGTGCGCAGCTCCGACCCCGGCGTGGCCGCGCTGCTGCGCGATGCCGCCGCCGAGATCGATGCGCTCAACCATGACGGCCTGTCGCCGCTGGCGATGGCCTGCCAGGCCGGCAACTGGCGCCTGGCGCGCTTCCTGCTCGAGCGCGGCGCCAAGCCCGAACCGGCCGAAGGCCGCCCGGTGCTGCTGGCCGCGGCCGGCACTGAAGAAGACGACACCGCCGGCGTGCAGCTGCTGCTCAAGCACAAGGCACGCGTGGATGCGCGCGACCGCCAGCGCCGCAGTGCCCTGCACGAGGCCGCGCAGGCGGGGCACGCCGAGATCGTCGAAGTCCTGCTCGGCGCCGGCGCCAACCTGGACGCCCGCGACCTGCTCGGCCGCACGCCGTTCCTGGAAGCCGCGCGCCACGCCCGCGCCGGCGTGCTCGAACAGCTGCTCGCGCGCAAGGCCGACTTCACCGCCGTCGACAGCGACGGCCACAACGCGGTGCACCTGGCCACCGCCGCCGACCACACCTCGGCCGCGCTGGTCCAGCGCCTGCTCGACCTCGGCCTGCCGCCCGACCAGCCCGATCACGCCGGGCGCCGTGCCGTCGATGTCGCCGCCGAAGCCGGCCGCTGGAGCATCGTCGCGCTGCTGGACCCCGAATACCCGCTGCCCTCGGCGGTGACCGACACCCGTGTCGACGCCGACGCCGATGCCTCGGCACCGCCGCCGGTGCTCGACCGTCCGCCGCTGGTGCTGCTGCGCGAAGGCCTGCAGTTCGGCCGCGCCGATGGCCTGGCCGCGCTGGCGCGGCTGTGCGCGCCGCGCGAGCTCGGCGAGCTGTTGCACGATCCGCACCTGGCGCTGAACCCGGACGCGGTCGATTGGCTGCTGCGCCATGGCGCCGACCCGGAAGTGCGCGACGCCTGCGGCGACGTACCGCTGTTCGCCTTGCTCTCGCGCGGCGTGGACGGGCTGGCGACCCTGCACGTTTTGCTGCGCCATGGCGTCTCGCCGGCCGGTGCCGGTGGCTTGAGCCGCTTCCTCAGTGCCTGCGTGCAGCACGACAGCAGCTCGCGTGGGCAGGAACACTTCGCCCTCGAACTGCTCGAACGCGGCGCCGATCCCTTCGCCCACCCCGGCGCTGGCGATCCGCCGTTGGCACTGGCCGTGCGGCTGGGCTGGCTGCGCCTGCAGCAGGCCTTGCTGGAGCGTGGCGTGGACCGCGAAGCCCGCGACAGCCACGGCATGACCGCCTTGCACCTGGCCACTGCATTGGGCCGCGAGGCCTCGCTCAAACTGCTGGTGATGCAGGGCGCCTCGCCGGACGCGCGCGCCGCCGATGGCCAGACCCCCTTGGGCGTGGCGCTGTCGATCGGCCGCCGCGACCTCGCCGACTGGCTGGACTGGCGCGTGTGGCAACTGCCGCGCCGCCCGCTGCGTGCCGCCGACGTGCCGGCCGCCGCCACCCGCGGCGATGCCGATGCGGTGCGCCGCTTGATCGAACTCGGCCTGCCGGTCGACGCCGTCGATGCCCAAGGTTGCACCGCGCTGCTGCGTGCCGCCGGCAGCGGCCACGCCGCGGTGGTCGACTTGTGCCTGGCACGCGGCGCCAATCCGCAGCATGCGGCTGGCAGCGGCGCGACCCCGCTGTCGGCGGCGGTGAGCATGCGCCAGACCGATATCGTGATCGCCCTGCTCGATGCCGGCGCGCAGATCGAACACCGCCTGCCGGGCGGTGTCACCGTGCTGATGCTGGCTTCGGCGTTGGGCCTGCCGGACATCACCGCACGCCTGCTCGCGGCCGGGGCCGACGTCCATGCCGGCGACGCGCAGGATCTGGCGCCGCTGCATTGCGCCGCGCTCTACGGCTTCACCGCGCGCGACCGCTCGCGCTTGCTGGCGCTGCTCGACACCTTGCTGCTGGCCGGCGCCGATGCCGAGCGCGTGGCCGCCGGCAAGGTCAGCCCGTTGCTGCTGTTGCTGGGCGCGCGTGCCGAACCGGGCACGCGCTGCGACGAGCAGGTCGTCCTGGCCGGCGTCGAGCGCCTGCTCGACGAAGGCGTGTCGCTCGACGTGCAGGACCCGCGTGGCTTCGGTCCCCTGCACCTGGCCGCCTTGCACGGCCTACCGGCCCTGGTCCAGCGCCTGCTGCGCGCCGGTGCCGATCCCGAGCGCCGCGACGGCCTGAATCGCACGCCGCGCGAGATCGCGATCATGCGTGGCTTCGTCGATGTGGCCGGACAGTTCGAACCGGCGGTGCCGGGCGTGTCCTCGATGGCGCGCTTCCTGCGCGAGAGCCGCTAGGTCATTGGTTTAAAACGTGTCTAGGTATATATAGCGGTTTATATGCAATTTTGCCTATAAATCGCTATAGAGCC
>Ga0160434_100285_pt1 | contig 18433 bp, 18 predicted proteins | sample HID1973I_E0MG_FD_108273 | JGI IMG/M metagenome (GOLD analysis project Ga0160434, IMG submission 108273) | Enriched mosquito-associated microbial communities from UW Madison campus, WI, USA - HID1973I_E0 MG | ecosystem: Host-associated > Arthropoda: Insects > Digestive system > Unclassified ...
CGGCGCATTGCCGACCGCCCACATCGTCGACGCCCCGCGTTTCAGCTGGCGCGGCCTGAGCCTGGATTCGGCGCGGCACTTCCAGAGCATCGACGAGATCAAGTCGTTGCTCGACGCGATGGCGCTGCACAAGTTCAACACCTTCCACTGGCACCTGACCGATGACCAGGGCTGGCGGATCGAGGTCAAGCGCTATCCGAAGCTGACCGACGTCGGCGGCTGCCGCATTCCCGCCGGCGACGGTGGCATCGGTGCCGACGGCAAGCCGGTGCCGTATTGCGGCTTCTATACCCAGGACCAGATCCGCGACGTGGTGCGCTACGCGCACGAGCGCCATATCGCGGTGATGCCGGAAATCGACATCCCCGGCCACGCCACCGCCGCCATCTCCGCCTATCCGGAGCTGGGTGTCAGCGGCCAGCCGATTGCCGTGTCCAACGAGTGGGGCGTGAACACCAACCTGTTCAACGCCGACGAAAGCACGATGCAATTCTTCGAGAACGTACTGGCCGAAGTCCTGCCGCTGTTCCCCGACCGCTACGTCCACCTCGGTGGCGACGAAGCGGTCAAGGACCAGTGGAAGGCGTCGCCGCGCATGCAGGCGCGCATCAAGGAGCTCGGCCTGAAGGACGAAGAAGGCCTGCAGTCCTGGATGCTCAAGCGCTTGGAGCGCTACCTGGTGGCGCACGACAAGCGGATGATCGGCTGGGACGAGATCATCGACGGCGGCTTGCCGGCGGAAGCCGCAGTGATGTCGTGGCGCGGCATCGAAGGCGGCCTTGCCGCCGCACGGCAGGGCCACGACGTCGTCATGGCGCCCTCCTCCGTGCTGTACCTCGACTACCACCAGACCGACTCGCCGGACGAACCGCCGGGCCGCCCGGCGATGATCGACCTGCAGCATGTCTACGCCTTCGACCCGGTGCCCGACGCCCTGGAAGAAGCCCAGCGCGGGCATATCCTCGGCCTGCAGGGCAACACCTGGACCGAGCACATGCGCAGCTTCGCCCGGGTCGAACACGCCATGTTCCCGCGCGCCGCCGCCGTTGCCGAAATCGGCTGGTCGCCGCGCGCCAAGCGCGACTACGCCGACTTCCGCACCCGCCTGCCGCATCTGCTGGCGCTCTACCGCGCCTGGGACGTGGCTTACGCGCAGACACCGTTCCAGCCCAAGGTAGAGATCGCCTCCGGCAGCGATGACGGCCACATCCGCATCACCCTGACCGATCGTCTGGGTTACGACGACGTGCGCTACAGCACCGACGGCAGCGCCCCGACCGCCAGCTCGGCCCGCTACAGCGCACCGTTCGAACTGCCACTGCCGGCGCACCTGCAAGCCGCGTCCTTCTGGCAGGGCGCCGCACTCGCCGCACCGGTCGTGCGCGAGATCACCGCCGCCAGCCTGCGCAGCCGCAGCGACGAAGAACTGGCCATGTGCACGGGCAAACTGATGTTGCGCCTCGAAGACGACGGCCCACGCGAAGGCGAACGCGCGATCTTCAACGTCGACATCTTCAACCCTTGCTGGGAGTGGAAACAGGCTGACCTGCGCAACACCAGCGAAGTGAAGATTCGCGCCGGCCGGCTGCCCTACTACTTCCAGCTGGCCCACGACGAACCGCTGCGCACCTTCCAGCCGTCGCACTCGGCCAATGGCGAACTGGTGATCCGCAACGGCTGCGAAGGCCAAACGCTGGCGAGCATCAAGCTCCCCGCCAGGACCGACGCCGACGGGTTCTACACCCTGCGCGCGAAGCTGCCGAAGAACACGCCGGCGCAAGCGGACCTGTGCGTGTACTTCACCGGCGACACCCGACCGGCAATGTGGGTGTTGGATCGAATGACGCTAGAAAGCAACCGCTAAGGGTCTTGCTTCCTCCTGCTCCTCTTCCTCGGCCCTCATGGGCAGAGTGAAGAGGAGTTTTTTTTGGAAGCACGACGCGCTAGCGCCTGGCCCCAAACAGCCGCCGATCCAGCCCAAGCGCAATCTCCCGAAAGCGCGTCCGCACCAGCAACATCCCGGCCAACACACCCAACGTATTGGCCAGCGCATCAAACGGATCCGCACTCCGATCGACCGTAAACAGCCCTTGCGCGATCTCGATCCCGATGCCGAGAAAGACCAGGCCCACCGCGGCCCACAGCAAGGCCCGCCGCGTCGCAAACAACTGCACCGCACCGAAGGCCAGGAACACATAGGTCAGGAAGTGCTCGGCCTTGTCGCTGTTGCTGGGCAACTCCGGAATCTGCGGCGGCGGCCCCAGGCACACCACGATGACCGCCAGGATCATCAATCCCCACAGCCCCACCCACACCCAGGGCCGGCGAAACGGACGCAGCGCCACCGCTATAGCCGCCACGTCAAATCACCGACCAGGAATGCCGCCTCGAAGTCCACATCGCGCGAGAAGCCCATCACCTGGAAGCGCTCGCCCATCTCGCTGGGCAGCGTCAAGCGCTTGACCTGCTCACGCAAGCGCATGCGCCCCACCTCATCGGTGCGCGTCTCCACCTGCGCCAGCAGCCGGTCCAGGCCATTGCCGAGCAAGAAGCTCGCCTGGCTGCAATACCCCGCAAGATCAAAACCCGCGCCCGTCCCCGCCTCGGCCAGCGCCGTGAAATCCACCGACGCCGTCAGATCCTGCAGTCCCGGCCAGCGATAAAGATCCTCATGCATGCGATGGCGATAGAACGCCCGCAATGTGCCGTCGCTGCGCTGCGGCTGGTAGTACTCGCGGCGCGTATAGCCATAGTCCACGAACAACATCGCCCCGCGCTGCAGCCCACCGGCCACCGCCTGGATCCAGTACGGCAACTGCGGCAGCACCTCCGAGCGATAGCCCTCGGCGAATGGCGTTTCCAGATAGCGCTCGAGGTGGCGCACCGACGCCGCCAACAACACATCAGCCGGCTGTTCGCCGCGCACGAAGCCAGCGTCGGCCCCGATCGACACCGTCTCCTCGTAGACCTCGCCCTCGCGCACCACGAAGCGCGGCGTGGGCAGCGCATCGATGACCTCGTTGGCGAACAGCACCCCGTCCCAATCATCGGGGAACGGCCCATCGACCCACTCCACCAGATCGAACACCGGCGGAATCAGCGCCCGGCTCAAGCGCTCGCGCTGGCGTTCGCGCAAGTCCGCGCTCGGCTCGAGGATGGCGTAACGCTCCGGCAGCGCATCCAGTTCCAGCAGCCGCTTGAGCATGATTTCCGCGAACGCCCCACTGCCGCCGCCGACCTCGAGCACGCGCGCCTCCGGTCCGAGCTGCTGCAGCACCGGCGCCAGCGCGCCGGAGACTGTTGCCGCGAACAGCGGACCCAGCTCCGGCGCCGTGACGAAGTCCCCACTGGCGCCGAACTTGCTCGCGCCGGCGCTGTAATAGCCCCATCCGGGCGTATACAGCGACAGCTCCATGAAGCGGGAGAACGGCATCGCGCCGCCGCTGGCCTGCATTTCACCGCGCAGCAGCGCGGCCAGCTGGTCGCTGTGGGCGAGCGCGTCGACGTCGGGGAGGGGCAGGTCCGGATGCATGGCCAGGTCGATTACGTGGACAATGCACAGCATAGCCGAGCAAGGGAAATCCGCAGATGAGCGAAACCGCGAAGGTCGCCCTGGTCACCGGAGCCGCGCGCCGCATCGGCGCGGCGATTGCCACGCGCCTGCACGCGGCGGGCTACCGGTTGGCGCTGCATGCGCATGGTTCAGTGGCCGAGCTTGACGCGTTGTGTGCGGGGTTTGAGCGGCGCGTTCCTGGCAGTACGTTGGCGTTGCATGCGGATCTGGCCGATGTCGATGCGCTGTCCTTGCTGGTGCGAGACACGCTTGACCGGTTCGGGCGGCTGGATGCGCTGGTGAACAATGCCTCGAACTTCTTTCCTACGCCTTTGGGCGAGGCGACGCCGGAGCAGTGGGATGCGTTGATGGCGGTGAATGCGCGCGCGCCGTTTTTCCTGGCGCAGGCTGCGGCGCCGGCATTGCGCAGGCAGGGCGGCTGCATTGTCAGCCTGACCGATGCGGGGCTCGCGCATCCGTTGCCAGGGCATGGGGCGTATACGGCTGCGAAGGGGGCGCTGGCGGCGCTGACTGCTGCACTAGCGGTCGAGTTGGCGCCGGAGGTGCGGGTCAACGCGGTGGCGCCTGGGGCGATCCTGTGGCCGGATGCTGGCAAGGATGCGGCTGCACAGGCCGCTGTGCTTTCTCGTACGCCGTTGGGTCGGACTGGGTCGCCTGACGAGGTGGCTGAAGCTGTGCGCTGGTTGGTTGAGGATGCGCGGTACCTCACTGGGCATACGTTGGTTCTGGATGGTGGGCGTGGGTTGGGGTAGAGCTTGTTGTTTTGTTTTTATCGGCGGCGGCCGGGGGCAGGCCCCTTTCGGGACACGCCGTGAATACGCGCTCCCTCAACGTCTCCGCGGCCAGGGAAATGAGGCCGTCGCCACGGCTGGGGAAACACCCAGCTGACGGTCCCGAATTTCCGATAGATCGGTTTGGAATGCACTCCCACTATCGGACGCCCGGGAGGGGTCTTTGGACGGGGTCTTTCGTACGTGCTGTGCCCTTTCCCGGCCGTTGCGACGGCATCATTCCCCTGGTCACGGAAGCGAACCGGGGCGCGCCCCGCATGGATGCAGTAGTTGGCGTCCCCCGGGGCAAGGACCCGGCCCCGAACGCCGCACGTAAAAAAAAACCTACGCCTCCAAAGCAACCGTCTCAAACAAATCACCAAACTGAGCGTGAGAACGCCACATCTCCCCCAGCGTCCGCCCACTAACCGGGTCAACGAAATCCCCAGCAATATCAGCCAAGGGCTTCAAAACAAAAGCATGCTTAAGCTCAGGCCGAGGCACACGCAAATGCCCCGGCCCTTCAACGATCCGGTCGCCGTAAAAAATCACGTCGATATCCAAAGTACGGTCACTAAAACGCGGCCCACTACGATCCCGCCCATGCGCATCCTCGAGCGCATGCAGCCAGGCATCCAGCGGCTCCAACGCCATCTCGGTCTGCAGCAAAACGCCATTATTGAGAAAATCCGGCCCATCGAACCCCACCGCCGGCGTGCGATAAGCGGGCGAAACGCGCAACGCCCCGAATTGCGCGCGCAGGGCTTGCACCGCTGCATGCAGGTGGTGCGCCGGGCGCAGGTTGCTGCCAAGACTGAGAAGGACGGTAGTCATGCAATATTCGCGCATGCGCACACCCACAGCGTCAACCATCACCTTCACGGGCCGGTTCTACCGCCTGCCTAAAATGGCCGCTCCCTCACCGATCGCAGCGCCATGACCTATTGCGTCGGCATCGAAGTGAACGAAGGCCTGGTATTCGCCGCCGATACCCGCACCAACGCGTCCCTCGACGACGTGCGCGTGTACCGCAAGCTGCACGTGTTCGAGTACCCCGGCCAGGCCGTGTTCGCGCTGATGTCGGCCGGCAACCTGGCCACCACCCAGCTGACCCTGGCGCGGATGCAGCGCGATGTCGACGACGATGCGCCGCGCAACCTCAAGCGCTTCCGCCACTTGTTCGAGGTGGCCGAGTACGTCGGCGAAATCCTGGTCAGCAGCCAGGTCGATACCTCCGGCCGCCCGGAGTTCGAAGGCATCAGCACGCAGGCCACGCTGGTCCTGGGCGGGCAGATCGCCGGGGAGCGCCCCGGGCTGTACATGGTCTATCCGCTGGGCAATGCGATCGCGTCTTCGCCGGAAACACCCTATCTGCAGATCGGCGAATCCAAGTACGGCAAGCCGATCCTGGACCGCATCATCCGCCCGGAAACGCGCCTCGGCGATGCGGCGCGCACGGCACTGGTATCGCTGGATTCGACCATCCGCTCCAATCTCTCGGTCGGCATGCCGATCGACCTGGCGCTGATCCGCCGCGACGATCTGCGCGTGACCGAGCGCATGCGCCTGGACGCCGACACGCCGCTCTACGCAGACATCCACGCCAATTGGTCACGCAAGTTGACCGAGGCGGTGCACACGCTGCCGCGCTTCCCCTGGGAACTGGCGGGGGTCTAGCCGGTTTCGAGCGCGTGTGCGACCGCGCGGAATACGCGGCGCATTTCCAGCGGCTTGCGCAGGACGTGGACCGGGATGTCCGGCGGGAAGTGTTCGCGCTGCAGCGGCTGGCCCACGTCTTCCAGCACGATCGCCGGGCCCTGGTAGCCCAGTTCCTGCATGGTCAGCAACAGGCTGACCGCGGACAGCAGGATGATGTCGCTGTCGACGATCACCAGGTCCGGCAGGGCGTGTTGCTGGGCGTACTGCAGCGCTGCGGCGCCGTCGGCCGCCAGTTGTGGGTGATAGCCCTGGCTGGACAAGGCGTTGCCCAGCAGTGACAGCCGGGTCGCTTCGCCATCGACCACCAGGATGCGCTGGCCACGGCCCAACGGTAGCTCGGGTTCGTTCTCGCCGACCAGCGACGAGGGTGCGCGCAGCGGCAGCACGATATCGAATCGCGTGCCCTCGCCTTTCTGGCTGTGCACCTGGATGGTGCCGCCGTAGCTTTCGACGATGCGCTTGCAGGAAATCAGGCCCAGCCCGGTGCCGTCGACCTTGGTGGTGAAGAAGGGGCTGAACAGCCGCGACAGGGTGTCGGCATCCATGCCCATGCCGGTGTCGGCCACGCTCAGGCGCAGCTGCGCTTCGCCTTCGGGCTGCGCCGACAAGGTCAGGACGCCGCCTTCGGGCATGGCCTGCAAGGCGTTGAGGCTCAGGTTGAGCAGGCATTGCTGCAGTTCGGTGTAGTTGGCTTCGACGCTGAGATCGCCGTCGCCGCCATCCACATGCAGGGTGACGTCCTTGGGCACGCTGCTCTTGAGCAGCAGTTGCACGGCCTGGAACAGCCGCGCCACCGAGACCTGCTCGCGCGGTTTGTTGGAGCCGCGCACGAACGACAGCATGGACTCGGCCATTTCGTGCCCGCGCCGGCCGCACTCTGCGATGACGTCGGCCAGCTGGCGCAGCTGCGGGTCGTCGCTGCGGCCGATCAGCAGGTCCGGCACGATCAGCAGGGGCTGCAGGATGTTGCGCAGGTCATGGCTCAGGCCGGCAGCGAGCAGGGCCAGGCTTTCCAGCCGCTGCGCGCGCATCAGTTCGTTCTCGACCCGTTCGCGGTCGCGCTCGACGCGCGCTTCGCGCACGGCACGCGCGACTGCGGCCGGCAGGCGGGTCGGGTTGTGCTTGATGATGTAGTCGTTGGCGCCTTCCTGCAGCGCCTTGACCGCGGTTTCTTCGCCCATGGTGCCGGAGACGAAGATGAAGGGGGTGCGCGGGTCGGCCGTGCGCACGATGCGCAGCGCCTCATGTCCGGAGAAACCGGGCATGCTCAGGTCCGACAACACGATGTCCGGACGGAAGCGCTCCAGGCTCAGGCGCAGGGAGTGCTCGCTGTCCACGCGCTCGAACACGGCCTCGAGCCCGGCGTCCAGCAACTGGTCGGACAACAGCTCGGCGTCTTCCGGCGAATCCTCGATCAGCAGGATCCGCAGTTCGCCGAGCTTTCCCCCTTCATGCGGCATGTCAGTGGGATCCCGGCGCCTGGTTGATGACCGCCCAGAAGGTGCCGAGCGTCTGCACGGCGTTGAAGAACTGGTCGACGTCGACCGGCTTGACCACGTAGGCGTTCACGCCAAGATCCCAGCTGCGCGCCAGGTCGTTCTCTTCGCGCGAGGACGACAGGATCACCACCGGCAGGCGCTTGAATTGCTCGTCGCTGCGGATCTGCTTGAGCACTTCCAGGCCGTCCAGGCGCGGCATCTTGATGTCGAGCAGGAGCACGGCCGGCATGCCTTCCTCGCGATTGGCGAAGGCGCCACGACGGTACAGGTAGTCCAGCGCTTCGACGCCGTCTTCGACGTGGACGATGGGATTGGCCAGGCGCGCTTCGCGCAGCGCGTCCACCGCCATTTCGGCGTCAGCGAGGCTGTCTTCTGCAAGCAGGATGGTGCGGATCGGGCTCATGGCTCAGGACTCGTGGGAGGGCGCATCGAGCGCCGAGGGAAGGACAAAGTGGAAGGTGGCGCCTTGGTCGAGTTTGCTCTCGGCCCAGATGCGCCCGCCATGGCGGGCCAGGACCCTGCGCACGGTGGCCAGGCCGATGCCCGTGCCCGGGTACTCGCTGGCCTTGTGCAGCCGCTGGAATACGCCGAACAGCTTGCTGGCATATTCCATGTCGAAACCGGCGCCGTTGTCGGCCACGCTGAAATGGTGGCTTCCGTCCGGCAGCGGTTCGTATTCGATGGCGATGCGCGCGGTCGGGCGCTTGTTGCTGTACTTGACCGCGTTGCCGATCAGGTTGGTCCACAGCTGGCGCATCATGTTTTCGTCGGCCACCAGTATCGGCATCGGCGCGACCTGCCACTCGATACGGTGCTCGGGCTGCTCGGCCAGGCTGTTGGCTTCGACGATGGCGCGCGTCTCGGCGACCAGCGACTGCATGTCCACCGCCTGCATGCGCATGGCGCTGCGGCCCAGGCGCGAGTACACCAGCAGGTCGTCGATCAGCGTGGCCATGCGCCGCGCCGAGCTGCCGATCACCTGCATGTAGTGCTGCGCCTTCTCGTCGGCGGACTCGCCGAGGTGGCGCGAGAGTTTGTCGGCAAAGCCGGCCACATGCCGCAGCGGCGCGCGCAGGTCGTGCGAGACCGAGTAGCTGAAGGCCTCCAGCTCGCGGTTGACCTCCGACACCTGCTCGACCTTGCCCTCGAGCTGGCGATTGAGCTCCTGGATGCGCTGGGTGTTGGCCTTCTGCAGGCTGACGTCGCTGACGGTCATCAGCACCACCTGATCGTCCTGGTCGGGCAGCGGCATGCGCCGGGCATTCAACAGCATGGTGCGCACCACGCCGTCGGCGGCGTGCTGCTCGTGTTCGAAATCCCACAATTCGCGGCCGCGCAGCAGGATATCGGCCAGGCGCTGGCGGATCGTCGGGTCGGCCCAGGCGCCGCCACCGATGCTGTCCAGCTCGGCGCCGCGCACGTCTTCCTGGTCCAGGCCGTAGAGCTCGGCGAAGGCGTTGTTGTAGAGCAGCAGGCGCTGCTTGGCGTCGAGCAGCACGATGGGCTCGCGCACGGTTTGCAGGACCGTCGATGCCCGCGCTGCGGCCTGGGTCGAGGCCTGTTCGGCAACCAGGCGGTGCCGGGTCTGCCGCTGCAGCAGCCAGATGATCGTGCCAAGCAACAGCAACTGCACGATCAGCGCGCCCCAGCTGAGGGCGTTGTACTGCACGCGGCGCTGGTTGGATTCGCGGTCGCGCTCGACCAGCAGGGCGTTCTCCGCCGACTGCAACTGGTCGATGAGGTCGCGCATGGGGTTGGCGACGACCATCTCTTGGATCAACGCCAGGGTCTTTTCGGGCTCGCGCGAGCGCGCGATGGTCTCGGCCAGCTGCATGCGCCGCTCGATCGTGTTCTCCAGGCGCCCCAGCCGCACCAGCTGCTCGGGATTGTCGCGGGTCTGGTAGATCAGGTCGGCGAGGGCCTTCTTGGCCGCGGCGCGGCCCTGGCGCATGCGTTCGTTGAGGACCGGCAGCTCGACACCATGCGAGCGCATCAGCGCCGACGACTCGACATCGCGTACCGACGATTCCAATACCTGCGACAACTGCCGCACCTGCTGGCTGTGCATCACCCAGTTGGCGGCATTTTCGGTATTGCGCGCCATCTGCTGCAGCAACAGGGCCGGCACGACCACGATCAGGAAAATGGCCGTGGTGAGCACTGGCAGGCGCCAGCGGTCCCACGCATTTTCATCGGCGGCTGTCTGCATTCGTAGGTTCGCTCGATTCCAAAGACCGCCAGGGTGAGGAATTGTCCCGCATCCGCTGCCGCACTGAATGAATAATTCAGCTGACCGAAGGCACCCGCCCCCAGAGCCGACGACGAAGGTGAATGGGCACATCATACGGCCGGCCGATGCAAAACGCTTCAGGCCAGTCCCGCCCCGGGCAAAGAAAAAGCGCGCCCGAAGGCGCGCCCGAGACTGTGGAGCGGGCCGCCTCGTCTCGGCCCGCCCACGGTAAAGCGCTGTATTACTTGTCGGCCATCGCCGAGACCTTGAGGTTGGCGGCCTCGACCTTCTTGACGCCCTCGATGCCCTTGGCTACCGAGACGGCCTTGTCGTGCTCGGCCTGGGTCTTGACCAGGCCGCTGAGCCAGACGACGCCGTTCTTGGTTTCGACCTTGATGTCGCTACCGGAAACGTTGTCGGTGGCGAGCAGGTCGCTCTTCACCTTGGTGGTGATCCAGGTATCGCTGGCCGGCTGCTTGGATTCGGCCGGCGGGTTCTTGTTGTCCATCGAACCGGAGGCGAAAGCGGCACCGGCGCCGAGCATCGAAACGGCAACGAGCGAAGCGGCGAGCGTGCTACGGATAAGCTGCTTGTTCATTGGGAACCTCCTGTGGGTGTAGGTCGAAGTCTGCGTATCGGCCCGTGTTGCGTACGTGACTCCGGCATGCAGGCGCCGTGAACCATTCAGCGGCGTCGATTACCATGGAATGCCGCGACACGGTGCCTGCCATGACCGACCTCAATCTCGCCTTGATCGGCTACGGCTATGTCGGGCGCGTCTTCCACGCGCCGCTGATCGAGGCCACCCCCGGCGTGCGGCTGCACACGCTGGTGTCGCGTCAGGCCGATGCTGGCGCCGCGTATCCGCAGGCGCTCGTCCGCGAGGATCGCGCGCAGGCGCTGAGCGATCCGGCCATCGATGCCGTCGTGATCGCCACGCCCAACGGTACGCACGCGCAGATCGCACTCGAAGCGCTGGCCGCAGGCAAGCATGTGCTGGTCGACAAGCCCTTTACCGTGGATCTCGCGCAGGCGCGCGCGGTGATGGCCGCCGCCGCCGATGCCGGGCGCGTGTGCAGCGTGTTCCAGAACCGGCGCTGGGATAGCGACTTCCTGACCCTGCAGCAGCTCCTGGACCAAGGCGTGCTCGGCGAGATCGCCGAATTCCATTCGCACTTCGACCGCCACCGCCCGCAGGTGCGCGACCGTTGGCGTGAGAGCGATGCACCGGGCGCGGGGCTGTGGTTCGACCTCGGTCCGCACCTGCTCGACCAGGCCTTGCAGCTGTTCGGGCGGCCGCAGGCGATTGCCGCCGACCTGCTGCGTCAGCGCGAAGGCGCGCGCAGCGACGATTACTTCCACGTGGTGCTGCATTACCCGCGCATGCGTGCGCACCTGCATGCCGGGACGCTGGTGGCCGATGCCGGCCGCCGTTTCGCCGTGCATGGCAGGCAGGGCAGTTTCGTCAAGGACGGGCTGGACACGCAGGAGGCGATGTTGCGCGACGGGATACTTCCTGGCGCGCCCGGCTGGGGCGAAGATCCGGAGGCGGGCTGGCTGACGCTGGCCTGCGACGACGGCAGCGCGCAGCGCCAGCGCCTGCCTTCGCAGCCCGGCGACTACCGGCGCTGCTATGCGGCCTTTGCCGCGGCGATCCTCGGCACCGGCGCGCCGCCTGCGACGGCCGCGCAGGCGCTGGAGGTCATGGCATGGCTGGAACTGGCCGTGCAGTCCTCCGCGCGCGGCCAGGTGATGACGCTGGATTGAGCGATTGCCTCAGTCCGGCTTGCCGGTCGGGGGCGCAGCCGCGTGCAAGGCGTGGCCGCCGAACTCGTTGCGCATCGTCGCCAGCAGTTTGTCGGTGAACGAATCCTTGTCGCGCGAGCGCAGGCGTTCGAGCAGCGACAGGGTGAGGACCGGTGCGGAGACATCGAGGTCGATGGCTTCGGCGACCGTCCAGCGCCCCTCGCCGGAATCTTCGACGAACGGCGCCACGCTCGACAGCCGCGCATCGCGGCCGAGCGCATCGGCGGTCAGGTCGAGCAGCCAGGAGCGCACCACGCTGCCCTCTCGCCAGATCTCGGCGACCTGGTGCAGGTCCAGTGCGAAGGCCTCCTTGCGTTCCATCAGGGCGAAGCCTTCGGCGTAGGCCTGCATCATTCCGTACTCAATGCCGTTGTGGACCATCTTGGTGAAGTGGCCGGCGCCGCTCGGGCCAACCCGGCCCCAGCCGCGGTCGGGCGCTGGCGCCAACGCGGTGAACACCGGGGACAACCGTGCGACGGCGGCTTCGTCGCCGCCGATCATCAGGCTGTAGCCTTCCTTCAAGCCCCACACGCCGCCACTGGTACCGCAATCGATGTAGGCGATGCCGTGCGGCGCGAGCGCCGCGGCGCGACGCTGCGAATCCTTGTAGTAGGAGTTGCCGCCGTCCACGACCAGGTCGCCGGGCGAGAGCAGCGGCAGCAGCTGGGCCAGGGTGTCATCGACCACCTTGCCGGCCGGCACCATCAACCAGACCGCGCGCGGTGCCGGCAGTGCCGCGATCAGCGCGGCCAATGACGTCACCGGCGTGATGCCCTTGGCCTGCGCGGCCTCGCGGGCCGCCGTGCCGGGGTCGAAGCCGACCACGTGGTGGCCGCCGCGGGTGATCCGCTCGGCCATGTTGGCGCCCATCCGTCCCAGGCCGACCATTCCCAGTTCCATAGCGGTTCCTTGTGTTGAACAGGTGCCAAGATTGGCACGATCCCAGGCGTTCGGCATCGGCCGGTGCGTCAACGATTCGTTTCACCGGCGCACTGCGCCAGCCGGTAATCGATCCAGCGCCGATACAGCGTGGTGTGCAGGTTGTGCAGCGCCAGGGCGATGGTGAAAGGGGTGCGCGGGTTGCGATCGAGCAGGCGGGCGATGTGGTAGCCGATCGGTCGCACGCCGCGCGGATGCACGTAGACGATGAAGCCGCGATAGAACGGATCGTCGAGCAAGGCCTGCATCTGCGCGAGCACGGCACGTTCGTTCGCATCGAGATGCTTGAGGGCGGTGGGGTCGCGTTCGTAGAGCAGGCGCTCGAATCCGCGCCGGCCCGGCGCCTGCACTTGCTGCGAGAGTTCCCACAGGCGCCGGTTGACGCGGTCGTAGTAGGCCAGCCCGCCGTGGCTGGCCAGCGCGCGCGCCGCGTCGTCGCTGACATCGACGACGATGAAGTTCTCGGCCTGGTTGCTGAGGTCGTCGAGGAAACGCTTGGAGAAGGCGTGCTCGATGAAGCCCGGCACCGCCATGAACGCCTGGCGCCCGAGTGCGGCAGTGCGAACGGCCTTGCCGTCGGCGAGGAACTCACCGGCGTGGTGGCCGAGCAGGACGCTGTCGGTGTCGTGCAAGGTGACGAAGGTGCCGATCGACAGTTCGCCGGCCGAGAACACCGAATCGAAACCGGCATCGCCGTACAACTCGCGCTGGGTCGCCAATTGCGCGACCTGGCGACCCACGCCGCATTCGGCGCGCACGTGGCCGCGATAGAACGCGTCGAGCGCGAGGCTGTTGGCCGCCAGCGGCTGGTAGCCGCGACCGAAGCTGCGGAAGCGCTCCCAGCCCTGCACCTGCGGGCCCGCCGAGCCAAAGCCGATCCAGCCGGTTTGCAGACCGGTAAAGCGGAAGTCCGGATTGCCGGCCAGGCGTTCGCTGGCGCGTCGCGCCGCGTCGCCGAGGCGGAAGGCATAGGCGCAGACAGTGGCGGGCTCGTCGAACAGGGCTTGCAGGGCGACGGCCGCGCGCTGGGGATCGGCCGGAAGCACGGCGTGCAGATCGCCTGCCGCCTGCGCCTCGGCCAGCGAGGCGCGCGTGCAGGGCTGGCCGGGCGTCACCTGCGGCGTGTCGATGTCGGCGTATTGCAGCGTCCACCCCAGTTCGCGAAGCAGTTGCTCGGCGCAGGAGGACGACGGCGCCGCTGCTGCGCTCGCGCCCACCAGCAGGCCAACGCCTGCCAGGAACACGCGCGCCTTGCGCAGCCACGCCCGCGCACACGACAAAGCCCCGGACGGACCGGGGCTTTGTCGATGCGTCAACACGGGCCTCAACGGCTGCGTGTGCACACCGTCTGGACGACGCGATCGCCGCTGTTCTGCTGGTGCTGGCCCTGGACATAGCGTCCGGTCGCACCGCCAGCTACAGCGCCACCCACAGTGGCCAGCTTGCGGCCATTGCCGCCGCCGATCTGGTTGCCGAGCAGGCCACCGACCACGGCGCCGGCGACGGTGCCGGTGATGCGGTTGGGGTCGGACGTGTTCTTGTGGACCTCTTCCTTGTGGCAACGGACCACGGTGCCATCGTTGAAGCGGCGGCCTTCGTCTTGGGGGCCGTAGGTCTGCGCTTGGGCGACGAATGTCAGACCCACCAGCGCCAACCCGGCCAAGCATCCACGTGCGTTCATGGACGTTCTCCTGTTGGTCGCGAGCGGCCCGATGCCGCTGCGTTGCGAACACTGTGTGCGGCCGGCGAACAAAGTCCCGTGAAAAGCGCTAGCCGCGTTCAGCAGGCAGCCACGCCGATGACGGTCATGGCAATGGCTTGTCCGACGCAGGCGGCGCTGCAGGCGGCTGCGCTGCCGGTTCTGCCGTGCTTTCGGGAGCCGGCGCCGGCGCTGCGGGCTGCACTTCGGGCGCCGGTGCGGGAACCGGCGCGGGCGTCGGCTCCGGCGGCGGAGGGGCCGGCGGCGGCGGCGGCGGCGGCGGAGGGGGAGTCGCACCGCTATCTGCCTTCGATACCGACTTCGGCAGGTAGGTCGCCAGGCGCTCGAAGAAACGCTTGTAGAAGTCGCCGTCCTGCACGGTGACGCTGGCCACCTTCACCATCGAATCGTTGCTGCTGCCCACCGGCAGCGACACCGAGCCCAGCACGCCCACGCCGACGCTGGCCGAAGTGGCACTCTTCTTCAAGGCATAGCGATCCTGCACGGCACTGACAAAGACCCAGGCCTTGTCATCGCCCTGGGCAACGCACGAAATACGCAGCTCCAGTTGTTCGTGCGACTCCTCGCTGGGCTGGAAATTCTTGCTGCCTTCCACCGCGGCCGCGTCGGCCCGGGTCACCATGTAGCCCTGGCTGAGCAGCGCGCGCCGTGCCGCCTCGCACGCTGCCGCGGGGAGCACGTCGACACTGCGCGAATAGGTGTTGTCGGAATTGAACGACTCGCGCACCAGGTTGTGGTCCGCCTTGCTGCGCCCGCATGCGGTCACGGACAGGGCCATCCCGGCGCAGGCCAGGAGGGGAAGGAGGCGACGTGAAGGAATCATGAGGATTGCCCGGTGAAGTCCGGCCGCAGGATATCGCTGCGGCTGTGAGCGATGAACGAAGGTAGGCCCGAGCGTCGGGGCGGGGTTCATGCTGGAACGGAGACTCCTGCACGGGATCGTCGGGCGGGAGGATGCGATGCTTGGGGACGGATAGGTTTTGGGAGTCGCCTGCATGTCCTTTGTTCGTCTGGCCTGCGTAGCGCTGCTGCTGTGCGCAACTGCCTCGGCCTTCGCCGCGCCCGCGTCCGCGCCATTGCGGGTGATGTCGTTCAACGTGCGCACCCCCGTCGACACCGAGCCGGGCCGGCGCTGGGAAGACCGCCGCGGCGCCATGCTCGAGGTGATCGAGCAGGCGCGGCCTGATGTGATCGGCACGCAGGAGCTGACCCCGGTCCAGGCGCAATACTTGAGCGAGCACCTGCCGAACTTTCGCTGGTTCGGCCGCGGCCGCCGCGGCGGCGACGATGACGAGCACATGGGCGTGTTCTTCGACGACCGGGCGCTGTCGCTGCTGGACTCGGGCGACTTCTGGCTGTCGGCGACGCCGGAAGTGCCCGGCAGCAACACCTGGGGCGATCCCTTCCCGCGCATGGTTACCTGGGGCCTGTTCCAGCGCCGCGCCGACGGCCGGCGCTTCTACCTGTTCAACACCCACCTGCCCTATCGCGAGCAAGACGAGCCGTCGCGCGTGCTCGGCGCAAAGTTGCTGCTGGGCCGGATTGCCGCTTTGCCCGCCGATATTCCGGTGGTGCTCACCGGCGACTTCAACAGCGAACCGGGCAGCGATACCTGGCGCACGCTCACCGCACAGCTGCATGACGCACGCGGCCAAGCCGCGCAGGTCGATGGCCCGCGGCTGACTTTCCAGGATTTCGGCGGCACGGACCGGCGCCAGCTCGACTGGATCCTGTTGCGCGGCTTCCAGGCGCGCCGCTTCAGCACGATCGATACCCGCCCCCAAGGCCTGTTCCCTTCCGATCACTACCCCGTGCTGGCCGAACTGGCCTTCCCCGAGACGGTCACGCCCCCGCGCCAGCCGGCGCGCTAGGCTTTTCCCACTTCTCCCGGGAGCCATCTCATGGGCCATCGCAGTCGCCTCGCCGGTTTCATCATCGATTGCCAGGACTACGACGCCGACGAAGGCGCACGCTTCTGGTCGGCCGCGCTCGGCCTGGGCGCAGAACCGGCCTATCGCGAAGGCGAGGCCGAATACGCCGAGCTGAGCGACGCGCCGGGAGGTTTGCATGTCGAAGTGCAGCGCGTCAGCCATGCCTCGCGCGTGCATCTGGATATCGAGAGCGACGATATCGATGCCGAGGCCGACCGCCTGGAAAAACTGGGCGCCAAGCGGATCGGCTTCGTCAAACGCTGGTGGGTGATGGAAGCGCCGACCGGCCACCGCTTCTGCGTGGTGCGAATGCGCGAGCCGGACAGCCGGGCCGACACCAAGACCTGGGACTAGTCGCTCGCGGGTCCTGCGCGCAGCCAGTCGGCCAGTTGGCGCAGCGGCAACGGCAAGGCATCGAAATCCCGCGCCACCAGCCACAAGGTTCGCCGTGCCCACGCCTCATCCAACGGCACGATCACCAGCGCGGCGGCGACGGTACTGCGGCGCGCGGCGCTCTCGGGAATGATCGCCACGCCGGCGCCCCGCGCCACCATGCGGCACAGCGCCTCCATGCCGGGCACGTGCGCACGCCAATCGAGGCGGCCGCCGGCTTCGGCCGCGCGCGCGATCAAGTGACGTTGCAATGCACTGTCCGCGGAGAGGCCGAGCAGCGCTTGGCCGAATAGATCGGGCAGGTGCACGGCCTGCGCCCGCGCCAGCCGATGCTGCGGCGCGCACACCAGCACCAGCAGATCTTCGCCGAGCACTTCGCCTTGCAGGTCGCGGCGGCTGGCGTAATCGGCGACCACGGCCAGGTCGGCGGCGGCCTCGCGCACGGCGTCGGCGGCCTCGACACTGCCGCGCTCGACCAGCGACACGTCCAGGCTCGGATGAGCGACGAGGAAGTCGGCGACGCGTTCGGGCAGCCACTCGCTCAGCGCGGCGGTGTTGGCCAGCAGCCGGATCGTGGCGCGCTGGCCGCCGGCGTATTCGGCCAGTTCACCGCGCAAGCGCGCCACGTCACCGCCGATCTGCCGCGCATGGCGCAGCAGCGCGCGCCCGGCCGGGGTGAGCTGGACGCCGCGACGGCCACGTTCGAGCAGGGCGACACCGGCTTGGTCCTCCAGTTGGCGCAGGCGTGCACTGGCGGCCGCGAGTGACAGCGCGCACGCGGCCGCACCGGCGGTGATGCTGCCGGCATCGGCGACCGCCACGAACAGGCGCAGGTCGGTCAGGTCGAAGTGCATGCGCGGCTCCAGCCTTCGGCGCAGGCGAAGGCTGGCTCAGGATATCGCGCATTGCGGGACTGGGGCCGCGTGCCGAACATGGCCGCATGTCGAGCTTGTCAGCCCAATTGCCCTTCCTGTTTGGCGTGTTCCTGCTGGCCGGCATGGTCAAGGGCGTGACCGGCATGGGCCTGCCGACCGTGGCAATGGCGCTGCTGGCGCTGCGGATGAGCCCGGTCGCCGCCGCCAGCCTGATGCTGCTGCCTTCGCTGCTGACGAACCTCCAGCAGGCCAGGGGCGCGGGCGGCTGGCTGCGCTTGTCGCGGCGGCTGGCGCCGATGTTGCTGGCGACGATGCTGGCCACGGCGCTCAGCGCCGGGGTGCTGGCCGATAGCGACGGCCGAGCGGCGCGCCTCGGGCTCGGGGCGATGCTGTTGGTGTACGCCTTGTTCGGGCTGTCGGAGTGGACCCTGCCATCGCCAGGACGCCACGAGCGCTGGATGGGCGCGCTGTGCGGCGCCTTGACCGGCCTGGCCACCGGCGCCACCGGCGTATTCGTGTTGCCGGCCCTGCCCTATCTGGTGTCCTTGCGCCTGCCGCGCGAAACGCTGATCCAGGCACTCGGTCTGTGTTTCACGGCGTCGACATTGGCGCTCGCCGCCGCTCTGGCTGGTCACCGGGTGTTCGACGCCACCACGCTGCCTGCGTCGCTGCTCGTCCTGCCGCCCACCTTGATCGGCCTGTGGCTGGGTGCGCGCCTGCGGTCGCGCCTACCCGCACTGCTGTTTCGCCGCGTGTTCTTCGTGACGCTCGCCGGGCTGGGCGCGGAGATCCTCTGGCAGGCGCTTGGGTAAGCCGCACAAAAGCAAAGCCCCGCGTTTGCGGGGCTTTGCACTGCATCCGGGACGATGGGCTCAATCAGCCCAACGGCCCGGCGCGCTCGACTGCGGCAGCACCTGCGCCGACAGCGGACGGTCCTGCTCCAGCAGGTTCAGCGCATCGGCCAGGATCGCGGCCGA
>Ga0160434_100288_pt1 | contig 18229 bp, 17 predicted proteins | sample HID1973I_E0MG_FD_108273 | JGI IMG/M metagenome (GOLD analysis project Ga0160434, IMG submission 108273) | Enriched mosquito-associated microbial communities from UW Madison campus, WI, USA - HID1973I_E0 MG | ecosystem: Host-associated > Arthropoda: Insects > Digestive system > Unclassified ...
CCGGGGAGGCGGCGAGGGGACCTGTGAGTCGACGCGCCGGCAGCGTGCCGCCGCTTATGAAAAGGCCGGTCTCAAGCGCAACTTCGCCTTGTCCAGTCACTGGGACAACAAGGTGCAGCAGGCATGCCAGTAGTCCCTGATGCATTCCCATAGTTGACTGGCAGGCAACGCTCCGCCTCGCGGCGGGGAACCCGGGGTTACGCTGCCGGTCTGTGCCTACTTGATCTCCCCAAGGCGGTTCCATGACGACTCGATACACCCGCAGCGGCGTACGCATGCGCCTGCATTCGCAGCGCGAAGGCATCCTGAACTGGCTGCTCCTACCCGGCGGCCCAGGCATCGGCTCGGAAAGCCTGCAGGAACTGGCCGATGCGATGGCGGTGCCGGGCGCGATCTGGCTGGTCGATCTGCCCGGGGACGGCTCCAATCTGGCGGGCGAGGGCAGCGATCCCTTCGCTGCGTGGCCGCAGGTCTTGCTGGAGGCGGCCGAGGCGCTGCCCGACGTCATCTACGCCGGCCATTCGACCGGCGGCATGTACCTGCTGTCCACGCCGGCGTTGCACGGGCGGATTCGCGGCCTGGCGCTGCTCGACACCGCGCCGGATTGCAGCTGGCACCCCGAGTACGTCGCCATGACCCAGCGCGATCCGCTGCCGGCCTTTGACCGCGCCGTGGCCGCCTATGAGGCAGACCCGACGCTGCAGCACCTCACCACGCTGGTCGTGGCCTCGGCCGAATGGAACTTCGAACCGGCGGCGCTGGCCGCTGGCCGCGAACTCTTGGGGCGAATGCCGTACAACGGCGCAGCGATCGCCTGGTCGGACGCGCATTTCGACCACCTCTACTGCGCACAGTGGTGGCCGACCGATATTCCGGTGCTGCGCCTGTGGGGCGACAACGACCGCATCGTCAGCCAGCAGGCGTGGCAGGCGCCGCAGTATGCGACCGACAATGTAGTAGCGCGTGCCATTCCAGGCGCGGGTCATTTTCCCTGGATCGAAAATCCCGCTGCGGTGCGTGCGGCTTTCGCCGACTTCACGGTGCGCATCCTCGGTTGAGGCGGACGTTGTCCGGCACGCGCATGGCTGCACGGCGCATGTGCCCGGCTTGACCTGCATCAAGACCACCAGCAACGCTGGCTTCCACAATGCGCGCGCCCCATTCCGGTCGATCCGCCGACCGGGAGCCTCCCGCCACCCGGTTCTCGTCCCGGCGCTGGCGGGAGGGGCATTCGTCCAGGAACAGGGAAGCCATGAAATGAAGGCCGGTCTGCCCGCCCTCACCCTCCTAGTCTTGCTGGCCGCCTGTGCCACGGCGGTCGCGCTCGATGGTGCGCCGACGCCGGCCGAGGAGGCTGTGCCGCTGCGCAGCTACCGCTGGGTGGCCAACCCGTGTAGCGAAGCGTCGCGCGCGCGCGCGGCCGTCGATGCGCAATTGGTCGCCAAGGGCTGGAAGCCCGTGGGCAGGGATGCCAGGTTCGAACTGGTAGCGAGCGCATGCCCGCCCGCGGCGGCCACGTTCGAACTCGCATTGGTCGATGCCAGCAGCCACCAGCGCCTATGGCGTGGCGACATTCCGTTGCCGGCCGACGCGCAAGCCGCGCGTGTCGATCATGAGGTGCACAGGCTGTTCGCGGCCTTTCCGATGACGGCCAGCACGCGCTGAGTCCGGTCAGGCGTGCGGCACCTGCGCCAACAGCGCCGACAGCCCGAGCCAGCCAATCTGCACGCCGATGCACAGGATCACGAACGCCAGCAGCCGCAGCACGACATTCGTACCGCTGTTGCCGAGCAAATGACGCAACTGGTAGGCGTAGCGCATGCACACGTAGATCAGGGCGCACAGCACCAGCAGCGCCAAGGCGGCAGCGGCCACATGGATCGGCAGTGGCCCTTCCTCCGGCGAACCGGTGCCCAGGGCGATCGCCACCGCGATCGAGCCAGGGCCGACCGTAATCGGCAGCGTCAGCGGATAGAACACCTGCGAACGCAGCGATTCCTCGGCCGCATCGGCTTCGGCTTCGGCAATGCTGGCGGCTACGCCGTGGTCCAGTTGCGCCGGCGCGTTGAGCAGGCGCCAGCCAGTGGCGGCGATCACCGCGCCGCCGGTCAGCCGCAGCACCGGAATCGATATGCCGAAGAACGACAGCACGTAGGCGCCGACGCCGATCGAGGCGGCGAGCAGCAGCAGGCTGTTCAAGGTGATGCTCCACGCCAGCCAGGCGCGCTGGCGCGCGGTTGCCTGGGGCACCAGGCCGAGGACCATCAGCGCCGATCCCGGCGGGTTCACCACCGGCAGCAGGCCGGTGAGGATCAGCAGGAAGATGTGGGTGAAGTCGTGCCACATGGCGGTCTCCGGACGCGGTCGGCTGGGCAGGCGCCCTGGCGCGCCCGCCAAGATGCCGCACGGGCAGGGCGGCCGACTTGACCGAGGTCAAGCCGCAGCAGGTTTGCCGCATCTTCGCACTACCGCTGGCCCGGCGGCCGCTGCTGGCACCCTTCGACGTTCCCTCGGAAGAATCGCCCTGGCTTGACCTAGGTCATGTGGCTGGCGGCGACGGCCACGTAATTTGCCGCCACCCCACGAGCCGACCCGCGTCCACGCCATGAATGCCTCCCGCCTGCCGCCGCCGCCGTCCCGCAAGCGCTTCCAGCAAACCCCGCTGCCGGCGGGCGAGCCCCCGCGGGGGGCCGGGCAGCAGGAAGTGAACCTGGACGAAGACATCAGCGTGCACATCCTCACCACCTCGGCGGTGATGCTCGGCGTGTGCATGACCGTGGTCGGCGTGCTGCACGTGCTCACCGTGGTGCGCAATGTCGACACCCTCGGCGACGACCTGCTCAGCGTCAACTCAATGATCTACCTGTGCTCGTGCCTGAGCGCCTACTGGGCGCTGCGCACCCGGCGCCGCAAGCGCAACCAGATCCTGGAGCACATCGCCGATGGCCTGTTCCTGTTCGGCCTGGTGGTGAGCGCCATTGCGACCGGCTTCATCACCTGGGCCATTGCTGGCAACTGATCCCTTCTTCCGAGACACGACATGAGTGTGTTCAAAACCGCCACTTTCCCGCAGGCCACCCGCCTGCGTTTGCTTTGCGTGCTCCTGCTGGTACCGGCACTGGCCGCCAGTGCCGGCACGGTCCCCGATGCCGCGCCGGCTGCCACCAGCGGCGCGGCGCTGCAGCCGTCGGCCGAGTTCAGCTACGGCGCCGACGGCGTCACCCGCGCCAACCTGCGCGTCACCACTGCGGCGGTGAAGGTGGGCGATGCGCCCTATACCTCGATGGTAATCAACGGCCACTACGACGCGCCGCTGATCCGCACCCGTCCTGGCGGCACCATCGTGCTGCGCCTGGACAACCAGATGGATGAGAACACCAACCTGCATTTCCACGGCATGACCGTCACGCCGCTGGACTCGGGCGACAGCATCTTCCGCGCCACCGAGCCCGGCACCACCGGCGTGTACCGCTTCAAGCTGCCGCCGGACCACAGCCCGGGCGCGTACTGGTACCACAGCCATATCCGCGGCGGCTCCGAGCGCCAGGTCGCGGCCGGGATCGCCGGACCGATCCTGGTCGACGGCATGCTCGATCCGTTCCCGGAGCTGAAAGGCATCAAGGAACGCGTGCTGACCCTGCGCAACTTCCAGAAGACCCTGACTGGCAAGGTCGCCAGCGAGATCATCACCAGCGCACCGTCGATCCGCACGATCAACGGCCAACGCGATCCGGTCATCGACATCCAGCCCGGCGAAACCCAGCTGTGGCATTTCATCAATGTCGCGGCCAACCAGTACTTCCGCCTCCGCATTGATGGCCAGCAGATGCAGATCCTCTCGCGCGACGGCAACACCGTGAACCAGCAGGTGATGACCAACGAACTGCTGATCGGGCCCTCGGCGCGCTTCAGCGTGCTGGTCGTCGGTCCAGCCGCCGGCGACCATCCGATCGAGTTGGGCTCGGGCAATACCGGCGCCGCCGGCGACCAGTACCGCGGTGAGCAGCTGGCAGTACTGCGCTCGTCCGGCGCGGCCGTGCCGACTCGCCGCATCACCAGCCCGTATCCGGTGCTGGAGGATTTCAGCAAGGAGCCGGTGGCCAAGGTGCGGCAGTTCGCGTTCCAGGATTCGGCCAGCGATGGCAATGCCTTCCTGATCAACGGCGAGCGCTTCGACCCGCGCCGGGTCAATACCACCGTCAAGCTCGGCGACGTGGAGGAGTGGCGACTGTTCAATCCTTCGCAGGAGCTGCACCAGTTCCATATCCACCAGACCGATTTCCAGGTGGTGTCGATCAATGGCAAGCCGGTGCCATTCACCGGCTATCGCGACAACGTCTTCATCCCGGCGCGCGGCTCGATCACGATCCGCATCCCGTTCCGCGACCCGGTGATGCTCGGCAAGTTCGTCTATCACTGCCACATCCTCGAGCATGAAGACGGCGGCATGATGCAGGTCATCCAGGTCGTGCGTCCGGAAGACTACGCGCAGGCGGTACGGCTCGAGCGGCTCGGCGGCATCTACGGCGACAACCAGACCTGCTCCTACCTGCAGAACACCGGCCGCGAGTTCAAGCTGCCCAGTGACGTGCAGTTGCCGGCGGAGGGTACGCCATGATCCGCGCGCCCCTGTTCCTGGTCGTGGGCGCCGCGCTGTGCGGCCTGGCGGTACCCCACGATGCCCGCGCCGACAGCGGCAAATATCCGAACCTGGGCATGGACTACAACGCGGTGCTGCAATACGACTTCAGCCGCAGCGAAGGCGCCGGTGCCAGCGACCCACGCAACACCACCGACTTCTACCCGGACATCAGTTCGACCTTCTACCTGCGCTTCAGCCCGGACGACCAGATCCGCCTGGGCACCGAACTCAACCCGATCAACCCGCCGAACGCGGGCGAGAAGCGCACCTTCGGCGACCTCGGGCTGGTGATCAACGAGCTGGACTACTACAAGCTCACCCAGCACACGCAGTGGCAGGTGGGCAAGGTTCCGGTGCTGTTCGGCCGCGCTGCCGGTGTGGCCCCGGGCCTGTACACCAACGACTTCGTCGCCGCCTATGACTTGCAGGGCGTGCTCGGCGCCAACTTCGCCTACCGTTACTTCGGCCAGTCGGTGGGCATGATCCAGCCCGGCGTGGCCGTGTATACGGCCGACACGACCGACCTGGGCCGCCCGTTCCTGCGCAGCGGCTCGCGCCTGCATCGCTCGGATGGCGGGCCGGCCAATACCGGCAACCTCGACTCCTACGCGCTGACGCTGGACTGGGACTCGATCCCGGCGCTGCCCTTCCTCGAAATGGAAGGTGGTTACATGCGCAATCGCGCCGGCGTCGACCAGCCCGATACCGGGCCGGCCGACGACGAGACCATCAAGGTGGTCTCGGCGCGCTACATCTGGGCGCCCGAGTCGACCAGCGAGCTGGGCACGACCTTGCGCGCCGGCTATCTCGACATCGTGCCGTTCGTCGAATACGCCCACGTGGACAACGAGAATGCGGTCGCCGGCAACGACACCGCCTATCTCACCACTTCGCTGACCGTGGACTATGGGCCCTGGGCGCTCGGCGCAACGCGCACCGACAAGCGCCGCCCGTGGGCAAGCGGGGCAGGGCGGCACGACTACCTCAACGAGTTGAGCTGCACCTACAACATCACCGGCATGCTCAATATCGGCGTCTCGGTCGGCAGCCAATCGGTCAGTGGGCAGAAGTCCAACCTGGTCGGCCTGGCCCTGAGCTATAGCGGAGCCTACTGATGACCCGGATGAAATCCCTGTTGCTCGCGCCGGCGCTGTTTGCCGTCGCCCTATCCGCCGCCTGCGGTGCGCGCGCGGCCACTAACGACGATATCGGCGGGTCTTTCCAGCTCGTGGACGGCGACAACCATCCGGTCACCGACAAGACCTACCACGGCCGGCCGGTGCTGCTGTATTTCGGCTTTACCTCCTGCCCGGACGTGTGCCCGACCGATCTGGCGCGCATCGAGCGGATCGCCCGGCGCGTGCAGAAGGCTGGCGCGCCGGCGCCGTTGCCAATCTTCGTCAGCATCGACCCCGAGCGCGATGCGCCGAAGATGATGAAGGCCTATGTCGGCGCGTTCGGCAGCGACTTCGTCGGCTTGACCGGCACGCCGGCGCAGATCGCGCGCATCGCCGATCTGTACCACGTGTATTACAAGAAGGTGCCTTACGGGCAACACGGCCAGTACACGATGGATCATTCGACCTATCTGTTCCTGTTGGGGCGCGATGGCCGCTACATCGACCACTTCGGGCGTGGCGTCGACGAGGCCGAGGTCGCGCGCACCATTACCGCCGAGCTGACGCCGGCGCCGCGCAAGGCGGCGGGGGCCGGTGGAGTAGCGGCGGGTCGCTGAGAGGCCGCCGCGAGAAATGAAAAAGGCGACGGTGATCCGTCGCCTTTTTCATTTCTCGCCGATTGATTCGCGGGCGGCGGGGAGGGCGCCGCCCGCAATCACGGTCTTACCAGTTGTGGCCGCCATTGTTGGCCGCGTCGGCGGCCAGGCGCAGTTCCTGGTCGGCCTGGATCAGCAGTTGGCGCGCCTTGCCGGCGTGGCCACCGAGGCGATCGTCGTTGGCCTGCTGAGCGTTGCCGACCAGTTGGTAGGCGCTGACGATGTGTTCCTGCGCGGCGCGCAGGTTGCCGTGGCGCTCGCCGATGTTGACGACCGGCTGCTGGGCCTGGGCGATGCCGGCGACGGCGAGCGCGCCGAGCAGCAGCAGGCGGGTGGAGCGGGGGGACAGGTGCATGGGAGTTCCTTTGGGTGGGATGAGATAGGGAAAAGGCGCCGCGTGCGGTGCTTCGCGGTAGGCACACTTTGCGCTGGCGGTGCGCCTGGCCTCTTGATTTTCGTCAAGAGAATGCGCGCGTTGGGAGCGGCTCGCATGGATTGCCTGGCGGGGCGGAACCCCGGCTGCGAGCTGCCCCACCACGCCGGCAGCTCGCGATGAAGTTGTTTCCAGCAAGATAGAAAAAAAAGCGCCCGCATAAGCGGGCGCAGCTTTTTTGCTTGGGAGTGATCGCTATCAGCGGCTCAACCCCACCAGGGTCGGCAATGCAGGTGCCCGTACGGACCCCGCCAGCAGCGACCACCCGGGTAAGGACGCGGGCCGCCGCCCCAGCCCCACGGGCGCGGGCCGTACCAGGCCGGGCCGTACCACCAGTCGATGAAGAGACTCACCTGACGCCCGCTCGCTGGTACCTGTCCGGCCAGGGGACGGATGTCGTAAGTCAGTGCGTCGCCACGCAGGCGCGGATTGCGCAGCTCGACCACCGCCAGCTCGGTCTTGCCGTTCACCACCGCCGACACGGTCGCGTTGGGCGGATCGCGTTCGAAATCGTCACGACCCTTGCCCCAGTACTCGACGAACTTCTTCGTTGCCGCGTCGCCAGTCATGCGCTCGGGACGGTCACTGAACATCAGCGTCTGTGCGCCGACGCCGTTGATGGTCAGGGTCTTGCCGTCGGAGCTGAAACCGTTGCCGGTCTGTACGAACAGCCAGTTGGCCGCGGGCATCGATTCGCTGCCAGCGGTTTCGGTGGGGGCGGCGGACGGCGCTGATGCCGGCCGGGGAGTCTGCGCGTTCGCCGCGCACCAGGGCAGCAGCGCGAGCAGCGCTACTTCCATTGCAAACCGTTTCATCGCAAGCGTCTCCAATCAGAGAATAGGGAAGGCGATGCGGCCGGCGGTCGGGAGAGAGGGTCGCGCCAGCGGTCATCGCCGTGGCGCACGTTAAGGAACGTGGGCTCGGTGCGACTTGACCCAGGTCAAGCGCGCTTCGATGGCATCAGCTGCGCCCGCGGTCGCCGTTCATGCTCGGCGCGAGGGCGTCGTTCGGCTGTGCCGCCACGCCGCCAACAGGGCCTGGGCAGCACCCCAACCGGCTACGGTCGCCAACATCAGCAGGGCGATGCCGAACGACACCATCATTTCCCACGCTTGGCGGTTGAACGCAGCCAGGCCGAGCATCAGCAGGCCCGAGGTCGCCAGGGAGATCGCCACAACGCGGGCGGGCGAATGGTCACCGCTGATGTCGGTCCGCTCGGCCTGGGCCTCGGACTTGGCTGTCGCCATGCGTGCCCGCACCGCCTGCCACTGCCGCCGGTCGCCGCGTCCGAGTAGCTGCGCGCACGACAGGATCAGCACCGGCAGCACGACGCCGACCAGGATGTCCGTCACCCGCGGGTTGGCCTGGATCCATTGCGCCATCCAACCGCCATCGAACGGCCCGCCCGGGTCAGCACCGAGCCGTACCCACAGGCCCGCGGCGAAGCTGCCGAAGGCGCAGGTGAATACCGCGCCGGTGCCGATCCGGCCCGACAGCAGCCCCCAGATCGTCGGTGCCAGCAAGGGGCCGAACAACATGCCGGTCAGCGTCAGCACGATCTTCTCCGCGCCGCCGAGGCGTGGGATCAGTATTGCCACGATCATCACTACCGCGCCGATCAGCAGCGCGAACCGGCGGCCCGCACGGACCAGTTCGTGCTCGGTGGCGGCCGGCCGATACAGGCGCCGGTAGAACTGATCGGTCAACACGCCAGCAAACACATTGATCTGCCCGCTCAAGGAACTGGCAGTAGCGGCGAACATCGCCGCCATGGTCATGCCGAGCATGCCGGCGGGCAGCACCGCCTGCGCGGCGAGGATGTAGGCCTGCTCCGAATCCACGCCGGGCCGCAGCAGGCGGAACAGCAGCGGCGGGGTCAGCCACAGCGCCGGGCTGACCAGATAGAGCGCGCCAAACAAGTAGGCGCTCTTGCGCGCGTCGCGCGGCGAGGGCACGCACAGGTAGCGCTGGGCGAAGGCCCACTCGGCGCCGACCAGGAAGAAGTGCACCGCGATCCAGCCGATCATGAACCAGGGCGTGTACTGGGCAGAGAATGGCGAGAAGAAGCCCGCCGGCACCGCCAGCGGCGCGGTCGTATCCAGGCGCAGCCACAGCAGCGGGATCAACAACAGCACCGACAGCTGCAGCACGATGAACTGCATCACATCGGTCATCAGCACTGCCCACAGGCCCCCGACCGCCGTGTACACGACGACAATGGCGCCGAACAGCAGGATCGCGAAAGGCAGCGACAGCAGGCCGGTTGCCTCATCGCGCAGGGGATGGCCCGGCGCCAGCGGCACCAGCGCCACCAGCATCACTGCCACCGCATACAACGCCACGCCGGTGGAGACGATGCGCAGGGCCATCATGGCCCAGGTGTAGAGCTGCACTGCGTTGGGACCGAAGCGCAGCTGCACGAACTCGGCCGGTGTCGTCACCCCCAGCTGGCGCCAGCGCCCGGCGACGACCCATCCGACCAGCAGGCCGGAAATGCCGATGCACATGTTGATGGCGATGGCCACCACACCTTCGCGATACGCCAGCCCGCCCCAGACCACGAAGGTGCCAGCTGATTTGAGCGTCATGAAGCCGCTCAGCCCCGACACCCACCACGGCGAGCGCCCGCCGGCGGCGAACATGTCGCGGGCACCGCGATTGCGGCCGACGTAGCGGACGCCCAGCACCAGCATGCCGAGCAGGTAGGCGGCCAGCACGGCGACGTCCAGTCGCGTCATGCGTGGGTCCTCGCCCGGAGTTCGCGTGGACGCATCGGCACGCGGTCAGAACGCCATGCGGAAGTTGACGCCGGCATAGCGATGGAAATCGCGCGGCAGTTGTTGCGCATAGGCGTTGGCGCCGCCGGCGGTACCGACCGCCATCAGGTTGGCCGCGTACGGTTGGTCGAAGACGTTCTTGACGAACACGCCCAGGTCGTAGCGGCCGTCGCCGAAGATCAGCCCGGCCGACAGGTCGGTCACGCCATACGCGCCCTGGCGCAGGTTCGGGTTCTGGCTGATATCCAGCATCACCTCGTCCTGCCAGCGCCAATCGGCCTGCAGATAGCCATCCAGGCGCGGGCTCAACGGGGCGTCATAGCGCGCACTGAGCACGCTGCGCCAACGCGGCGCATTGATGAACGGCTTGCCATCCAGATCCTGCATCGACGCGCCATTGCCGAGCGCCACGCAGCCCTGTGCCAGCGTCTGGCCGGCGAAGCACGGGCCATCGGGCACGCCGTCGAAGCGCGCGTCGAGCCAGGTCACGCCACCGCTCAGGCTGAAGTAGGCAGTGGGCCGCGCGGTGAATTCGATCTCCACGCCGTCGATCGCCACGCCACCGGCGCTGGTGAGCAGGAACAGTCCCGAGGTGGCGTCGTAGGTCTGAGCCTGGTAGTCGTCGATGCGATTGCGGAACACGGTGGCATCGAGCATCAACGCGCCGTTCCACAGCGTGCTCTTCAAGCCCGCTTCGAGCAGACGCGAGGTTTCCGCCGGCGCGGGCAGGCGCGCGAACTGCTCGGCGGTCAGGCCGAGGGTCGAGGCGATACCCTGGCCCTTGTAGCCGGTGCTGTAGCCGAGGTAGACGTTGATCGTCGGCGCGAAGGCGTAACTCAGGCTCAGCTTGCCGATGGTCGCTTCGTCGTCGTAGCGGCCGCTGAGCGGACCGAGCACCGGGTTGGTCGGCGCCTGCAGCGCGCCGTTGAAGCGCCCGGCCAGCGGACGGACGAAGCCGAGGTGCTGGCGCTCGTCGATATAGCGCAGGCCGCCTCCGAGCGTAAGCTTCGGGCCAAGGTGCCAGTTGCCATGCGCGAACAACGAGGCGCTGCGACTGTCCACTTGCGAATGCCCGGCCAGCACCGCGATATCGCCCGGCAAGCGCGGTATCACCGCACCATCGCCCAGCACCGAAGCGATGCCGGCCAGGTTTAGGCCGCGCCGGTCCAGTGTGTTGTAGACCGAACCGTCGAACCAGTACGCGCCAAGGACATAGTCGAAACGGCCCCCCACCGGCGAGGCCAGGCGCAGTTCCTGGCTCAGCGTGCGGCTGCTCTCCAGATTGCGGTTGTGCAGGATGAAGCGGCCTTCGGTGTCGTCCAGGTCGACGTCGCTGTCGTTGTCGAACCGGCGCCAGGCGCTGATGCTGGCCAAGGTGTGCGTGCCGAGTGCCAGTTGCGCGGTCAGCGCGGCGCCATAGTTGTTCTGGCGCACGAATGGGTCCACGTCGTTGTTGACCTGGGTATTGTCGCGGCCCACCGCGGTGTCGGTGTCCACCGCGCGCGGGTTGTTGCTGGCCACGATCAGCGGCAGCGCACAGCAGTCTGCGTCCAGGCGCGCGTAGTCCGCCGAGAGGGTGACCTGCGAGCGCTGGTCGTCCGAACGCCAGGCCAGTTTGCCGCGCAGGCCCCAGGCGTCGGCGCCATTGAGATGGCGGCCATCGTGCAGGTTGAACACATCGCCATCGCGATGATGCTCGAAACCGGCCAGGCGCCAGGCGAGCTGGTCGCCGATCGGCCCGGACACCGCGCCTTGCGCGCGTTGCTCGTTGCCCTGTGCGAGCAACAACGACGCATTGCCGCTGTAGCGGTCGAAGTCGGGTGCCTGGGTGATCACGCTGACCACGCCGGCCGACGCATTCTTGCCGAACAAGGTGCCTTGCGGCCCGCGCAGCACTTCGATGCGCTCGATGTCGTAGAGCTCGGCGAAGGCGGCGCCTGGGCGCTGCAGCACGACATCGTCGACGACCGTGGCGATGCTCGGTTCGACCCCCGTTGAGAACACGTCGGTGCCGATGCCGCGGATGCGGATCGAACTGTTGCGCAGCTCGTTGCCCGCCGCAAAGCTCACGCTGGGCACCAGGTGCGGCAAGCCGGCGATATCGGTCACTTGCTGGCGTTGCAGGGCGGTGGCATCGACCACGCTGATCGCCAGCGGCACCTGCTGCACGTTTTCCTCGCGATGCTGCGCAGTGACGATGACCGCGTCCAGCGTGCGGGCGCTGGGCGCGGACTGCACCAGCGGATCCTGCTCGGCCGGCGGCGCCGACTGCGCCCACGCGGGCGCCTCGGCCAGGGTCCCCAGCATCATCACTAGGTAACGCGAATGCATCCGCCCTCCGTGGATATCGAACTGCCGCGCCGCTCGTCGCACTATCTCTGCAAGCCTCGGTCGGCGCTAGAGCAACCCGGTGGAAACCCGTTCCAGCGCTTTCAGCTGAACCGGATCGCGGTTGCAAGCCCGGCCATGGCTGCATAAACTCGGAACCGATATCCATATTTTGGAATCCCGCCGGATGGCTCGACCCAAAAGCTTGCGTGCGGCACCCGATCCTTCCTTGGACGACGCCTCTGGCGAGAAGCCCTTTGCCATTCCGGGCGCGCAGGCGCTGTCCAAGGGCCTGAGCCTGCTGACCCTGATCGCAGACTCCCCGCAGCCGCTGGCCTTCACCGAACTGGGTCGCTACTCCGGCCTGCCCAAGAGCACGCTGCACCGGATCCTGCAGGCGTTGATCGACTACCGGCTGATCCGTTTCGATGAGGCCTCGCAGACCTACCGCCTGGGCGTGCGCCTGTTCGAGATGGCACACCGGGTGTGGAGCGAGTTCGACCTGCGCAGCGCCGCCGAATCGGAGTTGCTGCGGCTGCGCGACCTGGCGCAGGAAACCACGCGCCTGGGCCTGCTCGACGCCGGCGAGGTGCTGCTGATCGACCAGCGCGACCATATCCAGGGCATGCGCCTGGCCAACGGCGTCGGCAGCCGCCTGCCGGCGATGGCCAGCGCCCTGGGCAAGGCCCTGATGGCCTACCGGCCGCCGGAAGAGCTGCGCCGGCATCTGGACACCCATGCGCTGAAGGCGATGACCCCGAACACCATCCTCGATACGGCCGAGATGCAACGCGAGCTGGACCTGATCAAGGCGCGCGGCTACGCGATCTCGGTCGAAGAGGCGACGCTCGGCATCAGCGGCGTGGCCGCGCCGATCCTGGACCATCGCGGCGAATCGATTGGCGCGGTCAGCATCAGCGGCCCGGCCTTCCGGCTCACGCCCGAACGCCTGCACGCCCTGGGCCGCGACGTGATCGAGGCGGCGCGGCGGATCTCCGGCAATGTCGGCGAAACCTTCATGTCGATCGGCAGCTCGGTCACGCCCAGCCACGCCGCCGACCGCCAGGTGCGTTGCGCGGTGCCGTATGGCGCTTTCCTCGGCGAAGGCCCGCAGTGGCTGCGCGCAAGTCGCTCGCTGCTGTGGGTCGACATCCTGGCGCCCTCGGTCAATCTCACCCACCTCGGCAGCGGCGATACCCGCAGCACGCCGGTGAGCGAGCTGGTCGGCGTAGTGGTGCCACGCCGCCGTGGCGGGTTCGTCGCCGCCACCCAGAGCGGCTTCCGCGCCCTGGACCTGCAGAGCGGCGAGATGCTGCCGTTGGCCAGCCCGGCCGACATGGCCGGCCGCCGCTTCAACGATGGCAAGTGCGACGCCGCCGGCCGATTGTGGGCCGGGACCCTGGCCCTCGATGCCAGCCCCGAGCAGGGCGTGCTGTACCGGCTCGACACCGACGGTACGCTGCGCGAGATCGAACGCGGCTTCCACATCTGCAACGGCATGGCCTGGAGCCCGGATTCCACGCGCTTCTACCTGGCCGACTCCGGCCGCCGCGCGATTTTCCTGTACGACTACGACCTCGCCACCGGCACGGCCTCGAACAAGCGCGTGTTCGCCAGTTTCGACGCCAGCGAGGGCATGCCCGACGGCCTGGCGATGGATGCCGAAGGCCATCTGTGGTGCGCGGTGTGGGATGGCTGGGCGCTGCGTCGCTATGCGCCGGACGGCAGCCTGGTGCGCACGGTGGCCTTGCCGGTTCCGCGTCCGACCAATGTCGCCTTTGGCGACGATGACTTGAAGACCTTGTACATCACCACTGCACGGATTCGCCTGTCGGCCACGCAACTGGCCGCCGCGCCGTTGTCGGGCAGCGTGCTGGCGCTGCGGGTGGATACGGCCGGCGCGCCGGTCGGCGAGTACGGCGGCTGACATGGCCACCTATCCGTCGCTGCGCGACCGGCTCGTCGTTGTCAGCGGCGGTGCGGCCGGCATCGGCGCGGCGATCGTGCAGGCATTTGCACGCCAGGGCAGCCAGGTCGTCTTTCTCGATATCGATGCCGACGCCGCGAGGCGCACTGCGGCCGAGGTGGACGACCTCGGCTTGGTGCCGCCACGCTACGCCGTGTGCGACCTGCGCGACATCGAGGCCACGCAGGCCGCGCTCGCCGCGCTGCTCGACGGCGGCGTGCCCTACGCCTTGATCAACAACGCCGGCAACGACCGCGCCCAGCTGCTGGACCACGTGTCCGTCGCCGATTGGGACGACCGCGTCGCGGTCAACCTGCGTCATCAGTTCTTCCTGGCCCAGGCAGTGGCCCCGGCAATGCGCGCGGCCGGGCAGGGCGCCATCGTCAACCTGGGTTCGACCAGCTGGATGATGGGGCTACCCGGCATCGCGGTGTATTCGACGATGAAGGCTGCCGTGGCGGGATTGACCAAGTCGCTCGCGCGCGACCTCGGCGCGGATGGCATCCGCGTCAACGCGATCGCGCCCGGCTGGGTCTTGACCGAACGCCAGCGCGAAAAGCTGGTGGGCGACCCAGACAAATCGCGCCGTTATCTCGAACGGCAATGCCTCAAGCAGCACCTGCAGCCGAATGACATCGCCGAGATGGCGTTGTGGCTGTGCGCCGAAGAAAGCCGGTTGTGTACCGGCCAGACCTTCGTGGTCGACGCCGGCGTCGTCTGACGCCGGCCTCCTGATAGCGCGATATCGACGCTGCCGCCAGCGGTGGACGACCCGGCTTGGGCGAATTCCTGGCATCGATGTCACCGGACCCTGAGATGGTATCGATTACACCGGCCCGCGGCTGAACGCGTCGCACCTATTTTTCATGAATACGCTAACGAATCAGCATGTTACCGTTTTCCCAACTTGCGGAACGCTGTTCCTGATATTAAATTTGGAACCGAGGCCCATGGATTGAAACTCTTTCGCGCAAGGGCGCGATCTCCGCGGATGACCCGCCCAGGCGGAACCGGTCATCCGCTCACCGCCCCGGGGGCGGCGCACCAACCGCACCGCGTCGTTGTTGTCGCAATACCTCAGGGGGATAGGCGGCGGACCACAAGGTCCTGCCAGGAGCGCCCAAATCCGGGCTCAGTGGTGGAGATGAAACAAAATGGACAATGTCTTTGAATATCGAACGTCACGCGCCGCCGGCTGCCGCGCGTGCCCCTTCGGCCTGGACTGCCTGCCCGGCAGCATGGGCGATGAAGTGCTCGACGACCTCGAAAGCGTGATCGAACACGGCCCGCCCGCGCATGCTGGCACGCACCTGTTCCGCCAAGGCGAGGAGTTCCAGTACATCGCGGTGGTGCGGCTGGGCACCATCAAGACCTATTCGGTCGACCGCGACGGCCGCGAACACACCCACGGCTTCCACATGGCCGGCGACATGATCGGCATGGATGCGATCGACGAACAACGCCATCCGTGCAGTGCGGTCGCCCTGGATACGGTGATGCTGTGCAAGCTGCCATTCGCGGTGGTCGCTGAACTGGCCGCGCGCACGCCGGCGCTGCAACACAAGTTGTTCCGACTGATGAGCCGCGACCTGGTGCGCGCCGCGCAGTTGGCCGGCAACCACGCCGCCGACGAACGCCTGGCGGCGTTCCTGGTCTCCATCGCCGACCGGCTCGGCGCGCGTGGCTATTCGAGCACGCGTTGCCAGTTGGCGATGTCGCGCATGGAAATGGCCAGCTATCTGCGCCTGGCTCCGGAAACCTTGAGCCGGTTGCTGCGTCGTTTCCAGCAGGAAGGCCTGGTGGCGATCGAAGGCCGCGACGTCGAGTTGTGCAAGCGTGAGCGCCTGCAAGCGATGGCCGCCCCGCTGCTCGCAGCCTGAATCATCGCCGGCGTCCTCTGCGCCGGCGTGCATGACACTTGATCCAGGTCAAACGCCCGGCGCCACCCACGCGCGACGCTGGCGGCCCCTTTCGCAAGAGCCCGCAACATGAAACCTACTGTCCTGATTTCCGGCGGCGGTGTCGCCGGCCTGGCCACTGCCTATTGGCTGACGCGCTTTGGCATGCAATGCACCCTCATCGAACGCGCCGACACGCTGCGCACCGGCGGCCAGGCCGTGGACGTACGCGGTGTCGCACTCGAGGTATTGCGGGCGATGCGCCTGGAAAGCTCGGTGCGCGCGCGGCGCACGCGTTTTCGCGGGCAGTCGCGGGTGGATCGCAACGGCGTCGAACTGCAACGCGACGACACCCGCACCTTCAGCGGCGGGCGCCTGGACAGCGGCGATATCGAAGTGTTCCGCGACGATCTGTGCAGCCAGTTGGCGCAGGCGCTGGCCGGGCAGGTCGAAGTGCGCATGGGCAACAGCATCACCGGCCTGGTCGACGACGGCAGCGGCATCACCGCCAGATTCAGCGGCGGCGAAGCGCGCCGCTTCGATTTGTTGATCGGCGCCGACGGGGTCTATTCCAACGTCCGCCGTCTCGCCATCGATGCCCGCGACAGCTGCGTGCAGATGCTCGGCGTGGGCATGGCGCTGTTCACCGCGCCGAACCTGCCCGGGCTGGATCGCTGGGAATGGATGTATCGCGACGAGGCGTTCGGCCTGGTGGCCTATCCCACCACCGACAACGCCGAGTTGCGCGTCGGGGTGGGCTTTGCCTGCGATCCCACGCCGGGCTTGCGTGGCGATGTTCAGGCACAGAAGGCGCATACGCTGGCCCATTGCGGCGTTCTCGGCGGCGATCTCGCCGCCTTGATGGCCACGCTGCCGCAAAGCCCGCGTTTCCACTACAGCGACCTGGCGCAGGTGCATCTGCCGCAATGGTCCAGCGGCCGCACCGTGCTGGTCGGCGACGCCGCCTGTTGCGCCTCGCCGTTCTCGGGGCAGGGCACCAGCCTGGCCCTGGTGGGCGCGTTCGTACTCGCGCGCGAACTGGCGCGGACCGCTCGCGATCCGCAAGAAGCCTTCGGACGCTACGAACAGCGCATGCGCCCGTTCGTCGACCTCAACCAGGCCCTGGTCGATCTGACCCGGCAAGCGCCGATCCCCGATGCGCAGATGGAGCAGGCCAAGTACGGAATCGCGTTGAGCGATCTGCCCTCGGCCGCTTAGTACCGGGCGGGTGTCGCGATGGAGTGAGCGGGACAGCCCGCGCAGTCACACCCGTTGAATGAAGTCGCCGACAGTCTGTGGCCAGTCCTTTCCGGAGTGCGCTGCCATGAACACCCCCGATCCCGCCCGGCGCTGGAGTGATGAGGAGGTCGAACAGCTGAAGCTGCTCATCTCGCAGAACACGCCGACGCGTGTCATCGGCCTGAAGCTGGATCGCAGCGAAGAGGCGATCTACAGCAAGGTCTCCGACCTGGGCTTGTCGCTCAAGCCGACCAACCAGTCGCCGAGCGGCTAAGGACTGCCGTGCGTCCAGAGGACTATCTCGGCTGGGGCGCGTCGGCGCTGCTGATCATCACCTTGCTGCACCAGGTCCGCACGCAACTGCGCAGCCGCGACACCAGGGCGGTATCGCCCTGGCTGTTTGCCGGGCAATCGGCCGCCTCCATTGGCTTCATCTGCTACAGCGCGATCCTCGGCAATATCGTGTTCATCGTCACCAACAGCCTGATCCTGGCCACCGCCGTGGTGGGGCAGGCGGCTTTGTGGTGGCGGCACTGGCATCGCTGAACACCCTCACTTCGGGCTCACCTCCCGCAGTGACGCGCTTCACGTCGTGCTTTCTAGCCTCGCGTCAGTAGCTGAGCGCAGAGGTAGGCATGAGGAGCACGAAATCATGGATCGCCAGTGTCGGCGCGGCGCTGTCGCTGAGAGGGCGGCCGCTTGAGGGTGCAGCAACGGGGCGCCGCCGATGACCGTGGCGACGATCAACGATGCCCGTTCGGCAGCGGTGCCCTCGGCATTGCATTCGGCCGCCCAGGCTTGGCGGGCACGGCACCCAACGCTGCCGCTTCCCGGTGACGGGCAGACCTTGGCACGCTGGCGCGTGTTGGCCGATATCGCCGCCGAGGACGTGTGCCTGGCGAAGTTGCTCGAGGCGCATTACGACGCGCAAGCTATTTTGTCCGAACTCGGTGCCCGGCCCGCCGGCAGCGACGAACTCTGGGGCGTGTGGGCGGCCGAGCCGCCTGCCGACACCGTGCAGTTCGAGACGCGCGACGGCGGCGTGTTGGACGGCACGAAATCGTGGTGCTCCGGCGCGGGATCGCTGAGCCATGCCTTGGTCACCGCGCGCCAGGGAGAGGCGAGGGTGCTCGTGGCAGTGACCCTCGACGAATCCGCGCAAGCCGACGCCA
>Ga0160434_100289_pt1 | contig 18224 bp, 14 predicted proteins | sample HID1973I_E0MG_FD_108273 | JGI IMG/M metagenome (GOLD analysis project Ga0160434, IMG submission 108273) | Enriched mosquito-associated microbial communities from UW Madison campus, WI, USA - HID1973I_E0 MG | ecosystem: Host-associated > Arthropoda: Insects > Digestive system > Unclassified ...
CGGCGCCAGCGCCTTGCCCAGCTGCACCGCGACCGCGTCGAGCTGGCGCTGGGCGCGGGCGAGCTGCTCCTGGTTGCGCAGCGACACCGGCATGCGCATCTGCGCGGCCATCGACGGCAGCAGCGTGGGATCGGGGCTGGGCGAGGGCGCGGTCGGGCCGGACTTGGCGCCGGACTTGATCGGCGAGGGCCGGTCCCAGTCAGCGCCCTGCATCTGGTTGTTGCCGACCTGCACCGGGTTGATCGTGCGCGGCGCGCCACCGAAGGCGGCGGTGAGCGCATCGGCCATCACCCGGTACTTGCCCTCGTTGAGCGAGGAAATGGCGTACATCACCACGAAGAAGGCCAGCAGCAGCGTCATCAGGTCGGCGTAGGGGATCGCCCAGGCCTCGTGGTTGGCGTGCTCCTCATAGTGCTTGCGGCGACGGCTCATGGTCTGCGCGCCGCCTCAGTGCAGGTAGCCGTTGAGCTTGGACTCGATGTTGCGCGGGTTCTCGCCCTGGGCAATGGCGATCAGCCCCTCGATGATCATCTCGCGCTCGCCGGCGCCGTTGTGGATCACGCTCTTCAGCTTGGCCGCGATGGGCAGGAACAGCAGGTTGGCCGAGGCGATGCCGTAGATGGTGGCGGTGAACGCCGCAGCGATGCCATGGCCGAGCTTGCTCGGGTCGGCGAGGTTCTTCATCACCGCGATCAGCCCCAGCACCGCGCCGATGATGCCCAGCGTGGGCGCATAGATGCCCATGCCTTCGAACACCCTGGCCGCGGCCAGGTCGTGCTTTTCCTGCTGTTCGACCTCGATCTCCAGCATCCGCCGCATTTGCTCGGGCTCCACGCCGTCGACCAGCATCTGCAGGCCCTTGCGCAGGAAGGCGTCGTCCTGCTGGTTGACCTGGCTCTCCAGGCCCAGCAGGCCCTGGCGGCGGGCGATGTTGCTCCACTCGACGATCTGGCCGATCAGCTCCTCGCGGTCGCTGGCCGGTGGATGGAATACCCAGCCGACGATCTCGAAGGCGCGCTTGAACACCGCCGGCGCGGTGTGCAACAGAATCGCGGCGATGGTGCCGATAATCACGATGATGAAGGCCGCCGGCGACCACAGCGACGCCAGCCCGGCACCCTTGAGGATGCTGCCGCCGATCAGGGCGCCGATGGCCAGGAGGATTCCGGAGACGCTGAGCTTGTCCATGAACCGGTTATCGGCGGCAACGGAGCTGGCTTGATGGCTTAGTGCCCGGGAGTGGAACCCCGTCACACATTTGGTTCAGGCCGCGCCACGCTGCCACGCGGCGTGGGATGCTCGGCACGGGGATGTAGCGGGGACCAGGATGGAGACGACGACGGGCAAGCGCACGCGCTGGCCGGCTTATTTGTTGTGCGTGCAATGGGCTGTCGGGGCGTATGCGCTCGGCTGCACCGCCTGGTGGGGCGAGCTCGGCCCCGCCGGCCTGTTGATTTGCGGGCTGATGGCGGTGGCGGCGATTGCCTTGGTCGGCTGGTTCGGCGGTTATCGCTGGGGCCCGCGACTGGCGATGTTGCAGTGGGCGGTGCAGGTGCCGCTGCTGGGCAACGGCTCGTTCAACTGGTTCCTGTGGTTCGGATTGCAGCTGCACGTCAAGGCGGCGATCGATGAGTTCAACGTAGGCGTGAACGTCTACGCGCTCACGATGCTGGTGTGGACGCTCTACCTCGGCGGCGCACCGATCGGCGATGCGCTGCCGCGCGCGGCGGCCGCCGCTGCGGAGCGTTGACGCCCCGCCTTCGTCGCGGCGGCTTCGGCCGCGCGCCGATGTCCGCCGTGAGCGATACAAACCGAAGCGGTAGTGCAATACCGATACGAAACGTCCAATTCCGTCACGATAGATGCGTCCCGATGATGTTCGTCCCCGTTTTCTGCCAGGACGAACACCATGCAAGGACCCACGAACACGCCATCGGCACGCATGCCGCGAAGCGCGCGGTACAGCCTGCTCGCCGTCGCGTTGGCGGCATGCGCTATGCCGCCCGGTGACGCGACGGCCAGAGTGATCGGCGCAGATAATGGTTGCGTATCAGGCGGCACCCCCCATCGCGTTGCGCAAACATCGCGCGGCAACACGACGGGCACAGGCACCGATGGCACCGGAACCTTTTCCACCCTGGCCGGCTGCAATGCCGATGCCGCGGGCCAGACCGGCGCCACGGCCTACGGCACCTTCAGTAAGGTGCAGGGCGATGGCGGCGCAGCGCTCGGCTTCGGTGCCACGGCCGGCAAGTGGGCTTCCGCGACCGGCACGGACAGTGTCGCCTCCGGCATCGGCGCCACCGCCGTCGGCATGGGCAGCCAGGCCCATGGCCGCAATGCGGTGGCCATCGGCGGCGCTGGCGGAGACGGCACGCAGACGCTGTCCATCGCCGACAGTACCCTGGCCACTGGCGATGGCGCCATCGCCATCGGTGCCGATGACCAGCGCGGCGCCCAGGCGGCCGGCAAGGACAGTATCGCGCTCGGGGGGCGAGCCCGGGCGGATGCGGACAACAGCATCGCCCTGGGCGCCGGCTCGCAGGCCAGCCGGGGTGCGCAGCAGGCTTACGAGGCCGCCTTCGTCGGGACGCAGCGTTCGTCGGGCGAACTCAATGTGGGCCAGCGCGCGATCACCGGCGTGGCCGCCGGCAGCGCGGAGGATGACGGAGTCAACGTCTCGCAGCTCAAGGCCGGCGTCGAGAAGTCGATCCAGACCGCGCGGCAATACACCGACGAGGCTGCCGCCGAGGGCAAGCGCTACACCGATGCGGGCGTGGTCGAGGCCAAGCGCCATACCGACGAGGCTGCCGCCGAGGGCAAGCGCTACACCGATGCGGGCGTGGTCGAAGCCAAGCGCCATACCGACGAGGCTGCCGCCGAGGGCAAGCGTTATACCGATGCGGGCGTGGTTGAAGCCAAGCGCTACACCGACGACGCAGCCGAAGCGGGCAAGCGCTACACCGACGAAGGCGTGGCCGGCGCCATCGCGCATACCGACCGTGGCCTGGCGCGGGTCGATGGCGACATCACCCAGCTGCGCCACGGCGCCGATGGTGTGTTCCGGGTCAGCCAGGACGACAACCACGGCGCACAGGCTGGCGGCGAGCAGTCCACGGCCGGTGGTGCGGGGGCCTTGGCCAGTGGCGCACGCGCGACCGCGCTGGGCCACGGCGCCATTGCCAGCGGCAACAACAGCGTGGCGCTGGGAGCCGGTGCCATCGCCGAACGTGACAACACCGTGGCCGTGGGCGCGGCGGGCAGCGAGCGCACGATCAGCCATGTCGCCGATGGCCTCGCGCCCTCCGACGCGGCAACGGTGCGCCAACTGGACAAGGTGCGCGACAGCGCCGTGCACTACGATCACGAAGGCGACGACATCAATTACGCGGCCGTGACGCTCGGTCGCGATGCGCCGGTATCGCTGCGCAATGTCGCGCCGGGCGTGCAAGGCACCGATGCAGTCAACCTGGCGCAACTGCAGGACACCACCCAGCGCACCCTCGACGACGCATACGCCTACACCGACCGCCAGGTCGCGCCGGTGCAACAGGACGTATGGCGGCTGGAGCAACGTGTGGACGGATTGAAGCGCGACATGGAAGCAGGCATCGCCGCGGCGATGGGCCTGAAGCAGGCCCCGGCGGTATCGGGCAGGACCACTTATTACGCTGGCGTCGGCGGCTATCGCGACCAGGCCGCCGTGGGCGTGTCATTGCGGCGCACCGCCGACAACGGCCGCTGGAGCCTGGAGGGAGGGGTGTCCGGCAACCGTCGCGGCGTGGGTGGGTATATCGGGGTGAGTGGGGTGTTGGGGCGCTGAGGGGGAGGCAGGGCCGCGGCACCCTATAGGTGCCGTGGCTGGGGCCGTGCAAATTTCTGCGATCCATTGGATTGGAATATTCCGATGCGGATAGTCCAGTTCTGGTAATGGATCACGATTATTGACACTGCGCGCATGACCGGGTAAAGATTTCGCTGCGGCGTGGCAGGATGATCGCCGCGCATCTCGAAGGCATTTCGCGGGGGCGTTGCCAGGATCGGGATCTCTATCAGGGGAAATAAGTGAAAACTGGACTTCACTGGCTGTGCCGCATCGGCGTGGCCGCGGTACTTTATGGACATATCCAACTGGTCGGTGCGGTCGAGCCCTACCAGGAATACCACAAGCGCATAGAAGCGGCGCAAACGCTGACGGCGCTGAAGAACGACTTGATGGGCGACAGCGTCAGCCTCTACAACGGCGTGACCGACTTCGCCGTGTCGGATGTGGATGTGCCGGGCTCAGGGCTTCCGGTTCGGCTGACGCGCCGCTATTCGGTGGACCTGCAGCCGATCGGCCCCGGGGAACCGCTGGTAACCCCGAAGCTGGGTGGCCTGGGCAACTGGGATATCGACGTTCCCTACATTTCGGGAACGTTCGATTCCGCCGTCCTGTGGAAGGGCCTGGATTCGACCGGCGGCATCAGTGACAAGCGCTGTTCGGTCGTCGTATCGCCCGAGATATCGTTCAGCGGCTCGGTCAGCATCTTCGATATCTTCCAGGGCTACGGCATCCACGTGCCCGGCGCGGGCGACCGCCCGATGCTGCTCGGCGATACCGGGATGCCGCAGCCCAATGACGGCAACGCCCACCGCTGGACCAGCCGCGAGCGCGACGCCTTCACCTGCATCCCGATGCAGGCCGGCATGAGCGGCGAAGGCTTCTCCATGCTGACCAAGCAGGGTGTGCGCTACGACTTCAATGTCTCGGTAGGCCGTGCCGCCGGCAACATGCGCCAGTCGCGCGGTCCCGAGAATCCGGCGGTGACCATCGCCCGCACCAAGATCTTCCTGCTGGCCACCCGGGTCAGCGACCGCTTCGGCAATGTGCTGACCTACAGCTACAACGGCCGCGGCAATCCCACGGCCATCGTGGCCAGCGATGCCACGGGCGAAACCCGCCGAATCGACCTGACCTACCAGAACGACCAGGTCGTGTCGGCTTCCACGAATGGACGCTCCTGGAGTTATGCCTACGACGGCGCCGGGAACCTGGTCTCCGTCACCTTGCCGGACAGCAGCGCCTGGCAGTACGGCTACAACGGCAACCTGAAGCCGGGCTTCGAAGTATGGGACGGCGAATCGGACGCCAATTGCGCCCAGGGCCCGGATGCACTGCAGGCCAGTTTCGAGTTCGTCTCCAAGCATCCCTCCGGCGCTTCGGTCCGTTTCGTTTTCAACAACCTTCGGCACTACCGGGCGGGCGTGCAGAAGAGCGAGTGCGTGAGGAAGACGGCCGGCTCGGATCTGTATTTCGTGCTGCGCACCCCGAACCATTTCGATGTGATGTCGCTGGTCAGCAAGGAGCTGTCCGGCTCCGGCATCAAGGAGCCGCTGACCTGGAACTACAGCTACCAGCGCACCGCGCAGCCGCTGTGGGGGAGCGGTACGCCCACGGCCTATCCGTGCCAGACCTGCCCGACCGTCAAGAACACGGCGGTGGTGGAGCCGGACGGCTCCAAGGTGATCTACAAGTACGGCTTTCTCTACTACTACAACGATGGCCAACTGTTGGGCTCGGAAAACTACGACGCCGCCGGCAACCTGCTCTCCACCAGCGCCTCGCAGTTGATGACCGATGCGCAGGTGGCGAGCCAGCCGTTCAGCGCCAACTATGGCTTGAGCGTCGGCGGCGACGATCCCGGCACGCTGAGGGTCCGGCCGATCACCGGCAGCACGATCCAGCAGGACGCCGTCACCTATCAGTCCACCGTCAACAGCTTCGACAGCCTGGCCCGTCCGGTGAGCGTGACCAAGGCCAGCCCCTGGCATACGCGAACCGATGTGACCGAGTACTACGACGACACGACCCGCTGGGTGCTCGACCAGCCGTCGAAGGTCACCAATGCCAATACCGGCCTGGTCGTATCGCAGACCAGCTACAACGCCATGTCGCTGCCCTGGCAGGTGTGGTCCTTCGGCAAGCTGCAGCAGACCTTGGCGTACAACAGCGACGGCACCGTGGCCAGCGTCAGCGACGGCAACAGCCACGCGACCACCTTGTCCAGCTGGAAGCGCGGCACGCCGCGCACCATCGTCTATGCCGACAACACCAGCGTCTCGGCCACCGTGGACGACAACGGCTGGATCACCTCGGTCACCGACGAGAACGGCAATACCAGCAATTACGGCTACGACGCGATGGGGCGCATCGCCAGCGTCGCCTATCCGAGCGGCGACAGCGTGGTGTGGTACACGACCACGCAGGCGTTCGCGCAGATCAACGGCGTCGAGTACGGCCTCGGTGCCGGGCATTGGCGCCAGGTGGTGGCCACCGGAAATGCCCGCAAGGAAACCTATTTCGACGCACTGTGGCGGCCTATTGTTACTCGCGAATACGATGCGGCCAACGTGAGCGGCACGCAAAGGTTCCAGCGTTTCGACTACGACGAGGAGGGGCGGCAGGTATTCGCGTCCTATCCCGGCAACACCGATGCATTGAGCAGGGGAACCTGGACCTCCTACGACGCGCTCGGCCGTACCACGTCGGTATCGCTGGACGGCGAGACCCAGCCGCTGGTCACCACTACCGAGTACCTCGCGTACAACCAGACCCGCGTCACCGACCCGCTGCATCGGCAGACCTTGACGGGCTACCAGGTGTTCGACCAGCCGGACTACAAGACCCCGGTCTGGATTCAGCATCCGGAAGGCGCCTACACCGATCTCGGACGCGACGTCTTCGGCAAGCCGACCTCGATACGCCGCCACAACGCCGACAGCACCCTCTCGGTGACCCGCAGCTACGTCTACGACGGCAACCAGCAACTGTGCAAGACCATCGAGCCGGAAACCGGTGCCAGCGCGAACGGCTATGACGGCGCGGGCAATGTGTTGTGGAGCGCGGCCGGATTGGCGCTGCCCAATACCGGAAGTTGCGATGCTCAGGCGGCCTACGACTCCGGTCGTCGGGTCGATCGCACCTATGACGCCCGCAACCGGCTCAAGACGCTGAGCTTCCCGGACGGAAACGGCAACCAGGTCTGGAGCTACTACAACGACGGCAAGCCGTCGCAGGTCGTGACCAACAACGATGGCGGGGCGACCCAGACCGTCAACACCTACGCCTACAACAAGCGCCGCCTGCTGACGGCGGAGACGAGCGGGCAGGTGGGCGCGTTCAACTGGTCGTTGGGCTACGGCTATGACGCCAACGGTGCGCTGGCGAGCATCACTTATCCCAGCGGGCTGGCGGTGACCTACGCGCCCAATGCCCTGGGCCAGCCGACCCAGGCCGGACCGTATGCCCTCGGGGTCAGCTATTACCCCAATGGCGGCATGCAGCAGTTCACCTACGGCAACGGCATCGTCCACACGATGAGCCAGAACGCCCGGCAGCTGCCGGCCCACGTCAACGACAGCGGTGGGGTGCTCGACAACACCTACAGCTATGACGACGTCGGCAATGTTTCGCAGATCGTCGATGGACTGGACGGCAGCCGTACCCGGACCATGCAGTACGACGGCCTGGATCGACTGACCCAGGCAAAGTCGGACTCGTTCGGTGGCGATGGCTACCTTCGGTACAGCTACGACGTACTCGACAACATCCGCAGCGCCAAGCTGGCAGGGATCAAGGAGCACAATTACTGGTACGACGCAAACAACCGCCTGACCAACGTCCAGACCGATGCCGGGGCCACCACCATCGGCCTGAGCTACGACGTGCAGGGCAATCTCAGCGCCAAGAATGCGCAGGCCTTCAACTTCGACTACGGCAACCGGCTGCGCACGGTGCCCAGCAAGGAGTCGTACCGCTACGACGCGCGAGGGCGCCGGGTGGTCTCCATCGATTCCGCCGGGGCCATGATCTATTCGATGTACGGCCAGGACGGCGTACTGCGCCGGCAGGACAATGCCCGCCAGGGCAAGAACTTCGAATACATCCATCTCAATGGCAGTTTGGTGGCCAAGGTCACCACGGTGGTGGGGCCTGTCGCGCCGGTGCTGACGCTCGCCAGCTACAGCAACAATGGCAGCTATACGGTGAGCTGGAATGCGGTGGCCTACGCGACCAGCTACGAACTGCAAGAGCAGGTCAACGCAGGGGCCTGGACCGGCGTCTACAGCGGCGCGGCGCAATCGTGGGCGGCCAGCGGCAAGAGTGGGGCGACCTATGGCTACCGCGTTCGCGCTTGCCAAGGGGCGTCCTGCAGCGGATGGAGCGCGGCGTCGAACATCGTGGTGCAACTGCCACCCACGGCTGCGCCGGCAATCAGCGTCCCGGCGTCGTCCCCCAATGGCAACTACACGGTCAGCTGGACCGGGGTGAGCGGCGCGGCCACTTACCGGCTGGAGGAAAGCGTCAACGGCGGCGGTTGGGCGCAGGTGCAGAATACCGCCGCGCTCTCGGCCGGATACGCCGGCAAGGCAGGCGGTACCTACGGCTACCGTGTACAGGGCTGCAACCCTGCCGGTTGCGGGCCGACCTCCAGCGCTGCCACCACCACGGCGTTCTACCCGCCAGTCGCGGCGCCTTCGCTGTCCGCGCCCAGCCTGGCCTTGAAAGGCAACTTCACGGTCAGCTGGAATGCGTTGGGCGACGCCAACAAGTACAGCCTGGAAGAAAGTGCCAATGGCGGCGGCTGGGTCGTCATCAGCGAATCGAGCGCCACGAGCCTGTCCTTCAGCAACAAGCCGACCGGCACCTACAGCTATCGCGTGCGTGGGGGCAATAACGCTGGCTGGAGCGGCGCCTATTCGAACATCGTCACCGTCACCTCGCTGCAGCCGCCCGGCACGCCGAGCCTGAGCGTGCCGGGCACGAGCAACAATGGCAGCTACACCGTCAGCTGGGGTGCCGTGGCGCTGGCGACCGAGTATCGGTTGGAGCAGAGCGTCAATGGGGGTGGCTGGGCGGAGATCCAGCGCGATGGATCGACGCAGCGAGGGATCAATGGCGCCGGTGCGGGAACCTACGCCTATCGGGTGATCGCATGTAATGCGGCCGACTGCGGCGGCTATTCGAACACGGGAACCATCACCGTGACATTGCCGCCGGCGACGCCGCAGATCACTACCAACAACAAGTCTCAGACCACGACAAGCCCGATCCGAATCACTTGTACCGTGCATTGGACCGCCGTTGCCAATGCCACCACCTATGAATTGCTAAAGGATGGCGTTGTCACCGCATACAGCGGGCCACTGACGAGTGTCAGTTCGAGCAACCAGAACTACTGCGCAACGTCGCATCAAGTTCGGGCCTGTAATACAGCGGGTTGCTCTGCGTGGTCTTCACCGCCTACGCCTCAGACGTTGACGCTTTGGAATCCGGACGAATGAGCGCGGATATGGATATATTTTTCGATGGGAATGGAAGCCGCATCCTCAATCGGACAGCGAAGGCGGCTGCGTCGCATGTTTGTGACTTAGCTCGCTATCGCCGCCGCGCGGATATCGATACGGGGACCAGAGCGCGGATGAGGCGGAGCGCAGTTGGGCTGGTACTCTGGGGCGGGTTCGCGCTGAACGCGGGGGCTCAAACCATCGTGGAGTACATCCACACCGATGCGCTAGGCTCGCTGGTGGCGATTACTGATGCGTCGGGCATTGTGATTAAACGGCAGGTTTATGAGTCGTATGGAGCTGCGATTACGCAGGGAACGGCTGATGCTCCCGGCTTTGCTGGCCATGTATGGGATTCGGCTACCAATCTAAGCTACATGCAGCAGCGATACTACGACGAAGAACTCGGCAGGTTCCTCAGTGTCGATCCAGTTGCTGCTGATGGGGACGTAGGCGCCAATTTTAGTCGTTATAAGTACGCGCACAACAATCCCTATCGATTCACTGATCCAGATGGTCGATGCGAGAAGGTAACTGGATCAGCCATCTGCGATGGCGGCGGATTCTCTGGATCCAGAGTGTTTGGGGGCGGTCCGCCCAGTGTTCGTGATACAGGAACGAGCTCGCCAAGCCCCAGTGCCGCTAGCCGAAACTCAGCAGGCGACAAAGGCTTCTATATGTTGCCTCAGGACCAAGGTGAGGGGGGGTTCTACAATTACGGAACCCCAGCAAAAGGCGCAGGTCAGTACGGAACGGGGGGCGCGCTCTCGGCGATCTTCCTTGCTGGGCACGCTTGGAGCTTGAGCGGGCATGAGAATAGCTTCGGAGTTGGCAATATGAGCCTGAAGGATGGCGGCCCTTTTCCGCCTCACTCCAGTCACCGAAATGGAACAGACATCGATGTTCGGCCCATGAACTCCCAAGGGCTTCAAGTTGGTGGTGTAAGTTGGCGCTCGCCGATCTACGACAGGGCGGCGACACAAGAACTTGTGGATACCTTTTACTCCACCGGACTAGTGAGGCAGATTTTCTTTAATGATCCTAGACTTGAAGGGGTTAAGCCCTTGGCGGGCCATGACGACCATCTCCACATACAGGTTCAACCATGAAGACTCGACTCTATATAGCACTTGTGACTACGCTCTTTATTTCCGGCACTACGACCGCAGCTGAGTTTAAGAAGTTAGAGGGGAGCTATGCCGTGGCTTCAGAGAACATAGTTGATCCTGCGCCCGATGAAAAGAATGATCGCCTTATAGTTTTCATCCAGGGAAGCGCAGCCAAGGAAACCTACCAGGCTATGTCGGCGCCGCCCAGAAAAAATTCCTGTGACGCAGCAATAAGAACTAAAACGGCGGGTGGCCTGGCTTGCTCAAGAAATCTCTCTCGGGGCGACTACCAGTGTACGGTTGGAATCCTGCTCAAGAGTGGTGCGTCCGTGAGCGCGGTGACCTGTTGAATGCCACCGCATCCATCGACGCCTGATGCCCTTGCCGTCGGCCTAGATAAAACGCAGCGCTACAAACCAGGGTCGTTTATGGGGTCGCATTCAAGCAAGACTTAAATCGGATGTGACCCGCCCCCGCTGAGCCGTACCAAGTGAAGCTGTAAAGTCCGTCAACCACGAAGACGGACATGAAGAAGAGTCGCTTCACCACCGAGCAGATCATCGGGTTCATCAAGCAAGCCGACGCCGGCATGGCAGTGTCGGAGCTCGCCCGGCAACACGGGTTCAGCCCCGCCAGCTTCTACGCCTGGCGGGCCAAGTACGGCGGCATGGAGGCCGAAGACGCCAAGCGCCTGAAGGAACTGGAGCAGGAGAACAACCGCCTGAAGCGGCTGTTGGCAGAGGCGCACCTGGACATCGAGGCGCTCAAGGTCGGCTTCGGGGTAAAACGCTAGCCCCGCAACGCAAGCGCGAGGCGATCCGGCGCATGCTCGAACACACGTCTGTGAGCGAGCGCCGGGCTTGCCGCCTTGCGGGGTTGTCCCGCGATGCTTTCCGCCACGAGCCGGTGCCGACGCCTGCCACGCAGGCATTGCCGGCCCGACTGATCGAACTGGCGCAGGTGCGCCGCCGGTTTGGCTACCGCCGCTTGCACGACCTGCTGAAGCCGGAGTTTCCGACGGTGAACCACAAGAAGGTGTATCGCCTGTATCAGGCAGCCAGGCTGTCCGTGCGTCGGCGGCGCAAGGCCAAGCGCCCGGTGGGCGAGCGTCAGAAACTGTTGGCGGCGTGTGCGCCGAACGCCACATGGAGCATGGACTTCGTCTTCGACGCGCTGGCCAATGGTCGCCGCATCAAGTGCCTGGCCGTCGTCGACGACTTCACCCGCGAGAACGTGGATATCGCGGTAGACCACGGCATCGGCGGCAAGGATGTCGAGAGCAGGTCTTGTCCCGACGTGTGCAAACAAGGCCTGCAGATGCGGGCCTTGTCATTGTTGGCGTTCAAGAGTGGTGGCGCTCGAAAGGAACCGCCGGGCCGGATCCTGGCGGCAAAAGATCAATTCAGATCGTGTACTGTCCAAAGCGACGATGCATGCCAAAGCCGCCGTAGGAGTCCCCGGGCGTCAGCACGGCTGGCAGGAAGATCTGCACTGTGAAGGACGGGACATGCCGATGAGCTTGGAAAGAAAACTTCTAACGCTTTTCTCTGCGTTATTCGTCTTGCTGGCGACCGCTTCGATGGTCCTGGTTTGCGAGAGGCTGCTAGAAGCTTTTTGGCAGGCTTTTAAGTTCGGGGGCTATGCTACTGCGGGAGTGATTACCTTGAATTCCCGTACTGCTGCACTATTCGCGATCTTCTCGGTGCTTCTCATAATGGCTGGTTTTTTCCTGAGGCGTTTGGCGAATAAATATGCAGTGCGTAACGCGGAGCTATTGGCGGGGGGGTGCGGTTTGGATTGCAAGCGCAAGCCTTGGGATCTTTGTCGCTTTATCTCTGAGTCCGTTGAACTCGTGGGTATAGGTGGACTGCGGTGCCGTTAGCTGGACCAGGATCAGCTAACGGCCACTCATCCGCTGGAAGAAAGCGCCAACGGCGGCGACGGGTTGCCATCAGCGAGTCGAGCGCTACGAGCCTGATCTCTTGCGGCCTATCAGAAGCCAGTAACGAACTTGTGCAGGTATTGTTATGCCACGAATAGCTCCTGCAAATTCACAGATCCAAATGGTAGGGATGCAAACCAGCTGTAGGCAAGGTAGAGAGCGGAAACATGTCGATGATGATGTCCTCTCGCTTTAATGTGTATGAGAAGGAAAAGTAAAATGATCTTATGGCGCAACTTAGTCGTCGGCTTTTTCCTTGTGTTCGGCTTTGGGTTGACGTATTCGGCAACTGCTAGGCAGCCGGTGCATAACGATGTTTACCCGTACTGCAATTTTTTTGCTCGGGATGTTTGCTTTGGGGTTGCCCAAGGCGACGAGTTGACGATGCGTGTACCGTCTGATTTTATTACGTATGATTTCAAACTGGCGGATGGTATCTCTGGGCAGATATATTCAGGGAGTCATGCCAACATTTCTGGCGCGCCGTTCGCCGAGCAGGCGTTTCGATGCATCGACGAGGGTAGGCGTTGCGATTTTGCATCTCATTGGCGCAGTGGTATTTGGCTGCTCCACATCTCGAAGGACGGCGGTCAGACCGAGGTGCGTATTCCTGAACTTGGGCCAGGAACGTTCGAGCGAGCAATGAAGTTTCTTGATGGCTTCAGAGCTTGCGAGACATCTTCGGAGATGCCTGTTTGCGGTCACCAGAAGGCGTTCGGCGATCTTTCTGCTTTGCTCGCTTCGTCGCCTGATTAAGGGGCGCATCGGTATTGCCGATCATGTCGCGGCAACTATCAGGTAGGATCACCAGTCTGAGCTGCACGAGTCAGTTGCGGGGCTAAGCTCAATGAGTTGCGTAACTATCCCGTTCTTGGGGATGGGTTAAAGAGGATGCGGCGCATTGGTCGACGCGTAGCAAAGAAGTGGCCCAAGAAGGCGCCTGGCATGCTACTGGTCAAGTGACGCGCAGGACGCTTGGGGAAGTGGGGTGTGAGCACGGCGGGAAATAGAACGGGGTGCTACATGGGGTTTCAGAATGGAAGATGATCCTGTTTCGGAAGAGAGGCTGAGTCGGTATGGCCACGAAGACTTGCATGGAGTGCGCGAGTTTTGCGAAAACTGTACTTTCGCGTGGTCGCTTGGACGAGGTTGCCTGCACGAGCTTAAGCGTGAGGCTGCGCTTTACCAGTGATAGATTGAGCTCGGGCACTCTGGAATTTGTCGACGAGTGTTCTGTCGGATGGTAGGCTTGAACTCGGGTTGCCCCAGGGTTCGTTTTTGTTGAATCCATCTGGCGCAGGGGATGGTGACGAGTGGGAGTTCGGCTGGTCCGTGACCCTGCCAAATCCTTCCATGTCGCCATGGCACGACGCGTCCGAGATTTCACTCGTGGATGTCGTTCATGGCTGTGGCGTGTTTACGTCCAGTTGACCCGCTGTAAGTAGGTCCAGCAAATAGAGGTGGTGCGGCGGTCATGAACGCAGATCTCCACGACTACACTTGAAAATGTCGAATGCGCCTGTGCGCTAGTGCCTCTCAGCTGGAAGGGGTCGCACCGGACTTTACTGGGAACTAGACTCGACTCGCATGATCACCGTGAACAATCCGACGCTTGCCGCTCCAGCCGTTTCTGAAGTGCTGGATCGTATTTCGCGCGTTGCAAATAGTTCGTTTGAGATTTCTTCGTCATTGGTCAGGCACGGCTTTGAGCTCTTGCTCCCTCGTTTCGGGCCAGGATTTGATTTCGACGAGCCTGGCTGCATCGGAAATGTCGTTGAGACGGAGCTGATTCGCGAGTATTTCGGTACGTGGGCCCTTCAGCTAGACGGGCGATGCGAGATCCTGGGGTACAGATCAAAAATACTTGATGCATTGATGATCCCGCTGGGGCTGCAGCGAGAAGAACTAGCAGATTTTTCCAGGCCGGAAAGCAGAGATGTATTGATCGATTCGTGTGACTGGGCCAGGAATTTCCGTCGAACGGCTCTGCTGAAGTCCACGTCGATAGCCGTCGGTGCTGAAGTGCGAGCCCAGAAGATGCGTGAAGCCGCTAGTTTCGGTTTTTCAAACCGGCGTCTGCTCCATGCGAAAAGAAACGTCAACGCGTTCTTTTCTTCTGCGTTGGCGAGTTATGGCTTTGTTAGATTCAGAGAGCTTCCAGGGCCGGGCGATGTTTACCTCAGCCCGCTATCCTCGGGTCCCGTAAGACTTGCCATTTCTGTAAAGATTGATTCCGCGCCGCTCGTGAGATTTCCGATCACTGTTCAGCTTAGCTTCCTTCCTTTTTGGCCTCAGCTCATGGAGGACGAGGTGTTTGCTCGTCCCCTTTTGGCTGGAGCTTTTTGGAAGGGGCTTGAGCAACTCGTGCCGAACTTCGGACGTTATCGCGCATGCCAGGGTTCGGCCGAGCTGGATTTAAGTCTGAGCGCCTATTCGAAATTTCTTGTTCTGGCTATCCCGGTGATCACAGAGAGCTTGGGGCACGCCGAACACACGCTAGTCGAGGCGTGACTTTCGCTGCATTTGATTCTTCTCCCATGGGTTCTACCCCGCTAACACGGACACTTCAAAGAAGTCTCAAAGCTGAACTGGCCAACGCGTGTCGATTAGGTCGGATCGGCGCATAACAATCTACGACCCCGTCGGATTGGGAGGTAACCGCCATGAACGCATGCGATGAGAGCGACCTTCGCCATGAGTTGAGGGGGCTGATAAATATGGAGCAGGGCAAGACCTTTGATGTTGAGACGTGGCGAGCGAGGGCTGCCAGGTTGAGAGAGAAGCTGTCCCAATGGGACGGCGCCGCACATCTGGTTTGGCACTATCTGGATGATCTAGACATCAGGATGAAGGACGGCAGGTACGGAAATGTCCAAATCGACGGGATACTTCGGATGCTTGCGAAATTCCCATAGGCATCGGCCAGCCTCTTCTGGCGTAGGTCTGGTGCGGCGCTGTGGTAGCGCCGCAGGCCAGGCTTCGTCTGAGGCGTCTTGGTTCACGGGTAAGTGCTTTGCCCGACATCGCTAGGCGTCGGGGGTGTGACGGCCTTGACGGAAGTGCTTGAGCCGGGTGCTGCAGAGTAGGGATTGGAATGGAGGAGATATGAGTTCGAAGGAGCGTGCTCTCACCGCAGTCGCAGCACTGCTTTTGCTCTTGGCCATCGCGTCCATGACTGCCGTTTGCGAGAGGCTATTGGCTGCGTTGTGGCAAGCCTACAAATTCCAAGGCTATGCGGCCCCTGGGGTAATTACGCTCAACGCTCGCACGGCAACGCTGTTCGGGATTTCGTCTGTTGCGCTGATATCAGGCAGCATCCTGCTCAAGCATCGTGCACCTAAGCGTGGGGATCGTAACGCTACGCGCTTGGCAGGGGCTGCGGCATGGATATCTGCCGCGAGCATCGGAATTTTCGTTGTGCTGTCCCTAAGTCCCTTGAACTCATGGTTATAGGTCCGAGGTCTACTTCTGCGCCCCGTGTTGGCTAACGACGGAGTGAGCGATCCATGCGAAAGTATCTAAGGGTTGTGTCAACAGCAGGTGAGCGTGATTGGTGCAGGGCGGTCGAATACTGTCCGTATCACTCAAGCCTCAAGAGGCTGGCATTGCGCGCGACTCGGTGCATTGGCAGAGTGCGGTCTTGCCGGCACGGGCGCTGATTGGTTCGCTGCTTTTAAGGGGCCGGCACCAAACAGAATCGGTGACGCGCTGTGCGAAGCGAGGGGCGGTCGGATGCTCTTGAGGTTCCCGCTCATCACCGCGCTTGCGGCGGCGAGCGTCCATTCACAAGCAAACTCTCAATCGCCATTGATCGTCATCAACGTGGGATCTCTTCGCTCTCTGGAAGTCGGGGTTCTGGATCCCAGCGGGAGGTTCGTCTTGCTACACGCGAGTGACGTCAGCTGCGGCGGGACGATGATTGAGCGACAGCTCGTAGAAATCCATCCGGAGCGTGCGGTTGGCGTCTACCGGGAGGGCTCGAAAAAAGGAGGGATGTCAAGGTGTTTGCAAGCCCATGGGTGTATATGATCTACGTTTTCGACAATCTAGAGACGGAACCTGAGAATTCCTTCAGCGTCTCCCGCGAGTTTGTGAGCAAGGGCGATAGCCGAGATGCTGCGCCGTTTGTTCCTTGTTCCGCGAACAGGTAGGCGCAACCCTTGAGTGCGTTCGTCGCCCAATTGGATGTAGAGGTTGCCAAGTCACTGCATGACGCAGAGCTGATTGCGATTTGTTGGATAGCTGAGCGCGATCTCAGGCTGGACATGCGCAGTCAGCGCCAGGAGTTTGCCCTCCTTCTCGTCAACGTTTCGATACTCAGGGTTGTGGATTTTGGGAGACAGAACGTGATCTCCCACGTCTGGCATTCAGGAGACCACCTGGCGAGCGATGACTTTCTGCGCGAGGGTCTCGATTGGGCCACAAGCACAACGGATTCTCGCTCGTATCTTCGCGAGGAAAAGGCGGCAGACTTGATCAGCTCGATCAGGTCGTCGCAAAAGGCCATGATTGGAATCGTGCCCTCTGTAGGGGCGGAGCTTGTCGCGGTCTGCGAGCGCCTCGAAGTGTGCAGGCGGGGGGCGTAGTGGGAGAAGGCCAGCTAATGCTCGGGCTTGTGTGGGCTTGGTCTGCGTAATCCCGTGGGTCTACATTCGCGGAGTAAAATGCCGTCGACATTCAGCCGGACGGGGAATTCGAGCCTATGACGCATAGATGCGGCATAACGGTCCTATGCCTTGCGGCCTGGATTTATCTTGGTGCAACTGCCTGCGTCGGAGGGGGATTCGGATGCGATCAGGAAGTGCAAACCCGCGCCATCTCGCCAGACGGAAAGCATATCGCCATGGTGCTCTCCGTCCAATGCGGCGCAACCACGTCAGATGCCACCTGGGTCTTGGTGACAGGCCAGGGTGGAGGTCGCCTCGATGCTGAGCGAGACGGGGTGGCTGTGTTCGAGGGCGGTCACGTTGGTGTCTTTTGGAGTGGTGCTGATCTCATCGTGCGTCACAAGGACGCGAAGGCTTTCAGGATAGACCGGACGGCGAAGGGGGTTGCCGTTGCTTATCAAGGCGAGTGAATCGGGCTTCATTCCGCGTGTCGTGACTATCGCGATTTTGGCTGGGTCGCGTCCGTTTGCAGGGTTTGGTCCGCCCCCATGAAGAAGATCATAAGAATCCCAAACAAAGGCTTCGACGACCTCAGTGCTGCGGAAGTGGCGAGCATGATCGAAGCGGATTCGGCGTTATCGCCGGAAGGCAATAGCGAGTTCGGCTCGTGTGCGCTGGATGAGTTTCTCCATAACGCCACGCTATCGCGACCCGAGTTGCTGGAGATCAGGCGACTGATCTTAAAGGGCATGTATGTGCCCGTTGCAGGGAGCCGTCATCTTGAGGTAAACAAGGAACATCTTTTGTGTGTGGCGGCGCACCTGAGGCAGGACGGGACGTTAGTCAGCTAGCTCGGCCGTTTTACCTTCGGTTGCCAGCTCGAACCATCAATCCGTAGCCCGCAACCCATCCACATCCAGAATCAGCGCCATCCGCCCATCCCCGATCAGCGTCGCCCCGGCATAGCCCGGCAAGCCACGCAGCGCCTCCGGCAGCGGCTTGATCACCACTTCCTCGCGTCCGCGCACCTGGTCGACGATCAGGCCGAAGCGCGTTTCGCCCGCCTGCAGCAATACGACGGTCAGCAACGCCGCCGGCGCCGGCTCTACCCCCAGCCATCGCCGCAGGTCGATCAACGGCAACGTATGCGAACGCCGATCCAGCACCGCGCGCCCATCGAACCAGCCCAGCGATGTCTGCGGTGCATGCAGCACCTCGACCACGCGCGCCAGCGGC
>Ga0160434_100296_pt1 | contig 17727 bp, 17 predicted proteins | sample HID1973I_E0MG_FD_108273 | JGI IMG/M metagenome (GOLD analysis project Ga0160434, IMG submission 108273) | Enriched mosquito-associated microbial communities from UW Madison campus, WI, USA - HID1973I_E0 MG | ecosystem: Host-associated > Arthropoda: Insects > Digestive system > Unclassified ...
AGCGGAATCGGATACCCACGCCCGCGCAGCCAGGCTTCCAGCGCGCTGATCGCCAGCGCCGCCGGCACCAGGATCGCCTTGTTGACCAGCGACCCCTTCGCCACGGCCCACACCACAGGCAACTCGCGATCGGCATTGACCCCGGTCACCTGCTGCGCGTTGAGCGCCAGGTCGTCGCCCAGCACGCCGGCGGTCTTCTTGGCTGCCACCTTGGTGAGGATGGAGACGTCATCCAGCAGCGTGGCGATATCGTCGAGCAGGGTAAGCAGGGTGGCGCCGGCCATCGGGGATTCCATTCTGGGGTCGACCGGGATTCTCGCCGATCGCGAGCGCGTCCGGGTATGCGCGGCGCGACGGGATTCACCGGGCGACGACCGATCGCCCCCGACACTGGTGCCCATCCGATGCGGAGTGCCCCGCCTTGACCGGCCATAGCGATACCTTGCCCGTCCCTTCCAACGGCGCCGCCCACCCGGGTGCCACGCCGGCCGTGCGCGTCGCCGATCCCGCCCTGGTGGGCGGCATGAGCCGGCGCACGCAGATCCTTCGGCTGCTGTTGCGCTATCGCAACTCCGGCGTGTTCTCGGGCCTGAATCTCGATCAGACGGTCACCGCCGAGGTCTCGGCCGACGGCAATCCCGAACAGTTCGTGCGCGACCTCGAAGCGCTCGGCCCCACGTTCGTCAAGCTCGGGCAGATGCTGTCGACGCGGCCGGACCTGGTGCCGCCGGAATTCGCCAGCGCGCTGGAGCGCATGCAGGAGCAGGTCGCGCCGATCCCGGCCGAACGGGTGCGCGAGATCTTCGAAGAAGAGATCGGTGTCTCGGTGTCCAAGGCGTTCTCCAGTTTCGAGGAGACGCCGCTGGGCTGCGCGTCGCTGGCGCAGGTGCACATGGCAATCCTGCGCGATGGCCGCGAGGTCGCGGTGAAAGTGCAGAAGCCCGAGGTCGCCGCACAGGTGCGTTCGGACCTGGACGTGCTGCGCAGCTTCGCCAACGCCGCCGACCGCCTGACCGGGCTGGGCCGGCGCGTGCGCTTCGCCGACTGGCTCAACGAATTCGCCAAGACCCTGATTGCCGAGCTCAACTACGAGGCCGAGGCCGAGAACCTGGTGCGCTTCGGCCAGCACCTGGCGCCGTTCCCGGAGCTGTGGATTCCGCAGCCGGTCTGGGACTTCACCGGCCGCCGCGTGCTCACCATGGAAATGGCGCGTGGCGTGCGCGTGGACGCCATCCCGCCGGTGCGCCGCACCGAGCAGGACATGGCGCCGGTCGCCAGTGCGCTGATCCGCGGCTACCTCGACCAGATGTTCGTGCACGGCGAGATCCACGCCGACCCGCACCCGGGCAACCTGCGCGTGACCGACGACGGCCGCCTGGCGATCTTCGACCTGGGCATGGTCGCGCACGTGCCGCCGCGCTTGCGCGAGCGCCTGCTCAAGCTGCTGTTCGCTGCCGTCGACGGGCGTGGCGAGGAAGTGGCCGACGAGACCATCGCGCTGAGCACGCGGCTGGAGGACTACGACGAGGAGCGCTACCTGCGCGAAGTCGGGCAGATGATCGCCCGCTATGCCGCGCACGACACCACCACCGAAGGCCAGGTAGTACTGGAGCTGGTGCGCATCGCCACCGCCACCGGCCTGCGCACCCCGCCGGAGCTGAGCCTGCTCGGCAAGACCCTGCTCAACCTCGAAACGGTTTGCAAGATGCTGTCGCCGGCGCTGGATATCCGCCGCGTGGTCGAGCGCCATCTTCAAAGCGTGATGCGTGCGCGTCTGCGCAAGTCGCTGTCGGCGGCCAACCTGGCCAGCGAAGCGATGGAAGTGCAGACCCTGCTGCGCGAGAGCCCGCGCCGGCTCACCGACATCCTGTCGCTGCTGGCCGAGAACCGCCTGCAGATGAAGGTGACCGGGCTGGAAGAGTCGCACCTGATGGAGAACCTGCAGAAGATCGCCAACCGCGTCTCGGCCGGCATCGTTACCGCCGCGCTGCTGCTGGCGTCCACGCAGATGATGCGGATCCCGACCTCGTTCCACCTCTGGGGCTACCCGGCGATCGCGCTGGTGCTGTTCGTGCTGGCGGTGTTCCTCGGCCTGGGCATCGTGCTCAGCGCGTTGCTGTTCGACCGGCGGGCGCGGGCGCGGGAAGAGCGCGGACACCGATAGCCCGCACAACGTCGGGGCGGAGTGCGTTGTGACGTAGGAATTGTCTGTATCCCGGCAGGCTTTCTCTTCCGGGCCGCCCCTCCTATGCTGGCCGCATTAACGGCCACATGGATCGGGGGACATGTCCGGCTATCGTCAGCACCGTCGCGCGCCAACCTGGTCGTGGCTCGGCTTGTTACTGGCAATCACGCTCGTATTGCCGGCCGCGGCCATAGCGGCCAATGTCTGGGTCAACACCCAATCAGGCGTCTACCACTGTCCGGGCGGCCGCTATTACGGTGCGACAAAGCGCGGGCAGTTCATGCCTGAGCGCGATGCGGTGCAGCACGGCTATCGCGCGGCCTACCACGCGCCGTGCTCTGGCGATGAGGCGCAGTCGGCGCGCGCGCGGGTCCTGCAACAGCTGCGACCAGCGGCCAGTACGCCCGCCGTCGGCGAGCGCGTCTGGATCAATACCGGGTCGGGTGTCTACCACTGCCCCGGGACGCGCTACTACGGCAACACGAAGCGCGGCCGGTATGCGAGCGAAGCGGATGCCATCGGCACGGGTAACCGCCCTGCCAACGGCCAGCGCTGCAACTAGCGCGCCGCCTGATGCCCATGCCGTGACTCCCTGTCGTCCGCGCGGCGCTTATCGCAGCCGCGGATCAGCCCAGGCCACCAGCGGCGGCAACGCGCCGGCCGCGGTGGCTGGCGCGGCGGCGACCAGTTCGATGATGTCCACGCCGCTGACGGCGACATCGATGTCGAGTGGCGCCGCGCTGGCGTTGCCTTCATAGAGCAGCTTGCCGTCGCCATAGACACGGAAGGCTACCGGCTGCGAGTTCTCCGCGTTGTCCTGTCGCCCCACCTTGGCCGTGAAGCGTGAGAACGCGCGGCCGGCCTTTACTTCCAGGCGTGAGTTGGCGTGGGCGCCGATGCCGTAGGGATAGCGCGTGCCGGCCAGCTGCAACGGTTGCCCATAAGGGGTGGCGTCGGCGCGCGGCATGCCGGTGGCCTCAGTGAGCGCGGAGCTGTAGCCCGGGTGGCCGTCCGCGGCGACGTGGATGCGCGCGGTCATCTCGGTGAGCAGCGTCGCCTGCGGATCGGCCGGCGTGCCGCTGACCTTGAGCAGCATCGATTGCCGCGGCTGCAGGCGGTACGCCAGTGCCTCGTGCGTGGCCGGCAGGTCGCGACGCTGCCACAGGTCGCGCACGCGGTACGAGGCGCCGGCCTGCAGCTTCAGCTGCACCGGGTCCACGCGCGCCACGGCGGGCTTGTCACCGCGGTTGAGCAGCAGCACCGCACGTTCGCCACGTGCCGAGAGCGGCTTGACCAGCACCTGCACCCCCGCTTCGTCGACGATCAGGTTGCCCTGGTTGCCCGCCGCGTCCTGGTCGACGGCGATCACTTCAGGGTTGGACAGCAGGTCGATCAGCGCCTTGGGCGCATGCACCACGTCGAAGCCCAGCAGCAAGGGTGCCGAGAGGATCGCCCACATCGAATAATGCGTGCGCGCCTGCTCCAGGTGCTTGGCGTCGAAATCACCCAGGCCCACGGCCAGCATGTCCGGGTCGTTCCAGCGGCCAGGACCGGCATACAACTCGCGCCGCGTGGCGGTGTCGAAGTTGTGGAGCATGCTCTCCCAGGTCGGCTCGATGTCGCTGCTGGTGCGCCACAGGTTGCCGTGGTCGCCGCCCCAGTCGCGCACGCCGGCCTGGCCCCAGGGGCAGATCGACAGGACGAAGTCGTTGTCCGGGTTGAGCTCGGCCAGCAGCCGGCCGATGCGCGCGTACCGCGTTTCCAGCGCGTCGGCATCGGTGCGCACCGCGTCCTCGCGCACGATCAGCGGCCGCAGCGCGCGATAGTGATCCTCGCGCACCGGTTCGCTATCAGGGCCGAAATCGGCGACGCCGCAGGCGTCGACCTTGAGGTAATCGAAGCCCCAATCCTGGAACATCGTCTTCAGGTCCGAATACTCGAACCCCTGCAGGCCGATCTCGCGCTCGGCCACGCCGCCGACCGGCAGGTTCGGGCTGGTGCGGTCGAAGGCCTGCGAGCAGGCGTTGCGGCCGACATCGGTGTACAGGCCGGCCTTGAAGCCCATGGCATGCAGGCGGTCGGTCCAGGCGCGGAAGCTGGGGCGCGTGCCATCGGTGCGGGCGACGGGGAACATCGCGGTGCGAATTTCGATGTTGCCGTCCGCCTGGCGGCGCAGCCACCAGCCGTCGTCGACATTGACGTAGCGATAGCCGGCGGCCTGCAGGCCGCGCTGGCGCATCGCCTCGGCCACGCCGAGGATCTTGGCTTGATCCACTTCGGTGCGGAACGCGTTCCACGGGTTGAAGCCCATGGGCGGCGTCTGCGCGGCGCCCGCGCCATAGACGCTGAAGCGGCCGGTGGGTTCGAGCGCGTCATGGGCCTGGCTGGCGAGCGCGCTGGCGGCCGGCGCTGCGATGGCCAGGGCGAACAACAGGCGGATTCCGGTGCGGCGGTACGAAGCAGACTTCGGGAAGGGCATCGCGCGTCCTTGATCGGTTGGCGCACAGGCGCCCTGCCCGATTCTGTGCCAAAGCCCGGCGCTTTGGTATACATTTCGTTTCGTCATGGCCGATTGATGTTTCGCTATATTTCGCTTCGGCACGCTGGTCGGCCAGTCTTGCTGACATCGGCCTAGCGTTCTTCTCTCTAAGCTGTCGCCTCCCCCATCCGCCCCGAGCCGGGAGACCGCGATGAACAAGCCCAAGAACATGATCTGCCTGTGGTACGACGGTACCGCCCTGGAGGCGGCGAACTTCTACGCCAAGACGTTCCCTGACAGCTCCGTGGGGGAAGTATTCCGAGCGCCCTCGGACTTTCCTTCGGGCAAGGCGGGCGATGTCCTTACGGTCCTGTTTACCGTGGCTGGCATCCCCTGCATCGGCCTCAACGGCGGCAGCGCGTTCAAGCAGACCGAGGCGTTCTCGTTCCAGATCGCCACCGACGACCAGGCCGAGACCGACCGCCTGTGGAACGCGATCGTCGGCAATGGCGGCCAGGAAAGTGCCTGCGGCTGGTGCAGGGACAAGTGGGGCCTGTCGTGGCAGATCACCCCGCGCGTGCTGACCGATGGCATCGCCGACCCCGACCCGGCCGTGGCCAAGCGCGTGTTCGAGGCGATGATGACGATGCACAAGATCGATGTCGCGGCGATCGAGGCGGCGCGCCGCGGTTGACTGCCGACCACATCCGCACCGATGGGCGCTGCTTCACCTATGTCCTGCCCTGCGCCTGGGAAGACTTCTGCAAGATCGGCTTCTCGCGTGCGCCGCTTTCGCGGCTGCGCACGCTGCATTCGCGCTGGTTCGAGTTCTTCGACCTGGACGCGGGCACGCTGGTGGAAACCGAGACCGAGCGCGACGCGCGCGACCTGGAGTTGGCGCTGCGGCGTCCGCTGAAGGCGCATCGTGCGCCGGCGCCGCTGACGATTGCCCAGCGCGCCGGCGGCAAGACCGAGTGGGTCCGTGGCGCCAATGCCCAGCTCGCCGTGGCGGCGCGGCAATTGGCCGAGCAGGGTTATCGCGTGTATCCGCTGCGACCCTGGGCGCGCGCGGCGTCGCTGCAACAGGTCGATTGGCTGTATGACTGGAGCAATGCGCAGCTGCCGCCGGGGGAGACTGAATCCGACGCTTCCGACACGCCGGCTCGCCGCGCCCTTCGCGACTTGCTCGACAGCCATGCCGCGTTGGACATCGAGCTGCACGAACGCCTGCCGCCGCACGTGTGGGCGTGGTATCGCGAGCGCTAGGGTCGCATCACCTTGTCCGGCGTCATCGGCGTGCTGCGCACGCGGCGCCCGGTGGCGTGGTAGATGGCGTTGCAGACCGCGGCGGCCACGCTCACCAGGCCGATCTCGCCCACGCCCTTGGCGCCCAACCGGCTGACGACGGTGTCCGGCTCCTCGACGAAGATCACGTCGATGTCGTGGACATCGGCATTGACCGCGACGTGGTACTGCGCAAGATCGCGGGTCATGAAGCGGCCGAGCCGATGATCGGCTTCGGTATGTTCATGCAAGGCGGCGCTGAGTCCCCAGATGACCCCGCCGATGACCTGGCTACGCGCGGTAAGCGGGTTGATGATGCGCCCGGCATCGACGGCGCTGACCACGCGGGTCACCCGTACCGTGCCCAATTCCTCGTCCACGCGCACTTCGACGAACACCGCGCTGTGGGTGGCGCGCACGTATTTGCGCTGGCGCAGCAGGTTGGGCAGCAGCAGGTAGGTTTCCTCCACCGCTTCGCCGGCGACGAGGTCCGCCAAGGCAACGACCTTCCCCGGATCATTGCGCAGCGACAGCTGTCCCTCGTTGAAGGCCACGTCTTCGAAGCGCGCACGCGCAAAGGCTTGCGGATCGTGTCGCCGGGCCAGGCGCAGCAGCTTGCGCTGCAGCTTCTCGCAGGCCCCGGCCACCGCTGAGCCCACGGTGGCCACGTGCGAAGAACCGCCTTCGATCGGCGCGACCGGCAGGGTCGAGTCGCCGAGGACGAAGCTGACCTGCTCCATCGGCAGGCCGAACGCCTCGGCGGCGATCTGCGTCATCACCGTGTACGTGCCGGTGCCGATGTCGGTGGCCGCGCTACTCACCACCAAGCGGCCGTCGGGGCCGAAGCGGGCACGCGCGCGGGCGAACATCTGCATCGCATCCCACTGGCCGGTGGCCATGCCCCAGCCCACCCACTCGCGGCCTTCGCGCCGCGCCCGCGGCTGCAACGGCCGCGCGTGCCAGCCGAAGCGCTCGGCGCCGCGCGCGTAGCATTCGCGCAAGGGCTTGCTGGAGTAAGGCTTGTCGTCGGCCGGGTTGCGCTCGGCGTAGTTGCGCAGGCGCAATTCCAGCGGGTCGATGCCCAGCTCGTAGGACAACTCGTCCATCGCCACTTCCAGGGCATGCGTGCCGTGGGCGGCACCGGGCGCGCGCATGTCCATGGGCGTGTAGTGGTCAAGCTCGACCAGGCGGTAGCCGAGGTGGACATTTGGGCAGGCGTAGAGCTGCCCACTCCAGTTCACCACGACCTCGACGTAGTCCTCCAGCCGCGAGGTTTCCGCGAACGCCTCGTGCCAGATCGCCTGCAGGCGGCCGTCGGCGTCGGCCGCCAGCTTCACCCGCTGCAGCGTCTCGGGCCGGTGGCCGAAGGTGAACATCTGCTGCCGGGTCATCACCACGCGCACGGAGCGCTCGAGGTGCAGTGCCGCCATCACCGCCAGTGGCAGCTGGTATTGCGGCCGCAGGCCGGAGCCGAAGGCGCCCCCCACGAACGGGTTGCGCACGGTCACCCGCTCCTTGGGCAGGCCGAACACGTGCGAGACGTACCAGCGGCTGTTCTGCGAGCCCTGGGTCTTGTCGTAGATGAGCAGGTGGCCGTCCGCTTCGCGGATCACGGTGGAGGCGAACAGCTCCATCGGATTGTGATGCTCGGTGCCGTGGTAATAGTCCGCTTCGACGCGGAACAGCGCTTGCGCCAGCGCGCGCTCCGGCTCGCCCTTGTCGTCGGGCGGGGGCGAGAACCCCGCCTTGAAGCCGCGCGGCTCGCGCGCACGCGACAGCCCGGCCTGCAATTCCGTCTGGTGCGGTTCGGCCTCGTAGTGCACCACGACCAGGCCCGCCGCGTGCCGCGCGGCCTCGAAGGTCTCGGCCACCACCAGGGCAACCGGCTGCCCGCTGTAGTGGATTCGAGCGTCGTAGAGCGGCCGGAACGGCTTCCCGCCGGGCGCGGTCATGTCCTTGTACTGCATGCCCCAGCGCCGCATGTGCGGGCGATTGTCATGCGTCAGTACGGCCAGTACGCCCGGCGCGGCCTGCGCCGCGGCCAGGTCGAAACCGACGATGCGGCCACGGGCGATCGTGCTGTTCACCACTACGCCATAGGCCAGGTCGTCCGCCGGCCAGTCGGCGGCGTAACGGGCTTGGCCAGTCACTTTGGCCCGGCCATCCACGCGTGTGGCCGGCGCGCCGGTAGGGCGGCTTCCGGTGCCGGCATCGGCTCGGGGCATCAGATGCGGAGCCCGGTTCATGCCGCAGCGCCTCGCGTCGGGCCGCGATTGTCCACGGTCCCCTGCGCAGCCGTTTGCAATGCATGCACGATCGCACGCCGCGCCAGGGGAAGCTTGAAGGCGTTCTGGCCCTGCGCCACTGCCGGTGCCAGCAGCTGCTGCGCGACGGCGTCGAACACGTTGGCTTCGCACTTGGCGCCTACCAGCGTGGCCTCGACGGCCGGGTCGCGCCAGGGCTTGTGTGCGACGCCGCCCAGCGCGATGCGCGCCTGGCGAATGTGTCCGTCCGCATCCAGGTCCAGCGCGGCGGCGACCGAGACCAGGGCAAAGGCGTAGGACAGGCGTTCGCGAATCTTGATATAGGCGCTGTGGCCTGCGAAGCCACGTGCGTCGGGCAACTCGATCGCCAGCACCAGTTCGTCGTCGTCGAGGGTGGTGTCGCGCTCCGGCGAGTCGCCCGGCAAACGATGGAAATCGCGGAAGGCAATGCGGCGTTCGCCGCGGCGGCTGGCGACTATGACTGTCGCGTCGAGCGCGGCCAGGGCAACGCACATGTCCGAGGGATGGGTCGCGATGCAATCCGGGCTCGCGCCGAGGATGGCGTGATACTTGGTCAGCCCGCCAATGGCGGGGCAGCCGCTGCCCGGCAGGCGCTTGTTGCACGGTACGCCGGGGTCGTAAAAGTAGGTGCAACGCGTGCGTTGCAACAGGTTGCCGGCATTGCTGGCCATGTTGCGGATCTGCGGCGAGGCGCCGGCCAGGATCGCCGCCGCGAGCAGCGGATAGCGATCACGCACGAGCGGATGGTAGGCCGTGTCGGCATTGCGCGCGGTGGCGCCCAGGCGCAGGCCGCCGTCCGCAAGCTCGGCAATGTCGGCCAGCGGCAAGGCATTGATGTCGATCATCGTGTCGACATGGGCTATGCGCAGCTTGAGCAGGTCCAGCAGGTTGGTGCCGCCCGCCACTACGCGGGTCGCGCCGGTGTCGGCCCGCTGCGACAAGCGCAGCAGGGTGTCGTCGACCGTGTGGCTGGCCTCGAAGCGGAAGGGGTTCATCCAGGCACCGTGCCGGGAATCCACGGACGCGCCGCGGTATCCGCCTCACCGGGGTCGAGCAGCGACATCACCGCATCGGTGATCTGCGGGTACGCGCAGCAGCGACACAAATTGCCGCTCATCAACTCGCGCACCTCGTCGCGACTACGCGCCTGCCCTTCGTTGAGCAGGCCAACGGCCGAACACAGCTGGCCGGGGGTGCAGTAGCCGCACTGGAAGGCATCGTGTTCGATAAACGCTTGTTGCAGCGGGTGCAGCGCTTCGCCCTGCGCCAATCCTTCAACGGTGGTGATCTCGGCCCCGTCCTGCATGACCGCCAGGGTCAGGCAACTATTGATCCGGCGGCCGTTGACCAGCACCGTACAGGCGCCGCATTGGCCATGGTCGCAGCCCTTCTTCGTACCGGTCAGGTCGAGGCGCTCGCGCAGGAGATCGAGCAGCGTCACCCATGCGGCGACTTCCACCGATACCCCCTGCCCATTGATCACCAATGCCACCGAGTGCAGGCTGGGCGACGCGGCGCTCCCGCCCTCCGCGGATGCAGGATGCGCGCTCACGCCCGCACGCTCCAAGTTGTGTACCCGCAAAAAAGGCAGGGGAACCCGGCGCGCCCTGCCGCGCGCGCCGATCTCCCCCGCCCGTCGTATGGACTTGCCATGGCGCTGATTCAGGCAGCCTTGCTGCGCTTACCCTGATCAGCTGCGGCCTGGTTGCCGCCGCCTTCGGCGAGCATGGTCAGCTTCTCGTCGGTGTCCTTCTCTTCCTTCAAGGTCGCCAGCAACAGCGGGATGGCGTCCTTGTAGCCGAGCTGCTTGGCCAGGGCGGCGAGCGTGCCATATGCGGCAATCTCGTAATGTTCCACGCGCTGGGCGCCGCCGATCAAGGCCGCGTCACGCACCGGGCCGGCGTCGATGGTGTCGATGACCTCCTTACCCTCTTCGACCAGACCTTCCATTGCCGCGCACTTGATGCGCTTGAGTCGGATATCGAGCAACTCGACCACCTGGTCGATACGCTCGATCTGGCCCTGGGTTTCTTCCAGGTGGGTCTCGAAGGCGGTGGCGAGCGCCGGATTGGTCGCCGCGCGCGCCATCTTCGGCAAGGCCTTGGTCAGCTGCTTCTCGGCGCTGTAGACGTCGGACAATTCGTGGATGAACAGTTCTTCGATGGTTTTGACAGCCATTGCGGTTGCTCCGGTTTTGGATTGCGGTTGCAGGTGGCCAAAGCTAGAGAGCCTGGGGTTAACCAAACAGGTAGATGAGGTGAACGTCCTGCATAGGCCGGCGTCCCTTGGCGTGCGCGCTCACGCTGTGCATGCAGCGGCATCGCAGTACGCACACACCCATGAACGTTGGCCCGTACTGGTCACGCGACGTTGATGGCGAGTGCGAAAAAGTGGCTCGGCAAGGCGACTTGCTCGCCTCTTTCGCCACACACAGGAATGCGTAAAACCATGAACACCCAGACCAAGATCGAACACAGCCTCAACGACCTGATCGAAATCGCCCGTGACGGCAAGGACTTCTACACCGAGGCCGCCGGCCAGGTGAAGAACCCGGAACTCACTGCCCTGTTCACCCGCATCGCTGGCGTCAAGGGCGACATCGTTACCCGCCTGAGCGCTGCCGTGGCCGCCGCCGGCGGCGAGCCGGCCGAGCACGGCACGATGGTTGGTTCCATGCAGCAGTTCTACGGCAAGGTGCGCGCCATGCTGGGCGACACCGACTACGGCTACGTGGCCGAGCTGGAAGAGTCGGAAGACCGCCTGCTCAAGGCCTTCCAGGAAACCCTGACCGACAGCGACACGCCGGCCGCTGCCCGCGTCGAGGTCGAGTCGTTGCTGCCGCGCGTGCGCGAGTGCCACAACGTGATGCGCGACCGTAAGCATGCGCTGAAGCAGGCTTCGTAAGCGCTAGCGCAAGCGTGTAGAAGGCCCCGCTTCGGCGGGGCTTTTTTTTAGCTGCCTTGGGCCGGGAAGTCTGCGCGCCCTGCCACGAGACCACGCCAACGACGGACGCCGGCCCAGACCGGCCATAAGGGCTTGGCCGAGCCCTCACGCCGGCGCCCTCATTCAGGAGTAGATTGCTTCCGTCCCCCGCCCGCCGCTTCGCCCCGTTCCGCGACCACGCCAGACCAGGAGCTTTCCATGCGTCTACTTGCGTTCGTTGTGCTGGTGCCGCTTTTGTTTGCGTCCCGCCCCGCCCGGGCGGTCGAACCTCTGGATACCTTCAGCGCGCGCGTCGGCGGCTATGCCACCGATTTCGATACGAAGGTGCGAGCCGATGGCGACACGTTTGACGGCACGACCGTCGACCTGCATCGCGACCTCGGCTTGGAGAAGGACAAGACGATTGGTTTTGTCGGAATCACCTGGCGACCTTTCAACCGGCATGAGTTCGGGCTTTCCTACTACAACGACGACGCGACGTCCGAGCACCAGCTCACCCGCGACATCGAGTTCAAGGATACGATCTACACCGCCACCAGCACCGTGCGGGCGCATTTCGATCTCGACGCTTACGAACTCAATTACACCTATTGGGCGTGGGCGCGTGAGCGCTGGGCGTTGGGCCCGCGCGTCGGCCTGATCTGGTACCGGATGGCGCTATCGCTGGAACTGGACCTCAGCGTCGACGGCAGCAGCACCGGCGGAAGTCGCAGGGAAGAAGTGGACACCGACCTGCCCGCCCCGGCCATTGGCGCTGGCTGGCGCTGGACGCCGGGCGAAGACTGGCGGCTCAGCGCAGACATTGGCTATTTCACCGCCGACATCAACGACATCGATGCCGACGTCACCTACGCGCGTGGCGGCGTGGAATGGTTCCCCTGGGACAATTGGGGCTTCTGGCTGGACTACACCACGCGGCGGATCAAGGCCGATGCCGACACCAACAGCTTCACCGGCAGCCTGCGCTTCACCGACAGTGGCCTGCGGCTCGGGGTGAGTTACCGGTTCTGAGCCGGAGACGCGGCGCCCTGGCCGTCGGCCGCCGACGGCCGGCGCCGTGGCATCTGGCCTTTCACCAGGAATGAAGCGCGCAACGGCACTGCGACGCCGCGCACCCTGTCCTTGGCCACCACGCTGAACGACCAGACGCCGCGCGCATCGGCCGGCTCTTCCATGTACTTCATTGATACGCCCGTGAGGTACACATTGCGCGGGTCGCCCCGAAGCTCGCCCTGGAGGCAGGGTTGGTCCACGGCGCTTGCCGACACCGTGCCGTCGGGCCGGTGCATGACAACGTCGCAGACCACGTCGGTCTTTCCCGTCGCAGGATCGACCTGCGGATTGGAGACGAACGTCAGGATATAGAGCTCACCGTGCGGGCTGACTTCGTTGGCGGTATGGAAGGACGGCACCGTCTCGGGCGGTGTATTCCATTTGGCTTCCCAGTCGGCGTCGGTGGTCATCATCACCGCCGCACTGAAGCCGCCCACCGAGTTGGCCGACTCGCTCGGGGGTATTGGCCGCCCCTGCATGTCGACCCATCCTTCCTCCGCCCAGGCCGTGTTGCAGCATGCGACCAGGCCTAGCAGCGAACCGGCAATCCAACCCTTCATGCCACTTCGCCGGGCGTGCCCGGCGTCGATGCGTCCGAATATCATCCTTGGCTCCCGAACTTCCCCAACGCATTGAAGCCCAAGTCCCCGCCATTGCCAACCGGCACGAGCCGGGCCCTGGCCGTCCATTGTGCAGTTACCATGGCCAAGCCAGGCGTGGGGACGGGCGTCCGCAATGGACCCGGACGCCGGGGTGCCAGGGGGCTTACCGATGCAGCGCGTCATTTCGATCGCATTCTTCTTGATTGCGTGCTTGTTGTCGCCAGCGGCATCGGCACAAGCCACTACTGCGGCGGCGGCCGGCACTACCGGCACGCAGCGCGGCTTCAGTTTCTGCACCATCACCGACATGTCCGGCGGCGGCATGGGCACGGCGAAGATCTGGGCGTCGCCGATCTTCGAGTTCGCTTACCGCGCCAACGATCCGGCCGGCTTCGGCCGCACCCAGGACATCGCCACCGAGTTCCACACTTTCATCGGCGGTATGGGCGGCGCTGGCGACAAGGCCTGCTTCCCAGCGACCAGGACCCGCGCAGAGCTCGAAGCCATCCGCGACCAGCAGCGTGCCGACTGGACCAAGCGCACGCTGGTATGGGCGTCGAAATGGCAGGAGGTGGCATGGTCGCCCAAGCCTTGGGACCCGACCGTGGTGGTCGCGGCGCCCGCCTCGGTGGACAAGTACTTCTATTGCTACGTGACCGATGTCGAGCCGAATGTGCGCAAGACCGTGGCCAGCCTGGTGTTTTCGATGCCGGTGGCCGGCGACGGCGTCGTGGCCGGTTACCAGCAGGCCAACGACTACGCCGAGGAGTTCAAGCGCACGGCGCTGATTGGGCAGGGCGTGTCGGACACAGGCACTTTGTGCTCGATGCATGACACCCTGGCCGAGGCCGAGAAGAGTCGCAAGGAGTACCGCCGCTTGTTCAGTGGCTTCAACTTGCGCTTCGTCGACCTGCCCTGGCGACCTAGTGGGAACGCGGCGGCCACTCCGCCGGCCGCGCCTCCCGCCAACGTCGCGCCGGCAAGTCCGGCAGCGCCTGCGCCCGCCGCCCCGACGCCTGCGGTGAGCGCGGTGCCCGCTGCGGTTGCCAGCCCACTCGCACCCGCCGGGCCGAGGAAGTACTGCCACGCCTACATGCAATCGGTCCGCCAGCCGGGCGGTGTGCGCTCTCCGGTCTGGGAGGAGCCAGGTTCCGATGGCAGCGTCGCCGCAATGACAGCGTCGCTGACCGCCTTCATCGTTGCCGTGCGCAGCGCACAGCCGGAGGTATGGCACGAGTTTCCGCCGGTAAAGTGCTACGACAATTCCGGCTATTGCGTCGCCATGGCGATCAAGCGCCTTACGCGCAATTCGCAGATTGCCGGGCAGTTCTGCGAACCCACGCTCAAGGCCGCCGAGGACGGCCGCAACCGGCTGGCCGAGAGCGACAACTCGCTGACCTTGTTTCCCTGGCCACGGACGGATGGCGCTGCCAGCGCGGCGGCACGAACGCCCTGAAGCCACTGAGCAGCGCCGACGGTCTCAACGCCGCGGCGCCACCGCCACCCACGCATTCCACAGGGCTCGCGCTTCCTCGGCAATGATCTCGGGCCGCTCTTCGGGCCAGAACAGCTTCGCTCCCGCCAGACGGCGCACGCCGCGCGCGTTGCCGAAGGCCTGTTCCAGATAATCGGCGTTGTGCTCGGCGAAGATCGTGTCGGCGGTTCCCCATACCACGCGCACCGGCGCACGCGCTTGCCGTAACGCCGCGGCGCTGTCGGTCAATGCGTTGCGCGACAGGGCGATCGCATAGGCATTGCCCAGGTCGGTGCGGCGCTGGGTCGACAAGAGGGGGCCGAAATACATGTCGATCGCCTCGTCGGTCGGATTCGCCGCGTTGGCGTAGCACATGCCGCCGATGCCGTCGGGCGATCGCGCCAGGTCACGATCGGCATGCCAACGGCCGAGCCAGTCGTCGACGAAACGCCCTTGCCGGGCCAGATCGATCACCGGCCCCATGGCCGGCGGTGGGCTGTCGATGGCGGTGTCGCAGTTGCCCAGCAGCAGCGTGCGCACCCGTTGCGGATGACGCGCCAACAACAGTTGCGCCACCGCGCCACCGCTGTCGCTGGCGACCAGGTCGGCACTGGCGATGCGCAGCGTGTCCATCAGCGCGAGCAGCATGGCCACCTGTTCGTCCGGCCCCACGGCCTGGCCCTCGGCCACGCGGGTGTAGCCCAAGCCGAGGAAATCCGGCGCGATGCAGCGGCGATAAGGCGCCAGTCGCGGCAATGCGCCGCGCCACTGGAAACCGTTGAGCGGGAAGCCGTGCAGGAACAGCGCCGCCTCGCCCTGCCCTTGCTCGACATAGGCGATGTCGCCGAAGGCCGTGCGCACATAGCGGCGCAGGCCGTGGAAGGCGTCGGCATCCAGCGAGGGATCGCCCGCCTGCACGCCGCCAGCGGCGGTCATCAGGCCCGACAGCGACAGCGAAGCCACCGCCCAGCCACTGCTGGCCAGGAACTGTCTGCGGTTCAACATGGGAAGCACACTCCATGGATGGCGACCGATGCCAGGCCGCAGGAGATCGCGCCGCCGCGGCAAGGCGACGGCGGAAGTCGGAATCTTGTTCGGGACGCGCGGTCGCGTGGACCGGCTTGGCGCTGGCAGGAGCCCAGCTCAGGCCGCTACGGGCCTGAGCTGTGCCCTCGGCCGGGCCTCAGGCCTTGGCGGCGGCAGCATAGGCTTCGCGCAACTGCACCGCACAGTCCTCGCAGCACACTTCCACCACCTTGCCGCCGAGCTTGACCTGGATGGCGTTCTCATCGAGCACGCAATCGCAGGCTGCACAGGTCTTCTCGCTCATCTCGCTCTCCCGTTTGGCGCCCTTGCTGGGCACGGACAGTAGACGCCGCAGGGCCAAGGGGTCGCTATCAAGAAATTTAGCGTTCGCCGTGCGGTGCCTGCAGCGCCAGCTGGCGGAACTCGCTGGGGCTGCGGCCGTAAGCCTGCTGGAAGGCGGCACTGAAATGGCTGTGACTGGAGAAGCCCAGGTCCTGGCCGAGCCGGCTCAGGTCTTCATACTCGCCCAGCAGGTCCAGCGCGCGGGCCAGGCGCAGGCGCAGCTGGTAGCGGTACAGCGGCACGCCTTCGACCTCGCGAAAACTCTGGGTCAGGTAGACCGGTGATACGCCGACTTCCTGCGCCACCTCGGCCAGGGTCCATCGGCGCGCCAGGTCGCCGCTCAGCACCAGCTTGGCGCGGTCCACCAGCCGGCGCCGCCCGTGGCTGGCACCGGCCGCGTGCGCGGTGCGTGGACCGATGGCGCGTTGGGCCAGGACCAGGGCCAGGCTCTCGCCTTCCAATGGATCGGCGATGCCCTCGTGCAGGCTATGCCGCAGCATCGCCACCAGTACCTGCGCGCGTGGGTCGATGCGCAATCGCGGCAGCCGGAAGCGTGGCGGCATGTCCGCGTGCAGCAGCGCGGCCGGCGCGATTTCGTGCAGCAGGGTTTCGTCCAGGGTCAATGCCAGGCTCGCGTCGCCACCGGGATGCGGGTGACTGACGCGGTAGGGCTCGCCGGCATTGAGGAAGATCACCTGGCTGGCGTCGGCCACGACCAGGTCATCTTCCACATGGCGCACGTAGGTGCCGCGATACGGGAACACCAGCGTCGTGCGTTGCGAGTGTTCGACTTCACCAGGATGACGGCAGGTGCCGGCGCAGACCACGTCGCGCACTTCGACCAACGCGGTCTGCAGCAGCAGGTGGACGGTGAAGTCGGACATGGCCGCACTGTGGCATGCCCCCGTTCCCCTCACCAGTTCCAGCGCATCCCCAGCTTGCCGTTCCAGGCGGTGTCGTCGCCGTCGAAGCTCCAGGTGTAGTCGATATCGGCATACAGGTAGCCAGTCTGCGACACCTGCCAACTGCCACCGATGCCCACTTCGGCCCAACTGCCGCCGAGATCGACTGCGAACGGCACGTAGCCACTGTTGGTGTCGAACTCGGCCCGTGGCCGCCCGCGGAATTCGTGCCAGAGGTTGGCCCTCAACCAGGCATTACTGCTGCGCAGGTCACCGTTGCGATCGTCGCGCTGGCCATTGCGATTCAGGCGCGCGCCGAGCCGCCCAACGAGCGAGTCGCCGTCGCTGAAGCGCACGTGGGCGACACCGTCATCGAGGTCGTCCACGTCGACCCGCTGCCAGATGATCTGAGCTTGCGGTTCCAGCCGCCAACGGCCGTCCTCGACCGACTGGCCATCGCCCTCGTTGAGGACGAACGGCATGCCGCCTTCCAACGACAGGGCCAGGCCCTGCGCGTTGGTGAAGCTGTCGGGGAGGCGCAGCGACTGCATGCGCAGGTCGTAGTCGGTGTACTGGGCCACCGCATCGAAATAGGCCCCCTTGTCGTTGAAGCCAGTCCAGTAGCCGCCCACGGAACGGGCGACGAAGCGGTCGGTGCCGGCGTGGAAGCGGTAGTCGAGCAGGGTGTGCTGTACCTCGCCCTTGCCCTTGCCATAGGCCAGGTAGAAACCAGCGTGTTTGCGGCTTTGGTCTTCTTCGTCGACATGGCGGTAGAGATCCAGGCCAACCTGCAGGGCGTCGAAGCGATAGTCGAAGTCGGGGCCGCGCCGGCCGTAGATGCCTTGGCGGCCACCGTCGTGCTCGCCATCGTGGCCGACATAGCGCATCCAGACGCCGTTGACGCCGCTGCGGTCCGGGTCGATATCGCCACGCTGCCGCAGCAGTTCTTCGTCGCCCACGCGTTCGTGAAGCGTATCGATGATCGTGCGCCCGTAGATGCTGGCCATGGCCGGCGCGGCCGCGATCAGGGAGACCTCCTGGCGGATGGCAGGCGTGGGCGGCGCTGGCGGGGGAACCGGTGGTGGTGGCGGCGGTGGTGGCGGTGGGGGTGGGGGGGTTGGCGGCGGGGGGGGGGGGGGGGGTGGCGGGGGA
>Ga0160434_100299_pt1 | contig 17677 bp, 9 predicted proteins | sample HID1973I_E0MG_FD_108273 | JGI IMG/M metagenome (GOLD analysis project Ga0160434, IMG submission 108273) | Enriched mosquito-associated microbial communities from UW Madison campus, WI, USA - HID1973I_E0 MG | ecosystem: Host-associated > Arthropoda: Insects > Digestive system > Unclassified ...
TAGACCTCGGCCACCGCGCGCAGGATCGAGTTCGAGCCGAACACCAGGTCCACCCGCGACGCGGTCCACTTCATTTCGCCACTGTTGCGGTCCTTGCCGACAAAGCCTTCGCGCGTCTTGGAGGTCGGTGACCATTCGGTACCGGTGTCCAGCAGGTTGACGAAGAAGTCGTTGCTGAGCACGCCAGGCCGGTCGGTGAACACGCCTTCGCGCGCGCCACCGGCGTTGGCGCCGAGCACACGCAGGCCGCCCACCAACGCCGTCATCTCCGGCGCGGTGAGGGTCAGCAATTGCGCGCGGTCGATCAACAGATGCTCGGCCGCCACCGCGAAGCGCGACTTGAGGTAATTGCGGAAGCCATCGGCCACCGGCTCCATCGGTTCGAACGATTCCACGTCGGTCTGGTCCTGGCTTGCATCCACACGCCCCGGTGTGAATGGAACGCTGACCTCGATGCCGCCCTGCCTGGCCGCCTGTTCAACGCCGATGTTGCCGGCCAGCACGATCAGGTCGGCGAGCGAAACCTGCTTGCCGCCCGTATTGAAGTCGGACTGGATGCCTTCCAGGGTCTTCAGCACCGCGCGCAGTTGCTCGGGCTGGTTCACCGCCCAATCCTTCTGCGGGGCCAGGCGCAGGCGCGCGCCGTTCGCGCCGCCACGCTTGTCCGAGCCGCGGAAGGTCGATGCCGATGCCCACGCGGTGGACACCAGCTGCGGCACGCTCAGGTCAGAGGCGGCGATCTTCTGCTTGAGCGCGGCGATGTCCGCTTCGCCCAGCGGTGCCTGCGTCGCTTCGGGCAGCGGGTCCTGCCAGACCAATGCTTCGGCCGGCACTTCGGGGCCGAGGTAGCGCGCACGCGGACCCATGTCGCGATGGGTGAGCTTGAACCACGCGCGCGCGAAGGCGTCGGCGAACGCATCGGGGTCTTCCATGAAGCGGCGCGAGATCTTTTCGTAGGCCGGGTCCATGCGCAGCGACAGGTCGGTGGTCAGCATCGACGGCGCGATGCGCTTTTCCTTGTCATGCGCATGCGGCACCGTGCCGGCGCCCATGCCGCCCTTGGGTTGCCACTGGTTCGCGCCGGCCGGGCTCTTGGTCAGCTCCCACTCGAACCCGAACAGGTTCCAGAAGAAGTTGTTGCTCCATTTGGTCGGCGTGCTGGTCCAGGTCACTTCCAGGCCGCTGGTGATGGTGTCGCCGCCCTTGCCGCTGCCGAAGCTGTTGTGCCAGCCGAGGCCCTGCTGTTCCAGTTCGCCGGCTTCCGGTTCGCGGCCGACGTTGTCGGCCGGGCCGGCGCCGTGGGTCTTGCCGAAGGTGTGGCCGCCAGCGATCAGCGCCACGGTCTCTTCATCGTTCATCGCCATGCGCGCGAAGGTGGCGCGGATATCGTGCGCGGCGGCGATCGGATCGGGATTGCCGTCCGGCCCTTCCGGGTTGACGTAGATCAGGCCCATCTGCACCGCGGCCAGCGGGTTCTCCAGGCGCCGGCCATCGTCGGTACGGTCGTGCTCGTGGCCATGCAGGTCGCCATCGGCGACCAGTTGCCCTTCGTCATCGCCGGGCTCGCTCTTGGCGTAACGGATGTCGCCGCCCAGCCAGGTGCGCTCGTTGCCCCAGTACACGTCCTTGTCCGGCTCCCAGGTATCCGGGCGCCCTCCACCGAAACCGAAGGTCTTGAAGCCCATCGATTCGAGCGCGACGTTGCCGGTGAGGATCAGCAGGTCAGCCCAGGAAATGGCTTGCCCGTATTTCTGCTTGATCGGCCACAGCAGCCGGCGCGCCTTGTCCAGGCTGACGTTGTCCGGCCAGCTGTTGAGCGGCGCGAAACGTTGTTGGCCGCGGCCGCCACCGCCACGGCCATCGGCGATGCGGTAAGTGCCTGCGCTATGCCATGCCATGCGGATGAAGAGCGGGCCGTAATGGCCGAAGTCTGCCGGCCACCAGGGCTGCGAAACGGTCATCAAGGCCTTGAGGTCGGCCTTGAGCGCGGCAAAGTCGAGTTTGTTGAACGCCTCGGCGTAGTCGAACTGCGTGCCGAGTGGATTGGATTTCTCCGAGTGCTGTTGCAGCAGATCGACGCGCAGCTGGTCCGGCCACCAGTCCTTGTTCGTCGTGCCGCCGCCGGCCGCCTGGTTGAAAGGGCACTTGGCTTCTACATTCATGGAGTCCACCTTGGGTTGCCTGCGCTAACCAGTCCGGCAAGCCGGACACCTGGGTTGGGTACGAACGGATGCAAAGACGATAGCAGCGATATCGATCACGCCCATTCGAATAAACCGAATGAATTGATAGTCGTGCTCTATTGCGCTACGGGTGTTCGTTTCTCATCGCGTATTACCGAACAGGCCACCGCCGAGCTTGACCAGGTCGCCGATGCCGAGCTCGCCGTCGCCATCCTGATCCAGCACGCTGCCGAGCAGACCAGAGACCCCGCTATTGGCGCGTGCCTGCTGGTGCTCCTGGCCCAGTGCCTGGCTCAACTGACCGGCGTTGGCATTGCCGCCGCCCAGGAAGCGCTGCGCAAGGAAGGACAAGACGATCGGTGCGAGGATCTGCAGCAGCTGTCCGGACTTGCCACTGTCCAGCCCGGTCGCCTGGCCCAGGCCACCGGCGGCTTGCGGTGCACGCGCGCCGAAGATGTGGCCGAGGATGCCCGCGCCGTCGGTCTGTGGGCTGTTGCCGCCGCCCATTACTGCGCCAAGCAAGCCACCAAGGTCCATGCCGCCGGTCGCAGCGGGCGCGTGATCGCGCTGCAGGGCGCCGAGCAGCGCCTGTGCGCCCTCCGGTTGCTCGGCATTGCGGCCGAGGGCGCCCATCAGCAACGGCACCGCGGTGGCGATGGCGCCCTGTGCCTGCTCCGGCGCCAGGCCGAGCTGCTGGGAAACCTGCTGCAGGGGTGCGCCCTGCAGTTGTGACAGAAGTTGTTCGGTGAGATTGGCCTGGGTCATGTCCGTGTCCTCGGGAGCAGGGGACACCGATCGTAGACCTGCCGACGATAGGCCGCGCGAAGTTTCTGCAGCGCGCGGCCGTGGCACGCATTCAGCGGCTGTCGACCAGCGCGCCCCTTCGATCGTCGCGCACCGCGACGTCCAGCCCGAGCGCTTTCGCCACACCCTCGCCATACGCCGGATCGGCCTTGCCGCAGTTGTCGGCATGCCGCTGCTTGATGAACTCCGGTGCATCGCCCATCGCGCGCGCAGTATTGGCGAACAGCACCTCGCGCTGCCCGGCCGACATCAACCGGAACAGATCGCCCGGCTGCTTGAAGTAGTCGTCGTCGTCCTCGCGGAAATTCCAGAAGTCGGCATCGCCGCGGATCTTCAGCGGCGGCTCGCGATATTCCGGCTGCTCCTGCCATTGACCGTAGCTGTTGGGCACGTAGTGCAGGGTGCTGCCGTAGTTGCCGTCCACGCGCATCGCGCCGTCGCGGTGGTTGCTGTGCACCGGGCAGCGCGCCGCATTGACGGGTATCTGGTGGTGATTGACGCCCAGGCGGTAACGCTGCGCATCGGAGTAGGCAAACATTCGCGCCTGCAGCATCCTGTCCGGCGAAATGCCGATGCCGGGCACCAGGTTGTTCGGCGCCATCGCGCTCTGCTCGACATCGGCGAAGAAATTGTCGGGCATGCGGTCCAGCACCAGTTCGCCTACTTCGATCAGCGGGTAATCGCCGTGCGGCCAGATCTTCGTGAGATCGAACGGGTGATAGGGCACCCGCTCGGCATCGGTCTCCGGCATCAGCTGCACGTACAGGGTCCATTTCGGGAAATCGCCGCGCTCGATCGCTTCGTAAAGGTCGCGCTGGAAGCTCTCGCGGTCGTGGCCGATGATCTGCGCCGCCTCTGCGTCGCTGAGGTTCTTGATGCCCTGCTGGGTGCGCCAGTGGAACTTGACCCAGCAGCGCTCGTTGCCGGCGTCGACGAAGCTGTAGGTATGCGAGCCAAAGCCGTGCATGTGGCGGTAGCCGGCCGGGATGCCGCGTTCGCTCATCACGATGGTGACCTGGTGCAGTGATTCGGGCAGCAGGGTCCAGAAGTCCCAATTGTGCGCGGCGCTGCGCAGGTTGGTTCGGGGATCGCGTTTGACCGCCTTGTTGAGGTCGGCGAACTTGCGCGGGTCGCGCACGAAGAAAACCGGCGTGTTGTTGCCGACCAGGTCCCAGTTGCCCTCCTCGGTGTAGAACTTCACCGCGAAGCCGTGGATGTCGCGCTCGCCATCGGCGGCGCCGCGCTCACCGGCCACCGAGGAAAAGCGCGCGAACGTCTCGGTGCGCTTGCCGACCTGCTCGAACAGCCGGGCACGGGTGTAGCGGCTGATGTCATGTGTGACGGTGAAATGGCCAAAGGCGCCGGAACCCTTCGCATGCATGTGCCGCTCGGGGATGACTTCGCGGTTGAGGTTGGCCAGTTTCTCGATCAGCCACACGTCCTGCATCAACACCGGGCCGCGCGGCCCGGCGGTCAGGGTGTTCTCGTTGTCGATCACCGGCGCACCGAAGGCGGTGGTCAGCGGGCATTGGGCGGAAGAGCGGGGCTTGCTCATGGCGGGCACCTGAAGTCGCGAGGAACTTCAGGCTAGGTGACACGCCGGGCGGCGGGAAATCGATTTTGGGTACCGCTGCGATAGGGAGCGACAACGCATTGGATTGATCGCACGTGCAGCGTATACATGCAGAAACCGGGTTGTAGATTGGGCCTTCCCAGCGGGGGTTACAGGAGCGCCTTCAGCCGATACAACGCCTCCAGCGCTTGCTTGGGCGTCAACTCGTCCGGGTCCAGCGCAGCCAGCGCCTCCTGCGCGGCGCTGTTGGCGGGCGCGAACAAGCCGAACTGTTGCGGTGCATCCAGCGCCTGCGGTGTCATCTGTGCCGCATGCGTTTCGCCACCGCGTTGCTCCAACTCGGCCAGGCGCCGGCGCGCCTGCGCCACCGTCTCGCGCGGCAGGCCGGCGAGCGCGGCCACCTGCAGGCCGAAGCTGCGGTTGGCGGGGCCTTCCTTCACTGCGTGCATGAACACCAGCGATTCGCCGCCGCTCTTGTCGGTGTGCTCGACCGCATCCAGGTGCACGTTGGCGATGCCGCTCGGGCCGCCCTCCACGGTCTCGTCTGCCAGCGCGGTCAACTCGAAGTAGTGCGTGGCGAACAGCGTGTAGCAGCGGTTGCGGTGGGCGAGATGGCGGGCCACCGCATCGGCCAGGGCGAGGCCGTCGTAGGTGGAAGTGCCGCGGCCGATCTCGTCCATCAGCACCAGCGACTGCGCGCTGGCGTGATGCAGGATGTAGCTGGTTTCGGCCATCTCGACCATGAAGGTCGACTGCCCGCGCGCCAGGTCGTCGCCGGCACCGATGCGGGTGAGGATGCGATCGATCGGCCCGATCACCGCGCGCCGCGCCGGCACGTAGCTGCCGATGTGCGCGAGAAGCACGATCAGCGCGTTCTGCCGCATGTAGGTCGACTTGCCGCCCATGTTCGGGCCGGTGATGACCAGCATGCGGCGGTCGGGGTGCAGGTCCAGGTCGTTCGGCTCGAACGGCTGCTCGCGCACCGCTTCGACCACCGGGTGGCGGCCGCGCTCGATGCGCAGGCACGGCGCGGTTTCCAGTTCCGGCTGCGACCAGTCCAGCGCCTGCGCGCGCTCGGCGAAGCCGGCCAGCACGTCGAGCTCGCTGAGCGCGCCGGCGCAGCGCTTGAGCGGTTCGAGGTGTTCGCCCAGTGCATCGAGCAGGCCTTCATACAGCAGCTTCTCGCGCGACAGCGAACGCTCGCGCGCCGAGAGCACCTTGTCTTCGAACGACTTCAGCTCCTCGGTGATGTAGCGCTCGGCATTGGCCAGGGTCTGGCGGCGGCTGTAGTGCAGCGGCGCCTTGTCGGCCTGGCCCTTGCTGATCTCGATGTAATAACCGTGCACGCGGTTGTAGCCGACCTTCAACGTGCCGATGCCGCTGCTCTCGCGTTCGCGCTGCTCCAGGTCGATCAGGAACTGGTCGGCGTTGGTCGACAGCCGGCGCAGTTCATCGAGCTCGGCGTCGTAGTCGCTGGCGATGACGCCGCCGTCGCTGAGCTTGAGCGGCGGTTGCGGCGCCACCGCGCTGGCCAGCAGGTACGCGACCTGGGCGTGCTCGCCGAGCTCGGCGGCAAGCGCTTGCAGGCGCGGTGAATCCAGCGGCGAGAGCAGGGCGGCAATGTCGGGCAACATGCCCAGGCCATCGCGCAGGGTCGACATGTCGCGCGGGCGCGCCGAACGCAGCGCTACGCGGGTGAGGATGCGTTCGAGGTCGCCGAGTGCGCGGAAGCGCTCGCGCAGGTCGGCGTCGGTGCCGCGGTCGATCAGCATGCCGACCGCGTGGTGGCGCTGCACCAGCACCTCGCGCAGGCGCAGCGGCCGGTGCAGCCAGCGCCGCAGCAGGCGTCCGCCCATCGGCGAGACCGTGCTGTCGAGCACGCCGAGCAGGGTATGGCGGGTGTCGCCATCCACGCGCGTGTCCAGTTCCAGGTGCCGGCGCGTGGCCGCGTTCATCGAGATCGCCTCGGCCGCGGTCTCCATCGCGATTGCGGTCAGGTGCGGCAGGCGTTGTTTCTGGGTTTCCTCGACATAGCCGAGCAGCGCGCCAGCGGCGGCGATCGCACGCGGGCGTTCGTCGATGCCGAAGCCGGACAGGTCGTGCAGCTTGAAGAACTGCAGCAGCTGGCGGCGGCCGCTGTCGCTGTCGAACAGCCACGGCGCGCGTCGGCGCAGGCCGGTGCGCTGGCGCAGGAATTCCGGCCAGCCGTCTTCGTCGGGCACCAGCAGCTCGGCGGGCTCCAGCCGCGCCAGTTCCGCTTCCAGCGCGTCCTCGCTGTCCACTTCGTTGACCAGGAAGCGGCCACCGGCCAGGTCGGCCCAGGCCAGACCGTAGCCGGCCTTGGTGCGCGAGAGCGCCATCAGCAAGGTGTCGCGGCGCTCGTCCAGCAATGCCTCGTCGGTGACCGTACCGGGGGTGACGATGCGCACCACCTTGCGTTCGACCAGGCCCTTGGCCAGCGCCGGGTCGCCGATCTGCTCGCAGATCGCCACCGATTCGCCGAGGGCCACCAATCGCGCCAGGTAGCCCTCATAGGCGTGCACCGGCACGCCGGCCATCGGGATCGGCGCGCCGCCGGAGCTACCGCGCTGGGTCAGGGTGATGTCCAGCAGCCGCGCCGCCTTGCGCGCGTCGTCATAGAACAGTTCGTAGAAGTCGCCCATGCGGAAGAACAGCAGCAGGTCCGGGTAGTCGGCCTTGGCTGCGAAGAACTGCTTCATCAGCGGGGTGTGTTCCTGCGGCCCCTTGCCGGGCTTGTTCATGTCTTCTGTATCAATGGTTTGCAAGGGGGCAGGTCCTGATTGGCGGTTGCGATCGATGGCGGCGGCGGAAGGCGCGAGCGGGATGCTGCAACGCGGCCTGGGCCGATCATTCGGCCGGTAAGTTTAATTTGTCTGGGCGCCCAGCGACGCAGGCGTCGGCGAGCCGCCGGACGTCCTGCTCAGTATGCTGCGGAGGTGATGTGTTTTCGACGTGCCTGGTGCGCACGGCGAGCTGAAATTTTTGTCAGAGATCCCGCCTTGGCGAGGTAGTTGCTGAGATTGCGGGCACTTGACACCGATTTCGCATTGACCCCTCCCTGAAACCGCGATATCAAGACCCTGCCAATCGTTTGTTGGTCTCAGCGGAGAGTGCCATGCGCGACGGATTCGATGGAATCTGACTAATTGCCCGCCGAAAGGCGGGCAATTCATTTGGGGGGCAAGGAAGCCACGGGGTGTTCAGGAATATGGAATCGCATTGGGAACAAGCACGGCATCTGTCGGTCATCGTCGGAGTCGTCATCGCGGTCTTGTCGCTTCGCACGACAACGAGCCTCACGCGGCGCAAGCAAAGCTCGGACCTGGTGTTTGCCGGGCGCAACGATGAGAAGTTCATTGCGGGCATCCGCGCTTTCCGGGCCCGGGCCGCGGGCAACCTGCGCAACTTGCCGACACTGGAAAGCAGCTCCGATGACGCGTCCAACGCCCGCTACGTCCTGAACTACTTCGAGGCCCTTGCGGTAGGTGTGCGCAAGAAGATCTATGACGAGGAAATCCTCTACCTCAACTACAAGACCACGCTCAGGCACCTGATCGGCGCGGCATACCCGTTGATCGCCGCCACTCGCACTGCCCAGCAGGTGCCATCACTCTACTGCGAGGTCTGCTGGCTGGCCCAACGATGGCAAGCCGCCGATCGCAGTTGGTTCATCAGGGCGTTGATCGGCTGGAGCTGGTCCAGAACCTTGCATCGCCTGGCTCGTCAGCGGGGAGCCGTGGCGCCATGACCACGCGTCGCCGGTTCAACCGCTAGCGGCCACTTCGCCTCCCAGCGCCTGCCGCCGCTTGCCCGGGAACAAGCTGCGCACGACCACATACGACAGCGGCACGAAGAAGATGCCCAACGCGGTAGAGACCAAGGTGCCGCCGAACACGCCGGTGCCCAGGGAATGCCGCCCCGCCGAGCCTGCGCCGGTGCTCACCACCAGCGGCAGCACGCCCAGCAGGAAGGCCGCCGACGTCATCACGATCGGGCGCAGTCGCATCCGTGCGGCATGCAGCACCGCCTCGATCAGGGGCTGGCCGCGGTCTTCCAGGTCCTTGGCGAACTCGACGATTAGGATGCCATTCTTGGCTGCCAGCCCCACCGTGGTCAGCAGGCCCACCTGGAAGTAGACATCGTTCTCCAGTCCGCGCAGCGTGGTGAGCAGCAGCGCGCCGACCACGCCGATCGGCACGGCCAGCAGCACGGATATCGGGATCGACCAGCTCTCGTACAGCGCTGCCAGGCACAGGAACACGAACAGCAGCGACACCGCGTACAGCAGCGGCGCCTGGTTGCCGGCCAGGCGCTCCTGGTAGGACATGCCGGCCCAACTGTGGCCCATGCCGTTGGGCAGGGTGGCGGCGATCTTCTCCATCGCGGCCATCGCCGTGCCGGAGCTGACGCCGGCCGCGGCCTCGCCACTGATCTCCATCGACGAGGAGCCGTTGAAGCGCGCCAGCAGCGAGGGCGCGTAGCTCCACTTGCTGGTGGAGAAGGCCGAGAACGGCACCATTTCGCCATCGCTGTTGCGCACCGACCAGCGCAACACGTCAGCGGGCAGCATGCGCGCCGAGGACTGGCCTTGCACGTAGACCTTCTTCACCCGGCCGCGATTGATGAAGTCGTTGACGTAGGTGCCGCCCAGCGAGGTCGACAGCGTCTGGTTGATATTGCTGGTCGCCAGGTCGAGCGCACCAGCCTTGGCGTCGTCGATCTCGACGTTGAAGCTCGGCGCGTCATCGACGGCGGTGTAGCGCACCTTGGCCAACGAGGGGTCCTGCGCGGCCTGTTTGAGGAGTTGTCCGCGCGCTGCGACCAGCGCGTCATGGCCGGCGCCGGCCAGGTCCTGCAGTTCGAAGGTGAAGCCGCCAGTCTGGCCCATCCCAGGGATACCGGAAGGCGTGACCGCGAAGATCTGTGCGTCGGGAATCTTGGCCAGCGCATGCGTGATGCGGGTACCGACCTCCTGCGCGCTGGCCTTGCGTACGGACCAGTCCTTGAGGCGGATGAACGCCTGTCCGGTGTTCTGTGCGCTGGTGCCACCGCCACCGCCGGCGGTGGCCAGGATGGTCGCCACTTCCGGCTGTTTCAGCGCGAAGATGGTCAGCTGCGCCATCACCGCCTGGGTATGTTGCATCGTGGTGCCGGAGGGCAGCTTGACCTGCACGATCAGCGTGCCCTGGTCTTCCTCCGGCAGGAACGAGGTCGGCATGCGCCAGAACAGCAGCGCCATGATTGCCAGCAAGACCACATAGGTGGCCATGCCCGTCTTGCGCCGCCCGAGCAGGCGTTGCACGCCGCGGTGGTAACCGTCGGCACCGCGATCGAAGCCGCGGTTGAAGCCGCCGAAGAACCGGCCCAGCGCGCCGCGGTGGACGACGTGCCCATCGGGTCCGGGAGGCGTCAGCACGCTGGCGCACAACGCCGGGGTGAGGGTCATGGCAACCAGCACCGAGAGGATCATCGACGAAGCGATCGTCACCGAGAACTGGCGATAGATCACCCCCGTCGAGCCGCCGAAGAAGGCCATCGGCAGGAATACCGCGGTCAGCACCAGCACGATGCCGACCAGCGCGCCGCTGATCTGTTCCATCGACTGTCGCGTGGCCTCGCGTGGCGGCAGGTGCTGCTCGGCCATGACCCGCTCGACGTTTTCCACCACCACGATGGCATCGTCGACCAGCAAGCCTATCGCCAGGACCATGCCGAACATGGTCAGCGTATTGATCGAATAGCCCAGCGCCGCCAACACGGCGAAGGTCCCCATCAGCACCACCGGCACCGCGACCGCCGGGATCAACGTGGCGCGCCAGCTCTGCAGGAACAGGTACATGATCAGGACCACCAGCACGACGGCCTCGAACAAGGTCTTGACCACTTCCTCGATCGAGATCTTCACGAACGGCGTGGTGTCCATCGCCACTTCGTAGCGCAGGCCGAGCGGGAAGAACGGCTTGAGCTGTTCCAGCCGTGCCTTCACTGCATCGGCCACCTGCAGCGCGTTGGCGCCGCTGGCCAGTTCGATGCCCATGCCGGCGGCGGGATTGCCGCTGAAGGTGGAGGTGGTGTTGTAGCTTTCGCCGCCGAGCTCCACCGTGGCCACGTCGGACAGGCGCACCACCGCGCCGTCGGCGCTGGACTTCACCACGATCCGGCGGAACTGTTCTGCGCTCTGCAGGCGGCTGCGTGCAGTGACGGTGACGTTCAGGCCCTGGCTGTCGACGGCGGGCAGCGCGCCCAACTGGCCGGAAGACACGTCCGCGTTCTGCGCCACGATCGCCGCGTTGACGTCCGAGGGCATCAACGAATACGTGCGCAGCTTCTCCGGATCGAGCCAGATGCGCATCGCGTACTGCGCGCCCATGACCTGCACGTTGCCCACGCCGGAGACGCGGCTGACCGGGTCCTGCAGCGAAGACACCATGTAGTCGGCGATGTCGGTCTTGGCCATCGAACCGTCGGCCGAGTTGAAGGCCAACACCATGAAGATGTTGCCCGACGACTTGGTCACGGTGACGCCGCTGCTCTTGACCGTGTCGGGCAGCTTCGACTGCGCCTGTTGCAGCTTGTTCTCGACCTGCACCTGCGCCGTGTCCGGGCTGGTGCCCGACTCGAAGGTCAGGGTGATGCGCGCATCGCCCGACGAACTGCTGGTCGAGGACATGTAGGTCAGGTTGTCCAGGCCGGTCATCTGCTGTTCGATGACCTGGGTGACCGAGTTCTCCACCGTCTGTGCCGAGGCGCCGGTGTAGGAGGCGCGGATCGACACCGACGGCGGTGCGATGTCGGGGTACTGCTCCAGCGGCAGGCGGGTGATGGACAGCACGCCGGCCAGGGTGATGACGATGGCGATGACCCAGGCGAAGATCGGCCGGTCGATGAAGAAGCGCGACATGCAGGTTCCTCAGCTCGCCTTGCCGGCCGGGGCTGGAGCCGCGGTGTCTACCTTGACCGCCTGGCCCGGCGTGGCCTTGCTGCCGCCGGCGATGATCAGGTGGTCGCCGGCCTTCAGGCCGCCGGTGACCACCCACTGGTCCTTGATCGCATCGCCGACCTGGATGATGCGCAGCTCGACCTTGCCGGCGGCATCGACCAGCAACACGGTTGCCTCGCCCTTGTTGTTGCGGCCAACCGCGCTTTGCGGCACCAGGATCGCGGTCTCGTCGATCGCCATCGGCAGCACCGCGCGCACGTAAGTGCCCGGCAACAGCAAGCCGTCCGGATTGGGGACGATCGCGCGCAGGGTCACGTTGCCGGTCCCGGGGTCGACCGAGGTCCCGACGAACTCCAGCGTGCCGACATGGGCGTAGGTGCTGCCGTCTTCCAGCACGATCTGCACCTGCGCCTTGCCGTCCAGCGCCTTGAGCGCGCCGTTGTCGAGCTGCTTGCGCAGCGCCAGCAGCTGCGCGCTGGTCTGGGTCAGATCGACATAGATCGGATCGAGCTGCTGGATAGTGGTCAACGCGCTGTCCTGGCCCGCGGACACCAGCGCGCCGGGCGTATAGGCGGAGGTGCCGATGCGACCGGAGATCGGCGCGGTGACGCGGGTGTAGTCGAGGTTGATCTTCGCGCTGCGCACCGCGGCCTGTGCCGCCACGACCGCGGCCTGGTCCTGGGCCAGCGTGGCCATGGCGTCGTCGCTGTCCTGCTGGCTGATCAGCTTGCCAGCCAGCAGCTGGCGGTAACGCTTGACCCGCGGACGCGCGGAAGTCACGGCGGCCTCGGCCTGGGTCAGCTGCGCACGGGCATTGTCGTAAGCCGCCTGGTAGGTGGCCGGATCGATCTCGTAAAGCACCTGGCCGGCCTCGACCTCCTGGCCTTCGACGAAGCGGCGCTGCTGGATGATCCCGCCGACCTGCGGGCGCACTTCCGACACCATGTGCGGCACCGTGCGTCCGACCAGCTGTTGCTGCAGATCCAGCCGGCCGCTGCTGACCGTCTGCGTGGTGACCGTGGGCACCTGCGGCTTGGGCGGTGCTGGCGCGCTGCAGGCGCCGAGTACCAGCGACAACGCGGCCAGCAGCCAGGCCCGGCGACGAAGGACGGAACGGAGGTGCACGGACACAGGACCCACCCGGGTGCTTGAGGAGGCTCCATGCTGGTGCACGAATATGCAGCAATTAAGGAGATTGCCTGAATCGCGTGCCGACGCCTTGCGTTGCAGGGCAAAGCTGCGGCTTCATACCTACCCATGAAACTTGGTATCCCCGCCAGGCTGTTCCTGGCCGTGCTGGCGGCCTGCGCCCTGGTGGTCGTCGCCAACGGCCTGATGGCGCGCTTCCTGTTCGAGCGCACCTTCATGGGCTACCTCAACGACCAGGGCGTGGCGCGCATGCATGAAGTGCTGCCACGCCTGGCGACGGGCTACCGCGAACACGGCAGCTGGGACTTCGTCCGCGGCGACCTCGATGCCTGGCGCGCGATCATGCACGCCAACCCTGCGCCGAACGCACCGCCGGGTACGCGCCCGGTGGCCGACCAGACCGGCGCGGTGCCGCGCTTCGCCTTGTTCGATGCGCACGGCGTGCGCGTGATGGGCAATCCCGAAGCCCGCCCGGATGCGGTGCGCTTGCCGGTAAACGTGGACGGACGCACCGTCGGCTGGTTGGCGATGATCCCGTTCCAGCAGGCGATCGCCAGCGGCGACGTGCGCTTCTACCAGGCGCAGGTGCGGGGCTGGTGGACCAACGGGCTCATTTCCGTGCTGGTCGCCGCGGTGCTGGCGTGGTTGCTGTCGCGCGCGTTGCTCAGCCGGGTCGGCGGGATGGCCGGTGCGATCCATCGCCTGGCCAGCGGTGATTACGCCGTGCGCATTCCCAGCAACGACCGCGATGAACTTGGCCAGCTCGCGCACGACGTCAACCGCCTGGCCGATACCCTCGAACACACCGAGCGCAACCGGCGCAGATTCATGGCCGATATCTCGCACGAGCTGCGCACGCCGCTGGCCGTGTTGCGCGCCGAACTGGAGGCAATCCAGGACGGCATCCGGCCGATGACGCCGGCCACCCTGGCGCCGTTGCAGGGCGAGGTGCAGCAGCTCGGCAAGTTGATCGACGACTTGTACGAACTGTCCGTCACCCAGGTCGGCGAGGTCTCCTACCAGTTCGCCCCGCTGGATCTGGACGAGCTGGCACAGTCCGTCGCCGCCGGCATGCGTGGGCGTTTCGCCGATGCCGGCCTGGTGCTGCAGACGCTGCCGGCGGTGGCACCGACCCGCGTGCGCGGCGACGAGCGGCGCCTGCTGCAACTGCTCGCCAACTTGCTGGAAAACGCCCTGCGCTACACCGATCGCGGCGGCCAGGTGGTGATGCGCGTGCTCGGCGGCGAGGGCGGCGTGCAACTGGTGATCGAAGACAGCGCGCCGGGCGTGAGCGGCGAGGGACGTGCGCGGCTGTTCGAGCGCTTCTACCGCGTCGAGTCCTCGCGCAACCGCGCCAGTGGCGGTAGTGGGCTGGGGCTGGCGATCTGCCAGAACATCGTCACCGCCCACGGCGGCACGATCCACGCCGAAGCGTCGGCGCTGGGTGGGCTGCGGATCGTGGCGCGCCTGCCGGAGGCACCGTGAGCGCGATCGCGGAGCAAGCAGGGCGCATCCTCGTGGTCGAAGACGAACCGCGCCTGGCCGGCGTGCTGTGCGACTACCTGCACGCCGCCGGCTTCGTCACCGAATGGGTGGCCGACGGCAATGCGGTCCTGCCGCGAGTGCAGGCGTGGCAGCCGGACCTGCTGCTGCTCGACCTGATGCTGCCCGGACGCGATGGCGTGGACATCTGCCGCGAACTGCGCACGACCAGCGCCGTGCCGGTGATCATGGTCACCGCGCGGGTGGAAGAGCTCGACCGTCTGCTCGGGCTCGAGGTCGGTGCCGACGACTACGTCTGCAAGCCCTACAGTCCGCGCGAGGTGGTTGCGCGGGTGCAGGCGGTGCTGCGCCGGGTTCGCCGCGAGCCCGGTGCGGCGGCCGTGCCCGGCCTGCACCTCGACGAGGCCGCGTGTCGCGCTCGCTGGCAGGGTCAGGACCTGCACCTGACCCAGGTCGAGTTCCGCCTGCTGCATGCGTTGGCCGCTACGCCGGGACGCGTGTATTCGCGCGACCAGCTCATGGACCGCTTGTACAGCGACCACCGCATCGTCACCGATCGCACCGTCGACAGCCATGTGCGCAATCTGCGGCGGAAACTCGCCGAGGCGGGGGCAGGGGACCTGATCGGCTCGATCTACGGCCTCGGTTACCGCTTCGACGGTTGAAGCCGCCACAGCGGCGGAAACGCGCGCTGCAGGCAATCCAGGCGTTCGCAGGTCAGGCAGCCGGGGCCGATCGGCACCGCGTTGCCACCTTGCAGGTCCAGCCCGCGCGAATACACCAGGCGCTCGGCGTGGCGCAGGTCGCAACCCAGCGCCAGGGCGAAGGTCTTGCGCGGCTGGCCATGCCCCGGCGGGCCGCTGCTGACCTGGCGCGCCATCCAGAAATACTGGCGTCCGTCGGGCATGCGCGCGACCTGGGTAAGCAGCCGACCCGGCTGGTTGAAGGCCTCGTAGACGATCCACAGCGGGCAGGTGCCGCCGACCTGGGAGAAGTGGAAGTCGGTGGAGGAGTGGCGCTTGGAGACGTTGCCGGCGCGGTCCACGCGCATGAAGAAGAACGGCAGGCCTTCGGCGCCGCGGCGCTGCAAGGTGCTCAGGCGGTGGCAGACCGCCTCGAAGCCGAGCGCGAAGCGCTGCGCCAGCCATTCGACGTCGTAGCGGCTGTCCTCGGCACTGCGCAGGAACGCGGCATAGGGCATCACCAGGGCGCCGGCGTAGTAGTTCGAGAAGCCGATGCGGGCCAGGGCGATGCGTTCGGCGTCGTCGAAGCCGGCGTTGCCGATCAGCGTGTCGATCAGCGCGCCATGTTCCAGCATTGCCAGCTGCGCGGCCATCTGGAACGCCTGCTGGCCGGGCTTGAGCCAGGCCGGCAACCACAGCGTGCGGCTATCGGCGTCGAACAGGCGCTTGTCGCCGCGTTCCGGGTCCAGGCGCACGCGCAGGCCGTGGCGGTCGGCCAGCAATTGCCGCAGGCGCGGCGCCAGCGTGTCCGGCGACAGGCCGAGCTCGATGTAGAGCGCCTCGGCGCGCTCGTCCAGCGCAGGGATGTAGTTGCGCTCGCGATTGAAGTGGTCGCGCACATGGTCGCCCGGCGAAAGCAACGGGGCGACGCCATGGCCGCTGCCCAGCTGCAATTCCAGCGCGGCGGCGCGTTCGCGCAGGTGGTGGTGTTCGCGGTGCAGGTCGAGCAGGGCATGGGCGATCTGCGGCAGGTTGCCGGCCAGCGCCCGCAGTTCGCCACCGCCGATGCCGGTGTGGCCGAGCGCACGCAGGGCATCGTCGAGGGGCTCGATCAGCGCGGCCGGGTCATCGCGGTCGACCAGGCCCTCGATGTCGCCCAGCGCGTCCTTGAGCCGCTGCTGCACGGCCAGGGTCAGCGGGCGCTGGTTGCGCTCGATCTGGTTCAGGTAGCTCGGCGACAGCGCGAGCCGCCGCGCCAGCTCGGCCTGGGTCAGGCCATGGCGCTGGCGCAGGCGCTGCAAGCGCAGGCCAAGCTGGCGTTGGGAGGCGGACATATTTGCAAACTTCGCAGAATGTTGTGAAGAGATTAGCGCGATTAAGCGCGGAATAGGCTGAATCCGGCCAACAGGGTGCGAACAATGCGAAGTCTGTCCTTCCGTTACCGGTGATGTCCCGATGAGCGAGTCCCTGTCCTCCGCCCCCCGCGTTTCCCTGCTGATCGACGGCCAGTTCGTCGAGTCGGCGACCACCGACTGGAAGGACGTGGTCAACCCCGCCACCCAGGCCGTGCTGGCCAAGGTACCGTTCGCGACCTCGGCCGAAGTCGATGCCGCGGTAGCCGCGGCGCAGGCGGCCTTCAAGACCTGGCGCAAGACGCCGGTCGGCACCCGCGCGCGCATCTTCCTCAAGTACCAGCAGCTGATCCGCGAGCACATGGGCGAGCTGGCCGCGCTGCTCACCGCCGAACAGGGCAAGACCCTGCCCGATGCCGAGGGCGATGTGTTCCGCGGCCTGGAAGTGGTGGAGCATGCTGCGGCGATCGGCAACCTGCAGCTCGGCGAGCTGGCCAACAACGTCGCCACCGGCGTGGATACCTACACCCTGCTGCAGCCGCTGGGCGTGTGCGCGGGCATCACCCCGTTCAACTTCCCGGCGATGATCCCGCTGTGGATGTTCCCGATGGCGATCGCCACTGGCAACACCTTCGTGCTCAAGCCGTCCGAGCAGGACCCGATGGTCACCATGCGCCTGGTCGAACTGGCGCTGGAAGCCGGCATTCCGAAGGGCGTGCTCAACGTCGTCCATGGCGGTCCGGACGTGGTCAACGCGATCTGCGACCACCCCGACATCAAGGCGGTGTCCTTCGTCGGTTCGACCAAGGTCGGCACCCACGTCTACCACCGTGCCTCGCAGGCCGGCAAGCGCGTGCAATGCATGATGGGCGCGAAGAACCACGCCGTGGTGCTGCCCGACGCGAACAAGGAACAGACGCTCAACGCCATGGCCGGTGCCGCATTCGGCGCCGCGGGCCAGCGCTGCATGGCCGCCTCCACGCTGGTATTGGTGGGCGAGGCGCGGGCGTGGATTCCGGAGCTGGTGGCCAAGGCCAGGACCCTGAAGATCAATGGCGGCACCGAAGCCGGTACCGACGTCGGTCCGCTGATTTCCTGCGCCGCGCGCGAGCGCGTGGAAGGCCTGATTGCCGCCGGCATCGAGCAGGGCGCCAAGCTCGAACTCGATGGCCGCAAGCCGCACGTGGCCGGCTACGAGCAGGGCAACTTCGTCGGCCCGACGATCTTCTCCGGGGTCAAGCCCGGCATGCGCATCTACGACGAGGAAATCTTCGGGCCGGTGCTGGTGATCCTCGAAGCCGAGACGCTCGACGACGCCATCGCCCTGATCAACGCCAACCCGAACGGCAACGGCACCGCGCTGTTCACCCAGTCCGGCGCGGCGGCGCGCAAGTTCCAGGAAGACATCGACGTCGGCCAGGTCGGCATCAACGTGCCGATCCCGGTGCCGGTGCCGCTGTTCTCGTTCA
>Ga0160434_100301_pt1 | contig 17471 bp, 15 predicted proteins | sample HID1973I_E0MG_FD_108273 | JGI IMG/M metagenome (GOLD analysis project Ga0160434, IMG submission 108273) | Enriched mosquito-associated microbial communities from UW Madison campus, WI, USA - HID1973I_E0 MG | ecosystem: Host-associated > Arthropoda: Insects > Digestive system > Unclassified ...
CCTCGGTGCAGGCGCTGGTCGACCCCAAGCACCTGCACCAGGTGCTGACAGCACTGGTCCACAACGCGCTGAAGTACGGACGCTCGATGGAAGAGCCGGCGCGGGTGCGCCTGCGCGTGGCCGCGCAGGAACGCACCGCGGTGATCGACGTGATGGATCGCGGCCCGGGCATTCCCGAGGCGGTGGCCGCGCAGCTGTTCCGGCCGTTCTTCACCACGTCCGAGCACGGCACCGGCCTGGGCCTGTATATCGCCCGCGAGCTGTGCCGGGCCAATCAGGCCCGCCTGGAATACGTGGCCGTGCCGGCCGGCGGCGCCTGCTTCCGCATCACCCTGCCCGGGCCGCATACGATCCTTCCGGCCTGACCCAGCTGCCGCCCCGGGTCAAAAAGCGGCAATAATTGTCGCCATCGATCCGGTCGGCTATCTTCCACATTCATGAACGAAAGCCGAAGCGCCCTCGTCGTCGACGACGAACGTGATATCCGCGAGCTGCTGGTGCTCACCCTGGGCCGAATGGGACTGCGCATCAGCACCGCCGCCAACCTCGCCGAGGCGCGCGAGCTGCTGGCCAGCAATCCCTACGACCTGTGCATCACCGACATGCGGCTGCCCGACGGCAACGGCATCGAGCTGGTTACCGAGATCGCGCGCCAGTACCCGCGCACCCCGGTGGCGATGATCACCGCCTTCGGCAGCATGGACCTGGCGGTGGAAGCGCTGAAGGCCGGCGCCTTCGACTTCGTCAGCAAGCCGGTGGACATTTCGGTGCTGCGCGGCCTGGTCCGCCACGCGCTGGAACTCAACAACGCCGAGCGCCCAGTGCCGCCGCCGGCGCCGCCGGAACAGGCCAGCCGCCTGCTCGGCGAGTCGACGGCGATGGAGTCGCTGCGCGCGACGATCACCAAGGTCGCCCGCAGCCAGGCCCCGGTGTACATCCTCGGCGAATCGGGCGTGGGCAAGGAGTTGGTGGCGCGCACGATCCACGAGCAGGGCGCGCGTAGCGGCGGTCCGTTCGTGCCGGTGAACTGCGGCGCGATCCCCGCCGAGCTGATGGAAAGCGAGTTCTTCGGCCACAAGAAGGGCAGCTTCACCGGCGCCCATACCGACAAGCCCGGCCTGTTCCAGGCCGCCAATGGCGGTACCTTGTTCCTGGATGAGATCGCCGAGCTGCCGCTGCAGATGCAGGTCAAGCTGCTGCGCGCGATCCAGGAGAAGTGCGTGCGCCCGGTTGGCGCTTCGGCGGAAATCCCGGTGGACGTGCGCATTCTCTCGGCCACCCACAAGGACCTGGCCGACCTGGTTGCCGAAGGCCGCTTCCGCCACGACCTGTACTACCGCATCAACGTCATCGAGCTGCGCGTGCCGCCGCTGCGCGAGCGCGGCGGCGATTTGCCGCAGCTGGCGGCGGCCATCCTGGCGCGGCTGGCGCGCAGCCATGGCCGGCCGATCCCGCTGCTGTCGCCCTCTGCGCTGGAGGCGTTGGACCGCTATCGCTTCCCCGGCAACGTGCGCGAACTGGAGAACATCCTGGAGCGAGCGCTGGCGCTGGCCGAGGACGACCAGATCAGCGCCACCGACCTGCGCCTGCCTGCACACAACGGCGTGCGCACGCCCGGCGGCACGCAAGCCGAACCGCAGGAAGCGGTGGTCGATATCGAACCGGGCACGGCCGCCCTGCCCTCCTATATCGAGCAGCTTGAGCGCGCGGCGATCCAGAAGGCGCTGGAAGAGAACCGCTGGAACAAGACCCGCACGGCAGCGCAGCTGGGCATTACCTTTCGCGCGTTGCGCTACAAGTTGAAGAAGCTCGGCATGGAATAGACGCGCTGCGCCGCGTAGCGAAAAGGCCGGCCGAGGGCGGCCTTTTTGTTTGCGACTTTGGCGTGGGCCTCAGTCCTTGGTCACGCGATTGATCTCGGCCAGGCTGGTCGTGCCCTGCGCCGCCTTGATCAGCGCCGATTGCCGCAGGTCGTTCACCCCGATCGACTGCGCCGCCTCGGCAATCTGCAAGGCGTTGCCGCCGGCCAGGATGATCGTGGAGATCTCGTCGGTCATCGGCATGACCTGGTAGATGCCGGTGCGGCCCTTGTAGCCTTCGGTGCAATCGTCGCAACCGACCGGCTCGTACAGGTCGATGCCCGCGGCGAGCTGCTCTTGCGTATAGCCCTCGGCCAGCAATGCGTTCTCCGGCAGGGTCACCGGCCGCTTGCAGTTCGAGCACAGGCGCCGCGCCAGGCGCTGGGCGATCACCAGGGTCACCGAGCTGGTGATGTTGTACGGCGCGATGCCCATGTTCATCAGGCGCGCGATGGTCTGCGGCGCATCGTTGGTGTGCAGCGTGGACAGCACCATGTGGCCGGTCTGCGCCGCCTTGATCGCGATTTCCGCCGTCTCCAGGTCGCGGATTTCGCCGACCATGATGATGTCCGGATCCTGACGCAGGAACGAGCGCAGCGCCGCGGCGAAGGTCATGCCGCGCTTGACGTTCTGCTGCACCTGGTTCACGCCGGGCAGGCGGATTTCGACCGGGTCTTCGGCCGTGGAGATGTTGCGGGTTTCGTCGTTGAGGATGCCCAGCGCGGTGTACAGCGACACCGTCTTGCCCGAGCCAGTCGGGCCGGTGACCAGGACCATACCGTAGGGCTTGTGGATCGCATCCAGGAACAGCTTCTGCTGCTTGGGCTCGTAGCCGAGCTTGTCGATGCCCAGCTTGGCCGCGCTGGCGTCGAGGATACGCAGCACGATCTTTTCGCCAAACAGCGTCGGCAGCGTGCTGACGCGGAAGTCGATCTGCTTGCTCTTGGAGAGGTTGAGCTTGATTCGTCCGTCCTGCGGCACGCGCTTCTCGGCGATGTCCAGCTGCGACATGACCTTCAGGCGGGCGGCGATGCGCTGGTTGAGCTTGACCGGGGCCTTGGCCACGTTCTTGAGCAGGCCGTCGATGCGGAAACGGACGCGGTAGTCGTCTTCGTAGGGCTCGAAGTGGATGTCCGAGGCGCCCTTGCGGATGGCGTCGATCAGTACCTTGTTGACGAACTTCACCACGGGGGTGTCGTCGCCCTTGGCGTCGACACCGGCTTCGGTGCCGCCCATGTCTTCGTCGCCGCCGCCTTCGACATCGAGGTTGGCAATGCCGTCGTCGTCGCCGCCGAGGGCTTCGCCGATATTGCTGTGGTTCGCCTGCCACTGTTCCAGGGTCCGGCGGATCTGGTCCTCGTCCACCAGGATCGGTTCGACGACCATGTTGGTGTGGAACTTGATGTCGTCCAGCGCACGGGTCTGGGTCGGGTTGCTGACACCGACGAACAGCCGGTTGCCGCGCTTGAACAGCGGCAGCACCTGGTGCTTCTGCAGCAGCTCCTCGCTGACCAGCCTTACTGCATTCTGGCTCGAATCAAATGCCGACACATCCAGCAGCGGCATGCCGAATTCGACCGCATTGGCGGCCGCCAGTTGCGCGGCGGTGACCAGTTTCTTCTCGGCGAACCACTGCGGCAACGGCACCTTGGCCAGGGCGGCCTGGTCCATGGCGGCGCGCGCGGCGGGCTCTTCCAGCGCGCCATCCTGTACCAGGCGCCGGGCAAGGCCTGTGATTCCTACCAGATTTGCGGTAACGGCGTTCATGGTGCTCGATTTTTCCCCAATGCCCGCCAAGATTACTGCAATTTCCTTGCCAATCGGGAAGGCCGGGGCTGGCAAACCTTCCGGATTCACGCGCTGACCCGGCAGCGGACTCGGATTACTATGTAAGACGGGGAATCCTGGGGACGTCATTTGGAAAGCATCAGCATCATCCTGCCCGCCAAGAACGAAGCGGCCGGGTTGCACAAGACATTGCCGGCCCTACGCCTGCAGTTTCCGCAGGCCGAACTGATCGTGGTCGATGATGGCTCGACCGACGACACCGCCGACGTCGCCCGGCGACACGGGGCCCGGGTATTGAGCAGCCCGTACTCGATGGGCAACGGCGCGGCGATCAAGCGCGGCGCGCGGGCTGGGAATGGCGACATCCTCGTATTCATGGATGCCGACGGCCAGCATGACCCGGCCTGCATTCCGGCCCTGCTGGCCAAGCTCGGCGAAGGCTACGACATGGTCGTCGGCGCGCGCGATGGCAGCGGCCAGGCCAATTTCCATCGCGGCGCCGCCAACACCTTCTACAACTGGCTGGCCAGCTGGATGACGGGCTTTGCGATCAAGGACCTTACCTCCGGCTTTCGCGCGGTGCGCGCGAGCAGGTTCCACGAGTTCCTGCACCTGCTGCCGAACGGCTTCAGCTATCCGACGACCAGCACGATGGCGTTCTTCCGCAGCGCCTACGCGGTGGCGTACGTGCCGATTCCGGTGGCCAAGCGGGTGGGCAACGGCAGCCACATCCGACCGATCAAGGACGGCATCCGGTTCTTGTTGATCATCTTCAAGATCGCCACGCTGTATGCGCCGTTGAAGTTATTCGCGCCGGTGGCGGGGGGGTTTTTCCTGACGGGACTGGCGTACTACGGCTACACCTTCGCGACCATGCATCGATTCACCAACATGAGCACCCTGCTGTTTAGCGCGGCTGTCATCGTGTTCTTGATCGGGTTGATTTCCGAGCAGATCACCAACCTGACCTATCGACGCGATGGCTGAATTTCCGAGGATCCTCCTGGTGACCCGAAACCTCCCTCCCTTGCTCGGAGGGATGGAACGACTCAATTGGCACATGGCAGAACAGCTCGGCAAAGAAGCCGAGGTCCGAATTGTCGCGCCGAACGCGTCCAGCGCCCCTCCTGGCATCACGCTGCGCGGAGTGCTCGCAAGGCCGACATCGCGTTTTTTACTTTCTGCTGGCTGGTCCGCACTGCAGGAGGCACTGCGTTGGCGACCTCACATCGTGTTGGCCGGCAGCGGGCTCACAGCCCCGATCGCATGGTTGGCTGCGCGTAGCAGCGGTGCGCGAGCCGCGGTGTACCTGCATGGGCTGGACATCGGCCTGCGCCATCCACTGTACCGGTGGGGTTGGCTACCCTTCATCCGACGCATGGACCTGGTTGTGTCCAATAGCGAGGCCACTCGACGCATGGCAATCGAACGTGGCGTGGACGCCGGCCGCATCCGCTTGCTGCATCCGGGGGTTGAGCCGCCACCGACAGCTGAGCCACACGCACCTTCTGATGGGGCATTCCGCGCGACATATGGCCTGGCTTTGGGGCCAATCCTTCTTTCCGTTGGGCGCCTGACCGAACGCAAGGGATTGCGCGAGTTTGTTCGTGATGTATTTCCCTTGATCGCGCGGGACGAGCCCGAAGTACAGCTGGTTGTCGTTGGGGATTCCGCCTCCGATGCACTGGTCGCCCGCAGTCAAAGCAAGCAGAGCATTCTTCATGAGGCCGCGCGCCACGGGCTGGAAGCGCGCATCCACTTTGTCGGCACCATCGTGGAACGAGCCGAGCTGTCGCGCGCCTATTTTTCCGCAGCAGTCCACGTCTTTCCAGTTCGCGAAATCAGCGGCGACCCGGAGGGTTTCGGCATGGTCGCAATCGAAGCCGCCGCGCATGGCCTGCCGACCGTGGCCTACGCGACCGGTGGGGTGGTCGATGCCGTGAAGGAAGGAACCTCCGGCTATCTGGTGCCGCCGCACGATGCGACGAAGTTCGCCGAGGCGGTCTGTAAATCGCTACACGCTCGTTTGCCCGCCCAACCCATGCACCGGTTCGCCCTTCGTTTCGCCTGGCCGACCTTTGGAGCGTCCTTACGAGACGCGCTCGGCGTCGCCGACAACGACGCACCACCCAAAACGACGAGCGGCTGAGCCACTCCATGTCAATCGAGGCGCAGACCCGCACCAGACCGGCAGTGTGGTTTCCAGCGATCCGCGCTGGCACCGGCGTAGACGTGTTCACACAGAGATTGTGTGACGCACTCAATGCACGCGGCATCCGCGCAGCGGTCACCTGGCTCCCGCATCGAGCCGAGTACTTGCCATGGACCGTACGACGTCCCGTGCGCCCCTCGTGGGCCAATGTCACCCATGTCAACACGTGGCTGCATCGCTCCCTGTTGGCACCCGGCACACGGGTAGTTGCCACGATGCACCACAACGTGCACTCCTCGGCCCTGACGCCATTCAAGCGCTGGCCCCAGCGCCTATACCATTCGCTGTGGGTTCGGCCGCTCGAAGAGGGCATCTTGAGGGTTGCCGACTGCGTCACCTCGGTGAGCCACCACACCGCCATCGAGCTCAAAGAGACGTTTGGCACTTCGAGCGTGGTCATCCACAACGGAATCGACCTGCAGGTTTTCCGCCCGCCCGAGCAGAGGAGCCAGGACAGGGCCTTCCGCCTGCTCTACGTCGGCTCCTGGTCCACGCGCAAGGGCACAGACCTTCTGGCCCCGATCATGCGTGCTCTTGGAGACGGGTTCGAGCTGGCGTATACCGCGACTCCGGGAAAAGTCCCCGACCCGAATTTGCCTGCGAATTGCCGGAACATAGGCAAGCCGGAGCTAGCTCAACTAGTGGCCGCGTACCAGCAGGCCGACGCCCTGCTTTTTCCCAGCAGGCTGGAGGGTTTCGGCCAGGTTGTGGCCGAAGCAATGGGATGCGGCCTGCCCGTCATCGCTGGCAGAAACTCTGCGCTTCCCGAGGTGATCGAGTCCGGACGGACGGGCGTCCTGATAGATGGCGAGGACATCGGGCGCTTCGCCACCGCGATCCGGACGCTGCGCGACGACCCCGAGCTGAGGCAACGCATGTCGGTCGCGGCACGGCAGCGAGTGCAGGCGCACTTCGACCTGGAACGCATGGCGGATCGCTACGCGCTGCTTTACCAGGGCATGATTGACCACGACTCAAGGCAACAAGCCATATGACATCAGTGTGGATACAAAGATGAGCCACCCTCGCACTCTCAACCTTGGCTGCGGAGAGCGCGTCGTAGACGGCGCGGTCAATGTGGACTTCTACGCGAAGCACGCCGACGTGCGCCACGATCTCAATCGCTACCCGTATCCCTTTGCCGACGGCGCGTTTGACGAAATCCATGCCTGGAACGTCATAGAACACCTCGATGACGTCATCGCTGCCGTTCATGAAATACACCGCATCGGTGCGGACGGTTGCCTGGTCCGCATACGCGTGCCGCACTTCCGAAGCGCGTGCCTCTACGAGGACCTCACTCATCGACACGGGTTTGCATGGCGCAGCTTCGACATCTTCGTAGAAGACGGCTCGATATACGGCGACTATGCCCAGTGCAAATTCGAAATCGTCCATCGCCGATTCACGCCGTACCTTTTCCCCCCGCTATATCGCTTTCTGTCCTGGCTCCCGTCCCTCACCGACAATCTGCTGAGCAAGTACGTGCCAATGGCATCGATCGAGTTCACTCTCCGGGTGCGCAAGGACTGACCGACTGATCTTCGCCACCAGCATCTAGGCGTAGCGATTCGTGATGGCAGCCGCACGAACGGCCTTCTTGGCCAGAATGAACGTGCTCTCGAAGTTCCCTCCGTCCTCGGTATCCAAGAACACTTCCGCCTCGCAGAAACCTGCTTCGCGAAGCGAACGGAAGATCTTTGATAATCGGTAGACATGGAGCTGCATGGCTTGCTCGAACAAGGGACGACCCTTGAGCAGGTTGCGCAGCCAATTGGCGGGAGGGAAGCCGTAACGCAGTTTCACGAGCGCGCGTAGCGCTGGGCTCGTATTGCAGGCCACGTACACCTGAAAGGCAAGATAGCCGTCCTCGGCGACGCGACCAGCCATGGCCTCGATGATCTTGTAGCCCCGCTCGGGCGCCACGTGTTGCAACACGAGATAGGAATGCACCAGCGTCGCTCCCGCCGGAACGGCGGACAGCGAGTCGTCTGCCCGGGCCGTCCGCACGTTGGTGATCCCGCGCTCGACGCAATTGCGCTGGACCTCGGCGAGCATTGATTCCGAAACGTCCACCGCAAGGACGGAGTCGCAACGGCCGGCCATTGGCAGCGCCAGGCGCCCTACGCCGCAACCAACATCCACGGTGCTGCTGGCGCGCCAAGCCTGCCCCTCTCGCTTTTCAATGGCTGCCCACAGGCTTGCGACGTGCGCCTCGCCGGATGCGAAGAACTCTGATTCCGCTGTGCCATCAAGGCGCGAATTTCGGAACTGGGGCGCACTCAGCACGCCGAAATAGGGGGAGTTGGCCCCCCATCTTTCCCAGTCGCGATCAGTCCGCTTCATGTCGAACCACCCTCGTTGTCTACCGACCCAAACGATCGGGGGAACTTGGCCGCATCGCGCTGGCACGATGCCGCCACACGCACCACGCACTCATCGCGGCCATGGCCCATTCGGCGAAAATGACCGTTGCAGCCATACCTGCCTCTCCGTACAGGCGCCCCAGGCTGGAGCCGGCGAGCAGCAATGCCAGGATACCAGCCCCTTCCAAGCCGGCACGCAGCCAAGGCCGGCCCAGCGCGATGAGAATGTTGCCGAAAACCAGGCGCAACGAGAAGCCGGGGACGGCGAAGCACAGCATGCGAACGACTGAGCTCACACCAGCATAATCCGACCCCAATAGTCGGTCGAGCCACGGAGCTGCAACCCAAAGCAAGGCTGAGAGCGACACGCCATATGCGAGGGCGGATAGCGCCATCCATCGTGCGAGGCGAAGGCTCGGCGGCCCGCCCTGCTCTGACTCCTTGAACAGCCTTGGCAAGGCCGATACCACCATCGCCATTACCGGCAGCGCCACCGCGCCAGTGATGCGCGCACCGGCCGAGTACAACCCCGCGTCATGCATGGACAGGTATCGCGCGGCCATTGCCTTGTCGAGCTCCGTGGGCCCGTTCCGCGTCAACTCCGTCGCCGCGTAGCCACCTGCCCCAAACCATTCCTGCCAGCACGGCATGCGCCAATGGCGAGGGGACGGCCAGCCAGCAGGCATCAGCACCAGGGCGAGGACAAGGGCACCACAACTGGCAAGCAAATGCCCCACCACGTAGGGACCCAGCGGCGCGCTGGGCCACCAGCACGCCGCTGTTACCGCCGCCAAGAGGCGCAAACCCAGCGGCACGACCTGCAACAGCTGCGCAGTTGTAATCTGCCCGCGGCCATGCCATTCGGCGGCACAAATCAGCAGCAATGGCTGGAGCAGAATCTCGGAAGCGCCGATGGCAAGGACCATGCCGGCGTCGACCGCCTGCGATGTGAACAGGAGAAGGCAGGCTGGAACAAAGAGCGCCAACATGACCGTGCTCATTACCAACACGGATGGCAACGCGAAAGCCAGAACCGCCTCGCGCCGTTCGGCGTCTCGTGCCACGGCGCGCATCAACAGCAAGGGAAAACCGAAAGCGGCCATCGAGCCGATGAATAGTGCCAGGGCCGCCACGCCGGCGAACGCACCGTAGGCAACGGGCCCGAGCATTCTGCTCACCACCAGCAAGGACGCGCCTTGGATCAAGAGACGCAGGGCGAATACGCCGGTCGTCTGAATCGTGGCGCGCGCGATCGGCCCCTTCAAGGTGTCGCGCCTGAGCAGAGACTCATGCACTGCGCAAGAACGGCCGGAAGAGCGCCCACGCCGGCCGGACAACAGCAGCCCGGCGGCCATTCCGCCAGAAACCGATGATCAGTGCGGGGATTGGTCATTGAAGGTGCGCGGTCCCGTCCGGCGGCGTCACGAGCACTGCGCTGCCGCAACTCGTTGCCCTCACTCTATGCCTTGATGCCGCGGATCCTGGCCTGGGTCAGCACCCACTCCGCCAGCGCATCATGCCCATCCTCACGCAGACCCTTGACCAGGATGGGAACGTACTGGGGCGTGTCCACGCTGTTCTCAACTGCCATGGCCAGCAATTGCTTGGCCAGAGCTTCGTCTCCGCTGTATTGCAGCGCGTGCTCGGCCACCTGCGCGTAGCTGTACGGCGGTAGCTGGACCTTCTCGAACATCAACAGGAATGCTTGGTCCAGAGCGTGGTCGTCGAGCTCCACCCCCTTTCTGCGATTATCAAGCAACGCGAACAAAGCGCCAGTCGTCTGCGGGGTAATGGGCTGGTCCCGAAGTCTTTCGTGAAGTCGCGCCCAAAGCGCGGGCGCCACGGCTTGGTTGTGCGCGGCGCGCATGAGGATCAACGATTGCTCCGCCAGGATCGATGCATTCGGTAGCGTCGCCTCGCGCTCGAACTCGTTCTCGGCGAATGTGAAGAACGGGGAGTCTGCGGAGCCATCTGACATCTCGTAATACAAGACGCCCAACTCATGCGCCGCGCGAGCCGAGCGGGGATTGTTGGTGGCAATATCCGTTGCCAGGAGCAATCGTTCACCCCAGGTCGCCGCGCGTATGGAACCAAGAAAGCCTACCGTCAGAACGATGGCGCAGATAGCAACAATTTTAAGCGCCGGACCATCACGAAGCGGAATGCGCCGAATGATATCTGTCAACGCCAACAACACGCCAAGCAGGGCGAAGTAGTTGCGGTGCTCGAAGGCCAACTCCAAAGGGACGACATTGCTGGTTATCAGGTGCGCTGCAAAGAACCAAAGTACACCCAACGAGAACAACGGCAGTCGAGCGCGCAGCCATACAGCCGCCGCAAACAGGGCGGCCAGCACGAGCCCACCCCACAACGTGGTCATGGGCGCAACCAAGGATTTTGAAGCCACGAGATCGTCGTAGTAGAACGGCATGTGGCTAGGCAACGGCAGCAATATCTGACCGAGATAAGTGGGCAGTACCCGGAACTGGGTCAGCACGCGCTCCCAAGCATTAAAGCTGCGAGAGACATAAGCGGAATCCGGTGCGTAATGCGGCAATACCACTGTACAGAACAGCGCCAAAGCGGCCATGACGCCTGATGCATAGAACCAACGCCACCGACGGGCAAGGCCCGGGTCCGCTGCGCCAAATCGCAGCAACGTCAGCTCCAGTGCAAGCGTGTACACGGGAAAGAGCGCCGCAGTTTCCTTGCACGCCAGCGACAGCACGAGCAATGGCAGGCAGGCCGCTATCCATATCCAACCTTTTTTCCCTTCACACTGCTGCTCCCGCCCGCGAAGGTAGCTGAGCAGCGCAAGCAGCACGAAGGTCAGGGACAGCGTCTCCATGCGCTGCACTACGTACAGCACTGTAGACACTTGCAGCGGGTGCACGGACCAGATCAAGGCGACCGCCCATGCGGCCGCTCGCTGCCAGCGCTGCACGCCCGCGAGCGTGAACAGTCGAAGGCACAGCAGGTAGACGAGCCAGGCGTTGATCAAATGGACGAGCAAGCCGGTCAGCTTCCATCCCCAGGGGTGGAGGCCACTCAGCGCATAGTTCACCGCGAAGGTAAGCATCGCCAGCTGGCGGCCAGTGCCGCCTGGATCGAAACCGAATGCTGCGCGCTGCAACGACGCCAGCGAGAGGTCCTGGATATGGATCTTCGCGTTGTCCACCAGCGCAGGGAAATCGTCGAACACGAATGGGCCAGAAAGTCCCGCCCAGTAGACGAGAGCCACGATAGCCACTAACGCGGCAAAGCGCAGCCCTCCCCCAAAACGCGCTACGAATGCCAATGCAATTCCCCGTCGGACGACAAACTAGTCAGATCAATTACTGCAGCCCGCCGGCCAGTAACGCGCATCGACTGCCGAATCGACCCGGCAACGCCACTGCCCCGAGCTCGAGCGAGCGATTTCAATCGTTTTGCCAGCGACCTTTGGATTGCCCTTCAACCTGCAGCGGATGTAACCCGCATCGGTCGGATCCATGGTCAGGTTGCACCGTGCGGTGCTGCTGGGCAACCCGATATCGGCGAGGTTGAAAGTCGTCACATTGTTCGCAAGCACCTGCGATTCGAACATCGTGCGACCGCCATTGACCTCGGCCAAGCCTGCGGTCAATTGTGACTTGGCCACGTAATCCTGATACGCCGGCAAGGCAATGGCCGCCAGCACTGCAATGATCGCCACGACGATCATCAGTTCAATCAGCGTGAATCCCCGCTGCCTGCCCATATAAGCCCCCAAACTTCGATAGGCGATGCATACATTTCAAAAAAGAAGGGGCGTAAACGCCCCTTCCAGAACTGCCTAGAGCTACCGGCGTTCTATTGGATTACAGGCAGCCGGCCGGCTTGAATTTGTCGTCCACAGTGGCGTCGCACTTCCAAGCGCCGCTACCATCGCGGGTCAAGGAGATATGCTTGGTGGCGACCTTCGGATTGCCCTTCAGCGTGCAATCGATCTTCTGATTAGCGGTGGCAACCCAGGTGCCGGTCACAGCGATGGCGCAACGCGCGGTGCTGGTCGCCAGACCCAGCTCAGCCGGGCTCGGAGCATTGGTGTTGGTGCCCGACTGGATGCCTTCTTCATAAGCGGTCACGCCGCCACGAATGTCGGCCAGACCCGCGGTGACCTGCGACTTGGCGACGTAGTTCTGGTAGGCCGGCAGCGCGATGGCGGCCAGGATGGCGATGATCGCGACGACGATCATCAGTTCGATGAGGGTAAAGCCCTGCTGCTTCTTCATGAGTACATCCCCTAGAGGTTGGTTGGTGAAAGGCGTCCGCCTGGGCTACCTGCCATGCCCGGCAGGAAGGTCCTGCCGGTTCATAGACGCAGGTTGCGTGCCAAGTTTCTGGCACCCCCTTCAAGACTCCCCGGCGCCATGATGGCAGCTAACATGGGGATTGGAAGCCCTCGCGACGTGCATTTGCGACCTAACTTCCGGTGTGACCAAAAAGGTCACTTTTGGACCAGGGAGGCCCAGCCGGTCCGACAGCGCGCGTAAGTGACGACCCCCGTGGGCCGGGAATGTGATCAGAGGCACGCTTGCCGGCACCCCCGTGCCAGCCTCCGCGGAACCGGCTACCATGCGGCTGGATAACGGCCTGGGGATGGCCGTCCGGGGAAAATGACATGTCAGTAGCGCGCAGCGCCATCAAGAAAGAGCCTGTCAACCGCAGCACCAGCCAGTTGCAGCCGTTCGTTTGGGAAGGAACGGACAAGCGCGGCATCAAGATGAAGGGCGAGCAGGCGTCGAAGAGCGCCAACGTCCTGCGCGCGGAACTGCGCAAGCAGGGCATCACGCCGACCGTGGTCAAGCCCAAGGGCAAGCCGCTGTTCGGGGCCACCGGTAAGAAGATCACCCCCAAGGACATTGCGTTCTTCAGTCGCCAGATGGCGACGATGATGAAGTCCGGCGTGCCGATCGTCGGCGCCCTGGACATCATCGGCAGCGGGCACAAGAACCCGCGCATGAAGAAGATGGTGGACAACATCCGCACGGATATCGAGGGAGGTTCTTCGCTGCATGAGGCGATCAGCAAGCATCCCGTGCAGTTCGACGAGCTGTACCGGAACCTGGTCAGGGCCGGCGAAGGCGCTGGTGTGCTTGAGACGGTGCTCGATACGGTGGCCTCCTACAAGGAGAACATCGAAACCCTGAAGGGCAAGATCAAGAAGGCGTTGTTCTACCCGGTGATGGTCATGGCCGTCGCCCTGCTGGTCAGCTCGATCCTGCTGATCTGGGTCGTGCCGCAGTTCGAGGAGGTCTTCAAGGGCTTCGGCGCGGAATTGCCGGCCTTCACCCAGCTGATCGTGGCCGCCTCCCGCTTCATGGTGGCCTGGTGGTGGCTCCTGTTGTTCATCCTGGCCGGCGCCATCGGTGGCTTCTTCTTCGCCTACAGGCGCTCTCCGGCGATGCAGCACACGATGGACCGCTTGATCCTCAAGGTCCCGGTGATCGGCCAGATCATGCACAACAGCGCCATCGCCCGGTTCGCGCGGACCACAGCGGTGACCTTCCGTGCCGGCGTCCCGCTGGTCGAAGCCCTGGGCATCGTGGCCGGCGCCACCGGCAACAGCGTCTACGAGAAGGCCGTGCTGCGGATGCGCGACGACGTGTCCGTAGGCTATCCCGTCAACATGGCGATGAAGCAAGTGGGAATTTTCCCGCACATGGTCATCCAGATGACCGGCATCGGCGAAGAAGCGGGCGCGCTGGATGCCATGCTGTTCAAGGTGGCCGAGTATTACGAACAGGAAGTCAACAACGCGGTGGACGCGTTGAGCAGCTTGATCGAGCCCATGGTCATGGTTTTTATCGGTACCATCGTCGGCGGCATGGTCATCGGCATGTATCTGCCGATCTTCAAGCTGGCCTCTGTCGTTGGATAAGAACTAAATGGCATTTCTCGACCAGCACCCCGGCCTCGGCTTTCCCGCCGCGGCCGGACTGGGACTGCTGCTGGGCAGTTTCCTCAATGTAGTGATCCTGCGCCTGCCCAAGCGCATGGAGTGGCAGTGGAAGCGCGATGCGCGCGAGATCCTCGAGCAACCCGACATCTACGAGCCGCCGCCGCCGGGGATCGTGGTCGAGCCGTCGCACTGCCCGCACTGCAAGCACAAGCTGTCGTGGTACGAGAACATCCCGGTCTTCAGCTGGCTGGCCCTGCGCGGCAAGTGCCGGCATTGCCATACGCCGATCTCGATCCAGTACCCGCTGGTGGAACTGCTGACCTCGCTGCTGGTGGTCGCCAGCGTGTGGCGCTTCGGCTTCGGTTGGCAAGGCTTCGGCGCGATCGTGCTGAGCTGCTTCCTGGTGGCGCTGTCGGGCATCGACCTGCGCACCCGCCTGTTGCCGGACCAGTTGACCCTGCCGCTGATGTGGCTCGGCTTGATCGGCTCGATGGACAACCTGTACATGCACGCCAAGCCGGCCCTGCTGGGCGCGGCGGTGGGCTATTTCTCGCTGTGGGCGGTGTGGTGGCTGTTCAAGCAGCTCACCGGCAAGGAAGGCATGGGCCACGGCGATTTCAAGCTGCTGGCTGCGCTCGGTGCCTGGTGCGGGCTGGCCGGCATCCTGCCGATCATCCTGATCTCCTCGCTGGTCGGGGCGATCATCGGTTCGATCTGGCTGGCCGCCAAGGGCCGCGATCGCGCCACGCCGATCCCGTTCGGCCCGTACCTGGCCATCGCCGGGTGGATCACGTTCTTCTGGGGCCAGCAGATCGTCGGCAGCTATATGCGGCTGTCCGGGCTGGCCTGAGCGCTAGACCTCGACCGGGTTCACGGCAATGAGCGATTTCGTCATCGGCTTGACCGGCGGGATCGCGTCGGGCAAGAGCGCGCTGGCGCAACACTTTGAAGCCTTGGGCGTGACCGTGGTCGATGCCGACGCGGTGGCCCGCGAGGTGGTCGCGCCGGGGCCGGTGCTGTCGCGGATCGCCGAGCGCTTTGGTGCGCATGTCCTTCAGCACGACGGCACCCTCGACCGCCGCGCGTTGCGCGAGCTGGTGTTTGCCGACGAGGAACTGCGGTTGGCCCTGGAGGCCATCACCCACCCGGCCATCCGCGAGCGGCTGCGTGCGCAGTGCCAGGCCGCGCCTGGGCCCTATGCCATCGCCGCGATCCCGCTGCTGACCGAAGCGGGTGGCCGGAATACCTATCCCTGGTTGGACCGCGTGCTGCTGGTCGATGCGCCGGTGGCGTTGCAGCGCGCGCGGCTGATGGAGCGCGATGGCATTGATGCGGCGTTGGCGGATCGGATGATCGCGGCGCAGGCCGGCCGTGCACAGCGCCTGGCAGTGGCCGACGATGTGGTGGTGAATGATGGCGATCCTGCGCATCTGCAGGTGCGGGTGAATGAGCTGGCTCGGAAGTATCTCGAGCTGAGTGCGTTGCCGAGGTAGGGTCGGCTCGCGGAAATTGTCCCGTCGCGAGGGTCTACGGTCGGGGCTGAAGCCCCTCCTACAATCTCTCCGATCACTCCAATGCGTGCGACTGCACTGTAGGAGGGGCTTCAGCCCCGACGAACGAAGCCGCGCGCGCTCACACGCCTCAAACGCCCTGCGCCTGCACCGTGTCCCCAACAAGGCTGTTCTCCGGCGAGAAATGCAGCGTCGCCACTACACCACGCTCAACCCCCGGCCGCACACCTACCCGCCAGCCATAAAGGTCGCAAAGCCGGCTGACGATCGACAAGCCAATGCCCCCGCCCTGCGAATGCCCGGCATGGGTGCCGCGATAGCCGCGCTGGAACAGCTTGGCCGCATCCTCCTCACTCAGGCCCGGACCGGTGTCCTCAACCTCGACCCGATCCTCATGCACATGCACGCGGACCTGGCCTTCCTGGGTGTACTTGACCGCATTGCCGATCAGGTTGCCCAGCGCCACCGACAGCGCCGACTCCGGCGCATCGATGACCCGGTCACGCGCGCCCTCCAGCACCAGCGCCAACGGCTTGCCGCCGAGCTGGGCGCGGTGCGCCTCGAGCAACTGCTCGGCGACTTTGGCGACATTGCTGCTGCCCTGCCCGCGCTCATTGCGCGACAGCAACAGCAAGGCGCCGATCAAGTCGCTGCACTGCTGCTCGGCGCGCTGGATGCGCTGCAAACGCTGCAGCACCTTGTCGTCGAGGTGCGGCCGGGTCAGCAGCAATTCGGTCGCGCCACGGATCACCGCCAGCGGCGTGCGCAGCTCGTGGCTGACGTCGGCATTGAACTCGCGGTCGCGCTCGACCACTTCGGTCAGGCGATTCGAATAGTCGTCCAGCGCCTCGGCCAGCTGGCCGACTTCGTCGTCGGTGAAGTGCGGGGCCAGCGGCTTGGGCTCGCTGGTGCCGCCGCGATAGGCGCGCAGCCGCGCAGCCAGGTCCGACACCGGCCGCATCACCTTGGACGCCGACCACCAGCCCAGCACCAGCGACAACAGGCTGAAGACCAGCACCGAGGTCAGCAGGGTGCGGTTGAGCTGCACTTCGCCGCGCTGGGACTGGGTCATGTCATAGGCGAGGAAGAACCAGGCCTCGTCGGTCTTGCGCACGGCCAGGCGATAAGCGAACGGGCGCCCCTCCTGGTCCAGGCCGCTGATGATCCGGTACACGCCGGGCTTGAGGTCGACCCAATCCGGGTGCTCCTCATAGACGCGATCGAACTTGTCGCGCGAATAGACCCAGCCGCGGATCTGGTCGATCGGCACCGGCGGGTTGTGGCTCGGGTCGGCATAGAACCGGCGCACGTATTCGTCGATGTTGCGTTCCATCACGTCTTCGACGAGCTGGTTTTCCACGCGCGCACGCGTCCACTTGGTCGCGAACGCGAACAGGCTGGTCAGGCAGAAGCCCAACAGCACGAACGACAGGATGATTCGGCTTCGCAGCCGCCGGCGGTACCGCCCGCGCTTGTCCGCGGGCCGGGCGGCGCCACCCCGCTCAGGCATCGGGCGAGGCGATCCGGTAGCCGATGCCGTGGCGGGTCTGGATCAGCGGCACGTCGAACGGCTTGTCGACCACCGCGCGCAGGCCATGGATGTGCACCCGCAGGGAATCCGAATCCGGCAGCTCCTCGCCCCACACGCGGGTTTCGAGCTCCTGCCGGGTGACCACGGCCGGCGACGCTTCCATCAGGGCCTGCAGGATCTTCAGCGCAGTCGGGTTGAGCTGCAGCAACTTGCCGCGGCGCCGCACTTCCAGGGTGTCGAGGTTGTACTCCAGGTCGCCGGTTTCCAGCACGCGGGTATGC
>Ga0160434_100304_pt1 | contig 17125 bp, 18 predicted proteins | sample HID1973I_E0MG_FD_108273 | JGI IMG/M metagenome (GOLD analysis project Ga0160434, IMG submission 108273) | Enriched mosquito-associated microbial communities from UW Madison campus, WI, USA - HID1973I_E0 MG | ecosystem: Host-associated > Arthropoda: Insects > Digestive system > Unclassified ...
CCGGCGGTATCGGCTTCGCCTTGCAGGGACAGGAAAATTTCGGTGATCTTCAGCCGCGGCAACGGCGACTGGACGATCTCACTGGGGACGGCGGCGTTCATGGCGGGGAATTATGCGCCCGCCCAAGACAGGAGGAACGCGAAGGGATCAGCGCAGGGCTTGGCCGATCTGGATCGATTGCAGGCGGTCCTGGGCCACGCGCGCGGCGTCGCTGCCCGGGAACTGGCTGATCACCTGCTGCAAGGTCTGCTGGGCGCCGGGCACGTTGCCCTCGCCGTACTGCGACAGACCCAGCTTGAGCAGGGCGCCGGCGGCCTTGTCGTGGGTGGGATAGCGCGCCAGCAGATCGCGGAACTGCGCTTCGGCCAGCGGGAAATTGCGGGTGGCGTAATAGCTTTCGCCCAGCCAGTACAGCGCATTGGGGGCGTAGACGCCGTTGGGATACAACTCGAGGAAGCTCTGGAACAGCTGTGCGGAATCGTCGTACTTGCCGTTCTTCAGCGCGTCGAAGGCCACGTTGTAGGCGGTGCGCTCATCGCCGCTGGCGGCCAGCGAACCCGGGTCGCCATGCACCGACGGCGCACGCTCCTGGGAAGCCGCGGCGGCCACGGCCGGCTTGCCGGCAGCGGCCGGAGCGGCTGCAGGTGCATTCGCCGGCGGCAACGGCGGCGTGGTGCCCCCCTCCAGCCGGTTCAGGCGGCCATCCAGGTCCAGGTACTGGTCCTTGTTCTGCTGCCGGAGCTGCTCGTTGTCGTGCTGCAGCTGCTCGACCATCGAGCGCAACTCGGCCATCTCGCTGCGCAGCTGGGTGACCTGGTTGAGCAGATCGGTATTGGCCTGGCTGTTGCTGGCCTGCTGTTCGAGCACGGCGACGCGATCGGCCAGGCTGGCGCGTTGCGCATGTGCCGGCGCGGCGGCCACGAGGGCCGCCGCGACGAACAGGGTGGTTACCCAGGAACGCATCGATTACTGCGCCGTGTACACGATCTCGACGCGGCGGTTCTGCGACCAGCAAGCCTCGTTCGACTCGGTGCAGACCGGACGCTCTTCACCGTAGGAAACGACGGTGATCTGGGTCGCCGAAGCGCCGTTGGCCTGCAGGGCCGACGACACGGCATTGCCGCGACGCTCGCCCAGGGCCTGGTTGTACGCGCGGCTGCCGCGCTCGTCGGTGTGACCCTGCAGGGTCATGCGCGAGGACGGACGGTCACGCAGGTACTTGGCGTGGCAAGCCATGATGGCCTGGAATTCCGGACGGACGGCGTCCTGGTCGAAATCGAAGTAAACGACGCGCTGGCGCAGGCAGGCATCGGTATCGAGGTCGCCCGGGCCGTACAGGCCGGAGGTGGCCGGCGGGGCCGGCTGGGTGGTGCCGGTGTCGACAGCTGCCGGCGGCTGCTCCTTGACCTTCTTGGAGCAACCGGCCAGAGCGGCCACGGACAGCAGGGATACAAGCAGAACGCGGGTAGTCTTGTTCATGGCGATACCTTTGTGGCTCCTAGGCCGATGAGGGTGTTAAGGCGAGCGAAATATTAACATTAACGCGCGGTCCGGTAGGGGCCCCACGCCGGTTCTCGCACATCTCCGTCAGCCAGGACCAGCCGTTGCCGCACCCGGGCGTCGGCCGACACCGCATACAGGACCCCGCGCCCACCCTCTCGCGCCGCGTAAAGGACCATGCTGCCGTTCGGCGCAAAGCTCGGCGACTCGTCGAGCGAGCCGGTCGACAGCGTGCTCCAACGGGGCGAACCCAGGCTGCGGTCCATCAGCGCGATCTTGTAGCTGTTGCCGCTGCCCTGGGCTACCGCGATCTTCTTGTCGTCATACGACACCGAGGCCTTGGCGTTGTAGTTGCCCTGGAAGGTCACGCGGCTGGCGCTGCCGCCACTGGCCGGGACCTGGTAGATCTGCGGGCGACCGCCGCGGTCGGAGGTGAAGTAGATGGTGCTGCCGTCCGCGCTCCAGGTCGGCTCGGTGTCGATGCCGAAGTGGTTGGTCAGCTGGGTCAGCTGCTTGCTGCCCACGTCCATCACGTAGATCTCGGGGTTGCCGCTGCGCGACAGCGCCATGGCCAGCTTGCGGCCGTCCGGCGAGAACGAGGGCGCGCTGTTGATGCCGCGGAAGCTGGCGACCAGTTCGCGCGCGCCGGTGGCGATGTCCTGCACGTAGATCGAGGAATTGCCGCGCTCGAAGCTCACGTAGGCCAGCTTGCGGCCGTCCGGGCTCCAGTCCGGCGACAGCAACGGTTCGGCCGAGCGCACGATGGTCTGCGGGTTGTAGCCGTCCGAGTCGGCGACCATCAGCGCAAAACGCATGTCGCCGCCGCTGCCGTTGGCGGTGATGTAGGCGATGCGGGTCCAGAACGCGCCGCGCACGCCGGTGATCTTCTCGTAGATCGCATCGGCCATCTGGTGGGCGACGTCGCGCATGGCGTTGCTGCGCGCGGTCATGGCCAGGCCGAGCATGCGCTCGCCGCTGGCGACGTTGAACAGCTCGTACTCGACCCGGTAGGCGCCTTCGCCGGCGTCCATCACCCGGCCGACCACGATGTAGTCCTGCTTGAGCGCGCGCCAGGTCGGGAACTGGATTTCGGTGCCGCGGGTCGGCTTCTCGACGATCTGCGCGGCCGGCAAGGTGCGGAACTGGCCGGAACGGTCCAGGTCCGCAGCCACGACGGCGGCGACATCGGTGGTGGGCGCAGCGCCCGAGCCTTGGTAAGGCATGGGCACGACGGTCACCGGCGTAGCCGAGGCGACACCCCCCTTGATCTCGATTTCCAGTCCTTGCTGCTGCGCCAAGGCGGCGAACGGCAACAGCAAGGCGGCAAGCATGGCCAACCAGCGCGTTTTCTTCATGGATTGCTCGAAAGTTCCAAAGGGGTGCGCAAGGGATACCAAGCGACAGGTGAACATTTTCGCAATCGTGAACAAAGACCGCGTGAAAAGCCATCGCCGGGTGACGTGCGGAGGGCCAGCCGTGACCGGCGGCCTCTCTCTGATGCAACGGCCGCCGCCAGCGGCGCCGGCCGTCGCGATCGCGGGACTCAGCGGTCCTGCGCGGTGAAGTGGAAGGTCAGGTTGCGCTGGAACACCGATTCGAAGCCGCGGTACGGCAACGGCTGGGCACGCAGCACGGCGGCCTCGATCGAACGGCGGCCGGCCTCGTCGTAGGGGCAATTGGCCGAGACCTTGGCCTCGATGACCTGCCCGCCGGGCAGCTGGCGGATGTTGATCGTGCAGCTCTGGCCGATCGGCACCGAGTCCGGGCGAAGCCACTGCGCGAGCACCGCCTGTTGGATCGCGGCGGCATATTGCGCGGAAAGGTCGGTATTGGTGCCGCCCTGCCCCGCGGTCGATTGCGGCGCGCTGGTGGTATTCGAGGCGGCGGCCTTGGCGCGCGCATCGGCCAGCTGGCGCAGCTTCTGCTCGGCCAGCTGGGCTTCGCGTTGGGCCTGCTCGCGCTGTTTGCGGATCTCGGCCAGCTTCTGTTCGCGCTCGGCCTGCGCCTGCTGGTCGGCCAGTTTCTTGTTGCGGTCGGCCTCTTCCTGCTGCTGGGCCAGGCGCTGCTGTTGCTGCGCTTCTTCCTGGCGCTTCTGCTCGGTCAGGTCGATCTGTGCCTGCCGGCGCTTGGCTTCCTGTTCCTCGCGCGCCTTCTCTTCGGCGATCGCCATGGCGCTAACGCGCTCCTGGTCGACCACGTCGGGTTGGGCGATGCGCTCCTGGGCGACGCTTTGCTGGGGCGTGGGCGCATCCTGCGGGCGCGGCTCGGGCACCGGCTGCGGCGGCGGGACGGTGTCCTCGGGCGCGGCCGGCAGCGGCACCGGTTCCTGCTGGGCCGGCACCGGCGTCTCGCGCAGGGCCTGGCGCGCGGCGCGCGCTTCGGCCGCGCTCAACTGGATGCTGGCCTCCAGGCTCGGATCGCCGGCGGCCGGCTCGACCTGGCGCTGCGGCGACCACAGCCAGGCCGCGATGAAGACCAGCGCGACCAGCACGTGGATGGCCACGGCCAGTACGACCGGGCGGCCCCAGCCCTCTTCGCGGCTGCGCAACGGTGGCAAGGCGTCAGCGTGCATTGCCGCCCGAATCGGTGAGCAGGCCGACTTTCTCCACCTTGGCGCGCTTGAGCGCGTCGATGGCATCGGTCACGCGCTGGTAGGGCGCGGCCTTGTCGCCCGCCACGACCACGCGCGCGCCCTTGTCCTGCGCCACGATCGCGGCCAGCTGGGCGGTCAGCGTGTCGGCATCCATCGCCTGCGGCTTGCCATCGGGTAGCTGCAGCGCGAGCTGGCCGTCCGCGTGCACGACGACGACGATCGGATCCTTCTTGCTGTCCAGCGCCTTGGCGTTGGAATTGGGCAGCTCGACGTCGGTGCTCAGGGTCATCAGCGGCGCGACCACCATGAAGATGATCAGCAGCACGAGCATCACGTCGATGTAAGGCACGACGTTGATCTCGGACTTGAGCTTGCGCTTCTTGCGACGGGATATGGCGGAGGAAATCATCTTGGGCTCCTGGCGGGCGGCTTATTCGTCGCCGCCGGCCTGGCGCTGCAGGATCGAGCTGAACTCTTCGGCGAAGGTTTCGTAACGCACCGAAAGGCGCTCGACGCGCGTGGTGAAGCGGTTGTAGGCCCACACCGCCGGAATCGCCACGAACAGGCCGACGGCGGTGGCGAACAGCGCTTCGGAGATGCCCGGCGCAACCGAGGCGATGCCGGCCTGCTCGCCGCTGCTGATCATGTCGTGCATGGTGACCATGATGCCGAACACGGTGCCGACCAGGCCGACGTACGGCGCGGTCGAGCCGATGTTGGCCAGCAGTTCGAGGTTGCGCTCGAGCTGGTCGACTTCGCGCACGAAGGTGGTGCGCATGGCGCGCTGCGCGCCTTCGAGCTGGGCGCGCGGATCCTGGCGGCGACGCTCGCGCAGGCGGTTGAACTCGCGGAAGCCGCTCTCGAACATCGCTTCCAGCCCGCCGACCACGCGGTTGCGGTCGGTCGCCGAGGCGTACAGCTTGCCCAGGTCGGCGCCGGACCAGAAGCGGTTCTCGAAGTCGTCGGCTTCGCGGTTGGCGTTCTTGTAGATGCGCGCCTTGCGGAAAATGATGACCCAGCTGATGAACGAGCCCAGCAGCAGCAAGGCCACGATGAGCTTGACCGGGATGCTCGCGCGCGCGATCAGTTCCAGGTAATTGATGCTGCCGCCGTGGGCGACGGTCTGCGCGGCGGCTTGGGTGACTTCCTGCGGCAGCGTCTCGACGACGGCGTCCTGCAGGGCCAGGAGCAAAGCGATCATCCGTTGTTCCTCAGTATTCGGATTCGGTGGTTTCCAGGGCTTTCATTCGGTCGTACAGCGCTTCCTCGAGGCCGCGCGGGCGGAACGTGTCCGCATCCAGCGCGGCGATCCGCACTTCGGCGGTGAGCAGCAGTTCGTCGTCGCGGACGATGCGCTGCTCGAACACCATGCTGGCGCGACGGCATTGGCGCAGGACCACCGCCACCGCCAACGCATCGTCCAGCCGGGCCGGCTTGAGGAAATCGATCCGCATCGACCGCACCGCGAACACCAGCCCGTGATCCTGCCGCGTCCGCTCCTGGCCGTAGCCCAGGGCGCGCATCCATTCGGTGCGCGCACGTTCCATGAAGGCGACATAGCGGGCGTGGTAGACCACGCCACCGGCGTCGGTATCTTCCCAGTAAACGCGTGTCGGCCAACTGAACTGCGGCGGCCGGGCCGCCGGCATCGGCGCGGCGCTCAAAACAGCGCCCCCGGCTCGCCCAGGCCGCCCGGGTCCTTGCGCGGCTGCAGCCCCAGGTGGCGGTAAGCCTTGTGGGTGGCCATGCGGCCGCGCGCGCTGCGGACCAGGAAACCCTGCTGGATCAGATACGGCTCGATCACGTCCTCGATGGTCCCGCGCTCTTCCGACAGCGAGGCGGCCAGCGACTCGACGCCGACCGGGCCGCCGTCGAAATGGTCGATCAACACGTGCAGCAGGCGCCGGTCGAGTTCGTCGAAGCCTTCCGGGTCGACCTTGAGCATCTGCATGGCGGCATCGGCCACGGCGACATCGATGCGGCCATCGGCGCGCACCTGGGCGTAGTCGCGGACCCGCCGCAGCAGCCGGTTGGCGATGCGCGGGGTGCCGCGCGAACGGCGTGCGATCTCGACCGCGCCCTCGGGCGTGCAGTCGATGCCGAGGATCGCCGCGGAACGGACCACGATGCGGGTCAGTTCCTCGGGCGAATAGAACTGCAGGCGCTGGACGATGCCGAAGCGGTCGCGCAGCGGCGCGGTCAGCAGGCCGGCACGGGTGGTGGCACCGATCAGCGTGAACGGCGGCAGGTCGATCTTGATCGAGCGCGCGGCCGGGCCGTCGCCGATCATGATGTCGATCTGGAAATCCTCCATCGCCGGATACAGCACCTCCTCCACCACGGGAGAGAGTCGATGGATCTCGTCGACGAACAGCACGTCGTGCGGCTGCAGGTTGGTCAGCAACGCGGCCAGGTCGCCGGCCTTTTCGATCACCGGGCCGGAGGTGACCCGCAGCGCCACCCCCAGTTCGTTGGCGATGACGTGGCTGAGCGTGGTCTTGCCCAGGCCGGGCGGCCCGAAGATGAGCACGTGGTCCAGCGCCTCGCCGCGCGCCTTGGCCGCCTCGATATAGATGCCCAGCTGCTCGCGCACCGGCTGCTGGCCGAGATAGTCGGCCAGCCGCTTGGGGCGGATGCTGGCGTCGGCCGCGTCGTCCTCGCGTGTCGCAGAGCTGTCGATGAGGCGGTCCATGGGGGCGGGAGGCGTGATTGGGGCGGTGATTCGTGGCGCTCATGATAGCCGGCTTCGGCCCCGCGCCGACGCCGGCGGTCGCGATGGCGGACCGGCAGCGGCGGCTTTCGCCCCGCCGCCGATCACGAATCGCGCATCAGCCGCCCGGCCTCAGATCTCCACCTGTGCGCCGAGCTCCACCAGCCGATTGCCGGGAATGCGGAAGAAGCCGGTGGCCGGCGCGGCGTTGCGATGCATCAGCGCGAACAGCTTGTCGCGCCAGATCGGCATGCCGCGGTTGGCGCTGGCGACGATGGTTTCGCGGCTGGCGAAGAAGGTGGTGTCCATCGGGTCGAAATAGATGCCGCCGCGGTCGCACGAACGCATCAGCGCCAGCGGCACGTCCGGCGTCTCCATGAAGCCGAAGCGCACGTAGACCCGGTAGAACTCGTCGCCGATGGACTCCATCTTCAGGCGCTTTTCCTTGGCCGCGTATGGCACCGGCAGGGTTTCCACGGTCAGGAACACGTTGCGTTCGTGCAGCACCTTGTTGTGCTTGAGGTTGTGCATCAGCGCATGCGGCACGACCATCGGGTCGGCGGTCAGGAACACCGCCGTGCCCGGCACGCGCGCCGGCGGCGCCAGCATCAGTCCCGGCAGGAAGCTGTCGATGCGGATGCCGTCCTTGCGGATCTCTTCGCGCAGCAGCGCGCGGCCGCGGCGCCAGGTCCGCATCAGGGTGAACACGACGATGCCCAGCGCCAGCGGGAACCAAGCGCCCTGCAGCAGCTTGACCGCGTTGGCGACCACGAAGGCCAGCTCGATGATGAAGAACACCACGCACAGCGGCAGCACCCAGCGCCGGTGCGCCGGCCACAGCGCGCGCGCCACCAGCGCCAGCAGCAGGGTGTCGATCAGCATCGTCATCGACACCGAGATCCCGTAGGCCACCGCCAGGTTGGTGGAACTGCGGAACACCAGCACCAGCGAGATCACCATGATCGCCAGCAGCCAGTTGATGCCCGGTACGTAGATCTGGCCGATGGTGTCGCTGGAGGTGTGCTTGACCAGCATGCGCGGGATGTAGCCCAGCTGCATCGCCTGGCGCGCCACCGAGTAGGCGCCGGTGATCACCGCCTGCGAGGCGATCACCGCGGCCATGGTGGCCAGCACGATCATCGGGTACAGCGCCCAGCCGGGAACCGCTTCGAAGAAGGGGTTCTTCAGCGACTCGGGGCGGTCCAGCACCAGCGCGCCCTGGCCCAGGTAGTTCAGCAGCAGGCACGGCAGCACGAAGTAGTACCAGGCGTGGCGGATCGGGCGCGGGCCGAAGTGGCCCATGTCCGCATACAGCGCCTCGCCGCCGGTCACCGACAGCACCACCGCGCCGAGGATGAAGATACCGTGCCAGCCGTGCTCGATGAAGAAGCGCGCACCCCACCAGGGGTTGAAGGCCTTCAATACCTCCGGCGCGTCGAAGATGTTCCAGATGCCGATCGCCGCCAGCGCCAGGAACCACACGGTCATGATCGGCCCGAACACGCGGCCGACCTTCTCGGTGCCGAAACGCTGGGCCAGGAACACCAGGCACAGCACCGCCACGGTGATCGGCACGATGAACGGGTGCAGCGCCGGGGCGGCGATCTCCAGGCCCTCGACCGCGCCCATCACGGTGATCGCCGGGGTGATCACGCCGTCGCCGAAGAACAACGAGGCGCCGAAGATGCCGAGGATGCCGACCACGTAGGCCGAGCGCGAGCCCTGCTTGAGCGTGCGCTGGGCCAGCGCCATCAGCGCCATGACGCCGCCTTCGCCTTCGTTGTCGGCGCGCATGATGATGGTCACGTACTTGAGCGTGACCACGATCATCAGCGCCCAGAACGACAGCGACAGCACGCCCAGCACGGTGTCGTGGTCGCCCTCCAGCCCGTAGTGCGGCGAGAACGCTTCTTTCAGGGTGTACAGCGGGCTGGTACCGATGTCGCCGAAGACGACACCGATGGCGCCCAGCACCAAGGCCATGCCGCCGTTGGCAGGCGTATGGCTGCCGGCATGCCCGCCATTGGCGTGGGTGGGGTTGGACTGTGACATGTCGGACCGAGTATCGCCGTTGGGCGTGAAGAAGGAGACAGCGCCGCGCTCAGCGCAGCGCTGCCTGCAAGGCTTTGCGGATAACCATGGCGACGTCGTCGCCGGGCGCGCCGGCGTCGCGCGCCATGCGTGCGGCTTCGGCCGGCTTGTAGCCCAGCTGCTGCAGGGCGACGGTGGCCTCGGACACCGGGTCGTGGCCGATCTGGCCGGTGATCGGCGCGCCGCCGCCGCTGAAATCGGCCGCGCGGTCGCGCAGCTCCACCACCATGCGCTCGGCGGTCTTCTTGCCGATGCCGGGGATGCGGGTCAGCGCGGTGACATCGCCGGTCTGGATCAACCGCGCGAACTCGTCCACGCTCGTCCCGGACAGCACCGCCAGCGCGATCTTGGCGCCGATGCCGGTGACCCGCTGCAGGTCGCGGAACAGCCGCCGCTCGCCCTCGCGCAGGAAGCCGTACAGCGCGACGCTGTCTTCCTTCTGCGCGTAATGGGTGAACAGGATCACGTCGCGGCCGACATCGGGCAGGTCGTAGAAGGTGCTCATCGGCGCCTCCAGTTCGTAGCCGACGCCGCCCACGTCGATCACCAGCCAGGGCGGCTGCTTGTGGGCGAGGATGCCGCGGAGTCTTCCGATCATGGGGTCGCCTGGATGCGTGGGGACGAAGCCGATAGCCACGGGGCGTTCGGCGAGGAGGCGGACGCGCTCACTTGCGCATCCGTGCCCGGCGAAAAAGCGGGCGCGCTCATTTACGCGCCCATGCGGTGCGGGTGTCCACGCCCAGTCGCGCCGCGGTGGCGCGCACGTGCGCGTGGGTGATGGCCACCGCCAGCGCATCGGCGGCGTCGGCCTGCAGCTTGCCCTGCAGGTTCAGCATGACACCGACCATGTGCTGGACCTGTACTTTGTCGGCACCGCCCTTGCCCACCACCGCCAGTTTGATCTCGGTGGCGGCGTATTCGTGCACCGGCAGGTCGCGCAGCACCACCGCGCTGATCGCCGCGCCGCGCGCCTGGCCCAGCTTGAGCGCCGAGTCGGGGTTGCGCGACATGAACACCTGCTCGATCGCGACCTCCTGCGGCTGCCAGGTATCGATGATCTCGGCCAGGCCCAGCAACAGCCGCTTCAGGCGCTGGGCGAAGTCGCCCGCCCCCAGCAGCACCAGCGGCGCGTGGTAGACGTGGCGCGCACGGCCCAGCGCATCGATGTCGATGATGCCCACGCCCGTGCGCTGCGAACCGGGGTCGATGCCGAGGATGCGGGTCATGGGGTCGGCGCCCTCAGGCGCCCGGCAGCGATGCCTGGTCCACGTTGGAATAGACGTCCTGGACATCGTCCAGGTCTTCGAGCAGGTCGAGCAGCTTGCGCACCTGCAGGGCGGTCTCGCCGTCGACGGCGATGTCGTTGTCGGCGCGGAAGGTGATTTCGGCGTGGTCCGGCGCCAGCCCGGCGGCGGCGATGGCGTCCTTGACCGTGGCGAAGGCGTCCGGGGCGGTGACGACATCGATCGCGCCGTCTTCCGGATAGACCACCACGTCGTCGGCGCCGGCCTCGATCGCCGCTTCGGTGAGCCGCTCTTCGTCGGCGCCGGCGGCGAAGCTGAGCACGCCCAGGCGCTTGAACATGAAGCTCACCGAGCCTTCGGTGCCCAGGTTGCCGCCGCACTTGCTGAAGGCGTGGCGCACATCGGCCACGGTGCGCACGCGGTTGTCGGTCAGGCAGTCGACGATGACCGCCACCCCGCCCGGCGCATAGCCCTCGTAGCGGATCTCTTCGTACTCGACGCCTTCCAGCTCGCCGGTGGCCTTCTTGATGGCGCGCTCGATCACGTCCTTGGACATGTTGGAGGCCAGGCCCTTGTCCATGGCCACGCGCAGGCGCGGGTTGTTGTTCGGGTCGCCGCCACCGGCCCGCGCGGCCACGCCGATCTCGCGGATGATCTTGGTGAAAATCTTGCCGCGCTTGGCGTCTGACGCGTTCTTGCGGGCTTCGATGGAAGGGCCTCTGCCCATGGTGCACCGGTACGAAAGAGTGACAGGGCGCGGATTTTACCCGATCGCCCGGCCGCGCCACCGTCCGCTCAATGGCCGAAGTGGCCCGCGCGCAGGAAACAGGCGGTTTGTCGGGCCACTTCCGGCGACAACACCAGGCCACTGTGGCTGGCGGCGACCACGCAATGGTCGCGCACGCCGTCCAGGCGGGTCTCGGCCAGGGCGACGGTGCCGTCGGAGACGTCTTCCAGGCGGCTGAACATCCGTCCGAAGCCGCGCGCCACGTTGCCGGCGATCACCCCGACCTCGGCCTGGCCGTCCCAGGGCTCAAGCCCGGCGCCCAGCCAATCGGCGCTGCGGCCGAGCAGCCAGCCCGCCCGGCCGCCGGCCAGCCCGCGCGCGGCCGAGCTGCCCCGCAGCGGCGAACCAAGGCAGACCACCCGGCGCACCGGCAGCGCGGGCTGCTGGCGCAGCGCCTGCAGCGCAAGCAATCCGCCCAGGCTGTGGCCGACCAGGCCGGTCACGCCGTCGGCGGCGATCCGCTCGATGAGCTGCGGCAAGGCCGCCCGGGCACCGCCGAACACGCTGGCGTAGCCGAAGGTCTGGACGTCGTAGCCGTCCCGGCGCAACCGCCAGGCCAGCGGCGCCAGCCAGTGCCGCGAGTTCCAGAGCCCGTGGACGAGCAGCAGCCGCATCCCGGCGCCATCGGGCGCCGGGGGGGCGTCGCGCTCAGCGGCAGTCGACTGCGGTGATGATGTTGTTCGCATCGAAGTAGACGTTGATGCGATCGGGCTTGAAGTCGCGGGTGACCGGCTGGCCTGGCCCAATCGGGCGGATCAAGCCAGCCCCGCTCTCCTTCCAGACGCGTGCGAAGACCTGTTCGTTGCCCGGCTGGCCGATCGCCCAGGCGACCCGGTCGGCGTGGCAATCGCCATCGCTGCCGATCTGCGGCCCGGGGCTGGCCGGCTGCAGCGGCTTGGTCGGTGCACATGCCACCAGCCCGGCAGCCAGCCCCATCACCAGGCCTGCCATCGGCAAAAGCGAAATCCCTGCACGCTTCATCATCTGTCTCCGGTTCCGTTGGCGATCGGATCGAGTCTAGCGCGCGGCGCCGCCGCGGCGTGTGGACGGACGGCATGACCAATGGGCGCGGCGACCGGCGACGGCGACACGGCATCATCGGCTTCTTTGCTGCCCGGGCCCCGCCATGCGACCGCTATCGATACCGACCCTGCTGCTGGCCCTTTCGCTGTCCGCGCCGGTGGCCGCCCAGCCCGCGGACAAGCCGGCACCGGAGCCGGTGGACATCGCCACGATCGATGATGGTCCCTACCTGCGCTATGCCGGCGATGGTGTGGATGCCGAGTGGGTCTGCGCCGGCCAGGTGCAGCGGGCGCATTTCCGCGCGCACGCCGGCGCGGTGACCGTGCCGGCGCGCTGCGGTTATCCGCATCCGCTGCAGGTGACCCGGCAGCCGCCGGCGGCGCCGCGCCAGGAACGGCCGGCGCCTTCGCGCATGGCCGCGCTGTCCGACATCCATGGCCAGTACCCGCTGCTGCGCCAGTTGCTGCGCGCCAACGGGCTGATCGACGACCAGGATCGCTGGCATTACGGCGACGGCCTGCTGGTGGTCGGCGGCGACGTATTTGATCGCGGCCCGCAGGTCACCGAGGCGTTCTGGCTGTTGCAGCAATTGCAGCAGCAGGCGCGCGCGGCCGGTGGCGATGTGCTGTTCGTGCTCGGCAACCACGAGACGATGACGCTGTACGACGACCTGCGCTATCTCAATCCCAAGTACGCGCAGGTGGCGAGCCTGCTCGGCCGGCCGTATCCGGCGTTGTACGACGAGGGCAGCGTGCTCGGCGGCTGGCTGCGCCAGACCCCGGCGATCGCCCGGGTCGGCGACACGCTGTTCCTGCATGGCGGCATTTCGCCGGAATTCCTTGCCGCCGGCATCGACACCCAGACCGCCAACAAGCGCTACCAGGCCTCGCTCGGCACCGCCAAGGCGACGGTCAAGGCCGACCCCGCCTTGGCGCCGCTGTACGACGGCAAGACCAGCCCGATCTGGTACCGCGGCTACTTCGATGGCCGCGCTTCGAGCGCCGACGTCGATGCCATCCTGCGCCAGTTGGGCGTGCGCCGGATCATCGTCGGCCACACCTCGATGGCCCATGTGGGCAGCTACTACGACGGGCGGGTGATCGCCATCGACAGCAGCATCAAGAAGGGCGAGTCCGGCGAGATCCTGTTCCTGGAAGGTGGACGCGCCAGCCGCGGCCTGCTCGACGGCAGCCGCGCACCGTTGCTGCCGGGCACGGGCAGCGTCGACTAGCCGGCGACCGACGGCTAGGCCGATTCCGGCTCGGCCAGCACTTCGACCAGGAACTCGGCCACCGCCCGCACCGCCGGCGCCTGGCGCAGGTCGCGGTGCACGACCAGCCACAGATCGCGCGCCAGCGGGGGCGTCTCCACCGGCAAGCGCGCCAGGCCAGGATCGCGCAGGTTCTCCGGGAAATCGGCCAGCAAGGCGATACCCGCGCCGGCACGCACGGCGGCGCGCTGCACGTCGGCGCTGTTGCTGCGCAGGACCAGTGGACGACCGGCGGCGAACTCGAACAGACGACGCTGCTGCGGACTTTCGTCCAGGCTGGTGTCGTAGCCGACGAACTCATAGTCTGCCGGCCGGGTACGGGCCAGGTAGTCCGGCGCTGCGTACCAGGAGAAGCCGAGCCGGCGCAGCCGGCGCACCACCAGTTCCGGATCTTCCGGACGCCCGAACCGCAGCGCCAGGTCGGTCTCGGTGCGCAGCGACGCCTGCCGTGTCTCGGCCACCAGCAGCAGATGGATCGCCGGATGACGGCGGCGCAACTCGCCCAGGTGCGGCGCCACCTGCAGCGCGGCGGTGGTCGGCGGCACGCTGATCGACACCCGCCCGCCGATCGCTTGCTGGCCGGCGAGGCCGGCACGCACAGCCGCCTCGGCGCCTTCGCGCATCTGCCGGCCGAGTACGGCGATGCGCTCGCCGTCGACGGTCAGCACGTAGGCGCGGGCGCGCCGGTCGACCAGCTTCAGGCCCAGCGAGGCTTCCAGCGCAGCAAGGCGGCGGGCCACGGTCGCATGCTCGACCTGCAGCGTGCGGGCGGCGGCGGCCAGCGAGCCGGCATCGGCGAAGGCAGTGAAATGGCGCAAGTCCTCCCAATCCAGCATGGGAATTTTTTCACCTCCAGGGCGGTCTCGCGGGGAATATTAAACGTCCGGGCGACGGCGCAGCATGCCCGCTTCCTTCATGGAGCGCCGCTATGCGCAGTTCCCTGCTCACCTATTCCAGCCTGGTGCTGACCGCCTTCTTCTGGGGAAGTGCGTTCAATGTGGGCGCGCACGTGATCGCCGGCATGTCGCCGATCAGTGCCGGCGCCGAACGTTTCGTGCTGGCCAGCGCGTTGCTGATCAGCTTGCTGTTGTTGGCGCGCCGGCTGGATTGGCGCGCGGTGCGGCACCACCTGCCGGCGCTGGCCGCGGTCGGCGTACTCGGCGTGGCCGGTTTCAATCTGGCGATGTTCTTCGGGTTGCGCTCGACCACACCGTTCAATGCGGCCCTGCTGATGGCGACGACGCCGCTGTGGACGATGCTGCTGTCGGCGCTGATCGAGGGCGAACGCATCGACCGCTGGCGCGGTGCCGGCCTGCTCAGCGGCCTGGCCGGCGTGGTGCTGGTGGTCAGCGGCGGCGACCCGTCGCGGCTGGCGCAGCTGCGGCTATCGCCGGGCGATGCGATCGTGATCGGCGGTGCTTTGTCCTGGGCCCTGGCGACGGTGATTTCGCGGCGCTACCTGCATGCGCTCGACGCGCAGCAGACCACGACCTGGTCGATCGGTATCGGCACGCTGGTGCTGCTGGCGCTGTCGGCCTGGCGCGAGCATCCGCTGGCGGCCGTGGCGCAGGCGTCCGCCAGCGTGCACTGGGGCATCGTCTACCTGGCAGTGTGCAGCTCGGTGCTGGGCTATCTGTTCTGGTTCGCCGCGGCCAAGCGGCTGGGCGCAGCGCGCACGGCGAGTTTCTTCAATCTGGTGCCGGTGTTCACGCTGCTGGTGTCAGCGGTCGGCGGGCATGGGCCGCAGCCGGCGCAGCTGTTCGGCGTGGCAGCGGTGATCGGGGGCGTGGTGTTGGCTTCGCGAGGCGGGAATGCGGCAAAGCCGGTGGTGCAGGCGATCACCGCGAAGGTGTGCGTGGACGCCGAGCGGCAGTGCCGGGTGTAGGCCCGCGATCGGTGAAGAGCGGTCGCGGCTGAAGCCGCTCCTACAAAAAGCGGCGACAGCCGCGGGGATAGGCAAGGTCGTAGTCGGGCCGGGCGCCCTCGAACCCGCCGGGCTCAGTGAAATGATGCCGTCCCCACCGCAGGCGATAACCCAAAGCCGATAGCAATCGCCCTGTTTTGCGAAGCACAACCGTGGGGCCATTGCCGCATAGCGGAAATGGTCACGCCTCGCGGCGCAGGATGAACTCCCGGTCTCGCACCTTGCCGACCGGAAAGTCGTATTCACCGACCTGCACGAAGCCATGCCGCGCGTAGAAGCGCTGTGCGCCGAAATTCTCCGACCACACGCCGATCCACAGGGTGCGCGGGCCTTCGCGTTGCAGCCATTGCAGCGCGGTGTCGAACAGGCGGCCGCCCCAGCCGCCGTTCTGGTATTCGCTCAACAGGTACAGCCGCTTGAGTTCGCCGTCGCCTTCGCGCACCTGCGGGTGCGGCAGGCCGCAGGGGCCGGCGGCGGCGTGGCCGATCGCGTGGCCGTCGGCCTCCAGCAGCCAGATGGCGTAGTCCGGATGCGCCAGCACGATGCGCGAGCGCTCCACCGCATAGGCCTCCAGCAGGAAGGCCTGCAGGTCCTCGTCCGGGTACAGGTGCCCGAAGGTTTCGGTGAACGTGCGCGCGGCCAGCGCCGAGAGCACCTCGGCGTCGGCCACTCCGGCGCGGCGGATCGTCGGCGTCACTGGCCGATCAGGCCTTGGCCGGCTGCGGACGCACCATGATGTGCACTTCGGCCAGTTGCTCGTCCGGAATCGGCGACGGCGCACCGGTCATCAGGCACTGCGCACCGGTGGTCTTCGGGAACGGGATCACGTCGCGGATCGACTCGGTGCCGGCCATCAGCGCGGCGATGCGGTCGATGCCGAAGGCGATGCCACCGTGCGGCGGCGCGCCGTACTTCAGCGCGTCGAGCAGGAAGCCGAACTTGGCTTCGGCCTCTTCGGCGCCGATGCCGAGCAGCTCGAACACCGCGCTCTGCATCTCCGGGCGGTGGATACGGATCGAACCGCCGCCGATCTCGTTGCCGTTGAGCACCATGTCGTAGCCGCGCGACACCGCGGTCTTCGCGTTGGCGCGCAGGTCGGCGATGTCGTCCACGGCCGGCGCGGTGAAGGGGTGATGCAGGGCGACGTAGCGCTGCGCCTCTTCGTCCCATTCGAACATCGGGAAGTCGGTGACCCACAGCGGGCGCCAACCGGCGGCGACCAGGCCGAAGTCCTTGCCGGCCTTCAGGCGCAGCGCGCCCATGAAGTCGGAGACCTTGTTGTAGCCGCCGGCGCCGAAGAACACGATGTCGCCATTAGCGGCACCGATGTGCTTGAGCAGCCCGGCGAAGGCTTCTTCGCTGAAGAACTTGGCGATCGGCGAAGTGACCTCGCCGGTCTCGGACAGCTTCACGTAGGCCAGGCCCTTGGCGCCGTACTTGGCGGCGTGCGCGGCGTATTCGTCGATCTGCTTGCGCGACAGGCTCGCGCCGCCGGGAATGCGCAGCGCCGCGACACGGCCGTCGACATCAGTGGCGGCAGCGGTGAAGGCGGCGAACTCGCTGCCCTTGACCTGTTCGGCAACGTCGACCAGCTCCAGCTCGATGCGCAGGTCCGGCTTGTCCGATCCATAGCGGCGCATCGCCTCGGCCCAGGTCATGCGCGGGAACTGCGCGGCCAGCTCGACGTCCACCACGTCCTTGAACACCGCGCGGATCATCGCCTCGACCGCGTCCTGCACATCGCGCTCGCGCACGAAGGCGAACTCCATGTCCAGTTGGGTGAATTCCAGCTGGCGGTCGGCGCGCAGCGCTTCGTCGCGGAAGCAGCGCGCGATCTGGTAGTAGCGGTCGAAGCCGGCGACCATCAGGATCTGCTTGAACAGCTGCGGCGACTGCGGCAGCGCGTAGAACTCGCCCGGATGCATGCGCGCCGGCACCAGGAAGTCGCGCGCGCCTTCCGGGGTGGCCTTGGTCAGGATCGGC
>Ga0160434_100307_pt1 | contig 16902 bp, 11 predicted proteins | sample HID1973I_E0MG_FD_108273 | JGI IMG/M metagenome (GOLD analysis project Ga0160434, IMG submission 108273) | Enriched mosquito-associated microbial communities from UW Madison campus, WI, USA - HID1973I_E0 MG | ecosystem: Host-associated > Arthropoda: Insects > Digestive system > Unclassified ...
AAGCGCCTTGCGCCGTCCTGGCGGGAGGGGGTGGCCAGCGGACATGGATGTCCGCGGTAGGCGAGTTGGACAGGATGTCCAACCGAGCCGGGCCCGCCCCCTCCCGTCAGGGCGGTGCCCGCAACGTAAGCCGATAAAACCAACCGCCCACAGCGCGCGCCCTCAACAAACCCCTCCCCTCGCAAGCCGCACAAGCTGCAGCCGTCCCACTAATGGGAGAAGAACCAAAAAACCGCGAAAGAATCGCCTCGCTTACATGCGATAGCTGAAGCCCAGCAGATACTGCCGACCGTACTCGGTGTATTCCTCCGGCAGGAACAGACCGGTGGTATTGGTCGCCTCGCTCACTTCGGTCCGGAACGCCTCGTTGGTCAGATTGTTGACCTGGAACATCACCGACAGACCCTTGAGCTTGCCGCTGTCCGGGAACGCATAGCTCAGCTGCAGATCCATCGTGCGCTCGCTCAGCGTATTGCGGTACTGGCGCTGACCGAACAGCGAGGAATACTCGCCACGGTACGGATCTCGGTAACGCTGGCTGATACGCGCGCCGAAGCCATACTTTTCATAGAACAGCGTGGCGTTGGCGACGACCCGCGACAGACCCGGAATCGTATCGGTGCCCGGGGTATTGTCGTTCGGATCCGGATCGATCGAAGACTCGGTGTAGCTGCCGTTGATCTGCAAACCGAAGCCGTCCAGCGCATCGGAGAACAGATCGCCGGTCAGGGTCGCCGCCGCTTCCACGCCGCGCATGTAGCCGCCGGTACCATTGGCCCAGGTCGAGAACGTGCCGATGTTGGAGATCGGCGACGCACCGTCCGGGTTGTAGCCGGTGAAGTCCCACGGAATGGTCTGCTGGTAGATGTAGGTTTCCAGATCCTTGTAGAACAGCGCCAGGCTGACGTAGCTGGCGCTGCCCATGTACTTCTCCAGCGACAGGTCGACCGAGTTGGCGCGGTACGGTTCCAGCGTCGGGTTGCCGCCGCTGCCCGACCACAGGTTGGTGGTGGTGCTGACCGAAGCGCTGGAATCGGCGCTGAGATAATTGATCGGCGCACGCATCATCTGCTTGGCCGCGCCGAAGCGGGCCATCCAGCCATCGCCGAAGTCGAACACCAGGTTCAGGCTCGGCAGCGCGTCGTTGTAGCGCGTGCCCAGGGTCTGGCTGCCGGTGACTGCGCCACCGTTGGCGTTGAAGCCGGTCGAGGACTGGTCGGTGCTGATGTACTGCATGCCCGCGTTGCCGCGCACGCGGATGCGGTCGGTCAGGTCCATGTCGATGTTGGCGCGCAGGTAGTACGTGTTGACGTCCTCCTCGACGAGGTAGTCCTTGCGCAGGTCGTCGTTGCTCTCCGACAGCGCCACGTCGTAGTAGCGGTTCAGCAGCGCGCGCGGGTTGAAGGTGAGCACGTCGCCGATGCCGACGAAGCCCAGCGAAGTCGGCGACTGCAGCAGCGACGGATCGACCAGGGTCGGGCCGTCCTTCAGCGTGGCGAAGTACACGTCCGAACGCTTGTCCTTGGTGCGGCGGTTGATGTTCACACCGAGGTCGAAGCTACGCACGATCGCGGTGTCCACGTCATAGGTGAACTGCGCGCGGCCGGCCTTGATCTCGTCCTTCTGCCGGGAGTTTTCCAGGCGGCCGTCGTGGCCGTAGTTCTGCACGTCCCACAGGTAGACGTTGCTCGGGTCGGCCAGGTTCGCCAGCGAGTAGTGGCCGTAGCCGGAGCTGATCGGGATCTGGAAGCCGACGTTCTGCGGATCGAGCAGGCCGGCGTAGGTTTCCAGCTGCGACTGCTCGCGCTCGGCGCGCGAGTAGTTCAGGTCCAGGCTCAGTGTCCACGGCTCGTAGCTGATCGTGTTGGTCCAGCCAGCCGACAGCAGCTTGTCTTCGCGGGTGTTGTTGTCGTTGCGCACCAGCGGCTGCACGCCGGTCTGGGTGCCGCTGGTGATGATCGGGAAGCCGTTGCGCTCGGTGAGGCCGACGTTCTCGTAGCCGGCCTGCTGGCCGTTCATGCCGGTCCAGTAAGCATCGTTGGTCCACATCGAGCCGCGCATCAACTCGTCCTGGTCGAACTTGGACCAGTACACGTCGAGGATGCTGTGGTAATGATCGTTCGGCTTGAACTCGAACGCAGCCATCACGCCGTCGCGGGTCAGGTCGCGCGACTTCACCCAGGCCTCCTGGCCCTGCAGCGCGATCGCATCGGCCGGCTTGCCCGGCTGCGAAGCGCCCCACACGTCGGTGTTGGCCCACCACCACTGCTTGTAGTGCTGCTCCTGGAACGGCGAGTTCAACCGCGCCACGCCCAATGCAATACCGAAGGTGTCGTCGGCGAACTGGTCCACGTACGACGCGCTGGCGCGATAACCCTTGTCGTCTCCGCCGGCGGTCAGGTCGCCCAGCGAGTTCTTCTCCAGGTTGCCGGTGACCACGATGCGGCGCTCGTCCAGGTCCAGCGGCCGGATGGTCTGCAGATCGACCGTGCCCGACAGGCCCTGGCCGATCACCGCCGCATCGGCGGTCTTGTACACGGTCACGCCGTTGATCAGCTCGGCCGGGTACTGGTCGAACTCGACGCCACGGCTGTCGCCGGTGCTGACCTGCTCGCGGCCATTGAGGGTGGTGCCGACGAACTGCTCGGACATGCCGCGAATCTGCACGACCTGCGAACGGCCGTCGACGCGCTGGGTGGCGATGCCGGGCAGGCGCGAAATCGAGTCGGCGATGCTGATATCCGGCAGCTTGCCGATGTCCTCGGCCGAGATCGCCTCGACGATCGAGGTCGACTCGCTCTTGGTCACCACGGCCGACTCGATGGCGGCGCGGATGCCGGTGACCTGGACCGCGTCCAGGGTGGTCGGGTCCGCCGGCGCGGGGTTGGCCGGCGCGGCCTGCTGGGCCTGCGCGGCGGCGCTGAAGCCCAGGGCCAGGCCACAGGCCAGGGCGAGTTGACGGTGACGGAATGCAGCGCGCGAACGCTGGGTCTGGTTTCGAATGTTCATGGAGCTCCCTCCAAGCCTCGTTTGACAGCGCTGATTACGCGCCAGGATTTAGATTGTCAAATTTTCGTTATGTCGCCTGACTGTGCCCGTTTTATCCGTTGGACCGACAAGGGCGTCCGGTTTCCGTTGGGCCTTTCGTTGTGGCGTCGCAGCATGGCGGTTGCGCACTTTGCCGTTACCGTTTGGACCGATTGAATCCGAGAAGAAAGCGCATGTCGCGACCATCGCACCGCCGTCTGCAATCGACGATTTTCCTGGGCCTGCTAGGCCTCGCCCTCGCCTCTCCGGTGCTGGCGGCGCAGGCGCCGCAGGTCTGGACGACCACCTCGGACGGTGCGCAGCGACTGGCCGCTGGCGCGCTGGTGCCGGGCGACATCAAAGCCACAACGGTGCAGATCGCCGTGCAGCCCGCGCAGACCCATCAAGCGATCGTCGGCTTCGGCGCATCGATCACCGACACTTCGGCCTGGCTGATCCAGCACAAGCTCGCCCCGCCCGCCCGCGCCGCGCTGCTGCAGGAACTGTTCGGCCGCCAGGACGGCGGTCTGGGCCTGGACTTCACCCGCCTGACGATCGGTGCGTCCGACTTCTCGCGCCACCACTACAGCCTCGACGACAGCCCCGACGGCCAACCCGATCCGCAACTCGAACACTTCTCCATCGCACCCAACCGCGAGGACGTGATCCCGGTGACGCGCGCTGCGCTGAAGGTCAATCCCGAGCTGAAGATCATGGCCTCGCCGTGGAGCGCGCCGGCCTGGATGAAGACCAGCGACCACCTGGTCACCGGCAGGTTGCGCCCGCAGTACTACGACGCGTTCGCGCGCTATCTGCTGCGTTACGTCGACGCCTACCGCGCCGAGGGCATCCCGATCTGGGCATTGACCGTGCAGAACGAACCGGATTTCGAACCCAAGGATTACCCGGGCATGCGGCTCAACGCGCCCGAGCGCGCGCGGCTGATCGGCGACCACCTCGGGCCGATGCTGGCCAAGCGTGGCGGCCAGCCGCTGCTGTTCGACTGGGACCACAACTGGGACAAGCCGCAGGAGCCGCTGGGCGTGTTGCGCGATCCCGCCGCCGGCCGCTACGTCGACGCGGTGGCCTGGCATTGCTACGAAGGCGAGCCGAGCGCGCAGACGCCGGTACACGATGCATTCCCGGCCAAGGACGCCTACATGACCGAATGCTCCGGCGGCACCTGGGAGCCGCTGCGCAGCGGCGGCATGCCCTTGGTCGCCAAGCGCATGCTGGTGCAGCCGTTGCGGCACTCGGCGCGCGGCATCCTGCTGTGGAACCTGGCGCTGGACGAGAACCGCGGCCCGCATGCCGGCGGCTGCGCGACCTGCTCGGGCGTGGTGATGATCGACAGCCGCGACGGCGCGGTCAGCCGCAACGACGAGTACTACGTGCTGGGCCATGCCAGCCGCTTCGTGCGCCGCGATGCGGTGCGTATCGCGTCCACCGACACCACCTCCGACGGCGTGGACAACGTCGCTTTCCGCAACGTGGACGGCTCGCAGGTGCTGATCGCGGTGAACTCGAACGCGCAGCCGCGGCGGATCGCGGTGACCGGTTTCGGCGATCCGGTCGTGCACCTGCTGCCGGCGCGCAGCCTGACCACGATCGTGTGGGCGACGCGTTGATGCAGCGCTGAGTGCGGCTCGGATGCCGCTGCGGGCACCGCTCCACGGGAGGATGTCGCTCGCTCCTGGTAGGAGCGGCTTCAGCCGCGACCACGGGATCCGGCGGTCGCGGCTGAAGCCGCTCCTACAGGAAGGTCTTCTCGAAGCCGGGATTGGTCAGGTGCCGATGGCAATCGGGTGCCCGCATTTCGCCGCTCCCCCTCCCGGCGCGCCCCAAACGAAGATTGAAACTCAAAGCGCCTTGCACCGTCCTGCCGGGGTGGACGCGTGAGCGGCACAGGGCAGCCGCGGCGGTGAGTGCGGACAGGCGCCGCCCGAACCGAAAGTGACCACCGCGGCAGCGGTGGTCGACCCCCGGCAAGGCGGTGCCCCCACCGTAAGCCAGCACAACCAACCGCCCAAGCAACGCGCGCTCCCCTCATACCCCCGCACCTCGCAAGCCGCAGAAAAAGCCGCCGTCAGGCTAACGAGAGAACAAATGCTTCAAAGCGGCATCCGATACGGGCTGCGGCCTTCACTGTGGCCGCGCGGCAGGAACTCTAGCACGGCGGCCGGCGCGTCCCAACCGAACGCCTGTTCGCTGAAGGGATCGCGCAGGGACGCACTGACAATGTCATGCGTCGTCTGTTCCGGCGTGTTCGCCACCGCCGACCGCGCGCGCAGTTCTGCAGCCAGCAGCGCCATCCGCCGCATCGCCTCGACATCGGCGATGCGCAACGCGTAATCGGCATAGGCCGGTCCCGCCACCGAAGAGAATACTTGCCCGACCGGGTTGTACAGGCGGCGATACCACGCCACGCGGGCCGGCTGCGTCGCCGCTTCGACGGATTGCCGCAGTTGCGGATACGGCGCCTGCGCGCTCTCGGCAAGCCGAACAAGTTGCGCCGCGTGCAGGTTGAGGCTGGCCTGCGGCTGGAACAGCGGCTTGCTCAATCGGCCGATCGCGCCATCCAACGACATCGCTTGGGCGGCACCTTGCTGCTCTGCGACCACCAACGCGATCGCGCCGCCCGCAAACCGCCATTCGCCCGCCACTGCGCGCAGCAGCGAGCGTTCCTCGGGACTGATCGGTTCACGCCATGAAGCCGGTACGTCCGTGACCCCACCGGTGCGATGCAATTCGCGCACGACCAGATTGCCGATCGCAAAGTGATGGCGGATCGCCGCAGTCGCGACCATCTTGGTGATGAACAGGTCCGACTCGCGCAGCAGCTTGCGCCAGAACAGCAGATCGGCTTCCAATGCCGCCATCACCGCATCGGTCTCACCTGCATGCGCACGCTGCCATGCCGACAGCAGCCACAGTCGCTGCCCGTCCAACGCGGGCTTCCAGGCGGGCAACGGCGCCACGATGCTGCGGGGAATCGACTCGCGCCAGCCCGCCCGCGCGATCAGCGCACGATAGCGATCCAGTTCCGTCGCCGACGCTGCCAGCCAGGCCTCCACCGTCGCCGGATTCTGCTCCAGCACGCGCAGGCACGCCGCTCCGTCTTCGCGACAGGCACCGCCGATCTCCCGGGCTGTAGCGGACGGCACGCGATTGCGATCCGCTCCCGGCCAGGTACCCGCGGCGGCGAAGCCGCCGGATACAGGGTAGGCTTCGATGAAGTCCTGCCGTTTGCGCCCCAGCACGACCGGGTCCTCGCCATCGATTGCCGTCATCCCGAGCAGGTAGACATAGGCATTGTCGGCGGCGGCCACCGCCGGGCGCGCATCGATCAACTGCTCAAGCCGCCGCGCATCCACCGACGGCGGCTCGTCGTGCCGATTGATCAGCAACACGACGCCATAGATCGCCGACACCAGGACCAGCGTCCCGAACACGAATCCGGCCAGCGCCCGCGCGGCCTTCCCTGCTGCTGTTGCAACTTCCATGTAGTCGCTCCCCAGTGATGGCGGGGAGCTTAGCGGCCGCCGATGCCAGACGCCACCAGACGGCCGGGCCACCCCTCGTACTACTCGCCAGCGGATTGTCCGCGGGCAAACCCCGGCCTCTCGGCCGGCCCCAGGTATGAAGCCGCTTCCTGCTTGCCGAGCACCAACTTCTGCAGCACCACGTTGTCGTCCAGGCGCCAGATCTTCAGCACATGAGATCCGGCGCCGACCCGCGGGAACACCGTCCGCAGCACGCGGACATTGTCCTCGACGGCCTTGTTCCAATCACGCTGCGCCTGCCGGGTCGCCGCGTTCGGCGCCGGCTCCAGTTCGTCGACCAGCGTGCGCATCGGGCCGTCGTCCAACGACACGCCGAGCCGGCGCTGGCCGTTGCCGGTGATATCCAGCGTCGGCACCAGATAGAGCTGCACGGGCAGTTCGCCGGCGGCCGGCAGCGCCAGTTCGTATTCGAGCCGCACGCCATCGGCCTGGGTGGTCGCGGGGCGTCCCTGCGGCAATGCAGTGACCGCGCCCAGGGTGCGCCCGAGGTGCGGGATCACCTGCCATTGCAGGCCGGCGCCGCCGATCGCCCGGGTGTAATGCGGCGCTTCGATGGCGATGGGCCGCGCTGCGCCGTGATCGCTGGCATCGACCGCGGCGAACACCATCGGCGCGGCGCGCCCCGTCGACGCGACCCGCACCACCTTCGGCATCACCTGCCGGTCCGGCTGCTGCCAGTTCGTGTAGCCGATGTGGGTCTGCGCCATCATGCCGTCCCAACGGCCGCCCTCCAGCGCGTGGTACGCAGCGGTGAGCTCGCCGTCGCGCTGGAACGCCCGCTCGGCGCGATCGGCGAATTCGTTGGCGCGCGGATCGTCCAATGCGGCCAGGCGCCGATTCCAGGCCACCGCGTAGTAAAGCCGGTACAGATTGGCGAGCGCGCGGATCGGATGCGCGACCAACTGGACGTAGGCCGATTGCTGCGCGGCCGGTATGGCCTTGCCGACCGCTTCCATCTGCGCTTCCAGCGCATCCCATTCGGCGACCATCGCACCGAACTCGCCGCCGTCCAACAGTTCGCTCGCACCCCCACCCAACGGAAAACTGTCGGCGTCGATCAGCTCGGGCTTGCGTCGCGCGGCGAGCTGGCTGTAGCGGGTCAACAGATCGCCAATCGCCTGCGCCTGCGCCACACCGAAGTTGGCCCGCGCCCAATCGGCGGGATAGCGTGCCAGCGCCGGCGCGGTCATCGCCGGTGGATCCCAGGCCTGCGCCATGAAGAAGCTCAGTGGGAATTCCATCGGCTTGATATCGCCGACGTTGACGATCCACAAGCGGTCGGCGCCGTAGGCCCAGGCCAGGTCCATCTGCTGCCAGGTCTTCTCGATCTGCACCGTGTTCAACCACTTGTAGTTGCGCGGCCCGCCGACGTAATCGAAGTGGTAGTACACGCCGTAGCCACCAGCGCGATCGCGCTGCGCGGTGGGCAGCCGCCGCAGCTGCCCCCAATTGTCATCGGCGAACAGCAAGGTGACGTCGTCGGGCACGCGCATGCCGTGGTCGTAGTAGTCCTGCACTTCCTTGTAGAGCGCCCACACCTGCGGGGTCTGCGCGGCGGGCTTGCCGCTCACTTCTTCGATGATGCGCCGCTGGTCGGCCACCACCGATTCCAGCAACGGCACGGCCGTGCCCTCGCCCATCGCTTCGTCGCCGTCGCCACGCATGCCGATCGTGACCACGCTTTCAAAGGAACCACCACCGCCCTTGGAGAACATGCGCTCGATGCCGCCGCGCCAGAAGGCACGCAGGTTCTGCCCATTGCTGGCGTAGTTCCAGGCGCCGCCGGTGATGCCGGCCTCGGTATTGCGATGCCACTCGTCGTGGGCACGCGTCATCGGCTCGTGGTGCGAAGTGCCCATGACCACGCCCATGGCGTCCGCCAGCACCTTGTTCTGCGGGTCGTCGTCGTTGAATGCTTTCGGCGGCCACATCGCCGGCCACAGGTAATTGCCCTTCAAGCGCAGCAGCAGCTCGAACACATGCGCATACATGCGTGCATTGAACCCACCGAAATGTTGGCGCGCCCAGGTGCCGAAGGACGGGTCCTCGTCGTTGATGAAGAAGCCGCGATAGCGGACCTTGGGTTCGTCGTGGCGGCTGCCGGCGGTCACGAAGACGTCGCTGCGCTGCGGCACCGGCACGTCGGCGAACCAGTACCACGGTGACACACCGATCTTCTCGGACAGGTCGTACAGCCCGTAGACCGCGCCGCGGCGATCCGAACCGACCACCACCAGCGCGCGCGCCACCCCGGCGAACGGCGCGTCGACGACGATCTGCCGATAGGCCTCCCAATGCCCTTGCAGACCGGCCACGTCGATGCGCTGCCGCCGCACCAGGTCATCGATCAGCGGGCTGTGCCCGAGCACGCCGACCAGCACCAACGGCCCTTTGGCCCGACGCGGATCGCCTAGCCGTTGCGGCGCCTGCCCGCCCACGCGCTGCAGATCGGCGGCGAAGTTGTCGGCGGCCATGCGGACCGCGCTGTCGGCCTGCGCTTCGACCAGCAACGCGGCCGGCCGGCCCTGCGCGATCAGCGCGAAGCCGTCGGCGGTGGCGTGGTCGCAGACCGATACCGGTTCGGTGCAGGCCAGTGCCTGCGCGCTGCATAGCAATCCCACCAGTATCGCCATCCATCCGGCGATGCGCCTGCGTCCGAAGAGTTTCTGCCCCAGCATTGCCACCACCCCGATAGCAGCGCGATGTTAGCGCTATCAGACAACTATAGCGGGCATTGGCAAGCAGCCTTGCTGCAGCGCGGCGAAGCACGGCGCCTGCGCGCGCAACCGATACGCGCGCACCCGCAGGCACCGCTCAGGCTTTCAGTGCCTTGCGCACCGCATCCGGGGTGATCGGCAGATGGCGCACGCGCGCGCCGACCGCGGCGAAGATCGCATTGGCGATCGCCGGCGCGACGACGGTCGTGGCCGGCTCGCCCAGCCCGACCGAGGCCTCGGTGCTGGGGATGAACTCGATCTGCATCTCCGGCACGTCGGCGATGCGCAGCGGCGTGTAGCGGTTGAGATTGGTATCCCTGACCTGGCCCTGTTCGAACACCGTGCCTTCGTGCAGGGCCATGCTCAGCCCCCACAGCGTGGCGCCTTCGGTCTGCGCCAATGCGCCGTCCGGATGCACCACGGTGCCGCAATCGGTGACCACGAACAGTTTCTCCACCTGCACGCGGCCGCTGGTGCGATCCACCTTCACTCGGGCCACGCAGGTGACCCAGGTCGGCATGTCGCGCTCCTGGCCGAACGAGGTCGCCACCCCAAGCCCGGTGTCGGCCGGCAACGGCTGGCCCCAGCCGGAGAGTTCGGCCACGCGCCGCAGCACGCCGGCCTGGCGCGCGGCGCCGCCGACCGCATTCGGTGCGCTGCCGGCGTTGTCGCCGCTGCCGTCGAGCAACTCCAGGCGGAACTGCAACGGATCCTTCTTCAACTGGTGCGCCGCCTCGTCGATGAAGCTTTCCAGCGCCCAGTTGGTCCAGCCCGGCCCGACCGAACGCAGCCAGCCAGGGCGGAACGCGCGGTTGGCCAGATCGTTGGAGATCGCGCGCACGCGATGCGCGCCGACGTTGTACCAATGGTCCGCGCCGGAGATCGCGAACGGATCGTAGGGTTGGCCGTTGCCCTTGGCCTTGCCGAGCAGCGCGCCGGCCATCACCTGGGTCGGCCAGCCGGCGCAGGCGTCGTGCTGCATCGCTAGTACCTTGCCGCCGGCATCGAAGCCCATGCGCAGTTTCTGCAGCGACGGCGAACGGAACGAATCGAAGCGCGCATCGTCCGGACGATCGAGGGTCAGCTTGACTGGCTTGCCGATCGCCTTCGATGCCAACGCCGCCGGCACCGCGTAATCACCGTTCAAGCGCCGGCCGAAACCGCCGCCGAGCAGATAGGTGCGCATCACCACTTTGTCTTCGGTCACGCCCAGGGCCTGGGCCAGGGTCGGCAGGATCAACGACTGCCACTGGTTACCGGTATGGATTTCCCAGAGGCCGTCCTTCTGCAGGGCCAGCGCGTTGACCGGTTCGAGCTGGAAATGCAGCACGCTGGCGGTGGTGTACTCGGCCTGGATCGACGCGGCCGCCTTGCCGAACGCTTCCTCGACCGGGCCTTCGACGATGCGCGCGCCGGTGTTGGCATCGGCGATCAGCTGCGCGGCATGGTCAAGCACATCCTGCTCGGAAACGCGCGCGGTGTCGTCGTTGCTCCAGGTCACGCGCAGGCGCCGCGCCGCCTGCATCGCGGCCCAGGTCGAATCGGCGAAGGCGACCACCCAGCCCGGCACGGTATGGGAGGGGTCCTCCAGCACCGCGTGGCCCTGGTAGCCGCGGACCTGCTTGGCCAGCGTCTCGTCGACCGCACTGACCTTGGAACCATTGCGCGTCGGCGGCAGCACCGGCGCGGCGTGCACCATGCCGTCGACATGCGCGTCGATGCCGTAGAGGCCTTTGCCGTCGGTCTTGCCGGGGATATCCAGCGCCTGCGTGTCCACCCCGACCAGACGCCGCTCGCCGGCCGGCTTGACCGGCATCGCCTTCAGTTCGTCGGCGCTCCAACTGCGGCTGAGGTCGCCGCGCTGGACGATCTCCGCATAGCCGATCGAACGACCGCCGCCGCTGACCACGCTGTTGCGCGCCTGCAGCGACGCGGCCGGCACGCCGAGCAACTTGGCGGCCTCCTCGATCAGCGCGGTGCGCCCGGCCGCGCCGGCCTGGCTCAGCAGCGGGAAGCTCTGCCATACCGACCAACTGCCGCCGGTGACCATCAGCCCCCACTTCGGGTCGCTGTCGACGTGTTCGATGCGCACCTTCGACCAGTCGGCCTCCAGCTCATCGGCGAGGATGCGCGCCAGCGCGGTGCCGACATGCTGGCCCATCTCGGCGCGGATCACGTGCACGGTGATCGTGCCGTCGGCGTCGATCCGGAACCACAGGTTCGGATCGAAGCTGCGCGTGGCGACCGCTTGCGCGGTCTGCTCCGCCACGCGTTCGGGCAGGATCAGCGCAGCACGCGCGAACGCCATCACGAAGCCGGTGCCGGCAGCGCCGATCAGGAAGCCGCGTCGGCTCAGGCGCAGTCCGCGCGGGCGGCTCAGCTCATTCATGGCGGCGGCCTCCCTGCGTCGCAGCGGCCGGCGTGGAGGCGGCACCCGCCGCCTGCATCGCCACCGCGGCCAGCTTGATCGCCTTGCGGATGCGCACATACGCCATGCAGCGGCACAGGCTGCCGGCCATCACCGCTTCGATCTCCGCATCGCTGGGGTTGGGAAAATCCTGCAGCAGCGTCGCCGCCTGCATGATCTGGCCCGGCTGGCAATAACCGCACTGCGGTGCCTGCGCCGCGATCCAGGCCTGCTGCAAAGGGTGCTGGCCGTCCACCGACAAGCCTTCGATGGTGGTGATCCGCTGCCCCGCCACCGCCCCCACCGGGGTGATGCACGAGCGGATCGCGCGACCGTTGAGATGCACCGTGCACGCGCCGCACAGGCCGATGCCGCAACCGAACTTGGTGCCGGTCAACCGCAACTCGTCGCGGATTACCCACAGCAGCGGCGTGTCGTCGTCGGCGCGCACGTCCACGGCCTGGCCGTTGAGGTGGAACTGGCTCATGGGCGTGCTCCGGTCTGTTCGGTCTGGGTGCCGGAAGAAGGCTCCTGGCGCAGCTTGGCCACCTGCTGCTCCAGCGCCGGCCAGGGCGGCCGATCGGTGCGCGTGCGCCGCAGCCAGGCGGCCAGCTCGGCGACCTGTGCATTGCTGAAGCTGTGCGAGAAGCCCGGCATCATTTGTCCGGGCAAGCCTTCCTCGACGCCGATGCCGTTGAGGATGATCTGGATCAGCGTGGACGGATCATCGGCGGTCAGCGCGCTGTTGAGCCCCAGTTCCGGGCGCACCAGCAACGGCATCGGCCCGTGGTTGTAATGGCACGAAGAACAGGCCGCGTTGTAGAGGTTGGCGCCGGCCTCGACCTGCTGCGCGGTCCCGATGTGGTTGGCCAGCATCGCCCGATCCAGCGCGGCTTGCGGCGCGGCCAGCGTCTTGCCGCGGGTGCCGAAGCGGTCGGCGAAATACGCCGCGATCGCGCGCAGATCCTCGTCGGGCAACCGTGCCAGCCCATCGTGCACGACCGGCGACATCGGGCCGGCGGCGGTGCCGTGCAATGCGGTGGCGCCGTGGCGCAGATACGCGAACAGTTCTTGCTCGCTCCATGGCACCGGTGCACGGTTGCGCGCATCCAGCGGCGGCGCATACCACTGATCGATGGCCGCGCCGGCGTAGCGCGCCTGCCCCATCTTCTCCGCACCCAAGCGGTTGCGCGGGCTGTGGCACGCCGAGCAATGGCCCAGTCCCTCGGCCAGGTAGGCACCGCGGTTCCACTGCGGGTCCTTGCCGGCAATCGGCCCGAACTGGCCTTCGCGCACGAACAGCAGCTTCCAGCCGGCCTGCAGTGGACGCCAGTTGAGCGGGAACGGCAGCTGTGGGCGTCGCTGCTCCTGCCGTACCGGCGGGCGCGTCATCAGGTAGGCGTACAGCGCGCGCAGGTCTTCATCGCTGATCAGTTCGAAATGCTGATACGGGAAGGCCGGGAACAACTGCCGGCCTTCGCGGCTGACGCCCTTGCGCATCGCGCGCGCGAACGCCGCTTCGGACCAGCGCCCGATGCCGGTCTCCGGATCAGGGGTGATATTGCTCGACCAGAGGATCCCGAAGTCGGTGCGCATCGGGTAATTGCCCGCATAGGGCGCGCCGCCCTTGGCCGTATGGCAGGTGGCGCAATAACCGGCGCCGGCGAGCATTTCGCCACGCTTGACCAATTGGGGGTCGAAACTGGATGCCTGCGGCGGGTCGATCGCCTTGATCTTCGGCCGCCAGGAAAGAACGTAGAGGCCGACCACGGCAAGCACGAAAACAGCGAGCAGGAAGAGCACGATGCGCTTGACCACGCCGACCTCCATGACACGCGACCCACCGCCGGCACGCGCCCTGCCGTCCGCGGGGGCGGCAGCTGCCGCGGACCGGGCGAGCATACGCCGGTCGCTGTCGTCGGATTTTCACGTTCGGCCCGAGGTGCCGCCAGGCTCCATGCCGCCTGGCGGCTCGCGGTATCGCTCAATGCCTGGCGCGAATGCGCAGCGCACGCGCCGCCGACCAGGCGATCGGCAGGCCGAACAGGAACATGTGCGAGAGCAGGTCCAGCGTGCTCGACAGCGGCGGGAAAGCGACCGGGCGCGGATAGGCCGACAGCGGCAGCACGACCAGCCGCATCCCCAGGAAGACCAGCACGCCGAACAGCGGCCCCACCAGCCACGGCCGCCTGGCCAGCGCCCGCCATCGCCACGCCGCCGCGCAGAACAGCGCCGCCCATGCCAGCGACAACGCGAAATGGCAGGCCGCCCCCAGCCACATCACCGCGTCCCCGCCCGCATACGCGGCCTGGCCCAGCAAGCCGCTGGCGATGGTCTGCAGCACGCGGCCCGGCGCCACGCCCTGGGTGCCGGCAAAGACCAGCGCGAACCCCAGGTCCAGCGCGCCGCCGAGCAAGCCACCCGCCACTACCGCACCAACCATCGAATGCCGCGCCATCGCCGTCCTCCTTCGGGTTCGCCGGCCTCGGGGTCGCCGGCTTTGCGGCGGCCAGGTCCGGCCGCCGCGATGCTTGCCGATGGCGATCGTCCCGGCAAGTGCCTGCCCCGGCACCGTCCTGACGGCTTCTGCTGCCCCCCGCCGGCCGGCGACGATGAACGCTTGGGGTAGCCCGGATGGCCCTGCCGCCCGGAAGATGCGACCATCCACGCCGCTCAGGGCTGACTAGCCGCCCGTAACTGTCCAGAGACACCGTGAAAACCCCCCAAGGCCTGCAGGCGCTGATCGACGACGGCGCCATCGACGAAGTACTGCGCCCGCTCAAGAGCGGCAAGGAAGCATCGGTCTATGTCGTCCGCAGCGGCGAGGACGTGCGCTGCGCGAAGGTCTACAAGGACATGGCGCAGCGCAGCTTCCAGCAGCGTGTGCAATACCAGGAAGGCCGCAAGGTGCGCGGCAGCCGCGACGCGCGCGCTTTCGGCAAGGCCAGCAAGTACGGCCGCAAGCAGCAGGAAGCGGCCTGGAAGAACACCGAGGTCGAAGCGCTTTACCAACTGCGTGCCGCCGGTGTGCGCGTGCCGGAACCCTACGGCTACTTCCACGGCGTGCTGGTGATGGAACTGGTCACCGACGCCGAGGGTTTCTCCGCGCCGCGCCTGGGCGAGGTCGAACTCAGCGCGGAACTGGCCCGCGAGTACCACCGGATCCTGGTGCGGCAGGTGCAGCTGATGTTGTGCTGCGGGCTGATCCACGGCGATCTGTCGCCCTATAACGTCCTGGTCGGGCCGCAGGGTCCGGTGGTGATCGACTTCCCGCAGGTGGTCGATGCGGCCGGCAACAACGCCGCGCGCACGATGCTGCTGCGCGACGTCAACAATCTCACCGCCAACCTGGGCCGCTGGGCGCCGGAACTGCTCGACACCTGGTACGGCGAGGAGATGTGGGCGTTGTTCGAAGCCGGTGCGCTGCAGCCCGATACCGAGCTGACCGGCCTATTCGAGCATGACGAAAGCACGATCGACCTGGACAGCGTGCGCCACGCCATCAACGATGCGCGCGAGGAAGCGTTGATCCGCCAGCAGGGTCGCGAGGCCGCCGCCGAAGAGGCCTAGCCGGGAACGCGGCGCTGGCGCGATCCGGCGCCGGCGTACCTTTCAGAACCGCTCGCCCGCCGGCAGGTAGCGCCAGGCGCCCGGCGGCATCGCGCCGTCGGCGCCCTTGCCCAGTCCGATCCTGCCGATGCGCAAACGACGGATCGACAACACCGTCAGGCCCACCTGCGCGCACATCGCGCGCAGTTGGCCGTCGCGCACGCCCTTGATCGCGAAACGCAGCCGGGTCTCGTTCTGCCAACTGACCTTGCAGGCTTGCGGCGCGCGTCCGTCCACGCTCAGGCCTTCGGCGAGCCGATGCAGCCCATAGGGCGCCAGTTCGCCGCTGACCTCGACGATGTATTCCTGTTCGATCAGGTCCGCATCCTCGCTGAGCCGGCGCCGCACCCTGCCATCCTGGGTCAGCACCAGCAGGCCGCTGGCCTCGCGGTCCATCGACGGCAACGGCGTCAGGCGATGGAAGTGCCGCTGCAGCAGCCGCACGTCGGACGGATCCTCGGCCCAGCGGCTGGCCGGCTCCACCAGGACGCTGGCCGGCCGCTCGCCTTCGATCGCATCGAAACCGGCCGGCTTGTGCAGCAGGATCGTGGCCGGCTCGACCGTATCCAGCTGCGCCTCGGCGTCCAGTTCGACGCGCTCGTCGGTCACCCGGTGCTGCGGCGCCTCGATCACGCAGCCGTCCACGCTGACCCAGCCGTTGCGGATATAGCGCTCGGCATCGGCGCGCGAACAGCCGTGCAATTGGGCGACACGCTGGGCAAGGCGAACGGGGTCGGACATGTCGGGGCCGGGAAGCGGGCACCTATTGTAACGAGGTAACGGCCGCTGGCCTGCGTTAGCAAGGGTTGCCGCGGACCGAGACGGGATCCGTCCAGCCGGGCCGCAAATTCACATTCAGTAGCGAGCCGCCCGCGGCGCAGACTTTCGGCGACGCGGACGGCCGCGAGGTTCACTTGCGCCTGTCGCGCAAGGCGGCGTCCTTTCCAAGGGAACCGACATACGCCAGCACGGCGCCGTAAGCCCCGATCACCGGGAGCCACGGAAAACCACCAGCCACATTGGCCAACTCGGCACCGGACAACGTTCGGATCGAATTAGAAGCCTGTGTCGTATCCATGTCTTCTCCTCAACGACAGTTGGAGAAATAGCTAGCCCAGAACACCGCAGACCCGGGCAGGCCGGTAATTAGATGGACCCCCAAGGCCACTCCCAGGGTTGGAATGCTCGGCGTGCAGGCACCGCCGGCAACATTTGCAACTTCCACTGCGTCAAGCACTCGCATAACCGTTCCTTGATCGCGCCGCCTTGTTGACGGCGATCAAGCTATTGCATGGTGATGGCGCCCGGATCAATCAGAATGGTCTGAAAAAAAAGGTCCTTCTCCCATCTGAGGGGAGAAGCTCACGGCCGACCCATTAAGTTTGGTTCTTCTCCCATCAATGGGACGGCTGCAGCTTGTGCGGCTTGCGAGGTGGGGGTTAATTGAGGGGCGCGCGTGCGGTTTGCGGTTGGTTTTGTCGGCTTACGGTGCGGGCACCGCCCTGACGGGAGGGGGATGGCCCGGCTCGGTTGGACATCCTGTCCAACTCGCCTACCGCGGACATCCATGTCCGCTGGC
>Ga0160434_100311_pt1 | contig 16725 bp, 15 predicted proteins | sample HID1973I_E0MG_FD_108273 | JGI IMG/M metagenome (GOLD analysis project Ga0160434, IMG submission 108273) | Enriched mosquito-associated microbial communities from UW Madison campus, WI, USA - HID1973I_E0 MG | ecosystem: Host-associated > Arthropoda: Insects > Digestive system > Unclassified ...
ACCGGCAGCGGCGGCGCACCGGGCCTGGATCCGTTCAAGGCCAACCAGTACGACCTGTCGCTGGAGTGGTACTACGGCGGCGAAGGCGTGCTGTCTGCCGGCCTGTTCTACAAGGACATCTCCACCTTCATCGTCCAGAAGCAAAGCGCCGAGGTCTACAACAACACCAACTTCCTCGTGCTGCGCAAGATCAACGGCGACCAGGCCAAGGTGCGCGGCGTCGAGCTGCTGGCGCAGGTGCCGTTCACCGGCACGCTCGAAGGCTTCGGCGTGGTCACCACCTACACCTATATCGACTCGGAAACGCCGATCACCGACTTCAACGGCAACTCGCTCACGTTCCCGGGCTTGTCGAAGAACAACGTCAACCTGATCGGTTACTTCGAGCGCGGAGGCTTCAGCGCCCGCCTGGCCTACAACTGGCGCGACAAGTACCTGGTGGGCCTGTCCAGCGCGGCGACCGGCATCTACAACGACACCTACAAGGACCTGGCGGCCACGCTGAGCTACGATTTCAACACCCAGCTCTCGCTCAAGCTCGAGGGCAACAACCTGCTCGACAGCGAACAGCGTACGTTCGACGGCTATGACGAAGGCTTGCGCACCAACGTGGTGTTCGGCCGCTCCTACAAGATGAGCCTGACCTACCGCTTTTGAGCGGGATCCACCGATGACGGGAAGCAAGCGGCGATGAGCGACAGCGGAGTGCGGGGACAGGTGGTGCTGGTCAGCGGCGCGGCCAGCGGCATCGGCGCGGCGGTGATGCAGCGGCTGCTGGCCGAGGGCGCGCGGGTGGCGGCCCTGGATCAGCGGCCAGTCGAAGGCGCGTCGGCCAGCGCCACGGCCGACCTGCGCGACGGGGAAGCGGTCTCGGTAGCGATAGGCCAGCTTGAGTCCGCGCTGGGGCCGGTCCAGGCCGTGGTCCACTGCGCCGCGATCTGCCCGGCCGGTGGCACCCTGGAAGATGACGACGCGCTCTGGCTCGACACCTATTCGGTCAACGTGCTCGGCGCCTTGCGGGTGATGCGGCGGGTGGTCCCGGCGATGCGCGCACGCGGCGGCGGCGCGATCGTGCTGGTGTCGTCGATCAACGCGCGTTTTGCCACGCCAAGCCTGGCGGCCTACGCCGCTTCCAAGGCGGCGCTGGAGGAAGTGGCACGGACCGCGGCACTGGAGTTCGCGGCCGACGGCGTGCGTGTCAACGTGATTGCGCCGGCTTCCATCGATACGCCAATGCTGCAGGCGTCATTCGATCGCTCGGCTGACCCGGGCGGGGCGCGCGAGCGCAACGTGTCGCGCCATCCGCTGGGCCGCCTCGGTACCCCGGAAGACGCGGCCGAGCTGGCGTTGTTCCTGCTCTCGCCTCGAAGTGGGTGGATCACCGGCGCGGTGTTTCCGCTCGATGGCGGTGCGGGAGTGACCCGTCGATGAGTTCAGGAACAGCGCACAGCATCATCGGCATCAACTGGGGCAGTTCCAACTTCCGCGCATTCCATCTTCGTGCCGATGGCCAGTTGCTCGACAGCATCGAACAGCCCAGCGGTATCGCCGGTCTCGACCGCGCACAGATGCAGGTGCTGGTCGCCGAAGTCGCCGCGCGTTGGCCTCAAGCCACGCGCATCTATGCCAGCGGCATGGTCGGCTCGAACATCGGCTGGAGCGATGCCGGGTATGTCGATTGCCCGACCACGCTGGCGCAACTGGCCAGTCGCTTGCACGAAGTGCGTATCGGCGAGGTGCCGGTCGCCATCGTGCCCGGACTGGCCTGCCGGCGCGCGCACGATGACGCGCCCGACATCATGCGCGGCGAGGAAACCGAGCTGCTCGGCCTGATCGCCTCCGGCGCCGTGCCGAACAGTGGCCTGGTCGCGTTGCCCGGCACGCACAGCAAATGGGTGTGGTTGCAGGACGGCGCGGTGGTGGAGTTCATGACCGCGATGTCGGGCGAGATCTTCGACCGCCTGACCGCGGCGGGCTTGCTCGCCTCCGTGGTCGAGGGTCCGGCGAGCGAGGGTCCGGCCTTCAGCGCCGGCCTGCGCACTGGCCACGATAGCGGCCTTGGCCTGGGCACGCTGCTGTTCGGCGCGCGGGCGCGGGTGATCCGCGGCGATTTGCCCAAATGCGACGGTGCCTCGTACCTGCGCGGCGTGTTGATCGGTGCCGAGTTGGCCGATGTGCGCCGGCAGTGGAGCGGCGCGCTGTCCGCGCCCGTGCCGTTGATTGGTGCGGCGCCCGTATGTGCGTTGTATGCCCAGGCCTTGCAGGAATTGGGCGGCAGCGGCGTGCAGATCCTGTCGCACGATGCGTCGCAGCGCGGCTTTCTTGCCTTGCACGCGGCAGGCTCCGCGGCATGAGCTACGAACAGCGCCTGGATGCCTTGCTGGAGGCGGCGCCGTTGGTGGCGATCCTGCGTGGCCTGCGCGGCGACGAAGCCATCGCGGTCGGCGAAGCCTTGTTCGCCGCCGGCGTTCGTGTGGCCGAAGTGCCGCTGAACTCGCCCGATCCATTGCCAACGATCGCGCTGCTCGCACGGCATTTCGAAGGGCGGATGCTGATTGGTGCCGGGACCGTACTGCGCGTGGCGGAAGTGCACGCGCTGGCGGCAAGCGGGTGCGCCTTCTGCGTGTCGCCCAATACCGATGCAGCGGTCATCGCCGCAGCGGTCGAGCACGGCATGGTGCCGATGCCCGGCTTTTCGACGCCCTCCGAAGCCTTCGCCGCGATCGCCGCGGGCGCGCGCCATCTCAAGGCTTTTCCCGCACATGGCGCAGGGCCGCGGTTGTCGGCCTTGTCGGCGGTCCTGCCCAAAGACGTGCGGTTGGTCGCGGTGGGCGGGGTCGCGCCGAGCGATCTCGATGGCTTGTGGGCCGCCGGCGTCACCGCGATCGGCGTGGGTTCGGATCTCTACAAGCCCGGGCGCACCGCCGAGGAAGTGGGAAGGCGCGCGGCGACCTGGGTGCAGGCCTTGCGCCATCGCCCAGCGACGGCCGAGCAGGTCTGCAACCCGCAAGCCACGGTGGGCGAGTCGCCGCTCATCGACAGCAACGGCGATGTGGTCTGGCTCGACCCCACCGTGCCTTGCCTGCTGCGTTGGGACGGCGTTGCGTGCCGCCGCGTGCCTTTGACTGAACCGGTGTGGTCGCTCGCACTGTTCGGCGGGAAGTTGCTCGGCAACAGCGAAGGCCATTTCCTGCGGATGTCGGTGGAGGGCGATATCACGCCGGGGCCCGAGATCGACCTGGGTGCCGGCTGTCGCCTCAACGATATGACCGTCGATGCGCGCGGTGGCCTGTGGGGCGGCTCGATGCATCGAGGCCTGCTGGCCGGCAAGGGCGCGCTGTTCTACACACCCGATCCGCTGCAACCGCCGCGGCGCGTGGCCGAAGGCCTGGGCGTGGCCAATGGCATGGTGTTCTCGCCGGACGCCAGGACCTTGTTCGTCATCGATACGCTGGCGCGCACCTTGCTTGCGTATCCGGCCGACATCGTCGCCGGCCAGCTGGGCGAGCCGAAAGTGGTGACTGATTTCCTTGGCGTACCCGGCAAGCCGGATGGCCTGGCGATGTCGCCGCACGGCCGGCTATGGGCGGCGATGTGGGGCGGGCATGCGGTGGTCGAGCTGGCGGAGAATGGCGCGGTGTTGCGCTCGGTGCCGATCCCCGCGCCGCATGTCGGCAGCTTGTGCTTCGCGGCCGATGGACGGCTGTTTGTCAGCACCGCACGTGCACGGATGAGCCCGGCCGATCTTGAGAAGTATGCGGGCTCGGGCGGCCTGTTCGTGATCAATCCCTGACCGTACAAACAAGATCGCCGCGCAGTTGCGCGGCGATCTTGTAGTCAACGGTTGTCGATCAGACGCCGGCTTCGTCGCTCGTATCCACTTCCTGGCCACGGCGCTGCTGGCGTGCCGCGCGACGCGCATTGGCGTTGCTGCGCTCCAGGCGCTGCGCTTCACCATCGATCGTGCTGCCATTGGCGTTGGCGCGCTTCTTCTTGCGATACAGCGCATAGGCGATCAGGCCGACGCCGGCTGCCGCGGCTGCCACCGTCACCACCGGGTTGCGGCGCGCGAAACGGCTGGCGACCTTGCCGCCGGTTTTCACCGCGCCCATGGCCGCGCCGGTCTTGATCCAGTCCACGGCATGCGGGGCGACCTGGTGGCGCAGGTTGCTGCCGGCATGGCGCAGGCCGTCGCCAGCAGTGGAGGCCAGGTCCATGGCGCGTTCCAGCGCCCGGTCGGTGATCACGGTCAGTCTGCTCATGGCGGGGGATTCCTCGGTGTCGGCTGTCTACGGGGAGCCAGTGTCGGCCGGCGACCGTATAGATCGCGTCAGCGCAGCGGCCTGGGCATGTCCGCGCGCTGAACCGGCTCAGGTGCCGCGCGGCTTCGCGCGATGCGTGGCGGTGGCGCTCCAGGGGTCGTCGGGCCAGGGATGCTTGGGATAGCGCCCCTTCATTTCTTTGCGCACTTCCGGATAGGTATTGCTCCAGAAGCTGCGCAGGTCCTGGGTAACCTGCAGCGGCCGGCCGCCGGGTGAGAGCAGGTGCAAGGTCAGCGCGATGCGCCCGTCGGCCACGCGTGGGGTGTCGGCCAGCCCGAACAGCTCCTGCAGCTTCACCGCCAGGACCGGTGGAAGCGGCGCGCCGTCGTGGTCGAGGGCGTAGTCGATGCGCCGCTCCATGCCCGAAGGCACGGTGATGCGGGTGGGTGCGTGGCGGTCGATCAACTGGCGCTGTGCCCATGGCAGCGGCGACTTCAGCGCTTCGCCCAGTTCGTCCTCGCCCAGCGCGTCCAGGCGGCGCTTGCCGGCGAAGGCGGGCTTGAGCCAGGTGTCAAGCGTCGCCAGCAAGGCGGCGTCGCCGAGGTCCGGCAGTTCGAGTTCCGGCATCCAGTGCCGCAGCGACTGCGTACGCGCCTGCCATTGCCGCAGTGCTTCGGTCCACGGCAGCGCGTCGAGCCCGAGTTCGCGTACTGCCTCGGTCAGCGCGGTGGCAGCCTGCGCCGGGTCCACGCTGCCGGCGGGGCGGCTGTCGAGCACGATGCGGTCGAAGCGCGTCTCGCGCAGCGACACCAAAGCGCGCCGCGCGCCGTCCCAGCGCACCACGTCTTCCTGCACGAAGCGCTCGGGAAAGGCCCGGCGCAGCCAGCCTTCGTCGACCGGCGCGGCGCGCAGCAACAGGGCGTCGCGCGCTTCGAAGCGCAGCTCGCTGGCGACGAGCCACGGTTCGCCGCGCAGATCGCTGGGGTCGAACAGGCGCGCGCTGCGGCCATTGGCGAGCAGGTAGCGCTGCGGATCGGTCGGATGCCGGGCGGCGATACGGTCGGGGAAGGCATGGGCGAGCAAGTCGCCGAGCTCGTGCGCTTCGATGTCCGTGGGCGGCTGCGCATCGCAGCGCAGGCGGCGTCGCCATTGCTTGGCGGCGGCGTCGATCGCGGCCAGGCCGGCGCGATGGGCCTCGGGCGGCACACGACCGTGGCGGAACGCGGCCAGGGCACGCCAGCGGGAAGCCAGTGCATCGCCGCCTTGGCGCAGGGGATCGCGGGCTTCGACCAACGCCGCCAGGTCGCAGGCCAGCGCCTGTGCGCGGGCGCCGCGCGCCTGCAACAGCATCGCGGCCAGGCGCGGATGCGTGCCCAGCGCGAGCATGCGCCGGCCGAGGTCGGTGATCGTGCCCGCGGAACTCAACGCGCCGAGCCGTTGCAGCAGTTCGCGGGCCGCGGCCAATGCGCCGGCCGGCGGCGGGTCGACAAAGCGCAGCGCGGCGCTGCCCCAGGCTGCCAGTTCCAATGCGAGCGCGGCCAGTTCGACCTGGCCGATCTCCGCGCGCCGCTGTGCTTCCAGGCGCTGCGATTGCGGCCACAGCCGGTACGCCCAGCCGTCGGCGACACGGCCGGCACGGCCTGCGCGCTGGTCGGCCGAAGCCTGAGAGATGGAGGTCAGTTCCAGCCGCGAGAAGCCGCTGTTGGGATCGTAGGCCGGCTCGCGTGCCAGGCCGGCATCGACGACCACGCGCACACCCGGCAGCGTGACCGAGGATTCGGCGACGTTGGTCGCCAGCACCACGCGGCGATGGCCTTGCGGATCCGGTTGCAGCACGCGCGACTGCTGCTCGATCGGCAGTTCGCCATGCAACGGCAGCACCTGGACCGCGGGGTCGAGCACGCCTTCGAGCGCCGCTTGCACTCGGGCGATCTCGCGCTGGCCCGGCAGGAAGGCGAGCACATCGCCCGGATGCTGGGCCAGCGCGTGTTCGACGGCGCGGCGCACCTGTGGCTCCAGCGCCTCGTCACGGCGCGCGGGAAAGTGGCCGATGTCCACCGGATAGCTGCGGCCCGCGCTGCTCAGGCGTGGCGCATCGAGGAAGCGCGCCAGGCGCTCGCCATCGAGCGTGGCGGACATCACCACGATGCGCAGGTCTTCGCGCAGCTGCGACTGCACGTCCAGCGCCAGGGCCAGGCCGAGGTCGCCGGCCAGGTGGCGTTCGTGGAATTCGTCGAAGAGGATCGCGCCGACGCCGTCCAGCAGCGGGTCGTCCTGGATCATCCGGGTCAGGATGCCTTCGGTGACCACTTCGATCCGGGTCCGTGCACTGGTGCGGTTCTCGAAGCGGATGCGGTAACCGACGGTGCCGCCGACGTCTTCGCCGAGTTGGCGGGCCATGAAGCCGGCCGCGCTGCGCGCCGCGACCCGCCGCGGTTCCAGCATCACGATGCGTTGGTCGCCGCGCCAGGGCGCGTCGAGCAGGGCCAGCGGCACCTGGGTGGTCTTGCCGGCGCCGGGCGGCGCTTCGAGCACCAGCCGCGGGTGCTGCTCGAGGCTCTCGCGGATGCGCGGTAGCAGCGGGGAGATCGGGAAATCGGGGGTTGCCATCGCCCCCATGATAAATCGCGACGACGGGCGCCACGCCCGCGCCGGCTACAATGCCGCGCTTTGGAATGCGGCCTGGCCATGCAACTGATCGACATTGGCGCCAATCTCACCCACGACTCGTTCGACCGCGACCGCGACGCCGTGCTGCAGCGCGCCCGCGCCGCCGGCGTGGCGCAGATGGTCATTACGGGCGCCAGCCGCGAGCATTCGCCGATGGCGCTGGACCTGGCGCGGCAACACCCCGGCTTCCTGTACGCCACGGCGGGTGTACATCCGCATCATGCGGTGGAATACACCGAGGAATGCGACGCCGAGATGCGCGCCCTGCACGCGCACCCGGAGGTGGTGGCGGTGGGTGAGTGCGGCCTGGATTACTTTCGGGATTTCTCGCCGCGCCCGGCGCAGCGCCGCGCGTTCGAGCGGCAACTGCAGATCGCTGCCGACCTTGCTGCCGCTGGCAACCCGAAGCCGCTGTTTTTGCACCAGCGCGATGCGCATGCCGATTTTCTCGCGGTGATGAAGCAGTTCGACGGCCTTGTTGGCGCGTCGGTGGTGCATTGCTTTACCGGTACGCGCGAGGAGCTGTTCGATTACCTGGATCGCGATTGGTACATCGGTATTACGGGCTGGTTGTGCGACGAGCGCCGTGGAGCGCATCTGCGCGAGCTGGTGAAGCACATTCCGGGCGAGCGGCTGATGATCGAGACCGATGCGCCCTACCTGTTGCCGCGCACGCTCAAGCCGATGCCGAAGGACCGGCGCAATGAGCCGATGTTCCTGTCGCACATCGTCGAGGAGCTGGCGCGTGATCGGGGTGAGGATGTGGGGACCAGTGCTGCACTGACTACCGCGGCGGCGCGCGGGTTCTTTCGATTGCCGGGGTGACGGCTGATGGATCGCGGCTGCGCTCGTCGGGGCTGATGGCCCGAGGCCACCCAGAGCCCCCTCCCACAGGTTCTCCAGCCAGCAACCCGCGGCGCCTGTGGATCTGCTGGGTGCACTGTAGGAGCGGCTTCAGCCGCGACAGCCATCTGACAGTTCGCGGCTCCGCTCGTCGGGGCTGAAGCCCCTCCTACAGGTTCTCCAGCCAGCAACCCGCGGCGCCTGTGGATCTGCTGGGTGCACTGTAGGAGCGGCTTCAGCCGCGACAGCCATCTGACAGTTCGCGACTCCGCTCGTCGGGGCTGATGGCCCGAGGCCACCCAGAGCCCCTCCTACAACTTCTCCAGCAGGCATTGCGCGAGTTCGGAGGGGTGCACTGTAGGAGCGGCTTCAGCCGCGACCGCCATCTGACAGCTCGCGACTCCGCTCGTCGGGGCTGAAGCCCCTCCTACAACTTCTCCAGCAGGCATTGCGCAGGGTCGGCTGGGTGCACTGTGGGAGGGGCTTCAGCCCCGACAGCCATCTGACCGCCCGCGGCTAGGTTTCGCCCGCCGACGCCAACGCCCACAGGTGGGCCACCACGGGCGTGCTCTGGCGCGTGGCCGGGTGGGTCGCCAGCGCCAACCGCGCCAACGGCACGCGGCCTTCGATCGGCACGTAGCGCACGCCCGGCAACTGCACCTGCGCGGTCGACGCCGGCACCACTGACACACCGAGTTCCGCCGCCACCAGGTTGACGATCGACGACATCTGCGGCGCTTCCTGGGTGATCTGCAGGCTGAAGCCCGATTCGCGGCACACCGCCAGGATCTCGTCGTACAGGCTGCTGCCGAAGCTGCGCGGGAACAGGATGAACGGCTCACCCGCCAAGGCCGAAAGCGGCGCGCTCGCGCGTTCGGCCAGCGGATGGGCGGCGGGCACGGCGATCAGCATCGGTTCGTCAGGGAAGCGCAGCAGGTCCAGTTCCGGCGGCGGCGCGGTTGGCGCGTAGCGGATGAACGCCGCATCCAGCCTTCCGTTGCCCAGCGCTTCCAGCAGCCCGGCCGTGTTCGTCTCTTCCAGCACCAGGTGCACGCGCGGCCATTGCCGCCGGAAGTCGCGGATCAGCCGCGGCACCCGCGGATTGAACGCAGCCGAGGCAGTGAAGCCCAGGCGCAGCCGGCCCGCCTCGCCGCGGGCGATCCGCCGCGCAGTGTCGGCGGCGCGTTCGACATCGGCCAGCACCCGGCGGACTTCGACCAGGAACGCTTCGCCGGCCTCGGTCAGCTCGGCGCCGGCATGGGTGCGGCGGAACAGCGGGGTGCCGAGTTCGCGCTCCAGCGCCTGGATCTGCTGGCTCAGCGGCGGCTGGCCGATGCCCAGCCGGGCGGCAGCGCGGGTGAAGTTCGCTTCCTCGGCGACGGCCAGGAAATAACGCAGGTGGCGCAGTTCCATCATATGTCCGACATATGGAGACTGCCTGCATCATATATTGGACAGGAGGTCTGCGGCCGCGAACAATGGCCACTCCCCACCCTAGTCGTAGTCGTGAACCCGTCCGCTCCCGCCGTCGCCTTGCCAGTCGACATCGACGCCGCCGCCTTGCTGCGCATCCGCATCGCGCTGTTCCTGGCCGGCTTTGCCACCTTCTCGCTGCTCTACAGCGTGCAGCCGCTGCTGCCGGCGTTCGCGCGCGAGTTCGGCGTCGGCGCGGCTGCCAGTTCGTTGCCGCTGTCGCTGGCCACCGGGGCGTTGGCGATCGCGATCTTCTGCGCGGGTGCGGTGTCCGAGAACCTTGGCCGGCGCGGACTGATGTTCTGCTCGATCGCGCTGGCCGCCGTGCTCAACGCGGTGGCCGCGTGGTTGCCGCATTGGGGCGCGCTGGTGGCGGTCCGAACCCTCTCCGGCCTCGCCCTGGGCGGCGTGCCGGCGGTGGCGATGGTCTACCTGGCCGAAGAACTGCCAGCCACCCGCCTCGGCGCGGCCACCGGCCTTTACGTGGCCGGCAATGCCTTCGGCGGCATGACCGGGCGCATCGCCATGAGCGTGCTCAGCGACCACTACGGCTGGCGCACCGCGCTCACCGTGCTGAGTGTGTTCGACCTGCTGTGCGCAGTGGGCTTCGTGCTGCTGCTGCCGCCTTCGCGACACTTCCTGCGCCGGCATGGCGTCAACCTCGGCTTCCACCTGAGGGCGTGGGGCGGGCATCTGCGCGATCGCCACCTGCCGTGGCTGTTCTCGCTTCCGTTCCTGCTGATGGGCTGCTTCGTCAGCGTCTACAACTACGCCGGCTTCCGCCTGGGCGGTCCGGAGTTCGGCCTGAGCCAGAGCCAGATCGGCATGATCTTCGCCGCCTATGTGTTCGGCATCGTCAGCTCCTCGGTGGCCGGCACGGCGTCGGACCGCTTCGGACGCGGCCCGGTGGTGCTGGCCGGCGTGATCAGCGCCATCGCCGGCATGGTGTTGACCCTGGCGCATGTACTGCCCTTGGTGATCACCGGCATCGTGCTGCTGACCATCGGCTTCTTCATTGCCCACTCGGCCGCCAGCGCCTGGGTCGGGCGCTTGGGCGGTGCGCATCGCAGCCATGCCGCGTCGCTGTACCTGCTGGCCTATTACCTCGGGTCCAGCGTGATCGGCGCGGTCAGCGGCGCGTTCTGGCAGCACGGCGGCTGGAATGCGCTGGCCGCGTTCTGCCTGGGCCTGCTGGTGATCGCACTGTTTGCCGCGCACGTGTTGCGCCGAGGCGCAGCCGATGCCCCGGCGCGACAGGCCGTCCGGGTCGAGACGCCGACGGCAACCTGATCGCGGTCAGCAAAGCACGTTCGACCCGCATGCCGGCATCTTGCGCCGCGGTGTACGCGGCCACATCTGTGGGGGATGACCACGCCTGCCGCCCTGCGCGACTTCATCGAAAGCCATCCGCGCCTGTTCGTCCTCACCGGGGCGGGCTGCAGCACGGCGTCGGGCATTCCGGACTATCGGGATACGGCGGGCGACTGGAAACGCGCCCAGCCGGTGACCTACCAGGCCTTCATGGGCGAAGAGAGCACCCGACGCCGCTACTGGGCACGCAGCCTGGTCGGCTGGCGGCACTTCGGCCAGGCCCGCCCGAACGGCACCCATCACGCGCTGGCTGCGCTCGAAGCGCGAGGGCAGGTGGCGTTGTTGCTGACCCAGAATGTCGACGGACTGCACCAGGCCGCCGGCAGCCAGGCGGTGATCGACCTGCACGGGCGCCTGGACCAGGTGCGCTGCATGGGCTGCGAAGCGCGATCACCGCGCGCCGACTTCCAGCAGGCGCTGGAAGCGGCCAATCCGCACTGGGCAACCTTGCACGCGACCCAGGCGCCGGATGGCGATGCAGACCTGGAGCTGGACTCGTTCGATGACTTCCTCGTCCCCGCCTGCCCGCACTGCGGCGGCGTGCTGAAGCCCGACGTAGTGTTCTTCGGCGAAAACGTACCGCGTGCGCGCGTGGCGCAGGCCCAGGCGGCGCTGGAGCAAGCCGATGCCGTGCTCGTGGTGGGTTCGTCGTTGATGGTGTATTCCGGCTTCCGCTTCGTGCAGGCCGCTGCACGCGCCGGCGTGCCGGTGGCGGCGCTCAACCGCGGCCGCACGCGCGCCGACGAACTGTTGTCGTTGAAGGTCGAACACGACTGCGCCGAGGCATTGGCTTTCCTGCACGCGCCGGCCGCTGCCGCGACGCAGTGATCCAGCCGCACGGTTGATTAGCGCGGCACCTCACGTTGCAATGGCACATTGGCTTGCCTCCCCCCGGCAGCTGCTTCGGGAATTCCCTTTGAGCACTCTTTTCTCACCGCTGGCCCTCGGCCCGCTGACCCTGGCCAACCGAATTGTCGTGGCGCCGATGTGCCAGTACTCCTCGGAAGAGGGCAAGGCCAATGATTGGCATCGCATCCATCTCGGCACGCTGTCGCAATCCGGCGCCGGTTTGCTGATCCTGGAAGCGAGCGCGGTGGAAGCGCGCGGTCGCATCACTTATGCGGACCTGGGCTTGTATGACGACGCCACCGAGGCGGCGCTGTCGGAGGTGCTGGCCTCGGTGCGGCGCTGGTCGCCGATGCCGATCGGCATCCAGCTGGCGCATGCCGGGCGCAAGGCATCGACGCAACGTCCCTGGGACGGCGGCGGCCCGATCGCGGCCGATGCAGTGCAGGGCTGGACCACGGTGTCGGCGTCCGCGGCGCCGTATGACGCGGGTTACTCGACGCCAGAGGCGTTGGACGCCGACGGCATCGACGGCATCGTCGCTGCCTTCGCCACCGCCGCGCGTCGCGCCGAACGCCTGGGCCTGCAACTGATCGAACTCCACGCCGCACACGGGTACCTGCTGCATCAGTTCCTGTCGCCGTTGTCGAACCATCGCGAGGACGACTACGGCGGCACGCTGGAAAATCGGATGCGCTTGACGCTGCAGGTTCTCGATGCAGTGCGGGCAGCCGTCTCGCCGGCCATCGCCGTGGGCGTGCGCATCTCGGCCACCGATTGGGTCGAAGGTGGCTGGGATGTCGAGCAGAGCATCGTGCTCGCGCGCGCGCTGGAAGCGCACGGCGCGGCGTACGTGCATGTCTCCAGCGGCGGCCTGGATCCTCGCCAGCAGATCAAGCTCGGACCGGGCTACCAAGTGCCGATGGCCGAGGCGATCCGCGCCGAAGTGCGCATGCCGGTGATTGCGGTGGGCCTGATCACCGAGCCGGCGCAGGCCGAGGCGATCCTCGCCGAAGGTCGCGCCGACGCCATCGCGCTGGCCCGCGCCATTCTCTACGACCCCCGCTGGCCCTGGCATGCCGCGGCCGAGCTGGGTGCGCAACTGACACCGGCACCGCAGTACCTGCGCTGCGAGCCACGCCAGGCGCGTGGCCTGTTTGCCGCGCCGACGTCATAGCGGCACGCGTCGAGGCTAGTTGCGTCTGCAAGTGTCGCCGCCCGGCAAAGCGGGTGGCTAATATCGGCCGATGCGCCCCGATTACATCCTCACCCTGTCCTGTCCTGATCGCACCGGCATCGTTTACCGGGTGACCGGCCTGCTGTTTGAGCTGGGCTGCAACATCCGCGATGCGCAGCAGTTCGGCGATGAGGACAGTGGGCGCTTCTTCCTGCGCGTGCACTTCGACAGCGATGCCGGGTTGGCGCAGGAGCGCCTGCACGCGGCGCTGGCTGATCTGGCGGCCGATTTCTCGATGGACTGGCGGCTGCACGATGCACGCCGCCGCGCGCGCCTGCTGGTGTTGGTCAGCAAGCAGGGGCACTGCCTCAATGACCTGCTGTTCCGCGCGCACAGCCGCCAGCTGCCGGTGGACATCGCCGCGGTGGCTTCGAACCATGAAGACTTCGCGCCGCTGGCGGCGTCTTACGGTGTGCCGTTCCATCATTTGCCGGTTTCCGCCCGCAACCGCGATGCACAGGAGGCCGCGTTGCAGGACCTGGCTACGCGCGAGCGCGCCGACCTGATCGTGCTGGCGCGCTACATGCAGATCCTCTCGCCCTCGCTATGCCTGGCCTGGGCGGGCCGCGCGATCAATATCCATCACAGCTTCCTGCCCAGCTTCAAGGGCGCGCAGCCTTATCACCAGGCGCACGCGCGCGGGGTCAAGATCATCGGCGCGACTGCCCATTACGTCACGCCGGATCTTGACGAGGGGCCGATCATCGAACAGGACGTGGCCCGGGTGGATCACGCCATGCATCCGCGCGAACTGGTGCGCCTGGGCAGCGATGTGGAATCGCTGGTGCTGGCACGGGCGGTGCGGCGGCATGTGGAGCACCGCATATTGCTCAATGGACACCGGACCGTGGTGTTCCGGTGAGGCTGAAAGTCGGTGGGTGCGTTGGCCTGCGGGGATGGCGCTGGGGCCTGACCTTCTACGGTCGCGGCTGAAGCCGCTCCTACAAAAAGGCAATGCACAGAGGGCTGGATATGGCGATGGCCAATGTCGGCCTGTATGCGGAAAATCAACGCCGAGGCGCAGCGCGATCCCGCGGTGGGGACGGTGCTGTCAGGGCTAGTTGTAGGAGGGGCTTCAGCCCCGACAGCGTCAGCTCGCGACGAACCCCCTACGCCAGCGCAGCGCATCAGTCCTCGATCAAAACACCGGCACTCACCAGCGCCGTCCGCGTAGCGCCATCGTTCGCCGCATCCACCGGCCGCGTCAGACCCCAAAGGAAGCGCACCCGAAAACCCGCCGCCGCCGCATCCTGCGCACTCCACAACACGCAGTAATCGCGGGCCAGACCGCACACATGCACCTCTGCGATGCCGCGCTCGCGCAACCAGCCGGCCAGCCCGGTCGGCGGCCGATGGCCGGCCGGACCATGGTTCTCGCGGAATGCGCTGTACGAGTCGACTTGCTCGCGTGTCCCCTTGCGCAGGATCAGATCGGCGCGGACCCAATCCACCCCCGGATGCAGCGCAGCGCCCGGCGTGCCTTGCACGCAATGGTCGGGCCACAAGGTCTGCGGATGGCCATGCAACGTGATCTGCTCGAAAGGCTGTCGTCCCGCGTAACTCCGGGCGAACGACGCATGCGTGGCCGGATGCCAATCCTGCGTCGCGACTACCGTGGCGTAGCGCCGGGACGCCAGCAACCCCGCAATCGGCGCGACGATCGCATCGCCGTCGGCACAGGGCAATGCACCACCCGGCATGAAGTCAGGCTGCAGGTCGATGACGAGCAAGGCAATGTCAGGCGCGAAAGTAGACATGGGCGCGGCGTCCGGATGAAGCGTACAGCGTACGCATCTTGCTCGGCGGCGCAACGCTTGGACCTTCATCGCCTCTTGCGCGCGATGCGCCCAGACTCCGCGGCACTGTAACCGGGAGTAGAAACATGTTCTGGCGGCGCAATGGTCTGTCGCTCACGGTGGGTGGGTTGATGCTGCTGTTCCTCTGCGGGCAGATCATGGCCGGCCACAACGCCTACAACGAGGTGTTGGCGCTTGCGCACCAGCCGATGCTCGATCTGTGGGCCTACCTGCATACCGGCCACTTCGTGTCGGCGACATTCGAGAACTGGGAAAGCGAGTTCCTGCAGATGGGCATGTACGTGGTGCTGACGGTAAAGCTGCGCCAGGCCGGCTCGGCCGAGTCGCGGCCGCTGGCGCCGGAAGACGACGAGCCGCGTATCGATCCCGGCCCGCTACCGTGGCCGGCCCGCGCCGGCGGGGTGTGGCGGTGGCTGTACGGGCATTCGCTGTCGATCGCTTTCGCGCTGCTGTTCCTGCTCAGCTTCGTGTTGCATTTGCTGGGCAGCTGGCGCGCCGATGTCGCCGAGCGACTGCGCGAGGGCCTGCCCGCGGCCAGCGTCTGGCACCACCTGGCGAGCGCGGACTTCTGGTTTGAGTCGATGCAGAACTGGCAGAGTGAGTTCCTGGCGGTGCTGTCGCTGGTGCTGCTGACCATCTGGCTGCGCGAAAAAGATTCGCCGCAGTCCAAGGCGGTCGAAGCGCCGCACTCGCAGACGGGCGACTAACGCGGCGTGGCGTCGTCGCCGCCGACGTCGTCTTCTTCCCGACACGGCGAGGCGATGCCATGGCCCTGCTCGTTGCGACCCCGTGCCTTGCCGGCAAGGGCTTCGTAGCGCTGGCGGATACGCTCCAGCTGCTGTTCGTCGAGTTCTTCCATGTCCAGCAGCAAGTTGTCGGCGGCGCGCGTCGCGCGGATCAGCTCGTCGAGCTTGAGGTGGACGGCGGCGGTGTCGGCGTTCTGCGTGTGCTGGATCAGGAACACCATCAGGAAGGTGATGATGGTCGTGCCGGTATTGATGACCAGCTGCCAGGTGTCGTTGAAGCCGAAGATCGGCCCGGTGGCACCCCAGATAATGACGATGCCGACCGCGCCGGCGAAGACCGCGGGCGAGCCGGCGGCCCGGGAGGCCTTCTTCGCCAAGGTGTTGAACAGTTTACGTACGCTCATGGCCTGCTCCAGAAAACTGCGGCCGGTGCCGCTGCTGCGGCACTGTGGCCCCTGGCCAATCCAAGCAGCGTCAAAAACGGTCCAGGCGATCAGCTGCCCCGCGGGCTGCCCTGCGGCGCCTCGTAATCGTCGGGCGTGGCGTGGTCGCGACCGTCCGGCTCATCGGGCATGTCGCGATCCTTCCAGCGGGCATCGTCGTTGCGCAGCCGGTCCGGCGTGTGCGCCTTCTCCTGGTCGCTGGCCGGGCCTTCGGGTTTGCGGTCGGGACTCATGGACATGCTCGCGCTGCAAGGGAGGATGCAGCGTCCGCGCTGCCACGCTAGCGCGGCGTGCAGCGCGGGTGACGGTGGTGTGGCCTCAGCCGTCCAGTAGCGCGCGATCGCGTACCGCGCCCTTGTCGGCGCTGGTTGCCAGCAAGGCGTAGGCCTTCAGCGCCGTGGTCACCTTGCGCTCGCGCGGCGCCGCGGGCTTCCAGCCCTGCGCGTCCTGTTGCAGCCGGCGCGCGGCCAGGGTGGCTTCGTCGACCAGCAGGTTGATCGCGCGGTTGGGGATGTCGATCAGGATGCGGTCGCCTTCGCGGACCAGCCCGATGGTGCCGCCGGCCGCCGCCTCTGGCGAGGCGTGGCCGATCGACAGCCCGGAGGTGCCGCCCGAAAAGCGCCCGTCGGTGAGCAGCGCACATTGCTTGCCCAGGCCCTTCGACTTCAGGTAACTGGTCGGATACAGCATTTCCTGCATGCCCGGCCCGCCCTTCGGACCTTCGTAGCGGATGACGACCACATCGCCGGCCACGACCTGGTTGGCCAGGATGCCCTTGACCGCGGCGTCCTGGCTTTCGAACACGCGCGCGCGCCCTTCGAAGACGTGGATGGATTCATCGACGCCAGCGGTCTTGACCACGCAGCCGTCGACCGCGAGGTTGCCGTACAGCACCGCCAGGCCGCCCTCTTGCGAGTACGCGTGCGGCACGTCGCGGATGCAGCCTTCGGCGCGGTCCAGGTCCAGCGACGGCCAGCGCGTGGCCTGGCTGAAGGCGGTCTGGGTCGGGATGCCGGC
>Ga0160434_100315_pt1 | contig 16663 bp, 8 predicted proteins | sample HID1973I_E0MG_FD_108273 | JGI IMG/M metagenome (GOLD analysis project Ga0160434, IMG submission 108273) | Enriched mosquito-associated microbial communities from UW Madison campus, WI, USA - HID1973I_E0 MG | ecosystem: Host-associated > Arthropoda: Insects > Digestive system > Unclassified ...
ATCGCGCCGCTGCTGGGCGAGTTCCATGCGCTGTATCCGGAAATCCAGCTGGACATGCACCTCGGCAACGAGAAGCTCGACCTGATCGCCGGCGAAGCGGATCTGGCGCTGCGCGTGGGCTCGCTGCCGGATTCGAACCTGGTGGCGCGCAAGCTCGGCAGCCTGCGCACGCAGGTGTTCGCCAGCCCGGCCTACATCGAGCGGTATGGCGAGCCGCTGCATCCGGACGAGCTGCAGTTCCACCGCACGCTGGCGATGCGCAAGAGCCGCACCAACACGGTCAGCAACAACCGTTTCTATTGGTCGTTGACCGATGGCGCGGAACTGCGTGATTTCGCGGTCAACCCGCTGATGGTGGCCAACGATCCTTCTGCATTGAACGGTGCACTGCTGTGCGGCGAAGGCCTGATGTTGACCGGCGACGTGATGGCCAAGCCGTTCATCGAGTCGGGGATGATCCGCCGCGTGCTGGCCGGCTGGACCGGACCGGAAGTGGACTTCAACGCGGTGTTCGCCGGTGGTCGCTTGATTTCGCCCAAGGTGCGCGCATTCGTCGATTTCCTGGTGGACAAGCTCAACTTCGACGCCAACTACATGATGGCGCAGTGCCCCGCCGCCAAGCTCGCCGCCGCACAGGCACGGCAGGCGGAGCTTCAAGCCGAGGAAGCCGCTGAAGAAGCAGCCGAGGAAGAAGTCGAGTTGTTGCTGGAGAAGGTGGCGCGATAAGGCGTTGTCCTCAACGGACGACGCACTTGGCCATCGCCGGCGAACCCTGCAGCGCGTAGGCGGCGACCGGCCCGCCGTCTGCGCCGCGCAGCTGCAACACGGTGTGGTCGGCCGATGCGATCAGCTGCACCGGACGCTGTGAGCCGGCAGAACTCAGCGCCACCGTATCGCCGATGCGGTGGTGCTGGAAGGCCAGGTTGCCCTGCGCGCGGATCACCCGGCCGCTGCCATTGGCGTCGAAGACCAGCGCATCGCGTTCGTCGGCCTGTGCGGACGCGCTGACGCACAGCACCCAGGTGGTGCCGGCCAGCCAATCGCGGGTGGACTGGGCCGAGGCAGCGAAACTGGCGAGGAATACAAGAGCGGCGAGCGGCAATCGGAACATGGACTTTCTCTGCGATGCGCAGCGGCAAAGGGTGTCCGCGCGCGGGTAGCCGGCCTCAAGGCCGAATTCCTCGCATGTTAGAAACTGGCAGGCAGCAATGCTGTGCGATTTTTCAACCGTTTTGCCCGCGCCTGCCGTCGCCGAGGTCGGCCCGATGCCGCGCGGATTTGCACAAGGGCAATTCCGCGCGGCGACCGTGGCTTAGCAGCGAACGGCTTTGCGTGGCCAGCATCAGAAGCGCAACGAGTAGCGCGCGCGCAATCCGTTGTCGCGCACCTTGCCCGCGAACTGACCGTCGTAGCCCAGGTCCAGCAGGCCATTGCGACTCACCCGGGCCGCGATACCGAACGACACCACGGTGCTCTGCTTGGCAACCGGCACGCCGCTGACGGTGAACACATCGCCGCCGCGCCAGTTGAGCGTGGCCTCCGGCAGCCGATCTCCCGAGGCAAAGCGCCGACCGGCCGAGCCGTGCAGGCGCAACCACGCATCGGACTGGCCACGGCTACGCAAGTCCATGCCCCAGCGCACGCCTGCGGTGGAGAAATCCACGCGCCCGTGGCTGCTGCCGCCCCTGAGCGCAGCGATCCCGCCCTGTTCCTGGAAAGCATCGGTGTTGACCCATTGCCGCGACCACTCGGCATAAGGCGCCAGCTCGCCGCCGGCGAAGGCGAAACGGTAGCTCGCTTCAAACGCCAACTGGCGGCTGCGGGCATCGTAGTCGCTGCGGTCGCGGTCGGAAAATCCATCGATCGCGATCCGCCGATCCATCCGGATGCCATGGCCTGCCCAGGAAAAACTGCTGGCCAGTTCGACGCCGCCCCATTGATGGCCCGCGTACACACCGACCTGTTTGCTCCGCACGCGGCTCCGCTCGAAGCGACCGAACTGACCGTCACTGCGGCTGCCACCGCCCAGCACGCCCAGGCGCAACCCGGACTCAAAGCGATGGTCGTAGCCGATCAGTCCGCCACTGCCCTGGTACCGGGCGGCGGACGCATTGCCGTCATCGGGCAGGCTGAGCGAGATCATCTGCGCCTGCGCCCAGACCCCGTCAACCGCCGCGCCCTTCGGATCGCCGGCGAAAGTGCTGCGGCCGGTACGCAACCGATCGAAAGCGCTTTCGCGCAGGCGGCGCCCATCTTCGAGCAGCAGCGAACGCTGGCTGGCATGGCTGGCGCCGCTGAGCCTATCGAGCGCGGCCATGGCCGGACCGGGCGACAACCGCGTCAGCGCGCGCGGCAGACCTTGATTGATCGCCAGCCGATCGGCGGCGGTGGCGGCAGCGCGCTGGTTCGGCGTGCGCGCATAGGCGGCCAGCCGTTCGCCGCGGGTAACTTGCAGGCCCATGCCGCGTGCTCCGTAGTTCAAGCCGAAGGCCAGGAACGGTGAAACCTTCGGCTGTTGCAGCGCTCCGAAGCGACCGACGACGCCTCGGCCAGCACGTAGCAACTCGAACGACTGGCCCAGCCAGTAATCGCCAGGCGCCGCTGACACAACCAGGCGCCCTCCGTTCAGCCGTGCCTGCCCGCTGACGTCCAGCCGGTCACTGCGGCCGTCGGCGGAAACTTCGGCCAGGTAGCTCGATCCTGCCCCCTGCACATAGTTGCCCTGCACCGTCAGCGTGCCGATCGAATTGCCTGGCGCCAGCGTGCCATCCATGCGTACGTCGCCGACGATGCGACCCACGCCGCCGAGGCGGCCAGCAGGCGCCACCGGCAGCATGGCGGTGGCGAGCGTGCCATTGACCTGCAGCAGGCCGCCCTCGACGCTGGCGGGATAGGCATTGTCGCCAGTCAACTGGACCGCGCCTTCGCGCACGCGCAGCCCGCCGAAACGGTTGCGGCCGCTCAGGCGCAGGATGCCCTTGCCGGATTTGGTCAGCACCCCCTTGCCGCCGATGTCGTTGCGCCAGTCATCCCACGCTGCGCCCCGCCACACCTTCGCGCCGCCGGCGCGTTGGTTCATGCGGATTTCGTTATCGACCAGCAACTGGCCCGGACCATCGATTGCCTTGCGCAAATCCATCAGCCCCCAACCATAGATCTCGTCCGGGCCGGGCTTGCCGAGGTCCTTGGCCGTGGTCAGCATGACGTCGCGCACCTGCGTCACGGTCAGGTAGGGATAACGCTGCAGCAGCAGCGCGATGGCGCCACTCGCGGACGGCGCCGCCATCGAGGTACCGGTGTAGGTCGCATACGTGTACTGGGGTGCTTTGTTGCCGCGCTGCCATTGCAGCGGTTCCTCGCCGTCGAGCGCGCCAATCAGCTGCCCGCCGGATCCGCCCGAGACCGAAGTGGAGTAAATGTCAGTGCCTGGCGCGGAGATGCAGTACCGGCGCGTATAGGCACAGATGCTGGAGCCCGGTTCAATCTCGTATCCCCCCTTGCCATCACGTTTCACATTGGCGACCGAGAGCCAGAAAGGCTCGGCATCCGGACGGACATGCGGAACGCCGGAATAGAGATTGGCCTGGCGACCCTCGTCATTGCCTAGTGTCACCACGTTGAGGATGCCATTGCGCTTGGCCCCATCCGCGAGGGCGTCGGCCTGCGCCTTGATTTGCCGATAGGTCTTTTCGATCCCCGCAAGCGTGTTCTCCGACGCCGGCGTCTTTGGAACGACACTCCACATTTCGATGTTTGCTACACGCACACCATGCGAGCGCAATTGGTTGTAGAACGAGGCGATGCTCTCCGGGTCATCGATGGCCCCCGACGATGCGCGAGTGGTGATCTCACTAAAACCCTCTTTGGGCATCCATTCGTTGATGGTAATGGCCGAATGGTACTGGCCGACGACCAAGCGCGAGTCGAAGGCGATCCCATGCATGTTCTTGCCATCACGGGCGGCGGCGATCGTCCCAGCGGTGTGGGTGCCATGGTCCTCGTACTTGTCGGTATTGACGCGACGCCCATCGGTCTCTTCAATCTCTCGTGTCTCGCCGAGCTGATCGGCCTTGCTATACCGGCAGCCTCCCGGACCGCGAAGCACGGAGATATTCGGCGAATAGGCGCATCCCTTCTCGGCCAAGGTCAAGGGGATATGACCGCGCCCGGCAAATTCCGGATGGTGCAATGCGGCGCCATCGTCCCAGTGGCCGATCGATATGCCTCGGCCAGTCAATCCGCGCGCATAAGCATGGTGCGCATTGACCGCTTCCAAGCCCCAATCACGCTTGAATTCCGCGGATTTCCAGCTGTCGGGCATGCCGATTCGCCCGGCCTCCTGCGCCGCGGCTTCCGGCTGGATGCCAGGCAGCGCCGCGAACAGCAATGCGGTGGCGATTCCCAGTGGAAGGCGAGCTCTTCCTCGGGTTGCGGACGGCGCGCCGGCGACCAGGTCGATGCGCTCGATCGCGATATGTGGCCAGATCAAGACCTGCGGCCGGATGAATCCGGCATTGGCGAGGTTACGCGTTACTGCAGAGTGCATTTTTTTTCTCCGAAGTACATTGGACTTTCGCCCCGGCGCACGGGGCCCCGGCTGCACACCTCTTCGATGTGCACACGCGATACGGAATTCACGCGAGCGCACCCTCAAAGTGCCAGCGGTCGTTACGCTATTACGCGCTCTCGCAGCGGGCGCTGCCCTACGCACAAGGGCCCGCAAGTCATGAGAAAAATCACACTCTTTGTGACAATTGCCTTCCGCGCATTCCCAAAAATGACGAAGGGCCGCATTGCGCGGCCCTTCGTGTGGCGATTACGCGGTAGCGACGGTGTCAGCGCATGCCCGTGGTACCCGCCGATCCTTCGCGCATCGGGATCAAATGGATCTCCACGCGACGGTTCTTGGCGCGACCGGCATCAGTGCTGTTGTCGGCAATCGGCATGCGCTTGCCCATGCCCAGAACCTCCATGCGCTCGCGCTGTACGCCTTGCGCGGCCAGATACTGCGACACCGAGCTGGCGCGCTGTTCGCTCAGGCGCTGGTTGACCTGGTCGCTGCCGATGCTGTCGGTGTGGCCGACCACCTCCACCATGGTCTGGTTGTATTCCTTCAACGTCGACGCCACGCCGTTGAGCGCGCCGTAGAACTCCGGCTTCAGCGTCGACTTGTTGAAGTCGAAGGTCACCCCGTCCGGCAGGTTGAGGGTGATGTTGTCGCCCTGGCGCGTGACTTCGATACCGGTGTTGGCGGTGCGCTCGCGCAAGGCGCGCTCCTGCCGATCCTGGTATTGGCCGATCGCCGCGCCGCCGAGGGCGCCGATACCGGCACCGACCATGGCGTGCTGGCGACGCTCGGTGGCACTGTCGCCGGTGAGCAGGCCGCCGGCGACGCCGATGGCCGCGCCGATCAGCGCATTGCGCCCGGTCTTGTTCTGCTGCTGGGTCGGATTGCCGTAGGGGTCCTGCTGCACATACGAACCGCCGGTGGCGCAGGCCGACAAGGCCAGCGCGGTGGCGGCGGCGAGACAAAACGGTTTGCTTGCTGCTCGGAACATGGAACCTCCATGGGATACGGCTTGGGTAGGCCGAGCATAAACAGCGCGGCGCGACCACGACATGAGGAAATGGCAGCACGCCGCTGTTACACGCGGATTCCGTTCAGTAACGTGGCCGAAGCGTTCATGCCGTTGCCCGCATCCGCGCGTAAGCCGCCAATGCATCGACCCGCCCCTGCACCAGGTCGACGATCGGCTGCGGCGGATAGTCGGGCGCGTGGGTCTTCAACGCTTCGGGATGTTCCCAGGGTGCGAAGCGCTGCGCCACCGGCAGCCGCGCCAGTTCCGGCACCCAGCGCGCGATGTAGCGCCCCTGCACATCGAAGCGCCGTGCCTGCGCCACCGAATTGAATACACGGAAATACGGCGCGGCATCGGCGCCGGTCCCCGCCACCCATTGCCAGCCGAGCGTGTTGTTGGCCAGGTCGGCATCCACCAGCGTGTCCCAGAACCAGCGCGCGCCGACCCGCCAATGCTGGCGCAGATGCTTGCACAGCAGGCTGGCGACGATCATGCGCACGCGATTGTGCATATAGCCGGTGGCCCAGAGTTCGCGCATGCCGGCGTCGACGATCGGGATACCGGTGCGACCCTGCTGCCAGGCGCGCACCGCCTCCTCATCGGATGCGGCCCACGGAAAGCGATCGAAGCGCGCGTCGAGATTGTGGTCGGCCGTGCGCGGAAAATGATGCAGCAGGTGATAAGCGAAGTCGCGCCAGCCGAGTTGGCGCACATAGGCATCGCGATCAGTCGCGGGCGCGGCACCTTCGAGGGATTGCAGCGCATGCACGATCCGCCACGGCGCGATCTCGCCGAAGTGCAGATGCGGCGACAGTTGCGAGGTCCCGATGCGGTCCGGCAGGTCGCGTTGTTCGCGATAACCCTGCAGCGCGCCTTCGACGAAGGCCGCCAGCATCTCGTGCGCGCCGACCTCGCCGGGCTGCCAATGCGACCAGAAGCCGCTGTCCCAGCGCGGTGAAGGCTGCAGGCCCCAGGATGCAAGCGCGTCGCTGCCAAGCTTCGGCGGCGCCGGCAACTGCGCCGGCGCTTGCCACGGCGCCGCCACGCGCCACTGCGCCAGCGCGCTGCGCCAGTACGGGGTGAACACCTTGTACGGACCGCCCTGCTGCGTCGCCAGCTCCCACGGCTCGAACAACAACGCGCCATTGAAGCTTTCGCAGGCGATACCCTGCTCGCGCAGCGTGCGCTTGATCCGGGCATCGCGCGGCTGCGTCGCCGGCTCGTACTTGCGCGTCCAGTACACCGCTTCGGCGCCGCATTCGGCGATGACCTCGGCCAGCACCTGCGCGCTGTCTCCACGCCGCAGCACAAGGCCTGAGCCGCGCGCGCGCAGGTCTTCGCCCAGTGCCTGCAGCGAACGCTGCAGCCAGGCATCCGAGGCCGCCCCCGGCGCCCACGCACCCTCCTCGTGCGGCGCGTGGATATACAACGGCACCGGCACCTGCCCCGCCTCCAGCGCGGCGCGCAAGGCCGGCTGGTCGTCCAGGCGCAGGTCGCGCCGCAGCCACACCACCGCTGTCTTCATCGCATATCCATCGGCTCAGAGGGTCCGATGATAAAGGCACCGCCGTCCGGCCCATGCGACGACGGCCGGAAAGCCCGGCCGTCATCGTGTTGCGCAGGACAGGAGCCGCGTTACAGCCGGTAGCTGAAGCCCAGCAGGTACTGGCGGCCGTACTCGGTGTATTCCTCGGGCAGGAACAGGCCGGTGCTGTTGGTCGACTCGCTGACCTCGGTGCGGAACGCCTCGTTGGTCAGGTTGTTGACCTGGAACATCAGCGACAGCCCGTTCAACGCGCTCGATTCCGCGAACGCGTAGCTCAGCTGCAGGTCCACGGTGCGCTCGCTCAGGGTGTTGCGGTACTGGCGCTGGCCGAACAGCGAGGAGTACTCGCCGCGGTACGGGTCGCGGTAACGCTGGCTGATGCGCGCGCCGAAGCCGTACTTTTCATAGAACAGCGTGGCGTTGGCAACCACCTTCGACAGGCCCGGGATGGTGTCGGTGCCCGGCGTGGTGTCGTTCGGGTCCGGATCGATCGAGGACTCGGTGTAGGAGCCGTTGAGTTGGATGCCGAAGCCGTCGAGCGCATCGGGGAACATGTCGCCGGTAAGGGTCAGCGCCGCCTCGACGCCGCGCATGTAGCCGCCGGTGCCGTTGGCCCAGGTCGAGAACGTGCCGATGTTGGAGACCGGGGTCTCGCCGTCCGGGTCGTAACCGGTGAAGTCCCACGGAATCGTCTGCCGGTAGATGTAGGTATCCAGGTCCTTGTAGAACAGGGCCACGCTGGCGTAGCTGGCCGAGCCCATGTACTTCTCCAGCGACAGGTCGACCGCGTTGGCGCGGTACGGCTGCAGCGTCGGGTTGCCGCCGCTGCCTTCCCACAGGCTGGTGGTCTGGCTCACCGAGGCGCTGGAATCGGCGCTGAGGTAGTTGATCGGCGCGCGCATCATCTGCTTGGCCGCACCGAAGCGGGTCATCCAGCCGCCGCCGAAGTCGAACACCAGGTTCAAGCTCGGCAAGGCGTCGTTGTAGCGCGCGCCCAGGGTCTGGCTGCCGGTGATCGCGCCGCCGTTGGCATTGAAGCCGGTCGAGGACTGGTCGGTGCTGATGTACTGCATGCCGGCGTTGCCGCGCACGCGGATGCGGCTGGTCAGGTCCATGTCGATGTTGGCGCGCAGGTAGTACGTATTGACGTCCTCGTCGACGACGTAGTCCTTGCGCAGGTCGTCGTTGCTCTCGGAGATCGCCACGTCGTAGTACGGGTTGAGCAGGTTGCGCGGGTTGAACGTCAGGATGTTGCCCATGCCGACGAAGCCCAGCGAGGTCGGCGACATCAACAGCCCGGGGTCGACCAGGGTCGCGCCATCGCGCAGCGTGGCGAAGTACACGTCCGAACGCTTGTCCTTGCTGCGGCGGTTGATGTTCACGCCGAGGTCGAAGCTGCGCACGAACGCGGTGTCCACGTCATAAGTGAACTGCACGCGGCCGGCCTTGATCTCGTCCTTCTGCCAGGAATTTTCCAGGCGTCCGTCGTGGCCGTAGTTCTGCACGTCCCACAGGTAGACGTTGTTCGGGTCGGCCAGGTCGGCCAGCGAGTAGTGGCCGTAGCCGGCGCTGATCGGCACCTGGAAGCCCACGTCCTGCGGGTCGAGCATGCCGGCATAGGTTTCCAGCTGCGACTGCTCGCGCTCGGCGCGCGAGTAGTTCAGGTCCAGGCTCAGCGTCCACGGCTCGTAACTGATCGTGTTGGTCCAGCCGGCCGACAACAGCTTGTCGGTGCGGGTGTTGTTGTCGTTGCGCACCAGCGGCTGCACGCCGGTCTGGGTGCCGCTGGTGATGATCGGGAAGCCGTTGCGCTCGGTGGTGGAGATGTTCTCGTAACCCGCCGGCTGGCCATTGATGCCAGTCCAGTAAGCGTCATTGGTCCACATCGCACCGTGCATCACTTCGTCCTGGTCGAACTTCGACCAGTACACGTCGAGGATGCTGTGGAAGTGTTCGTTCGGCTTGAACTCGAAGGCCGCCATCACGCCGTCGCGGGTCAGGTCGCGCGACTTCACCCACGCCTCCTGGCCCTGCAGCGCGATCGCGTCGGCCGGCTTGCCCGGCTGCGACTGGCCCCACACATCGGTGTTGGCCCACCACCATTCCTTGTAATGCTGCTCCTGGAACGGCGAGTTCAGCCGCGCCACGCCCAGCGCCACGCCGAAAGTGTCGTCGGCGAACTGGTCGACGTAGGACGCACTGGCGCGATAACCCTTGTCGTCGCCATCGGCGCTCAGGTCGCCGAGCGAATTCTTTTCCAGGTTGCCGGTGACCACGATGCGGCGCTCGGACAGGTCGAGCGGGCGGATGGTCTGCAGGTCCACGGTGCCGGACAGGCCCTGGCCGATGACGGCGGCATCGGCGGTCTTGTACACGGTCACGCCGTTGATCAACTCGGCCGGGTATTGGTCGAACTCCACGCCGCGGCTGTCGCCGGTGCTGACCTGTTCGCGGCCGTTGAGCGTGGTGCCGACGAACTGTTCGGACATGCCGCGGATCTGCACCACCTGCGAGCGGCCGTCCACGCGCTGGGTGGCGATGCCGGGCAGGCGCGAGATCGAGTCGGCGATGCTGATGTCGGGCAGCTTGCCGATGTCCTCGGCGGATATGGCCTCGACGATCGAGGTCGATTCGTTCTTGGTGGCGACCGCCGATTCGATCGCGGCGCGGATGCCGGTGACCTGGACCGCATCGAGCGTGGTCGGGTCGGCGGCGGGCGTGGTGGCCTGCTGGGCCTGGGCGGTCGCACTGACGCCGAGCGCGAGCGCGCAGGCCAGGACCAGGTGACGACGATGGAACATCCCGCGCGGGGACAGGGTGGTGTTACGCATTCGGCTCCCTCCAGCCTCGTTGACAGCGCTGACTATCGGCGCGCGGAATCGATTGTCAACTTTTCGTTATATGAGCGACTCAGGCTCGGCGCAGCGCCAGTAACGGCAAAGAAGTCACCACATGGACAAGCGCGGCGTTGTCGCGCCGCAGCAAGCGCGATGCGCGAAGGATGGCTACGGTGCGTTGCATCGAACGACGGAGAATTCTCATGAAGCCAAGCCATCGGCGTGCGCTGTCGCTGTTGTTCTGCGCGGCCACCGCCTTGCCCTGCGCGGCCGCGAACCACGGCGCGCCGACGGTGTGGACGACCACCGCCGATCACACCCGGCAATTGGCCCAAGCTGTGCCGACCAAGCCGTCGACCGGCCAAACGCCCGTCGCCATCACACTCGACCCGGCCTCGCAGCATCAAGCCGTGGTCGGCTTCGGCGCGGCCATCACCGACGCCTCGGCCTGGCTGATCCAGCAGCGCCTCGATCCCGCCGCACGCCAGGCCTTGCTCGCAGCGCTGTTTGGCCGCGACGGCGACGGCATCGGCCTGTCCTTCACCCGGCTGACCATCGGCGCCTCGGACTTCTCGCGCCATCACTACAGCCTGGACGACACGCCGGACGGCGGCGCGGACCCGCAACTGTCCCACTTCGACATCGCGCCCAACCGCGGCGATGTGATCCCGGTGGCGCGCGCGGCGCTGGCGATCAATCCGGACCTGAAGATCATGGCCTCGCCGTGGAGTGCCCCGGCCTGGATGAAGACCAGCGACAGCCTGGTCACCGGCAAGTTGCGGCCGCAGTACTACGACGCCTTTGCGCGTTACCTGTTGCACTACGTCGATGCCTACCGCGCCGAGGGCGTGCCGATATGGGCCCTGACGGTGCAGAACGAGCCGGACTTCGAGCCCAAGGACTACCCGGGCATGCGCCTCAATGCGCCCGAGCGTGCGCGCCTGATCGGCGACCACCTCGGGCCGATGCTGGCCAGGCGCGGCGGCCAGCCGCTGCTGTTCGACTGGGACCACAACTGGGACAAGCCCGAAGAGCCGCTCGGCGTGCTGCGCGACCCGGCCGCCGGCCGCTACGTCGATGCCATCGCCTGGCATTGCTACCAGGGCGAGCCGTCGGCGCAGAGTCCGGTGCACGACGCCTTCCCGGACAAGGATGCCTACATGACCGAATGCTCGGGCGGCACCTGGGAACCGCTGCGCAGCGGCGGCATGCCGCTGGTGGCCAAGCGCATGCTGGTGCTGCCGCTGCGCCATTGGGCGCGTGGCGTGCTGTTGTGGAACCTGGCCCTGGACGAAAACCGCGGCCCGCACGCCGGCGGCTGCGCAACCTGCTCCGGCGTGGTCACGATCGACAGCCGCAGCGGCGCGGTGACCCGCAACGACGAGTACTACGTGCTCGCCCACGCCAGCCGGTTCGTGCGTCCGGGTGCGCTGCGCATCGACTCGACCGACACCGGCGGCACTGGCGTGGACAACGTCGCCTTTCGCAACGTTGACGGATCGCTGGTGCTGATCGCGGTCAATTCGAATGCCAGGGCCAGCGCAATCAGGATCAAGGGGGCTGGCGACGCGCCGGTCGAGCATGTGCTGCCGGCGCGCAGCCTGACCACTGTGGTGTGGGCGGCGCGCTGAGCGCTGGCTCCCCGTCTCGGCCGACGCTTGCCGCCGGCCGAGACGCGTGGACGCCGCTCAGAAGCGCAGCGAGTAGCGCGCTTGCAGGGCGTGGTCGCGGACCGTGTCGGCATATTGTCCCTGGTAGCCGAAGTACAGCGCGCCGTTCGGGCTGATCCGCGCGGTCATCCCCAACGAGGCCACCGTCGCCTGCTTGGCGACCGGCAAGCCGCTGACGGTGAAGGGCTCACCGCCGCGCCAGTTCAACGTCGCCGTGGGCAAGCGGTCACCAGAGGCGAAGCGGCGCCCGATCGAGCCCTGCAAGCGCAACCACGCCGCCTCCTGGCCGCTGCCGCGCAGGTCGATGCCGAAGCGCAAGCCGACGGTCGAAAAATCTACCCGACCACTTTCGCTGGCTCCGGTAAGCGCCCCCACTCCGCCCTGCTCCTGGAACGCATCGCGATCGACCCACGCCCGTGCCCACTCGGCATACGGCGACCAATCAGTGGCGCCGAGGGCGAAGCGATAACTGGCCTCCAGCGCGAACTGGCGTGTATTGGCCTCGTAGGACGCCTGGGTGCGATCGGCGAAGCCGTCGAAGGCGATCGTGCGGTCCATGCGGATGTCGTTACCAGACCACGCCAGGCTCGCCGCGGCGTTGAAGCCGCCCCAGTTCTGCCCGGCGTACAGGCCCACCTGGGTGCCACGCAGGCGGCTGCGGTCGGCGCCGAAACGGGCATCGCCGCGGATCGCGCCGCCGAGCAAGCCGACGCGCAGGCCCGATGCGAAACGGTGGTCATAGCCGAACAACACGCCGTTGCCCTGCGCACTGGCTGCCGCCGCGTTGCCGTCGCCGGGCAGGTTCGACGAACGGGTCTGCACGTCGGCCCACACGCCGCGCGACGGTTCACCCGCCCTGTCCGCGTCGAACGCGCCGCGGCCGGCGCGTGCGCGATCGAATGCCACTTCGCGCAGTAGCCTACCCTGGTCAAACAACAACGTGCTGAGGCTGGCATGGCTGGAACCGCTCAATGCGTCCAGCGCGACCATGGCCGCGCCCGGCGAAAGCTGGGTGAGCACGCGCGGAAGACCCTGGTTGAACGCCAGGCGGTCGGCGGCCATTGCCGCAGCACGTTGGTTGGGCGTGTGCGCGTAGCTGGCCAGCAGCGTGCCCCGCATCACCAGCAGCGCCGCGGCACGCGCCGAGTAGCTCAGGCCAAAGGCAAGAAACGGCGACAACGCGCCTTGCTCGACCGCAGCGAAGCGACCTTCCACCCCGCCAGCGGCCTGCAACAGATCGAACGACTGCCCCAGCCAATACCGACCGGGCGCATGCGCAACCACGACGCGACCGCCTTGCAGGCGCGCCTTGCCGCTGACCGCGAGCCGATCCGAATGCCCGTCCGCATCCACTTCGGCCAAATAGGTCGAGCCCGCGGCTTGCACGTAGTTTCCCTGCACCGTGAGCGTGCCGATCGAATTGCCCGGGGCCAGCGTCCCGGCCATGTGCACATCGCCGACGATCCGACCACGGCCTTGCAAGGTGCCGCCCGGCAACACCGGCAACGCGGCGCTGGCGAGCACGCCATCGACCTGCAGCACCCCGCCATTGACCTGCGTCGAATAAGCGTTGTCGCCGACCAGTTCCAGCATGCCTTCGCGGACCTGCAAGCCGCCGAAACGATTGCGCCCGCTCAGGCGCAAGATGCCGGGACCGGATTTGATCAAGGAACCCGGGCCGCCAATGTCATTGCGCCAATCGTCCCAGGCCACGCCCGACCAGACCTTCAGGCCGCCGGCACGTTGGTCCATCCGCACCTCGCTGTCGACCAGCAGTTGTCCCGGCCCGTCTATCGCCTTGCGCAGGTCGAGCAGGCCCCAGCCGTAGATCTCATCCGGGCCGGCCGCGCCCAGGTCGGTGGCCGTGGTCAGGGCGATGTCGCGCACCTGGGTGACGCTGAGGTAGGGAAAGCGCTGCAACAACAACGCGATGCCACCGCTGGCGTGCGGGCCGGCCATCGAGGTCCCGGTCTTTTTCTCGTAGCCCATGCTCGGCGGCGTGCTGCCGCCGCGCCATTCCAACAGGCCGTGGCCCTCGACCTCTCCCACCAGGGTGCCTTGCGAACCGCCCGTCACTACCGCCGAATAGATATCGGTGCCAGGCGCCGAAATGCACCAAAGCCGCGTGTAGGCGCAGATGCTGGACCCTGGCTGGATCTCGTACGACATGCCGTCCTTGCTGCGCTGCACATTGGCCACGCTGAGCCAGTAGGGTTCGGCATCCGCCCGGAACGCGGGCAAGCCGGAATACAGGTTGGCAATGCGCCCGTAGTCGTTGCCCAGCGTCACCACGTTCAGCACGCGATGGCGAATGGCTCCGTCGGCATGGGCGTCGTACATCGCCTTGGCCTGGCGGTACTGCATCTCCAATGCGGCCACGCGGTTGGCAGAAGCCGGCTGTGCGGGCACGGGATTCCATAATTCAAGGTTCGCAACTTCGACGCCGTGCGCGCCGAGTTGCGCGTAGTAGGAAGCGATGACCTGCGGAAAGTAGTTCCACGGCGCGTTGGCGACATCCTCGCGCTTCCAGTTGCCCTCGCGCCGGGTCCACTTCTTGAGCGCTGCCGCGGCGTGGAAATTGGCCGCCACCACGCGGGCGTCGAACGCAACGCCATGCATCCCGTGGCCGTCACGTACCGCCACCATCGTCCCGGTGGTATGGGTTGCGTGGTAGCCGTATTTGTCGACGGTGTACGCCTGGCCGGCTCCCAGTTGCACGTGCTCGACCGTTGCGTTCAATTGGTCGCCGCGGGTGGCAAAGCACATGCCGCTGCCACGCAGTACGACACGCGAGGCCGAGGAGGTGCAGCCCGGTTCGGAGAGTTGCAGTGCCACATGTCCCCGCCCGGCGAACTCCGGGTGATCCAACGCGACGCCTTCGTCGTACTGACCGATCGAGATGCCGGCGCCGGTGAGGCCGCGCGCATAAGCATGGTGCGCATTGATTGCGGCCATACCCCAGTTGCGTTCGAACTCTTCACTGCGCCAGCTGTCAGGTACGCGGTCGCGACCAGCGGCCTGGGCCAGCGCTGGGGCCGCGCTGGAGAAGAGACAGCAGGAAAGCGCGATGCCGAGACCGTACGCCATGCGCTGGCGGGGCAGCGAAAGGTCAAGGTGCGGGTTGCCAGAACGCATGGAACCTCCGTAGCAGTGGATCGCGCCGGGAAGAGGCACGCGCGTGCGCTCTTCCTGGGGGCAGGCTGCCCCCGGGGGCGCCCATCGCTGCGGCAAGCACGGCGACGTGCGGGGCCGCGTTCGGGTTCGCTACGGCCGCTGGCGGTGACGCCCGCCCTGCACGCTATGGCAGGGGTCGCAGCGCGTCGCTGCGCAACGGGCGAGACCGTACAAACAATTGGAAAAATCCAATACATGAGGAAACGCGGCCGCGAACGCAGCCGCCCGTCCCTCCGGCGCGACCGTGCCCGTGCCAACGCGTCGCGACTCAGTAGACGAACAGAGGGCGCCCCGGGCGCGGGTCGTGGCTGGAGAAGCGGATCGCACCGGCGTCCGCATCCCAGCGCAGCGGCCCGCCCGTGTAGGGGTCCAGGCGTGCGCCGGGTGCCAGCAGTGCCTGCGCCACGGCGTTCGCGGGCACGCCTCGGGCACGCAGGGTCGCCGCCTCTACGGCGGCACGGCGCGCACCTTCCAGATCTGCCACACGCAGTACGTAACCGCTGTAGCTCGCGTTGCCCAGGGTCATGACAACCCGGCCGGTGGGATTGAACAGCCACTGCCACCAACGGAAGTCGGCCGCGGCGGCGGTACGGTCGAGCGCCACCGGCAGCACGTCGTACGGAGCAACGCTGGCTTGCGCCAGCTCGGCATCAGCGGCCGCGACAAGGTTGATCGTGGCCTGCGGCTTGAAGAAGGGGCGCTGCAGGCGATCGGACAGGGTCGCGTCCGGGGCCTGGGCGCTCTCCAGGGCGGCCAGGCGCAGCGACGCTTGCACCAGGCGCAACTCACCCGCCAGCGGACGGGTGAAGTCGCGCTCGTCCTCGCCCAGCGGCACTCGCCACTCAGGAGGGAGCGCGGCCGCCTGGCCCGATCCCAGTTCGCGCAAGGCCAGGTTGCCGAGGGCGAAATGGCGGGTCAGCGCCGCCGTGGCGATCGATTTGCCGATCAGCGTGTCCGAATCGCGCAGCACGGTGCGCCAGAAGCGCAGGTCCTGCTGCAACCACTGCGTCACGCTGGCCGCGTCGCCGTGGCGAGCCGCCAGCCAAGTCTGCATCAGCAGCAGGCGTTGGCCTTGCATCGGGTTCTGATACGACGGCAGCTGCGACACATCGGCCGGCACGGTCTCGCGCCAGGCCGGCAAGGCGATCAGGGTGCGATAGCGCGCCAGCAGTTCTGCGTCGTCGGCCAGCCATTGCGTGGCCACGAGGGCGGCATCGTCGTTCAGTGCGTGCGCGCATTGCAGATAGTCGTCGTCACAGGCCGTGCTGAGCGCGCGAACCGCCGGCGAAATAACGGTTGCCGTGCGGAGCGTCGCCGCCGGCATGGCCGCCTGCCGCGCCGACAGCTGCGCATGCGATGCAGCGTCCATGGCCGTCAGCGCGGCCTGGCGCGCACGTCCCAACGTCCAGGGGTCTTCGCCTGCCGGTGCGCCCATGCCCAGGAGGTAGACGAAACCATTGTCGGCGTCGGCGACCGCCGGCCGCTGCCTGTACACCTGTTCCAGCCGCAGTGCCTGCGCCGAAGGCGCCTCATCGCGGGCATTGATCAACAGCAGTACGCCGTAGCTGCCCAGCAACAACGCGCACAGCCCCGTCACCGTCCAGCCCAACGCCTTCAATCCCCGGCTCATGGCCCGCTCCTTCCCCTGGAAGCGGCCAGCCTACACAGGGCCGCTGCGCGGCGCCAAGCCGCCGGCCTTACTCGAAGCTGCCCACCGAATCGTGCGCCAGGTTGTCGAAGCGGGTGTATTCGCCGAAGAACTTCAGCTTGCACGAGCCGGTCGGTCCGCCGCGGTGCTTGCCGATGATGATCTCGGCCAGGCCCTTGTCCGGCGAATTTTCCTTGTTGTAGTAATCG
>Ga0160434_100316_pt1 | contig 16644 bp, 17 predicted proteins | sample HID1973I_E0MG_FD_108273 | JGI IMG/M metagenome (GOLD analysis project Ga0160434, IMG submission 108273) | Enriched mosquito-associated microbial communities from UW Madison campus, WI, USA - HID1973I_E0 MG | ecosystem: Host-associated > Arthropoda: Insects > Digestive system > Unclassified ...
AGGAAGTTCAATGTCCGTGATCAACACCGAAATCAAGCCGTTCAAGGCCACCGCTTACCAGAATGGCGAGTTTGTGGAAGTTTCCGATGCCAATCTGAAGGGCAAGTGGTCCGTGGTGGTCTTCTACCCGGCCGATTTCACCTTCGTCTGCCCGACCGAACTGGAAGACCTGGCCGACAACTACGCTGAATTCCAGAAGCTGGGCGTGGAGATCTACTCGGTTTCCACCGACACCCACTTCTCGCACAAGGCGTGGCACGACACCTCGCCGGCGATCGGCAAGATCAAGTACCCGATGATCGGCGACCCGACCGGCACCGTCACCAACAACTTCGAAGTGATGCGTCCGGGCGTCGGCCTGGCTGACCGCGGCACCTTCATCATCGACCCGGCCGGCGTCATCCAGGCCGTGGAAATCACCGCCGAAGGCATCGGCCGCGATGCCAAGGAACTGCTGCGCAAGGTCAAGGCCGCGCTGTACGTCGCCGCGCATCCGGGCGAGGTCTGCCCGGCCAAGTGGAAGGAAGGCGAGAAGACCCTGGCGCCGTCGCTGGACCTGGTCGGCAAGATCTAAGGCCGCCCGCCGCCCCGCTTGCGGGGTGGCACACCCCTCCCCTGCCCTGCAGGGGAGGAGGTGAACCGGAACCGGTGCGCGCCGGCAAGGCGCTCTCTCTCCCGCCCTGCCGGCACGTCGCCGGTTGCGGTTCACCCCCTCCCCACGTCGGCGTATGCCCTGCGGCATCGACGCCATGCCCTCCCTTTGCCGATCAACAGGAGCCTCACCCATGTTGGACACGAATCTGCAGACCCAGCTGAAGTCCTACCTCGAGCGACTGACCCGGCCGGTGCATATCACCGCGCAGGTCGACGACGGCGAGAAGTCGCAGGAAATGCTGGAGATGCTCAATGAGATCAAGGCGCTGAGCAACGTCATCGGGCTGGAAGTGCGCCGCGACGCCAACGCGCGCAAGCCGAGCTTCAGCCTCAACAGCCCGGGCGAGGATATCTCGGTGACCTTCGCCGGCTTGCCGATGGGCCACGAGTTCACCTCACTGGTGCTGGCGCTGCTGCAGGTTGGCGGGCATCCGTCCAAGGCTGCGCCGGAAGTGATCGAGCAGGTGAAGAACCTCGAAGGCGAGTTCCTGTTCGAAACCTATTTCTCGCTGTCCTGCCAGAACTGCCCGGACGTGGTCCAGGCGCTGAACCTGGCGGCGGTGCTCAACCCCAACATCAAGCACGTGGCCATCGACGGCGCGCTGTTCCAGGACGAGGTCGATGCGCGCCAGATCATGTCGGTGCCGACGGTCTATCTCAACGGCCAGGTCTTCGACCAGGGCCGCATGAACCTGGAGCAGATCGTTGCCAAGCTCGACACCAACGCCGGCCAGCGCGACGCGGAGAAGATCAACGCCCGCTCGCCGTTCGACGTGCTCGTCGTCGGTGGTGGCCCGGCCGGCGCCGCGTCAGCGGTTTACGCTGCGCGCAAGGGCATTCGCACCGGCGTGGTGGCCGAACGTTTCGGCGGCCAGGTGCTCGACACCATGGCGATCGAGAACTTCATCTCGGTGCCGGAGACCGAAGGCCCGAGGATGGCCGCCGCGCTTGAACAGCACGTGCGCCACTACGACGTCGACGTGATGAACCTGCAGCGTGCCGAAGAACTGGTACCGGCCGGCGCCGACGGCCTGGTGCAGGTGAAGCTGGCCAATGGCGCGGTGCTGAAGTCGCGCACGGTCGTGCTCTCGACCGGTGCGCGCTGGCGGCAGATGAACGTGCCCGGCGAGAACGACTACCGCAACAAGGGCGTGGCCTATTGCCCGCACTGCGATGGCCCGCTGTTCAAGGGCAAGCGCGTGGCGGTGATCGGCGGCGGCAACTCGGGCGTGGAAGCAGCCATCGACCTGGCCGGCATCGTGTCGCACGTCACCCTGGTCGAATTCGACGACAAGCTGCGTGCCGATGAGGTGTTGCAGCGCAAGCTGCGCAGCCTTGGCAACGTGCGCGTGATCACCAGCGCGCAGACCACCGAAGTGCTCGGCGACGGCAACAAGGTCACCGGCCTGGTCTACAAGGACCGCGCCGGCGGCGATTCGCACCGCGTCGAACTGGAAGGCATCTTCGTGCAGATCGGCCTGCTGCCCAACACCGAATGGCTCAAGGGCGTGGTGGCGTTGTCTCCGCGCGGCGAGATCCTCGTCGACGACCGCGGCCAGACCAATGTACCGGGCGTGTTCGCCGCCGGCGATGCGACCACGGTGCCGTACAAGCAGATCATCATCGCCATGGGCCAGGGTGCCACGGCGGCGCTCAGCGCCTTCGATCACCTGATCCGCAGCAGCGCACCGAGCCCGACCGGCGCGGTGGCCGAGGCGGCCTGATCTGGCCACGGGCGGCGAGCCAGGTCTGTGTGACCTGATGTCGCTGGCCGCTGCGACGCGCCCGGGCGTAAGCTGCTCCCGGGCGCGCTCGCCATCCGTCGCGACGCGCCCCCTGCCCAGAGGCTCTGCAGATGAACCTGCGTGATCTCAAGTACCTGGTTGCCCTCGCCGATCACAAGCATTTCGGCCGTGCGGCAGCCGCCTGCTTCGTCAGCCAGCCGACGCTGTCCACCCAGATCAAGAAACTCGAAGACGAGTTGGGCGTGCCGCTGGTCGAACGCGCGCCGCGCAAGGTGATGCTGACCCCGGCCGGGCGCGAAGCCGCCAGCCGTGCGCGCGGCATCGTCGCCGAGGTCGAGCAGATGAAGGAAGCGGCGCGGCGCAGCCAGGACCCGGAAGCGGGCACGGTGCGCCTGGGCATCTTCCCGACGCTGGGACCCTATCTGCTGCCGCATGTGGTGCCACGCATTCGCGAGCGCTTTCCGCAGCTGGAGCTGTTGCTGATCGAAGAGAAGAGCGACCACTTGCTGCGCCAATTGCGCGAGGGCCGGCTAGACGCCGCGGTTCTGGCGCTGCCGATCCACGACGACCAGCTGCATACCGAGTTCCTGTTCGAAGAACCTTTCGTGCTTGCCGTACCGGGCAACCACGCCCTGTCCAAGCGCACCCTGTTGACCCTGGACGAACTGTCCGAACAGCGCCTGCTGTTGCTTGAGGACGGCCATTGCCTGCGTGACCAGGCATTGGATGTCTGCCATCTGGCCGGCGCGCTGGAGAAATCCGAATTCCAGGCCACCAGCCTGGAAACCCTGCGACAGATGGTGGCGGCCAATGTGGGCGTCACCCTGCTGCCGCTGCTGGCGGTGAAGCCGCCGGTGGCGCGATCGGAGAACGTGCAGTTGATCGGCTTCGATGCCGAGCGTCCGCCGAGCCGGCGCATCGCCATGGTCTGGCGCCGCAGCTCGGCGATGAACGATTTCCTGGAGACCTTGGCGCAGCTGTTCAAGGAACTGCCGCCGCACCTGCTGCGCCTGGATGGTTCACTGACCAATGGCCGCGCCGCCGCGCCGGCATTGCGTGGCCGTGCCACCGACACCGTCGCCACCCTGGCGGGCAACGAATAGCCACCGCAGGCGGCGGAGATGACTATTGCCGCACCGTGCGGCGGCGATGGCTTTCTTCGCCACGCGATTGTTCGGACAATGGACTGGGCGGCTCATGCGGGCCGCCCAACTCATTTCAAAGGAAACCACCATGCGCCACGAACACCACAGCGGCTTGCCGCCCTCGACCGCCGCCGCTCCCTCGACCCAGCCCCCGATCATCATTTCCAGCCGCGACCTCGCCCGCCTGGAAGCCTTGCTTGAATCCCCCGCGCTGAGCCGGCTTCCGGCTGCGATCGCGCTTTCCGCCGAACTGGGCCGCGCCCAGGTTCTGCCGCCCGAACAGATACCGCCCGGCATCGTCACCCTCCACTCTCGCGTGGACTGCATTGACGAACTGCGCGATGAACCCCATCACCTCACCCTGGTCTATCCGCACGAAGCCGATGTCGAACGCGGCCGCGTGTCGGTGCTGGCGCCGGTCGGCAGCGCGCTGCTGGGCCTGGCGGTAGGCCAGTCGATCGACTGGCAGGCCCCGGGAGGGCGTCCGCTGCGGCTGCGCGTAAGCGCCGTGCACTACCAGCCGGAGGCCGCTGGCGACTTCCATCGCTAGGCGCGCTAACGTATCGCCCCTGCTCGCTTCTTCCTTCCGTACCGAGAACCGATGATGACTTCGCAACCTTCCAAGCTCGCCCAGCTCCGTGAACTGTCCGTGGTAGTGGCCGACACCGGCGACTACGACGCGATCAAGCGCCTCAAGCCGGTGGATTGCACCACCAACCCCACCCTGGTGAAGAAGGCGCTGGACCTGCCGGTGTATGCCGAACTGATCGAGCGCGAGCTGGCCTGGGGCCGCGAGCAGGGCGGCGGCGAGGCGGTGGTCAATGAGGTGGCCGACCGCCTGACCGTCGGCGTGGGCGCGATGTTGTCGGCGCTGGTGCCGGGCCGGGTTTCCACCGAAGTGGACGCGGACCTGGCGCACGATACCGCCGCCACGATCGCCAAGGCACACAAGTTCATCGCGATGTACGCCGAGCGTGGCGTGCCGCGCGAGAAGATCCTGATCAAGGTCGCCGCGACCTGGGAAGGCGTGGAGGCAGCGCGCCAGCTGCAGCGCGACGGCATCGACTGCAATCTCACGCTGATCTTCAACCAGACCCAGGCGCTGGCATGCGCGGAAGCCGGCGTGTTCCTGATTTCGCCGTTCGTCGGCCGCATCCTCGACTGGTACGTGGCCAATGGCCAGGCGCCGGCGAACATCGATGAGGACCCGGGCGTGGTGTTCGTGCGCGGTGTGTACACCGAGTTCAAGAAGCGCGGGTCGCAGACGGTGGTGATGGGCGCTTCATTCCGTTCGACGGCGCAGATCGAGGCGCTGGCAGGGTGCGATCGCTTGACGATCTCGCCGGATCTGCTGGAAAAGCTCGATGCCGATCATGGCGAGCTGCCGCGCAAGCTGTCGCCGGTGGCCGCCGATGGGGCGCAGGTGCCGGCAATCGATGGGGCGCAGTTTGCGAAGGACCTGGCGGCCGATCCGATGGCTACCGAGAAGCTGTCTACGGGTATCGACGTGTTTGCCAAGGATCTGCAGGCGCTGCGTGAGACGATTCGAGGCAAGTTGGGCTGAGCATCCGCGCTGCAGGTTTGGGTGCGGCGCCCGAGGGTCCATCGTAAGAATGCAAAAAGCCGCGCTGTCTCCAGCGCGGCTTTTTCATTTCACCCGGCATGGGTGATCAAACATCCAGCCCTATCGGACAGCTCACGCCAGTCCCGCCAATCCCACAGTAGCCACCCGGGTTCTTCGCCAGGTACTGCTGGTGGTAGTCCTCGGCGTAGTAGAAAGGCGGTGCCGGATAGACGATCTCCGTGGTGATTCCGCCGTAGCCGGCGTCCTTGAGCTGGCGCTCGTAGGCTTCGCGGCTCGCCAGCGCGGCGTCGTATTGCGCCTGGCTGTGGCAATAGATCGCCGAGCGGTACTGGGTGCCGGTGTCGTTGCCCTGGCGCATGCCCTGGGTCGGGTCGTGGTTCTCCCAGAAGGTGCGCAGCACCTCGTCCAGCGACACCTTCGCCGGGTCGAACACTACCCGCACGACCTCCGTGTGCCCGGTCATGCCGGAGCAGGCCTCTTCGTAGGTGGGGTTGGGCGTCTGGCCGCCCTGGTAGCCCACCGCGGTGGTCACCACGCCCGGCAGCTGCCAGAACTTGCGCTCTGCGCCCCAGAAGCAGCCCATGCCGACGTCCAGGGTCTCCAGCCCGGCGAAGTCGCCTTGCAGCGGCTGGCCGTTGACGAAGTGGACGTTGTGCAGCGGCAGCGGGGTTTGGCGGCCCGGCAGGGCCTCGCCTTCGCGCGGCAGGCGCTGCTTGAACGCGCCGATGCCAAGTTTGATCGCAGAACCAAGGCCAAGCATGGGGGACCTCCTCAAGCCGGCAGGAAGCCGGGATCCGGGTCGCCACTGGATATGGGGTCGCGGGGGCCGCCGGCCAAGTCCAGCGCCGCGACGACGTCCTGGGCCTGCGGCAGCAGCGGGTCGGGGACGCAGACCCGCAGGACGCCGAACAACGGCAGCTCGCCGCCAGCGCCCAGCAGCGATTCGCCAAAGACGAAGGCCGGGATGCCCGCGTCCTCCAGGGCGTGCTTGACCAGGTGGGCATCGAACAGGTTCTCGGCGCGATAGGCGACCTGCATGGGCAGCTCCGGAGCGGGACTGGCCTCAGCATAAGCCTGGCGGTGCCCAGCGCGGTGCAAGGCCTTGTTAAACTGCCGGTCTTCCCGATTTGCAGCCTGGCATGTCCACCTCCCCCGATTCCTCCGCCGCCGCGACACCCGAGACCGCCTCCGAGACCGTTGCGCCGGAAAAGCGCGACTTCATCCGCCAGATCGTCCGCGAGGACCTGGCCCAGGGCCGTCACGCCGCCATCCGCACCCGCTTTCCGCCCGAGCCCAACGGTTACCTGCATATCGGCCACGCCAAGGCGATCTGCCTGGACTTCGGCATCGCCGCCGAGTTCGGCGGGCTGTGCAACCTGCGCTTCGACGACACCAACCCGGCCAAGGAAGACCCCGAGTTCGTCCAGGCCATCCAGGACGACGTGCGCTGGCTCGGCTTCGACTGGGCCTCGCTGCGCCATGCCTCGGATTATTTCGAGGTCTATTACCGCGCCGCGCAGAAGCTGATCCGCGATGGCAAGGCCTTTGTCTGCGACCTCAGCGCCGAACAGGTGCGCGAGTACCGCGGCACGCTGACCGAGCCGGGCCGCAATTCGCCGTTCCGCGACCGCAGTGTCGAGGAGAACCTGGACCTGTTCGCGCGCATGCGCGCCGGCGAGTTCCCCGACGGCGCACGCACGTTGCGCGCCAAGATCGACATGGCCAGCGGCAATATCAACCTGCGCGATCCGGCGCTGTACCGCATCAAGCACGTCGAGCACCAGAACACCGGCAGCGAGTGGCCGATCTACCCGATGTACGACTTCGCCCATTCGTTGGGCGATGCGGTGGAAGGCATCACGCATTCGCTGTGCACGCTGGAGTTCGAGGACCATCGCCCGCTGTACGACTGGTGCGTGGACAACGTCGACCTGGCCGGCGATCCGTCGCTGCTGGAATCGCTGCTGGCCAAGGGCTACCCGCGCGAAGCGGCCAAGCCGCGCCAGATCGAGTTCTCGCGCCTCAACATCAACTACACGGTGATGAGCAAGCGCAAGCTCACCCAGCTTGTCGCCGACAAGCTGGTCGATGGTTGGGACGACCCGCGCATGTATACCTTGCAGGGTCTGCGCCGCCGCGGTTACACGCCGGCGGCGTTGCGCCTGCTGGTTGATCGCGTCGGCATCAGCAAGCAGAACTCGGTGATCGATTTCTCGGTGCTCGAAGGCTGCTTGCGCGAGGACCTCGACGCGCAGGCGGCGCGGCGCATGGCGGTGATCGATCCGATCAAGTTCGTGCTGACCAACCTGGAAGAAGGCCACGAGGAATCGCTGGAATTCTCCAACCATCCGAAGGACGAATCCTTTGGTACGCGCCAGGTGCCGTTCTCGCGCGAGCTGTGGATCGAGCGCGAGGATTTCGCCGAAGTCCCGCCCAAGGGCTGGAAGCGCCTGGTGCCGGGTGGCGAAGTGCGCCTGCGCGGCGCCGGTATCGCCCGTGTCGACGATGTGGTGAAGAACGAGGCCGGCGAGATCGTCGAGTTGCGTGGCTGGCTGGACCCGGAATCACGCCCGGGCATGGAAGGTGCCAACCGCAAGATCAAGGGCACGATCCACTGGGTCAGCGCGCGCCACGCGGTGGAAGCGGAAATCCGCCTGTACGACCGCCTGTTCTCGGTGGAGAAGCCGGACGATGAGTCCGACGGCAAGACCTATCGCGATTACCTGAATCCCGAATCCAAGCGCAGCGTGCGCGGCTATCTGGAGCCGGCGGCAGCGAATGCGGCGCCGGAGCAGTCGTTCCAGTTCGAGCGCACCGGCTATTTCGTCGCCGACCGTCGCGACCACACGTCGTCGGCGCCGGTCTTCAATCGCAGCGTCACCCTGCGCGACACCTGGGGCGGACGCGACTGAGCCCTGGCACCGGATGCGGGCACGATCGCCTCGGCAGGCATCAGCTGCGGGAAGCGATCGTGTTCGCGACACCACGTAGCTGCCGATGGCGACAGCCACTGGATCATCTCCAGCATCCGGTCGTGATGCTTGCGCAGGTCCCAGGCCAGGATGGGTTCGTGGTGCGAAATGCGATTGCGCAGCAGGCGGATGCGGGTCAACGAGCCGGAGAAGCTCTTGCGTTTCAGCCCTCGCGGCGCGCTCGCGTCGGCGATTCGGTGCAGGCCTTGTTGCCATAGCACCTCATATTCCTTGTGGAACATCGTGGTCCAGAAGCTGAAGGTCAGGCTCGAGACCAGGCCCGCAGCGGTGACCTCCTTGCCTTCCTTCAGCAGTTCCTCGATGGCCTTGGCCACCTGAGCTGCCTGATACGGCCCGATGACCACGCCTGACGATGCGTACAGCCAGTCCTCGCCGTAGCGCTCGCACATGACCGCGTGGATACGGTTCCGGAGAACGACCTCCAACGTCTGCAGCGGCGTGTAGAGCGCTTCGGAGAGGCGGGTGTTCATGCTGTACAGCTCGATCGCGAGGGCGCGGTCGCCTTGGGCCCAGGCGAGATAGCGGCTGAATCTTTCTCGGGAAAGCGCCTGTTCCAACCTTTCGTGTTTCATGGTTTGAAAATTTCTCCATCCTTGGGTTGCAGAGGTTCGCCAACAGGGGTAACGTTGGCCCCGTACACCCCGGTACCGTCTCTGCCTCAGGCATGCGGCCGGGGTCTTTTTTTGCCTTCTGTTCCGCTGTTTGGGGCCGCTGTGCGGGGCTTGTTTCGAACCACCGTGAGCGTGGACGGTCCAGATCGAAGCGTCCACCTGCAAGCGGCCCCTATTGCACTGCGGACGCGCCGCAGCCGTGTCACCACAACGCGTCTAAGATTGTGGGCAAATTCCGACCCTTGGCCCCCGATGCATTCCGCCGCCGCCCTCACCTTGCGCAGCTATGGCCCCGAGGCCTATTCCCATGCACATGACCATGTACAGGTGGTGCTGGCGATGGCGGGAGGAATGGCGATGGAAGTCGGCGTCCATGGCGGCGAAGTGGACGGGCAGCGCGGCGCCTTCGTCGCGCCAGGCACGGCGCATACCCAGTTCGCCTCGCAGCAGAACTGTTTCCTGATTCTCGACTGCGGCCTTGAAGACATCGGCGACGCCGGCTGCGAACGCCTCGCGGCACGGCCCTATCTCGATCTATCACCAGCCACTCGCCGCCTGCTTGACTACATCGCATGGCGCTGTGTCGACGGCATCGTGCCCGAGGCGTTGACGCGCTACTGTCTGCCGCAACTGCTGCAGCAACTCGCGAACGACGCGCCGGCAGCAGCACGCCTGCGTCACCTCCTGCAAAGAATCGAGACAGCGCCAGGTGCCGCATGGCCTGTAGAACGCATGGCCGCCGAGTTGCATGTGAGCGGCAGCCGCCTGCACGCGCTGTTCAAACGCGAGCTCGATACGACCCCGCAGGCCTGGCTGGCGGAATTGCGCCTGCGCCAGGTCATCGCGGCCCTCGCCGACAGCGATACACCGATCGCTACCCTGGCAGTGGAAGGTGGCTGGTCCGACCAGACCACCCTGACCCGCGCCATGCGCCGCGCCACCGGCCAGACTCCCGCCGCATTCCGCCGTGCGCGCCGCGCAATGCAGTAGCCCGGGCCAAGATTTTCCGTGATACGGCCGGCATGCTGCCGCCATGTCCGACGCCGCTTCCCACCGCACCGCCCATCCCCTCGCCGCCGGCATCGGCAGCGGCATCGCCGCCGGTGCGTTGTGGGGTCTGGTGTTCCTCGCCCCGCAACTGCTGCGCGACTTCACCCCGCTGCAGATGTCGGCTTCGCGCTACCTCGCTTACGGTTTGATCGCCGCGCTGGTGCTGGCGCCGCGCTGGCGCGCCGCGATCGCACCGATGCGCGCTGCCGATTGGTGGACCCTGGCGCGACTGAGCCTGCTGGGCAATCTCATCTACTACGTGCTGCTTGGCGCCGCCGTGCAATGGGCCGGCGGTGCCGCGGCTTCGCTGATCATCGGCTTGCTCCCCGTCTCGGTGACCCTGGTGGGTTCGCGCGGTGCCGGCGCGTTGCGCCTGTCGGCGTTGGCCTGGCCGTTGGCACTGTGCGTGCTCGGCGTAGGCTTGGTGGGCGCGCAGGCCCTGGCCGGCGACCACCACGACGGCCGCGACCTGCCCACGCGCCTCGCCGGCCTGGCCTGCGCGTTCGGCGCCCTGCTGTCGTGGACCGCCTACTCGGTGGGCAATGCGCGCTGGCTGTCGCGGCGGCCGGAGATCTCCAGCCAGGACGGCTCGCTGCTGACCGGCGTGGTCACCGGCGCGCTGGCGCTGATCGCCGCCGCGCCCGCCTTTGCCGCTGGCAGCGTCCATGCGCCGGGCGAATGGGCACGCTTCTGGGGCATCGCCGCGGTGCTGGCGCTGTTTGCCTCGGTGATCGGCAATGCGCTGTGGAACCGCAGCAGCCGCCTGCTGCCGTTGACCCTGGTCGGGCAGATGATCGTGTTCGAGACCGTCTTCGCCCTGCTCTACGGCTTCCTGTGGGAACAGCGTTGGCCGACGCTGCTGGAGGCACTCGCGATCGCCTGCCTGCTGGCTGGCGTCTATGGCTGCACCGCCGCCCACGTGAAACGGCGCTCGCCGCAGGCGTAACGAAGGCTTGCCGGGCCCAGGCTTAATATCCGGGGCATCTGGGTCACGGAGTCCGCCATGCGCCTTTCGATCCTCCCCTTCGCCTGGCTCTTGCTGTGTTGCGTTGGCGGGTGTGCCGGCGCTTCCCCGCCTGCTGCTGCGCCGCCGTCTGCCGCGCCGCGCACCGCCGCAGCCGCCCAGCCACTCGACCTGCGCTGCCACAGCGACGCCGACTGCACGGTCAAGAACGTCGGCAACTGCTGCGGGGCCGCGCCGGCCTGCGTGAATGTCGACAGCCCCACCGACCCGGCGGCGGTGATGGCGCAGTGCCGCGCCAGCGGCCGGATGAGCGTGTGCGGCTCGGCGCAGATCACCGGCTGCCAATGCGTTGCCGGCCAATGCAGCGCAAAACCCGCCGCTGCCGATACACTGCGCCGCCCGATCGACACCCCGGAACCGGTTCGCTGATGCTCTACGCGCAAGTCCATCTCACCCTGCCCGCCTGGGTCCACGACCACGTCGACCTGTCCGAGCGCTACCCCGACGATGCGGCGAAAGTGGCGCTGGCGATCGAGTTGTCGCGGCTGAACGTCGAGGCGCGCAGTGGCGGCCCGTTCGGTGCGGCGGTATTCGGCCCCGACGACCGCATCATCTCGGTCGGCGTCAATCGGGTGGTGCCGCACAGCACCTCGTTGGCGCACGCCGAGAACATGGCCTACATGCTGGCCCAGCAGCGCCTGCAGACGCCGCGCCTCAACGACGTGGTCAAGCCGGTGACCCTGGCCACCTCGTCGCAACCGTGCTGCCAGTGCTACGGCGCCACCGTGTGGGCCGGCATCGATCGCCTGCTGATCGGTGCCCGCGCCGAGGACGTGATGGAACTGACCGAATTCGACGAAGGCCCGCTGCCGGCGGACTGGGTCGGTGAACTCGAGCGCCGCGGCATTGCCGTGGTGCGCGACCTGCACCGCGACGATGCCCGCGCCGTGCTGCGCGCCTATGGGGAAGCCGGTGGCGATCATTACTGAGAGCGGCCGTTGAACGGCCTGCTGTGCTACTGCCGCCAGGGCTTCGAGCCCGAGCTGGCAGGCGAATTGAGCGAACGCGCGGCACAGGCCGGCATTCCCGGCTACGCGCGTACCCAGCGCAACGACGGCTACGTGCTGTTCGTGTGCGAGGACGCCGTGGCGCTGTCGACAAGGCTGCCGTGGCGTTCGCTGATCTTCGCCCGGCAGAAGCTCGTGCTGCTGGCCGAACTGCGTGGCATCGACCCGCGCGACCGCATCACGCCAGTGCTGGAAGCGCTGGCCGCGCTCCCGCAAGTGCCGCGCTATGGCGACCTGTGGGTCGAGCATCCCGACTCGGACACGGCCAAGCCGCTGGCCGGGCTGGCGCGCAGCTTCGGCAATGCCCTGCGGCCAGCCTTGCGCAAGGCCGGCCTGCTCACCGACAAGCCGCAAGCGCGCCTGCCGCGCCTGCACCTGTGCTTCCTCGATGGCGATCACCTCCTGCTGGCCAGCGCCGAGCCCGCCGACAGCGCGCCGTGGCCGCTGGGCATCCCGCGCCTCAAGCTGCTGCCCGACGCGCCGTCGCGCTCGGCGCTGAAGCTGGAGGAGGCACTGATGACCCTGCTGACGCCCGAGGAACGCGAGCGCCTGGTCCAGCCCGGCATGCGCGCCGCCGACCTCGGCGCCGCGCCCGGCGGCTGGACCTGGGTCCTGACCCGTGAGCACCTTCACGTCACCAGCGTGGACAACGGTCCGCTGCGCGAGCACGTGCTGGATACCGGCCTGGTCGAGCACCTGCGCGCGGACGGATTCCACTGGCGCCCGGAGAAACCGCTGGACTGGATGGTCTGCGACATGGTCGAGCAGCCGCGCCGGGTGGCCGAGCGCATGGGCGAATGGTTTGCCCAGGGCTGGTGCCGGCATGCGATCTTCAATCTCAAGTTGCCGATGAAGAAGCGCTGGGACGAAACCCGGCTCTGCCTGGACCAGTTCCAGGACCGCGCCGGACGGCCCCTGTTGATCCGGGCCAAGCAGCTGTATCACGATCGCGAAGAAATCACCGTTTTCGCCAGCCCGGGTTGACCGGCCTGGCCCTCCAAGGATTGCCATGCGCGCCACCGCCCTGTTCTCGCTCTGCCTGTTGTCTGCCACCGCCGTGCCCGCGCTTGCCGAGCAGGCGCCAGTGACCTACCGCGCCTGGGACTACGTGGGCGACGGTGTGTTCACCTCCGACATCGAAGGTCCGGCCGTCGGCCCCGACGGCGCGCTGTACGTGGTCAACTTTGGCCGCAACGGCACCATCGGCCGGGTCACACCGGAATCCAATCATGGGGTGGCCAAGCTGTTCGTCGAACTGCCGAAGGGCAGCGTCGCCAACGGCATCAGATTCGCGCCTGACGACACCATGCGGGTGGCCGACAAGGCCGGCAAGCAGTTGCTGAAGATCGACCCGGTCAGCGGCGCAGTCACCGTGCTGGCGCGCCTTCCCGAGTCGACCGGACCCAACGACCTGGCGCTGGCACCGGACGGCAGCGTGTTCCTCAGCGACCCGGATTGGGAGAACACCAGCAACGGCCGCTTGTGGCGAGTCACGGCCGACGGCCAGGTGCAGAAGCTGGAAGAGAACATGGGCACGACCAACGGCATCGAGGTCAGCCCGGACGGCAAGCGCCTGTACTTGAACGAAAGCATCCAGCGCACCGTGTGGGTCTACGACCTGATCGACGGACTGCCGCGCAACAAGCGCGTGCTGCACAAGTTCGACGACTTCGGCCTCGACGGCATGCGCAGCGATCCAGCGGGCAACCTCTACATCGCCCGCTACGATGCCGGCCAGATCGCGGTCGTGGCCCCGGACGGCAAACTGCTGCGCACCGTCCAGCTCAAGGGCCGCAAGCCAAGCAACGTGACCTTCGACGGCGCACAGGTCTTCGTGACGCTGCAGGACCGTGGCGCCATCGAGACCTTCTACGTCGACCCGTCGCCCGCAGCGGCCGCGCCGGGCCACTGAACCGGTCAGTCACCGGGCGCCGCGCAGGCGACCGCCGTCACAGTCGGTCTCAGCCGGCGCAACCGTCATCGCCGATGCTGGCGTCCTAGTGAAGGGGTGTGCCATGCAGACGATCCAACTCAACGACCCAGCCAGCTTCGGCGATGAATTCCTGCGCCTGACGCTGCTGCAGGGCTTCCAGTCGCTGACCAAGCGCGACCTGGAATTGATGATCTTCGTGTTGCTCGAACGCGACGGCGCGATTTCGCGCGCCGACTCCAACGCCGCCGTTGCCTTGAAGTTGCGCGTGACCACGGCCAAGGTCAAGGCGCTGCGCCGCGACGGCTATGCGCGCTGGCGTGCGCTGGTGCCGGAGGATCCGGAAGCGGCGTTGCGGCGCATCGTCGCCACCGCGCTGAGCGAAGCCAACATCGAAGCGGGCGCCAAGCACGTCAGCGAGCGCAGCCGCAAGGAAGGCTTCATCGCCGTGCGCATCGAGCATCCCGACGATGCCCAGCAGTTCGAGCAGGCCATCCTCGATGTCGGCGCGCTGCCGGTATACGAGCGCAACCGTGAAGTGGTGGCGGTGCGTTTCGATACGCTGCTGAAGATCGCCGAACGCTGGGGCTACCTGCAGGCGGACCCGGCGGGGATCGTCAAGGAACTGCAGCACCTGGCCCCGGCCAGCGAGGAACTGGCCGACCTGTTGAAAAAGGACATCGGCAAGCTGCACTGGGAAGACGTGCGCCGCGCCCTCAATGGCCTCGGCGCCAAGGCGGTGGCCGATGGCGCCGGCAGCGGGTTGAAGGTGCTGTTGCGGCTGGTGTTTCCGTTCGTCTGACCTGACCTTCTCCCGTTCGCGGGAGAAGGGGCGCAACCTCAGCCGGCGATCGTCACCTTCTTGCCGCCGGCACGCGCCGAAGCGAAGATCGCATCAATCACCCGCATATCCGCCAGTCCCTCTTCGCCGGGCGCGCGCAACGGCGTGCCCTGCACGATTGCCAGCGCGTCTTCGTCCATCTGCAGCGCCTGCTGGTGCTGGACCTTGGCATCGAGCACCTTGCCGTCGCTGGTGCGGCCCTGGATGTCGTCATAGCTCTGGAACGGCGACAGCTCGTACCAGCCACGCTCGGCGTCCACGTGCAGCTGGTTCATGGTCATGCCGAAGCTGGTGGCGCAATCGGCCACGATGCCGTTGGGAAATTCGAGAGTGAAGCGCGTGGTCTCATCGACCCGGTCGAAGATCTTCGGGCGCCGCACTTCATGCCGTGCGCTCACCGCCAACGGCTCCAGGCCGGTCGCGTAGCGCGCGCCATTGAGCGCGTAGACACCCATGTCGTACATCGCCCCGCCGCCGCGCGCCGGGTCGAGCCGCCAGTTGTCGGGCGAAGCGCCGTCGAAACCATCGAAGCCGGCTTCGGCATGCACACGCCGGATCGCGCCATAAGGCTTCTCATCGACCCAGGAAATAATGCGACGCGTGTTCGGCTCGTGCTGCATCCGGTAGCCGATCGCGAGCTTGACCTTGTTGCGCGCGCAGGCATCGATCATCCGCTGCGCCTCGCCGGCATTCATCGCCATCGGCTTCTCGCACCACACGTGCTTGCCGGCTTCGGCCGCGGCGATGGTGTATTTCGCGTGCAGGCTGTTGGGCAGCACTACATAGACCACGTCGATGTCGGGGTTGTCGGCGATCGAGGCGAAGTTGTCGTAGTTGTAGATATTGCGATCCGGCAGGCGATGCCGCGCCTGCCACTCTTTCGCTTTCGACGGTGTGCCGGTGACGATGCCGGCCAGGCGGCAATGCCGGGTGAGCTGCAACGCCGGCGCCAGTCGGCCTTCGCTATAGCCGCCCAGGCCGACCAGGGCCACGCCCAACGGCTTGCGCGGTGGCGGTGCGGCCTGCGTGCGCAGCGGCCAGGCGGCCGCGGCCATCGCGCCGAGTGCGCCCTTCATCACCTGCCTGCGTGACCAGCCTTCAGTACTCATCGCGTCCCTCCTCGTCATTGGCAATGCGGCATGGCGACACGGCTTCAACGCGGGCCGATGCCCGCCGCGCGCCGCCACAGCAGGTCGACCAGCGGCGGCAGCCGTCCGGCCGTGCCCAGCGCCAGGCCGCGCGCCAGGGTCAGGTGCATCTCGTCGTTGGAGAACACCTGGTTGATCGCATCGAAGCTGTAGGCCGCCACCGTGTTCTCGCTGCGTCGCGTGCGTGCCCAGCGCCGCAGGCGATGCGGCGCGGCCCATTCGGCACGGCGCTGGCGCGCATCGAGCACCATCGACTGCAACGCGGCAACGTCGCGCAGGCCCAGGTTGACGCCCTGCCCGGCCAGCGGATGCACCACGTGCGCGGCGTCGCCCAGCGCGAGTACGCGGCCGGACACATAGTGGCCAACGAGCTGCCGGCGCAACGGGAAAGCAGCGCGCGGCGATGCCAGCGTCACCTCGCCCAGGCGGCCGGCGAAGGCGTTGCCGAGCTCGCGTTCGAACGCGGCATCATCCACCGCCAGCAGCCGCGTGGCTTCTGCCTCAGGCAGCGTCCACACGATCGAACTGCGGCCTTCGGTGAACGGCAGGAAGGCCAACGGCCCGGTGACCAGGAAGCGCTGCCAGGCCGTGTCCTCGTGCGGCTTGGCCGTATGCACGAAGGCAACCAGGCCACTCTGGTGATAATCCTGGCGGCTGACCTGCATGCCGGCCAGCGTGCGCAACGTGGATTCGGCGCCATCGGCGGCGATCGCGAGTGCCGCATCGATCCGGCTGCCGTCGTCCAGCCGCAGGCGCACGCCACGTTCGTCCTGCTCCAGCGCCTCCAGGCGCGCCGGGCAATGCAGTTGCACGCCCGCACTCGGCAGCGCCGCCCACAGGCGATCGACCAACACATCGTTTTCGACGATCCAGCCCAGCTGCTCGCGGCCAAAGGCATCGGCGTCGAATGC
>Ga0160434_100317_pt1 | contig 16622 bp, 13 predicted proteins | sample HID1973I_E0MG_FD_108273 | JGI IMG/M metagenome (GOLD analysis project Ga0160434, IMG submission 108273) | Enriched mosquito-associated microbial communities from UW Madison campus, WI, USA - HID1973I_E0 MG | ecosystem: Host-associated > Arthropoda: Insects > Digestive system > Unclassified ...
CGGCGAAGATCCGGTGCGCTACGGCACCGAGAAGCGCTCGAAGATCAAGCAGGTGGCCTCGGGCCGCTTTGGCGTCACGCCGGAGTACCTGGTCAATGCCGAGGTGCTGCAGATCAAGGTCGCGCAGGGCGCCAAGCCCGGCGAAGGCGGGCAGCTGCCCGGCCACAAGGTCAACGAACTGATCGCGCGGCTGCGCTACGCCAAGCCCGGTATCGGCCTGATCTCGCCGCCGCCGCACCACGACATCTATTCGATCGAAGACCTCGCGCAGCTGATCTATGACCTCAAGCAGGTCAATCCGGACGCGCTGGTGTCGGTGAAGCTGGTCTCGCATGCGGGCGTAGGCACGATCGCGGCCGGCGTGGTCAAGGCCGGCGCTGACCTGATCACCGTCTCCGGCCACGATGGCGGCACCGGTGCGTCGCCGGTCAGCTCGATCCGCTATGCCGGCGTGCCGTGGGAATTGGGCGTGGCCGAGTCGCACCAGGCGCTGGTCGGCAACGACCTGCGCGCGCGCACCCTGCTACAGACCGACGGCGGCCTGAAGACCGGCCTGGACGTGGTCAAGGCCGCGCTGCTCGGTGCCGACAGCTTCGGCTTCGGCACCGCGCCGATGATCGTGCTGGGCTGCAAGTACCTGCGCATCTGCCACCTCAACAACTGCGCCACCGGCGTGGCCACGCAGGACGAACGCCTGCGCGCCAACTACTTCACCGGCCTGCCGGAACGGGTGGAGAACTTCTTCCGCCTGCTCGCCGAGGAAGTGCGGCAGTGGCTGTCCTACCTGGGCGTGCGCTCGCTGGATGAGATCGTCGGCCGTACCGACCTGCTGGAGCAGCTGGAGGTCGCCCCGCGCGAAGGCGTGCGCGTGGACCTGTCGCGGCTGCTCAAGCCGGCGCAGTTCGAGGGCAGCCATTGCGCCGCCCAGCGCCTGTACGAATCGCCGGACTCGCTGGCCACGCAGATGGATGGCCTGCTGGCCAAGGCGATCGCCGAGAAGGCCGGCGGCGACCATCGTTTCCTGATCCACAACACCGACCGTTCGATCGGCGCGCGCCTGTCCGGTGCGATCGCCCGCGTCCATGGCAACCATGGCATGGAGGATGCGCCGTTGAACCTGCGCTTCCGCGGGACCGCCGGGCAGAGCTTCGGCGCGTTCAATGCCGGTGGCCTGCTGATGGAACTCGAAGGCGAAGCCAACGATTACGTCGGCAAGGGCATGGCGGGCGGCCGCCTGGTGGTGCGTCCGCCGCGCGGCGCGCGTTTCGAGGCGCGCAGCACGCCGATCCTCGGCAACACCTGCCTGTATGGCGCCACCGGCGGCGAGTTGTTTGCCGCCGGACGTGCCGGTGAGCGCTTCGGTGTGCGCAACTCTGGCGCGCTGGCAGTGATCGAAGGCGCCGGCGACCACTGCTGCGAGTACATGACCGACGGTGTCGTGCTGGTGCTCGGCAAGGTCGGCCTGAACTTCGGCGCCGGCTTCACCGGTGGCCTGGCCTATGTGCTGGATGTGGAGCGCGACTTCGTGGACCGCTACAACCACGAGTTGATCGATATCCACCGCATCTCGGCCGAGGGTTTCGAGAACCACCGTCAGCACCTGCACAAGCTGATCAGCCGCCATCGCGAGCTGACCGGCAGCATCTGGGCCCAGCAGATCCTCGACGAGTTCCGCGACTACGTCGGCAAGTTCTGGCTGGTGAAACCGAAGGCCGCCAGCATCGAATCGTTGACCGAGTCGTTGCGGCGCGCTGCGTGATCCGTCATACGTCGGTAGGTGCGGCTTCAGCCGTGATGATTCATCGGTAAGGCCCTCGCGGCTGAAGCCGCTCCTACAACAGCCCCGCCAGGCATCTTCGGATGCCCACCGAGACAGCCCATGAGCCGCAAGCAAGTTTTCCAGTTCCTCGACCTGCCGCGCACGATGCCGCAACGCATCCCGGTGGAACTGCGCACGTCCGGCGATTGGGGCGAGCTCTACGGCAAGTTCGACAAGGCTGATGCCCAGTACCAGGCCGGTCGCTGCCTGGACTGCGGTAATCCGTATTGCAGCTGGAAGTGCCCGGTGCACAACGCGATCCCGCAGTGGCTGCAGCTGGTGCAGGAAAACCGCATCGAAGAGGCCGCGGCGCTGTGCCACTCGACCAACCCGCTGCCGGAAGTGTGCGGCCGCGTCTGCCCGCAGGACCGGTTGTGCGAAGGCAGCTGCACGCTGGAGGAGTTCGGCGCGGTCACCATTGGCGCGGTGGAGAAGTACATCGTCGATACCGCGCTGGCCGCGGGCTGGCGCCCGGACCTGGGCGACGTGCGGCCGAGTGGCAAGCGCGTGGCCATCGTCGGCGCAGGCCCGGCCGGCCTGTCCTGTGCCGACCGCCTGGCGCGCGCCGGCGTGCACGCGGTGGTGTTCGACCGCTATGAGCAGATCGGCGGGCTGCTGCAGTTCGGTATCCCCAGTTTCAAGCTGGACAAGACGGTGATCGCCAAGCGCCGCGACGTGCTCGAAGGCATGGGCGTGGAGTTCCGCCTCGGCGTGGAGATTGGCCGCGATGTGCCGGTGGAGCAGTTGCTGGCCGAGTTCGATGCGGTGTTCCTCGGCACTGGCGCGTATCGCTATACCGATGGCGGCCTGCCGGGCCAGGATCTGAAGAACGTGCTGCCGGCGCTGCCGTTCCTGGTGCAGAACAGCCGCATCGTGGGTGGCAACGATCCCTGGGGCCGGCCGATCGCCGGCTGGGAAGACACGCTGGCCCTGCCCGACCTCAACGGCAAGCGCGTGGTGGTGCTCGGCGGCGGCGACACCGGCATGGACTGCGTGCGCAGCGCCGTGCGCCTGGGCGCGGCCAAGGTGACCTGCGCCTATCGCCGCGACGAGGCCAACATGCCCGGCTCGGCGCGCGAAGTGGCCAACGCGCGCGAAGAAGGCGTGCGTTTCCTGTTCAACCGCCAGCCGTTGTCGATCGAAGCGGGTGCAGACGATGAGGCGATTGGCGTGACCGTGGTCGAGACCGTGCTGAGCGCGCCGGACGCGCGCGGTCGCCGCAATGCGGTGCCGGTGGAGGGCAGCGAGTCGCTGCTTGAGGCCGATGTGGTGATCATCGCCTTCGGTTTCTCGCCCGAGTTGCCGTCGTGGCTGTCGTCGCAGGGCGTGCAGTCCAGCGACAACGGCCGGATTTTGGTGGGTGGTGCGCAGCTGCCGTACCAGACTGAGAACGCGAAGGTGTTTGCCGGTGGTGATGTCGTGCGCGGTGCCGACCTGGTGGTGACTGCGGTGGCCGAAGGCCGCGACGCGGCGGCGAGCATCGTGCAGTGGCTGGGCGTGCAGGCGCTGCCGCGCGAGAGCGTGGCGGCGTAAAGCGCGGCGCCCGCGATTGCACTGTAGGAGGGGCTTCAGCCCCGAGAGGCCTTCTTAGGAAAGCGTCGGGGCACAGGCTTCTTTGTAGGAGGGGCTTCAGCCCCGAGAAGCTTCACCGGGAAAGCGTCGGGGCTGAAGCCCCTCCCACAGTGCACCGACCATCGCTCCGGTAACCGATCTGTTCGCGCTCTTCTTCGAAGAACGGCGCCGCCCGCGAACGCTGTGGCGGGACCGAGGCTTCTTTGTAGGAGACGCTTTAGCCCCGACGCTTTCCTAGTAAAGCCTCTCGGGGCTGAAGCCCCTCCTACAGTGCATCTACCCACGTTCCGCTAGCCGATTTGCTCGCCGTCTTCCTTGAAGAACGGCGAAGGCAGCGGCGGCAGGATCTGCAACGCGACCTCCGACGGCCGGCACAGACGCGTGCCCAGCGCAGTCCGCACGAACGGACGGTTGATCAACACCGGGTCGGCCAGCATCGCATCGAGCAGGGCATCATCGTCCAGCGACAGGTCGTCCAGCCCGCGCTCGCGATAACCCGCCTCCTTGGCACGTATCGCCTCCCGCACGCTGATCCCCGCAGCGGCAATGGTGTCGCGCAAAGCCGCGCGATCCGGCGGATCACGCAAATACTCGATCACCGTCGGCGACAGCCCGGCATGGCGCAGCAGCGCCAGCACGTTGCGCGATGTGCCGCAGCGCGGGTTGTGCCAGATCACGGCCTCTGCGGTGGGGTCTTTCATGTCGTCATGTCCAGGGTCGGCTGCGGGCAGCACGAGGGCGCATAGCGTCACACAACTGCGCCGCCAAGTGCGACGGGCTGCACATCTGCGCAACCCCACTCCAGCTCTGGATGCATCGCTAACACCCCTACGTTTACCGTAGCAGTTCGCGCGGCCCTGCCGCCACCGGCGCCCCCACCGGAGAATCCGCCATGTCCCTGATGTCGCGTAGTTTGCCGTGGTTGTTAGGCACGGCCCTGGTCCTTTCCGCCCTCCCGGCCCACGCCGAGCAACGTGCGCTCCGCTACGCGGGCGTCAACCTGGCCGGGGCCGAGTTCAATGCCGCCAAGCGGCCCGGCACCTTGTTCAAGGACTACACGTACCCGGCAGAGGCCGACTACGCGTACTTCGCCGGGCAGCACATGAACATCGTGCGCCTGCCCTTCCTGTGGGAACGCCTGCAGCCCGAGCCCAACGGCGAGCTCGACGCCACGCAGCTGCAGCTGATCCGCAAGGCCGTCGCCCAGGCCAAGGCGCAGAACATGCACCTGATCCTCGACGTGCACAATTACGCCAAGTACCAGGGCGTGCGTCTCGGCAACGACGGCACGCCGGGCGACCTGCTGGCCGATCTTTGGAGGCGCCTGGCCAGCGAGTTCAAGGACGAGGACAGCGTGATCTTCGGCCTGATGAACGAGCCCAATGCGATCGATGCGGCAGTGTGGGCGCCGATTGCGCAATCGGCCATCGATGCGATCCGCGCCACCGGCGCGCGCAACCTGATCCTCGTGCCGGGGACGGCTTACACCGGCGCACACAGCTGGTCGAGCGGCAGCTACGGCACGCCGAATGCCACGGCACTGGCTAAGATCAACGATCCGGCCGGCAACCTGGCACTGGAGGTCCACCAATACCTGGACAAGGACTACAGCGGTACCAGCGGCGAATGTGTGAGCGCCACCATCGGCGTCGACAAGCTGCGCGGCTTCACCGAGTGGCTGCGCCAGCAGGGCAAGCGTGGATTCCTCGGCGAGTTCGCCGCGGGCAGTAACGAGACCTGCATGCAGGCGTTGGACGGCATGCTGACCTTCATGGAACAGAACGCCGATGTGTGGCTGGGTTGGACCTACTGGGCCGCAGGCAGCTGGTGGCAGCCGACCTATCCGTTCAATGTGCAACCCGGCAAGGATGGCAGCGAGAAGCCGCAGATGCCGCTGCTGTCCAGGCACGCCGCGCAAGCAACGAAGTGATCGACGGGCCGGGCCCGTGCCAACGGCGCCCGGCCGACATAGACTGATGCGCAGGGGCAATCAGGGAATCGACACATGCGGCTGGGACTGGCGGCCAATCGGCTGCATCACGAGGGCAACGACGCGGCACTGTTTCGCTGGTTGCACGCCTGCGAAACCGGAATTCGCGAGCTGCAGCTCGGCCTGCACGCGGTCGGCCGCACCTACGACGCGATCGAGCGCGCCGGCCTGCTGAAGGAGTTCGCCGGCCTGCGCCGTTATCCCAATGGTCGCGAAGGCGGTCTGATGGAGCTGGTGGCCGAGGTGGTCGGGCTGGAAGGCGGCGCACGTACGCTGGATGGCGCCATCTACCTGATCGACCCGGTCGATCCGTCATCGATCTTTCCCGAAGCCATCGCGCTCAAGCGCCAGTGCGTGATCCATGGCAAGCCGTTCCTGTCGACAGTCGCGTCGGCGCGCGACTGGATCGAGATCGAGCGCATCCAGGCCGGCCTGCACGCCGACGCCGGTGCCGACGACCTGCACGCTTTCGACCAACACACGCTCGCGCTCATCGCCCACGATGCGATGAAACCGCAGATGCTGGCCTTCGCCGCCGAGCACTTCGACCTGCTGTCGCGCTTCGCCCACCGGGTCGGCACCGGCACCACCGGCCAGCGGCTCAATGAACTGGCCTGGAGCCGCGGCTGGCCGCAGGACCAGGCCTGGGTCCACCGCTACCAGAGCGGGCCGATGGGCGGCGACGCACAGATCGCCGACCTGGTCCTGCAGCAACGCTGCCAGCGCGCGATCTTCTTCGAGGACCCGCACGTGGCGCGCCAGCACGAGGCCGACATCCAGTTGCTGGAGCGGGCGGTCACCACGGTCAGCGACCACGCGGTATGCATCACCGCGCCGGTGGTGGCACGGCGCTGGGCCGACGCCGCGGCACGGCGCGCGCAGGGTTTGCGCCGGCACTGATCGCCCCGGCCGGTCACCGGCCTGTCATCGACAACCGCAACACTCCCCGCGCTTTGTCATCCCCCGGGGGGATCCATGTTGCGTTCGCTGTTTTGCCTGGCGCTGGCCACTGGCCTGTGCTTCACCTCCTCGCTGCATGCCCAGGAAGCCGAACGGCTGCGGCTGCACGGTTCCAACACCATCGGCGAGCGCCTGATGCCAGCGATGGTCGAGTCCTGGCTCGGCAGCATGGGCTACGACCAGGTGCGCCGCGTGCAGGTCAGCGGCAGCGTGACCGAAGTCCACGGCGTGCGCGACGAGCAGCCGCTGATCGTGGAGATCGGCCGACGCGGCTCGGCCGCAGGCATGCAGGACCTGATCCGTGGCGACAGCGAGCTGGCGATGCTGGCCCGCGCGCCGACCGCGGCCGAGCAGTCGGCCGGCTGGCAGCTCGGTGAGCTGACCTCGCCGGACCAGCAATTCGTGCTCGCGCTCAATGGCGCGCAACTCGCGGTGTCGACCTCGAATCCGGCCAAGACCCTGACCCTGGCCCAGCTGCGTGCCGTACTGACCGGCGAGGCACGCGACTGGGCGCAGCTCGGCGGCCGCGGCGGTGAAGTTCACCTGCTGTGCGGCCCGGCCGAGGGCGGCTTGAACGACTTCCTGGTCAGCCGCGTCACCCAGGGCGCAGCGATCAAGGGCTGCACGCGCCGCTTCCCGACGGCGGCCGAGGCCGCGCGCGCGGCCGTCGCCGACGCGCAGGCCATGGCGGTGGTGGAACTGGTCACGCCGCTGCCGGCCAACACGCGCGCGCTCGCCGTGGCCGATGGCGGCATGGCCGTGGCGCCGACGCCGGTCAACCTGCGCAGCGAGGACTATCCGCTGGTGCAGCGCTACAGCGTCTACGGCGGCCAGATGATGTCCGCCCTGGGCCGCAGCCTGGCGCTGTACCTGATCTCGCCGCCGGCGCAGCGTGTGGTGGCCGCGCAGGGGCTGATGGCGATGTCGCTGCCGAAGGACGCCACCGAGGCCGCCCCGACCGCCGGTCCGGTGCCGTATCGCGAGGCCGTGGCCGGTGCCAGGCGCCTGCCGCTGAGCGTGCGTTTCAACCTGCGTTCGCTGAGCACGATGTTCGAAGGCGGCTCGGCGCAGGATCTCGACCGCCTGGTCGCCTACATGCAGCTGCCGCAGAACAAGGGCCGCACGCTGGCGGTGGTGGGCTTCGCCAACGGCGACCCGGCCAACAAGCTGTTCCCGACCATTGCCAGCAATGACCGCGCCGACATCATCGCTGGCTATCTGGCCCAGCACGGCATCGTGGTGCAGCGCGCGCGCGGGCTGGGCGCACTGCGTCCGTTGGTGGGCGAGGGCGATAGCCGCGCCCGCGAGCGCAATGAGCGCGTGGAAATCTGGATGTTGTGAAGGGGGCAGGACATGGCTGAATCGCGTCCCAGTCCAGCCTGAACCCTTGCGGCGTCGGCGCCGGTGTTTTCACCCGGCGCCGATCCAGCGCGAGCCAGCATGGCGTCACTTCATCAAGGAGTACGCCATGAGCACACCGATCACCCGCACCGTCCTTGGCCTGGCCCTCGGCCTGGCCAGCGTTGGCTTCGCGGCTGGCGCGTCGGCCAAGCCGCCGGCGGAAAAGGGCTCGCCGCAAGCATTGACCTCCACCGAGGTCGCTTCGATGTTGAGCGCGCAGGGCTATCGCGATGTCCACGACGTCAAGTTCAAGGACGGCGTGTGGACCGCCGACGCCAAGAGCGGCGACGGCAAGCACGTGGACCTGAAGATCGATCCAGCCACCGGCCGCGTGTATCCGGACGAAGTCGCCTCGCCGATGAGCGAAGACGATGTGCGCGCGGCGCTGTCGGCGGCCGGCTATTCCGATGTGCGCGACCTGGACTTCGATGATGGCCTGTGGAAAGGCCATGCCGAGAACGCCGCCGGCAAGGACATGAAGGTGCAGGTCGACCCGCACAACGGCAAGGTCGTGGCGGCCGAGAAGGACTGAGCCTTCGTTCGCGACGCCCAGCCTGAAAGAAGAAGGCCTCCCTTGCGGGAGGCCTTCTGTTTACTGGACTGCGCTCAGTGCTTCGGCGCGTCGGGCTTCGGTGCCGCCGCCGGCGCCTTGGCGCCCTTCATCATGGCGTCGCGCGCGGCCTTGAAGGCGTTGCCTTCGTACCAGTTCGGCCACTGGTCGCCACCGGCCAGCTGCTGGCCGACGCCGTATACCGCTTCGAGATCTTCCACCGTGCCATCGAGTTTCCAGGTCGCCGGGTCGTACTCGTCCTTCGGCCCGTGATAGCGATTCTTGCCGTAATCCTCGGCGGCCTTGCGGCCGGCTTCGATGCCCCCTTCGCGCAGGTCTTCGCCGCCGTCGGTATACAGCGCGGGCACGCCGGCCTTGGCGAAGTTGAAATGATCGGAGCGGAAATAGGAGCCGTTCTGCGGCGAGGCTTCCGAATGCAGCACGCGTCCCTGCATGGCCGCGACCGGCTTGAGGATGTCTTCCAGCTGCGAGCTGCCGTAGCCGACGACGGTCATGTCCTTGGCCCGGCCAGCCACCGACATCGCATCGATATTGATGACGCCGGCGATCTTGTCCAGCGGGAAGGTCGGATGCGCCACGTAGTACTTGGAGCCCAGCAGGCCCGACTCTTCCAGCGTCACCGCCACGAACACCACCGAGCGCTCCGGCGGCGGTGACTGGTGGGCGAACGCATCGGCGATCTCGAGGATGCCGGCCACGCCGGTCGCATTGTCCACCGCACCGTTGTAGATGTTGTCGCCCTGCTCGCCCTCGTGCTTGCCGAGGTGGTCCCAGTGCGCCATGTACAGCAACGCTTCTTCCGGACGGGTGCTGCCGGGCAGCACGCCGACCACGTTGCGCGACTGCTTCTCGGCAATCTGGCTCTTCAGGTCCACCGACCACTTGGCCTTGAGCGGCACCGGCTTGAAGCCGCGCTTGCTGGCGTCCTTGTAGGCCTGGGCCAGGTCGAGCCCGGCATCGGCGAACAGTTGCTTGGCGGTGTCGGCCGAGATCCAGCCCTGCACCGGCAGGCGCGGATCCGGGTCGTCCTTGGCCGGCAGGTCGTACTGCGGGCCGGCCCAGGAGTTACGCACCACGTCCCAGCCGTAGCTGGCACCAGCGTCGTCGTGGATGATCAGCGCCGCGGCCGCGCCCTTGCGCGCGGCTTCCTCGAACTTGTAGGTCCAGCGCCCGTAGTAGGTCATGCGCTTGCCTTCGAACAACTGGCTGTCACCGGTGTGGAAGCCCGGGTCGTTGACGAACATCACCACCGTCTTGCCCTTCCAGTCCTGGTCGCCGTAGTCGTTCCACTTCTGCTCCGGCGCGTCCACGCCATAGCCGACGAACACCAGCTCGCTGTTGTCGATCTTCACTTCCGGCTGGCCGCTGCGGGTGCCGACCACGATGTCGGTACCGAACTTGAGGTCGCGCGCCTTCCCGGCCGATTCCAGTCGCGGCACGGTGTGCTCGTCGGCGGTGGTTTCCACCATCGGCACGTCCTGGAACCAGCTGTCGCCGTTGCCCGGCTGAAGGCCGATGCGCTGCATCTGGTCGCGGATGTACTCGACGGTCTTCTGCTCCCCCGGGGTGCCGGGGCCGCGGCCTTCGAAGGCATCCGAGGACAGTTGCTTGACCAGTTCGCCGAAGTCGCCGGCATTGATGCCGGCCGCGAAGGCGTGGTCGCTGGGCTTGGCGGCCGGGGCAGCGGCGGCCGGCGCTTCGGTGGCGGCCGGGGCGGGTGCGGCGGTGGGTTCGGGCGCGCGCTTGCAGGCCGCCAGCGCGGACACCGCGACCAGGCACAACAGGATCTTGCGGGACATCGGGCATCCTCGGTTCAAGCAGGAGCCCGATTCTAGTGCGGAAGCCGGGCCTGCGTGGGCCCGGCCCCGTGATGCCGCCTCAGTTCTCCGGGGCGACGTCGGTGTCGTAGATCTGCGCGGTGGCCCCGGTCACGGTGCCGATCTTGGCGCTGCGGTGCACGTACAGGCTGACCTCGCGCTGGAACTCGAGCGCGCCTTCCACCACCGCATTCGGACCAACGATGATCCGCGGCTTGCGCGAGGGCTTGAAGGAGAAGCTGAAGTTGGGCTTCTTGACCTCGATCCCGCCGATCACGTGCGAGCCCACGCCCACGGTGACATCGCCGTTGACCGTCTCGATGCCCTTGCCCAGGCTGGCGCCGACCAGGCCGATGCTGCCGTTCACCGTCTCCACGCCGCCCGTCGCCTGGCTGCCGCGGTCGACGAAGACACTGCCGTTGACCGTCTCGATGCCGCCGCTGATCACCACCTTGGGGCCGACGCTGATTTGGCCATTGACCGTGGACAGGCCGCCGGTGCGGGCGTTGGCGCCTACCGTGATACCGCCGTTGACGGTCTCGGCGTCGCCGGTGGTGGCGTTATCCTCGATGGTGATGCCGCCGTTGACCGTCGACAGGCCGCCATACTGCTTGCCGGCCTCGGCGGTGATGCGGCCGTTGACCTTGCTGATGTCCTCGCTGGCCCAGGCCGCGCCGCTGACCAGCGCCAGGACCAGTAGAGCCGACAACGAATGACGCTTCATGCGAACCTCCAGGATGGGCAGTGCCCCAGTGTCGTAGCGATAGGACCACGCTTGGCTACAATCCGCATCTGTCTGAAGTCACTGGATCTTCCCGCTTGGCCAACGTGCCGCCTCTTCCACGCCGCATGACCCTCCACCGCCCGCAGCGGGGGTGGGCCCTGGCGTTGGGTCTGGCCCTGGCCACCGCAGTGCTGCCGGCGACCGCGCAGAGCCAGCGCGAAACCGAGCGCAAGCTGCAGCAGATGCGCCAGGAGCTGCGCGGCATTGGCCAGGAGCGTCGCAAGCTGGAAGGCCAGCGCGGCGAAGCCTCGCGCCAGTTGCGCGAGGCCGACGAGAAGGTGGCCCGCACCGCACGCGTACTGAGCCAGACCGAGTCGGCGCTACAGGAACAGCAGCGCGCGATGGCCGAGCTGCAGGCGCGGCGCGAGGATCTGAGTGCCCGCCTGGCGCGCCAGCGCGAGGCGCTGGCCGGGCTGCTGCGCGCGGCCTACCGGATCGGCGACAACGCGCCGCTCAAGCTGATGCTGTCGCAGGACACGGTGGCCGATGCCAACCGCCTGCTGGCCTACCACCGCTATGTGCAGCGCGAGCGCGCGCGGCAGATCCAGGCACTGACCCAGGACCTGGACAGCCTGAAGCAGGTCGAGCAACAGATCGAAGAACGCCGCCTGTCCCTGGACCAGGTACGCCAGCAGCAGCAGGTCCAGTCCAAGGCCTTGGGTGACGAACGCCGCAAACGCGCGGCCACCGTGGCCGACCTCGACGGCCGCTATCAGGAACGCGCCGAGCGCGAGAAGGCGCTGGGCGAGGACACCAAGGCGCTCGAACAGTTGCTGGCGAACCTGCGCGCTGCCGCGGCGCGCGCCGAAGCCGAACGCCGTGCCGCCGCGCAGCGCGCCGCCGCCGAGGCCAGCGCCCAGGCCAAGGCCGGCAACCGCGGCACCAAGACCCCGCCCAAAGTCGTGGCCAATGCGCCGGCGCCGAAGGTGGGCGGGCTGGGGTGGCCGGTGTCGGGCAACCTGTTGGCGCGCTACGGCGGGCGCCTGCCCGATGGCCGCACCAGCAGCGGCGTGTTGATCGGCGCGCCGAACGGGACGACAGTCACCGCGGTGGCCGACGGCACCGTGGTGTTCTCCGACTGGATGACCGGCTACGGGATGATCCTGATCATCGACCACGGCAACGGCTATATGAGCCTGTACGCACACAACGACACCCTGCTGCGCGACGCCGGCACAACGGTGAAGCGCGGCGAGGCGGTGGCCCGCGTCGGCAACTCGGGTGGCCAGGGCACGCCAGCGCTGTATTTCGAGCTGCGCCGCAACGGCCAGCCGGTCGATCCGGGTTCGTGGTTGCAGCGACGCTGAATCAGACGCCGGCGCTCGGGCGAGGTCAGGGAACCGGCACAGGAAATAGAGGGCGCTTCGCGCATAATCGGACACAGCCGTCACCGCTGGCGGCATGTCCTGTTTCGGAGAGCTCATGCGCGTAGTCCTGTCCGCCGCTTTGCTTCTGGCGCTCGTCCCGTCCACGGCGTGGTCGCAGGCCGCGCCCCCCGCCAAGGCCGAGGCGGCCGACAGCGAAAGCCCCGACGACAGCGAATCGGCCAGTTCCAAGCTGCCGCTGGATGAGATCCGGCGCTACGTGGCGGTCTACAACGCGGTCAAGCAGGCCTACGTCGATCCGGTGGACGACAAGCAGCTGATGCAGTCGGCCATCCGCGGCCTGCTGCTGGACCTGGACCCGCACAGCACTTACTTCGACAAGGAAGACGCCGAGGCGTTCGACGAACAGGCCACCGGGGCCTACGACGGCATCGGAGTGGAGCTGCTGCAGCAGAAGGACAACACGCTCAAGGTGATTTCGCCGATCGACGACACGCCGGCCGCGCGCGCCGGCATCCGCGCCGGCGACACCATCATCGCGATCGACGGCAAGCCGATCGCCACGATCGAGGCGATGGAGCCGCTGCGCGGCAAGCCGGGCACCAAGGTCACCCTGACCGTGATCCGCGAGGGCCGCGACAAGCCGTTCGACGTCACCGTGAACCGCGAAACCATCCGCGTCACCAGCGTGCGCTCGCGCATGCTCGAGCCGGGCTACGGCTATGTCCGCATCAGCACCTTCCAGGCCGATACCGGCAATGATTTCCATAAGCAGGTCGAAGCGTTGAAGGCCAAGGCCGGCGGCAAGCTGCGCGGGCTGGTGCTCGACCTGCGCAGCAATCCGGGCGGCTTGCTGACCGCGGCGGTGCAGGTGGCCGACGACCTGCTGGACAAGGGCGCCATCGTCAGCACGCGCGGCCGTATCTCGATCAGTGATGCCAAGTTCGAAGCGACCCCGGGCGATGTGCTCGACGGCACGCCGGTGGTGGTGCTGGTGGATGCCGGTTCGGCGAGCGCCTCGGAAGTCCTGGCCGGTGCGCTGCGCGACAACCAGCGCGCGCGCGTGGTCGGCAGCCGCACCTTCGGCAAGGGCTCGGTGCAGACGGTGCTGCCGTTGGACAACGGTGATTCGGTGAAGCTGACTACCGCGCGCTATTACACGCCGAGTGGCCGTTCGATCCAGGCCAGCGGCATCGTGCCGGACGTGGCGTTGCAGCCTGAGCGCGAGCCGGACATGCCGGCGAGCCTGGCCGATTACAGCGAGGCCACGCTGCCCGGCCACCTGCGCGGTGACGACGAGGGCGCAGAAGGCTATAGCGCTGGCGATGTGCTGCCGGGTGATGGCCCGATCGCCTCGGCGCTGGCGGAGTTGAAGCAGCCCGGCGCGATTGTCGCGGCGCAGGCGAAGGCCAAGGCGAAAGCTGCGGCGAAGGCACCGTTGAAGCCTGCCAAGCCGGGGTTGACGCCGCCGGCGACCGCGCCGGTGAAGCCGGAGGTGCCGGTGAAGCCGGTGGATGCGAAGCCGGATCTGCCGGCGGATGTGCCCAAGGCGCCAGTGCCGCCGGTGAGCGAGGACAAACCGTCGAAGTAGTGCGGTGGGAGTGCGGCTTCGCTCGTCGGGCGAAGCCCCTCCTACAACTTCTCCAGCCGGCTTATGCGGTGGGTGCCCTTGTAGGAGCGGCTTCAGCCGCGAGCGCTTTACCGATAGCCCACGATATTCGTCGGCTGTCCGGCAGCGAAAGCCAGCACGTTGTCGAAGGCCGCCCCGAAGTACGCCTCATAACTATCGCGCTCGACATAGCCCAGATGCGGCGCAGCCAACACCCGAGGATGGCGCAGCCACGGATCGGCAGGGTCGAGCACGGGTTCCGATTCAAACACGTCGATGGCGGCCATCCCGGGACGACCGGCGTCCAGCGCCGCGAGCAGCGCGCCAGGCGCAACCAGCTCGGCCCGGCTGGTGTTGACGAATAACGCATCCGGGCGCATCCGCAGAAGATCGGCCTCTGTAACGTCATGGCGACTGCCGTCGCCAAGACGACGATGCAGCGACAGCACATCACTGCCCTCGAAAAGGGCCTCCCGGCTTGCAAACGGCTCGAAGCCATCGGCCCGCGCCTGCGCCATGGACGCTTCGCTGCCCCAGACCTGCACCCGCATGCCGAACGCACGCCCGTATCCGGCGACGAGCCTGCCGATCTTGCCGTAACTCCAGATGCCAAGCGTGCGCCCGTGCAGCACGCGACCCAACCTGGCATCGCCGATCGCCTGCCAATGGCCACTATGCAAAGCATCGCCGTAGTCGCGCAGGCGACGGCTGGCCGCCATCACCAACGCCCAGGTCAGTTCTGCCGGCGCCACCGGCGAACCGCTACCCTCCGCGACCGCCACGCCATGGCGGGTGCACGCGTCGATGTCGACATTGCTCGAAAGCCGCCCAGTCTGGCTGATCAGTCGCAGCTTCGGCAGGCGCGCCAGCAGGTCGGCGTCGATGCGGGTACGTTCGCGGATCAGCACCAGAACCTCGGCGTCGGCAAAGGCGGCGGCGGCCGCGTCGAGGTCGGCCAGTGGCCGGTCGAGCAACACGACTTCGTGTTCGTGCAGCCGGGCAAAGCACTCCAACCCGCCGACGGCACGCTGGTAATCCTCTGGAATGACGATCCGCATGCGTGGCGCTAGCGCGGCTTACCGGGCAGGGGAAACGGCGTGACCACCGCCTCGCCCGAGGCCGCGTCGCGGATCGCTGACTGGCCCTTCTTCTCCACTTCCTCGATGCGGATGATGCTCTGCATCGGCAGGTGCAGCTTGCGGGTGTTGCCGAACTCTTCGCGCAGGCGTTCTTCGGTGGGGTCAATCACCAGGCCGTCGTGGACGTCGAACACCAGCTCGCCGATCTCGTTGAAGCCCCACAAATGGCTGCCGGCCACGTGCCGCGCATACAGCTCGTAGACCTTGCCGTGGTTGAGGAACGTGACTTTGTAGAGCGCCTTGGCCATGGCGCGATTATAGGTCCGCGCGTGCAGGCGACGACGGCCTGGCCTCGGTCCCGATCAGAACCCCTGGCGCTTGCGCAGCCGGCGCGCGATGGCCGCGCGCACGTAGAGCCCATAGCCGATGCCGAACAGGAAGCCGGCGATGTGCGCCGACCACGCCACCATGCCGAAAGCCGGGCCGATGTGCGCGAACACCACCTGCAGCAACGCCCACACGCCGATCAGCAACGGTGCCGGCACGCGGATGAACTCCAGGAACAGACCCAGCGGCAGCACCACGCCGAGCTTGGCGCCAGGGAACAGCGCCAGGTAGCTGCCGATCAGCGCGGACACCGCACCCGAGGCTCCGATGATGACCCGCTCGGGCGCCCCGATCGTATAGATCGCAGCCAGGTTGGACGCCGCCCCGCCGAGCAGGAACAGCAGCAGCAGCCGCCACGGCCCGAGGATGCGTTCGGCCGGCAGGCCGAAGATCAGCAGGAACACCAGGTTGCCCAGCAGGTGCGACCAGTCCGCATGCAGGAACAGCGCCGTGAAAAGACGCAGCACGCTGCCGTCTTCCAGCGCCGCCCACCAGTCGGAGATCGCCGGCACACCGGTGGACAAGGCGCCCCAGTCCAACCACAGGCCCGAGCGCGCCTCGTCCGGCCGGCTGATCGACCAGAGGAAGGCGGCCCAGATCACCGCGAACAACAACGGGATCGCCCACCGGTGAGACGGCTTCTTGCGGGAAGGGATCGAAATGAACATTTAGTCGACCTGCCCGCAAGATAGCGCTTTCACCGGCATGAACCCACCTTCAAGATTGTCTGGCTGTTCAGCCAAAAACGTTATTGTTAGGTTAACCCGGATGGGTATACTGCATACGGCGTCGTATGTCCGGGAGGGGTCTCCGGCGCATCTGGCGAGCCGAATCACGTATTCGGGTTTTGCAGATGCAGGCGCTTTACAGACAATTACAACGTCTTTCCGGAGAGATACCAGTATGACCAATGTTTCCACCATCAGCCGCGTGACCGCGCTGGCCGTCGGCATCGCCGGCGTGCTCGCTTTCGGTCAGGTGCACGCTGCCGCCTTCCAGTTGAAGGAAAACAGCGCCAAGGGCCTCGGCCGCGCGTTCGCCGGTTCCGGCAGCGCCGAGGGCGACGCTTCGATCATCGCCGTCAACCCGGCCGGCATGCGCCAGCTCGACGGCCAGCAGTTCCAGGCTGACGTCAGCGCGATCAGCTTCTCGGCCAAGTTCGACGGCAGCGCGCGTTACGTCGGTCCGACCGGCCCGGGCACCGGCACGCCGGTTTCCGGCGGCAACGGCGGCGACGCCGGCATGATCGCCCCGGTTCCGGCGATGTACTACCACCTGCCGTTCGGCGAGAACGACAACATGCACTTC
>Ga0160434_100318_pt1 | contig 16601 bp, 11 predicted proteins | sample HID1973I_E0MG_FD_108273 | JGI IMG/M metagenome (GOLD analysis project Ga0160434, IMG submission 108273) | Enriched mosquito-associated microbial communities from UW Madison campus, WI, USA - HID1973I_E0 MG | ecosystem: Host-associated > Arthropoda: Insects > Digestive system > Unclassified ...
CCGCGCATCGAACGCTATGCCGGCCCGTTGGCCCTGGCCTTGTTGCTGGTGCTGCTGCACTTCGCCTGGCCTTGGAGGCCGCGATGAATCGCTGGTTGGCATTCTGGCAGGCCTTCCATTTCCTGCGCCCGCTGGCGCTGTGGGGGCTGTTGCTGCTGCCCGTGGTCGCGCTCGCCTGGCGCTCGCGGCTGCGCCGTGCCGATGCCTGGCGCGCGAACGTGGATGCGCACCTGCTGCCGGTATTGCTCGCCAGCGGTGGGCGTCGCTCCTGGCTGGGATTCGCGGCCGCGATGCTCGCCTGCGCCGTAGCGATCCTGGCCCTGGCCGGGCCGACCTGGCGCCAGGATGCACAGCCGCTGTTCCGCACCCACTCGCCGCTGGTGATCGCGCTCGATCTGTCCGCGCGCACCCAGGCCGCCGACCTGCCGCCCTCGCGGCTGCTGCAGGCGCGCGCCAAGCTCGCCACCTTGCTGCAGGAGCGCCACGCCGGCGAAGTCGCACTGCTGGCCTACGCGGGCGACAGCTTCACCGTGGCGCCGCTGACCGACGACACCGGCAACGTCGCCCTGTTCCTCGATGCCCTCGATCCCTCGGTGATGCCGGTCTCCGGCCAACGCGCCGACCGCGCCATCGCCGCAGCGGTGAAGTTGTTGCAACAGGCGGAGTTCGCCCATGGCGACATCCTGCTGATCACCGATCGCGCCGATGCCGCTGCGCGTACACAGGCCGCGCAAGCGCACGCTGCCGGCTACCGCGTCTCCGCCCTGGGCCTGGGCACGCTGGCGGGCACGGCCTACCGCGAAGCCGATGGCAGCATCGCGCAGGCGCGACTGGAGGAGGGCAGCTTGCAGTCGCTGGCCCGCACGGGCGGTGGCAGCTACGCACGGCTCGGCAGTGGCGACGACGATCTTCGCGCGCTCGGCGTGCTCGACCCCGGCCGCGAAGACAACACCGGCAGTGGCGAGAACGGCGGCCTGCAATGGCGCGATGAAGGCTATTGGCTGTTGCCGCTGGCCATGCTGTTGCTGTTGCCGGCGTTCCGCCGTCGCGGCGCACTGTTGCTCGTGGTGCTGTGCCTGGCGCCGGTGTTGATGCCGACCGCACAGGCGGCGGAATCGACCTGGTGGCGGCGTGCCGACCAGGTCGACCAGCAGCAGCTCCAAGCCGGCGTGGACGCCTATCGCCAAGGCAAATTCGCCGACGCGCAGCAGCGTTTCCAGGGCATCGACAGCGACGAGGGCTGGTACAACCTCGGCAACGCGCTGGCCCGCCAGGGCCAGTACGACGAAGCCATCGCCGCCTACGACAAGGCGCTGGCCAAGCATCCGCGCATGGCCGATGCCGTCGCCAATCGCGCCGCGGTCGATGCGGCGCGCAAGCGCAAGCAGTCGCACAACGACGATGGCGGCAAAGGCCAGGGCAACCAGGGCGAGCAGAACCAGGACCCGCAGAATCAGAAGGGCAGCAAGTCGGCCGGCCAGCCGCAGCCCGGGCAGACGCCTCCGTCGCCGTCCGATTCGCAGGGCCAATCCAAAACGCAGAACGACGCCCAGGCCAAGCAGCCGCCCAAGCCGCAGGCCGGTCAGCGCGACGGCGCGCAGGACAAGCCACAGCAAAGCGATCCGCAATCGCAGCAGCAGGCCGATGCCGCCCAGCGCGAGCGCATGCGCCAGGCGATGGCTGGCCAGCAGCAGGAAGGCGAGCCATCACAGGCGGGGCAAGTGCGCGCCGACGAAACGCCGCAACAACGCGAGCAACGCCAGGCGCTGGAAGCCTGGATGCGGCGCGTGCCCGACGACCCGGGCAGCTTGCTGCGTACCAAGTTCCGCCTGGAAAACGAGCGCCGACAGAGAGACCCACCATGAGCGCACGTCGCATCCTGATTTCCCTGTTGTTGCTGGCCAGCGTGCTGGCGCCGTGGTCCATCGCGCCGCTGCAGGCCGCCACCCGCGCCTGGCTCGACCGCGACAACGTCAGCGCCGGCGCGCCGGTGACCCTGAACATCGAGACCGACCAGCTCACCGCCGGCCCGGACTTCGGCCCGTTGCGCAACGACTTCGGCATCAGTGGCCAGCAAAGCAGCCGGCAGTTGCAAAGCGTCAACGGCACGGTCACCACGCGCACCCTGTTCGCCGTGGTGCTCACCCCGCGCAGCACCGGCACCTTGACCGTACCAGCGTTGCGGATCGGCGCCGATACCACTTCGCCGCTGCGCCTGACCGTTGCGGCCGGGGCCGCCAGCAGCGCCGCCGATGCCGCCGCCGCGCCGGCCCGGGGCGACGAAGCGGTCTTCGTCGAAACCCGCGTTGACGACGCCCAGCCGTACGTGCAGCAGAGTGTCGGCGTGGTCGTGCGCTTGTATTACGCGACCCAGCTGGCCGCCGGCGCGCTTGAACTGGACGCGCCATCCGGCGCCTCGCTGCAGCAGATCGGCGACGATGGCAGTTCGGTGCAGACCATCAACGGCCGCGTCTACAACGTCGCCGAACGCCGCTACCTGCTCGTCCCCGAACGCAGCGGCGCGCTGGTGCTGCCAGGCGCGCGCTTCAGCGGCCGCGCCGTCGGTGGGTTCTTCGACGATTACTTCGGCCGTGGCAATGGCGAACTCAACGCGCGCAGCGCCGCAACCACGCTGCAGGTCCGCGCCCAGCCCGACCAGGCGCCGCAACCCTGGCTACCCCTGCGCGACCTGCAACTGCGCTATGTCGCCACGCCGCAGCGCGCGGTGGCCGGTGCAGCGGTGCAGGTGGTGGTCGAGGCGACTGCCAACGGCGCCACGCGTGCGCAGTTCCCCGACTTGGTGCTGCCGCCGGTCAGTGGTGCGCAGGTGTTTCCCGAGCCGCCGCAATACGACGAGCGCTTTGTCGGCGGTTCGCCGCAGTTGAAGATGACGCGTCGTTTCTCCGTGGTGCCGAACCAGGCCGGTCCGCTGCTGGTGCAAGGCCCGCGCGTGGACTGGTGGGATGTGCGTGCAGGCAACGCGCGAAACACCAGCTTGCCCGACCTGAAATTTGACGTGGCCCCGGGCAGCGGCGCTTTCGCCGCAGCGCCCCCTGCCGCCGCGGCTGCGCCGGCGGTGGTCGCTCCTGCCGCGGCAGTGAGCCCGGCAGGATCGGCCACCCAGGCCTCGCGCGTGTGGAAGATCGGCGTCGTGGTGCTGGCCCTGCTGTGGCTGGCCACCGTGGCGCTGGCGGTGTGGCTGTGGCGCCGGCGGCTGCCGTTGCGCGCGGCATCGGCCGCAGGTGCTGCCGGCGATGTTGCTGCGATGCCGGGCGATGCCAAGCCCACATTGGTCGAGCTGCGGCGCGCGATCGACCAGGGCGGCCTGGATGAAGTGGCGCACTGCCTGTGTGCCATGGCCGGGGTGGCCGAACTCGACGAGGTCGTGGCGCGGCTGGAATCGGCATCGCAGCGTGACGCCATCACCGCGATGCAACGCGCGCGCTGGGCGGGCGAGGGCGACGTGGCCCAGGCGCGCCAACGCTTGCGCGAAGCTTTCCGCAACGGCCCGCAATGGCGGGCCGTCGCGCCCCGGCACGCTTCAGAGTTGCCGCCGCTCTACCCCGTTGACGACGGCGCCGAGCGCTAAGCGGCGCATTTGACGACGTTTTGCGGCAGACGGCGGGGGTAAGGCCCCTGTTAGAGTCGGGGTTTCGATCGCGACACAGCAGGAGCCGCCGATGACGACGACCCCCGACCGTATGCCCACCGACGACCCGCGGCCCAACCCGCCCACGCCTGCCCGCGGCATGCCGCTGCACTGGAAGATGGGCATTGGCTTTGTCGGTGGCCTGTTGCTCGGGTTGGTGGTGTATTTCGCCGGCGGCGCCGACTCGACCTGGGTGCATGGCCTGACCCGCTACGTCACCACGCCGTTCTCGCAGCTGTTCCTCAACCTGATCTTCATGCTGATCGTGCCGCTGCTGTTCTCGGCACTGGTGATGGGTGTGGCCGACATGGGCGACATCCGCGCGCTCGGCCGCATCGGCTGGAAGACGCTGGCCTATACGGTGGTGCTGTCCGGCGTGGCGGTGCTGCTCGGCCTGGTGCTGGTGAACCTGTTCAAGCCCGGCGCGGGTGTCGACCCGCAGCTGGCGGCGCAGTTGCTGACCGCCAACGCCGAGCGCAGCAAGGAGATCGTGGCCGGTGCCTCGGGCCAGCCGCAGGGCATGGACATGCTGATGTCGATCGTGCCGAGCAATGTGATTGCCGCGGCATCGAGCAATGGCGCGATCCTCTCGCTGATGTTCTTCGCCGTGATGTTCGGCGTCGGCATGGTGCTGAGCGACCCGGACAAGGTGGGCACGCTGCGCCGGGGCATCGAAGGCATCTTCGAAATCTCGATGACGCTGATCGGCCTGGTCATTCGCCTGGCGCCGTACGCGGTCGCGTGCTTCATGTTCAACCTGGCCGCGCTGTTCGGGGTGGACCTGCTGGCCAAGCTCGGCGCTTATGTCGGCGTGGTCGTGCTGGCGCTGGGCCTGCACATGGTGGTGACCTACAGCATCGCGGTGCGCCTGGCCGGGCGCTCGCCGCTGCAATTCTTCCGGCAGACGCAGGCGGCCACGGTGATGGCGTTCTCCACCGCCTCCAGCAATGCCACCTTGCCGACCGCCCTGCGCGTGGCCGACGAGATGGGCCTGCCGCCAAAGGTGTCGCGCTTCGTGCTGACCGTGGGCGCGACCGCGAACCAGAACGGCACTGCGCTGTTCGAAGGCGTCACGGTGATCTTCCTGGCGCAGTTCTTCGGCGTCGAGCTGAGCCTGGCCCAGCAGTTCATGGTGATGCTGGTGTGCATTCTCGGTGGTATTGGCACGGCCGGCGTGCCGTCGGGCTCGCTGCCGGTGGTGGCGCTGATCTGTGCGATGGTCGGGGTGAATCCTGTGGGGATCGGCCTGATCCTGGGCGTGAACCACTTCCTCGACATGTGCCGCACGGCGCTGAATGTCACCGGCGACCTGGCACTGACCACGCTGGTGTCCAAGGGCGAGCAATAGACCGGTCAGCTGCGGAAGGGACGGAACGGCCCGGGAGCCGCTCCGTCGCCTCGCTCGGCTCACTCAGAATCGGAACGAGTAGCGCGCGCCGAAACCGACATCTCGCGCAGCACGCGCGAAGGCGCCGCGCCAATCGAGTTCAAGAAGGCTGCGCTCACTCAAACGGGCGGCGATACCGATTGAGGCGAGCGTGCTGCGCTTGGCCAGCGGCGTGCCCCATACGGTGAAGCCCGGGCCCTGCTGCCATTGCATACGTGCCGCCGGGGTGAGGTCGCCATTGGCCTGCTGGTAGGCAACGCTGCCGCGCACGTTGAGCCAGCGTTGCAGCTGGCCACGGGCGGGCAGGTCCAGGCCGAAGCGCAGGCCTCCGGTCCACAGGCCGATCGCCTGCTTCGCACGTGCCACCTGCAATGGCGCCTCACCACCGTGTTCGTGCGCGGCATCGCTGCGCAGGCGAAGGCCGGCGTACTGCAGGAATGGCTCGATGCCGCCGCGAGCACGTTCGAATCGATAGCCCAGTTCTGCGAACCACTGCGAGGTGGCGACGTCGTAGCGCGCCTGGGCCGTGGTACCGGCGGCCTGGCGCCGGGTTCGAATGTCCTGCCAGCTGTAGGCGATGCCGGCGCGGGCCGCCCATCCGCCCCAATGCCGGCCGAGATGCAGGCCCGCGTGCCTTGCCTTGACCTCGGCACGGTCCTGCCGCGCGCGAAGCTGCGCGCTGCTGCGCCCGGCCCCGCCAAGCAGGCCGGCGCGCCAGCCACTGTCGAAGGCATGGTCGTAGCCGGCCAGCGCGGTGCTGCCACTCAGCCGGGCGGGGTCGGCATTGCCGTCGGCGTCGAGACGGCGTTGGCCCTGGCGGATATTTGCCCATAGGCCATGGGCGGCGTCCGTGGGCGCTTGGGCGGAAAATGCATCGTGGCCCTCTCGCGCACGCGCCAGTGCTGCATCGCGCAACCCTTGCGAGTCCTGCAGCAGTAACGCATGCAGGCTCGCATGCAATTCACCGCTGAGCGGATCGAGCGCGCCGGGCAATTGCCAAGGCTGAAGCTGGGTCAGTCGCTGTGGCAGGCTGTGGGCCTCCGGCGTGGCGTCAACTGCGATCGCGACGCTGCGCTGGTTCCCGGTGCGGGCGGCGGAAGCCAACGGCAAACCGCGTCGGACCTGCGCGTCCACCGCATCGCTGGCATAGCGCGCGGACAGCGCGAGGAAAGGAGTAGCGGGCAGGGTCCCCTCGATCAGCGCGAACTGCCCGGATACGCCCCGGGTCGCCGCGAGCACGCGCCAGCGCTGGCCCAGCACGATGCCCGCTGCCGTGGGCACAAGTCGCAACGTGCCGCCTCGCAATTGCGCCTGGCCTTGCACCTGCACCAGGTCGCTGCGGCCCGCCGGACCCACCTCGGCCTCGTAGAGGCTGCCCGGCTGCTGGACGTAGTCGCCAGCGATGGTCAGCGTGCCGATCGAGTGCCCGGGGGCAATGGTGCCGGCGATCCGGGTCGGGCCGGCTTGGCCATTGCCCTCCAGGCGGCTGCGCGCACCGACCTCCACGCGACCGTCGATCCTTCCATCGAGCCGCAGCCGCGCGCCGTGTTGCAACTGCACGTCGGCACCGCTGAAATTGCCGCCGATCCACGCCTGCCCGCCATTGAGGCTGAGCGCGCTGCCGGCCATGCGCCCGCTGACCCGCAGCGCGCCGCCGGCATTCACCGTTACCGCTGCCGACAACGCGTTGTCGCCAGTGAATTCGAGCGTGCCACCGTCGACCGTGGCCCCGCCAAAGCGGTTGTTGCCGCTCAATCGCAACCAGCCAGGCCCTTGCTTGATCAGGCGGCCACTGCCGCCGATGGCGTTACGCCAGTCGTCCCACGCAGGACCGGTCCACACTGGCGTGCCGCCACCGCGACGATCCATGTTGACCGTCGTGTCCACGCGCAGTTGGCCCGGACCGTCGATGGCCTTGCGCAGGTCGATCATGCCCCAGCCGAAGATATCGTCCACGCCCGGCGCGCCCAGGTCGCGGGCCGTGGTCAACAGCACGTCGCGGATCGCGGCGTTGTGTAAATAGGGGAAGCGCTGCATCACCAATGCCAACGACGCAGTGACATGCGGTGCAGCCATGGAGGTGCCGGAATACTTTTCGACGTGGAAGGTCGTCTGCTGGTTCGGTACGTCGAATCCCACGATGCGGCCTTGTGCGTCGCGCACGAGTTGTACGGTGATCTTGTCGCCTACGACGGTAGAATTGATGTCATTTCCAGGCGCGGCCACGCACCACTCACGGCTCAAGCCGCAGCGGGAAGAAAAACCGTCGAGTTTGCCGTCGGCGCTGGCGCTGACCACGCTGAGCCAATGGGGCTCCAACTGGGGGAGGTAGCGCGGAAGTGCGGGAAGTACATCGGCGGTCGCCCCACCAGCGTTACCGGCGGCCCAGACCTGGATGAGCCCCGACTTCAGGGTGGCAGCAGCGATAGGGTCGATTTGCTTGCGGTAGGTCTGGAACTGGGCGTCGACAACGGCATCCGAAGCCGGCACGGTATTTTCAAAGCCCCAGCTGTGATTGATCGCCCGCACCTTTGCTGCATGCAACCCTGCATAGCCCTGCGCCCTTGCCTCGTTCGGGATGTCTTGAGTCAGGGCCTTGCCGTCCTGGGACAAGTAGACATCGGCGCCAAAGTTCAGGCTGAACAACTTCGCTCCGGGCGCGACGCCGTGCATGCCTTTGCCATTGCGGGCGGCGACCATCGTGCCGGCGACATGCGTGCCGTGGGATTCGTAGCCGCCAAGGGGTCCTCTTTTTTCATCGTCCGGGTAGCCGTACATAACCGAGGGGCGGCCGCCATCGGTGCGGAAACAGGCGTTGTCGCCGGTGAGAAGGCGGCCGGATTCGCAGGGCTTGCCGGCGTTGTCGAGACCTTGCATGGCCAGGCCGACCACGCGGCCCGCCAGCTCGGGATGGCCGATGTGGACCCCGCTGTCCATGACGCCGATGGCCTGGCCGCGGCCATCGAGGCCGCGCGCGTAGGCGTAATGGGCGTTGATCGTGGCCAGGGCGGGGGTGGCCTTGAACTCGGCGCGTGCCTCGGCCGCTGCGATCAGGGCGAAACCTACTGCCAGGGAGAGGGCGCGGGGCGCGAACGGGAAGGCAATTACGGTCATCGCAATATCCTCTTGGTAGAAATTTCTAAGGACATGCAAAACCAACTGGGCATCAGCCGCAGCCGAAAACGGGCAGGTTTATGTATGCGTTTGTGACAGCTGCCGCGGCTCGGCGCCCCGAGGCGGGTCTTGGGTCCGTCTGCGGGCAATGTGGGACAATGGCTGTACCGCCCTTCGCGGTCCCTTCCGCTGCCAAGACGCCCCATGACCCAGCCCACCCGCCGCCAGCTGGCCAACGCCATCCGCTTCCTCGCCGCCGACGCGGTAGAAACCGCCAAATCCGGACATCCGGGCATGCCGATGGGCATGGCCGACATCGCCGAAGTGCTGTGGAACGATTTCCTGCGCCACAACCCGGCCGATCCGAAGTGGTTCAACCGCGACCGCTTCGTCCTGTCCAACGGCCACGGCTCGATGCTGCAGTACGCGCTGCTGCACCTGACCGGCTACGACCTGCCGCTGGACGAGCTCAAGCATTTCCGCCAGTTGCACAGCAAGACCGCCGGCCATCCCGAGCGCAGCGAAACCCCCGGCGTGGAGACCACCACCGGTCCCCTCGGCCAGGGCTTCGCCAACGCCGTGGGCTTTGCGTTGGCCGAAAAGCTGCTGGCACAGCGCTACAACCGCGACGGCCACGCCATCGTGGACCATCGCACCTGGGTGTTCATGGGCGACGGCTGCCTGATGGAAGGCATTTCGCACGAAGCCGCCTCGCTTGCCGGCACCTGGGGCCTGGGCAAGCTGGTCGCCTTCTGGGACAACAACCACATCTCCATCGACGGCAACACCGATGGCTGGTTCACCGACAACACGCCCGAGCGTTTCGAAGCCTATGGCTGGCACGTGGTACGCGATGTCGATGGCCACAACCCGGACGCGATCAAGGCCGCCATCGAGCAGGCCCTGGTCGAGGAAGGCAAGCCGACGCTGATTTGCTGCCGCACCATCATTGGCTTCGGCGCGCCGACCAAGGCCGGCAAGGAATCCTCGCACGGCGCCGCGCTGGGCAAGGAAGAACTGGAAGGCGCGCGCAAGGCGCTCGACTGGCCGTATGCCCCGTTCGAAGTGCCGCAGGCGATCTATGACGGCTGGAATGCGGTGGACGCCGGCAAGCACATGCAGGCCGAGTGGCAGCAGGCGTTTGCCGGCTACGAGACGGCCTTCCCGGGCGAAGCGGCCGAACTGCTGCGTCGCTACAACGGCCAGCTGCCGCAGGACTTCGTCGCCCAGGCCGATGCGTTCATCGCCAAGGCCCAGGCCGACGGCCAGACCATTGCCTCGCGCAAGGCTTCGCAGTTGACCATCGAGGCGTTCGCGCCGCTGTTGCCGGAAATCGTCGGCGGCTCGGCCGACCTGGCGCACTCCAACCTGACCTTGTGGAAGGCCAGCAAGTCGGTCGCCACCAGCGACCCGAACGCCAACTACGTCTACTACGGCGTGCGCGAGTTCGGCATGACCGCCATTGCCAACGGCCTGGCCCTGCATGGCGGTTTCATTCCGTTCGACGCCACGTTCCTGGTGTTCAGCGACTACGCCCGCAATGGCGTGCGCATGGGCGCGCTGATTCCGGCCCACGCCATCCACGTCTACACCCACGACTCGATCGGCCTCGGCGAAGACGGCCCGACCCACCAGCCGGTGGAGCACCTGGCCTCGCTGCGCTACATCCCGAACAACGACGTGTGGCGCCCCTGCGACGCAGTGGAGTCGGCGGTGTGCTGGAAGGCGGCCATCACCCGCCAGGACGGCCCGAGCTGCCTGGTGTTCAGCCGCCAGAACCTGCCGCACCAGCCGCGTAGCGCCGAACAGGTCAAGCAGATCGAGCGCGGCGGCTATGTGCTGTCCGATGCCGAAGGCGGCGTGCCGGACGTGATCCTGATCGGCACCGGCTCGGAAGTTGGCCTGGCGACCGAGGCGAAGAAAGTGCTCGATGCCGCCGGCTTGAAGACCCGTGTGGTCTCGATGCCGTCCACCGACGTGTTCGATCGCCAGGATGCGGCCTACCGCGAATCGGTGCTGCCGAACGCAGTGCGCAAGCGCGTGGCGGTGGAGGCCGGTGTCACCGGCTTCTGGCGCAAGTACGTGGGCCTGGACGGCGCGGTGATCGGTATCGATACCTTCGGGGCTTCGGCGCCAGCGGAAGTGCTCTACAAGTACTTCAACATCACGGTGGAACACGTGGTCGAGGCGGCGAAGGCGCTGTAAGCCGCTTCACCCGCGCAGCGAATCGACGGGCAGCCGCTACAGCGGCTGCCCGTCATGCAATGCGGGGTAGGGGTTGAGCGCTTCGCCCTCCCACCAACGCCGTTCCGGCCCGAGCCGGAAGATCGCGAAATGCAGGTGCGGCGCCTCGGGGCTGGCATTGCCCGTGCTGCCCACGTAGCCGATGACCTGCCCGCGCTTGATCGGCTGCTTCTCCGCCAAGCCATCCGCATAGCGCTGCAAATGTGCGTAGTAGTACGCATAGCGGCCGCTGGGCTCGAACTGGTAGATCGTCAAGCCGCCGCGCTTGCTGTCGAACAACTTCTCCACGGTGCCGTCGGCCACGGCCAGCACCGGCGTGCCGGTAGCGGCCATGATGTCGATCGCATCGTGCACGCGGCCTTCACTGCGCGCGTCGGTGAAAGTGTCATGCAGGTCGGCGCGGGTAAGACCTTGCACGGGGAGCAGCAGCGCGCCTTCGGTGCCCGGGCTCGACGGCGGAACTGCCACCGTCGCAGTTGGCTCATCATGGCTGGCCTCGGCCACCGGCGCGGTAGGCGAGGGTGCGACCGGTGCGCTCGGCGCGGGGTGCGGGGTGGTCGTCACCGGAGGCGGCGCTGCGCGCTCTGCCGCCTGCGCCACCGCCGCGTTGATGGCGGTACCCGTGGATTCGGTCTGCGGGCCGTACAACCACCAATAACCCGCTGCGCCGATCAGCAGCCCTGTCACCAGCAACGTCATGGTCTTCATGGTCACTCCTTCAGGATCGCTGGGAGCGACGGCGCGACTGCCGCCGCGACCGTCTGCGCATCCCAGTTGGTCAGGCGGATGCAGCCGTGCGATTCGGTCTTGCCCACATGCCCCGGCTCCGGCGTGCCGTGGATGCCGTAATGCGGCTTGGATAGATCCACCCAGACCGGGCCGACCGGATTGTTCGGGCCGGTCGGCAACGTCGCCTTGCGATCGCCACTGCCCGCGTCCCAGAACAGCTTCGGGTTGTAGTGGAACTTGGGGTTGTGCGACACGCCAAGGATCTTCCAGCGCCCGATCGGCAGCGGGTCGTGCTGGCTGCCGGTGGAGGCGGGGAACTGCGCGTACACCTTGCCCTGTGCATCGAGCAGCGACACGGTGGAGTCCGACTTGTCCACGATCACCGTGGCCGCCTTCGGCAACGGCGTGGGATTGCCCACCGCAGGTACGCGCAGCACGGTGCCAGCGCGGCTGAAGTCGGCGCTCGGGTTGAGCGCCTTGATCAAGGCGGGGCTGGCGTGGAAACGTTCGCCCAAGGCTTCTTCCAACGACTGGTAGCCCATGGTGGGGAGCTGCGCCTGCTCGGCCGGCTTCTCGGGAATCTTGAGGTAGGGGCCGGCGATATCGGCGTCGGTCAGCGTGTAATCGACCAGGGTGGGTGCGGCGTCAACCAGCAGTGCCTGCCAGGTGGCGTCGTCCAGTTCGCCGCTGGCCTTGAGGTCATGCGTGCGCTGGAAGCCGGTCACTGCACGGCGTTGGTTGGAACCGATGAGTGCATCGATCTCACCCGGCGAAAAGTGCGCGCGGTCGAGCAATACCTGCGCGCTGAAGTTCGAGCGCGGGCCGGTATCGGGTGGCGTGATGCCGGTTGCCACGGCGTCTTGTGCGGCGGCGCCCAGCGGCGCGAGAAACAGCAACAGGGCGAGCGAGCGTGAGGACGGCGTGCGCATCGGCATGCAGATGATTCCAGTGAGGTCTGGCCGCAGCTTGCCGTGGCGGCTTGCGCGCGCAGCGTGAAAAGGCTGGCTGCGCGCTGACTGCCGTGCTCAGGCGGCGGTACGCGCCAATGCGTACCGCAGCAAGCGTGCCTGCAGCCGATCGCCCGATGTGCGCGGCACATCCAATGTCATGCGCTGCAGCGCGGCTGCATCGTCGGCAAGCGGGCCGCGCAGCGCACCCATCAGCACCTGCAGTTTGCCCGGCCAGGTTGCGGTGCCCGCCTTGAGCCAACCCAGCGCCCGCAACAGCCGCTGCTCGACCTCGTCGAAATCGCTGCCGAGCGGATAGTCGGGCAGGGTGCCGTCGCGACGGAACGGGGCCAGTGTCGCTGCCAACGCTTGGGGGGTGTTGCGTTGCCACTGCGGCGGCGCGGTGAAGTCCGTGCGCAGCTTGCGCGCGGCCTTGCCGGCGTCGATCAGACCCTGCTGGAACGGCGCTTCGGTAATCGCGGTCATGGCGATCGCGCAATCCTCGTCGGTCTCGCCGAGCAGGTCGGCGATGCCGTACTGGTTGATGTACACATCGCGCAGATGGCGCGGGATGGTGGTGTGCCCATACTCCCAACGCACGTTCGACTCTACTTTTCCGCCGTCTTCCGGGCGGCTGGCGCGGAACATCAGCACGCTGCGTGCATCCTCTAGGGCATGCGACATCGCCACGAAGTTGTACTGGCCGCCCACGCCGGACACGATGCGGCCATCGGCGAGCCCGTCGGACACCGCCGCTCCCAGCGCAGTGACCATCATGCAGCTGTTGAAGAAGCGCGCGTCGCGGCGCTGCAGGCGTTCGAGCGCCTCGTGGCCGCCATAGAGCTGGTTGATCTCGCTGATCCGGCGCATGCCCACGCCGTGCGGGCCGTCGCCGACCTCGCGCAGCCAGTCGTAGAACTCGCCCGAGCCGAGATAGAAGGCGCCGTGCAGGAACTCGCCTTCGCCCTGCAGGCGTGCCTGGTCGGCGGCGTCCGCGCTGCCATCGTGGAGTCGTTGCATCAGGTCGATGTCGTCATGCACGCGGCGCTTGATGACCCCCGTCTGCACCAGCCGGCGGAAGCCTTCGTTGAGCATCTCGCTACAGCCGTACAGGCCTTGCTCGAACGGCCCGAGTCCGCCGTGGTCGCGCACCAGCCGATGCTCGGCCAGTTGCGGGTCCAGCGCGTCGAGCACGGCGCGATAGCGCGCGTTGTCGGTGTGCCGCAGCACCAGCGCATGGCTCAGGGCATCGGCCAAGGCGCCGATGCCGATCTGCAGCGTGCCGCCGTCGCGCACCAGCGTGCTCGCGTACAGGCCGATCGCGTAATCGGCATCGCCCACCGGCTGGCGCGGCAGCGCGAACAGGCGTGGATGCGGCGCCGGCGGGTCGATCACCACGTCGAAGAAGTCCGTCGGCACCACGGCGCTGCCGCCCATCCAGGGCAACTGTGGATCGACCTCGGCCACCATTAGCGGGCGCGGCAGGCCGCGGCGCGCGATGGCGTCGAGCAGGTCCTGGGTGAGGTCGTTGTTGCACGACAGCGACAGCCGTTGCCCGCCCGGCTCGCGCGCCACCTTCTGCAACACCAGGTTGGGCGCGCGCTGGGCCACCCCGTCGGCGGCCATCGTGTAATTCAAGCTCGTGTAGGCGCGCTGGGCCTGGCGCGAGCGCAGCATCGCGCCGGACTGCATGTAGAACTCTTCGACATGGATATGCGGCGGCAGCGCATCGCGGCGCATGGCGTCGACATAGGCCAGGCGCGGGAAGTCGTCGCCGAAGTGGCGCTGGGCGAAGGGCGCGAGGAAACGGCCCTCCAGACCCGCAGCCGGCAGCGGCGGATCGAGCGAGAGCGCGGTGTATATCTGCATCGGTCGTGCCGGGTCGGCGACGACGCGCTCGTACAGGGCGTTGAGCAGCCGGTGCGGCTTGCCCAGGCCGAGCGGCGCGCCGATGCGCAGTGCGCCGGGCACGCGTTGCAGGATCAGGTCTGTCGCCGCCTGCAGGCTTTGAAGGGTTTCGGTCATGCCAATCAGCCTAGCTCAGGCGCATGCAAGGGCGCAGGGGGGCACTTGACAAGCTTTTTGATTACGCGCGTAATCGGGAAAAATTTACGGGTGTAATCGAATGTCCCATTCCTGGTCGATCAGCGATGCGGAAGCCGTGGTGATGCAGGTCCTTTGGCAGCGCCACCCATTGGCGGCCGAAGACGTGTTTGCCGCGGTCGCCGCGCATAGCGGCTGGGCCGAGCCGACGGTGAAGACCCTGCTCAACCGGCTGCTCAACAAGGGCGCCATTGTCGCGGAGAAGGAGGGCCGCCGCTATCTCTACTCGCCGCGGATCGCACGCACGCAATGGGTGCAGCAGCAGAGCGAAGGGTTGGTCGACCGGGTCTTCGGCGGCCGGGTTGCGCCGCTGGTGGCGCACTTCAGCGAGCGCGGCAAACTGACCCCGGAAGACATCGCCGAGCTCAAGCGGCTGGTGCAGGAGCTCGACGATGAGGGCTGAGCTGATCACCTTGCTGATGGTGAGCGTAGTGCTGGGCCTGGCGTGCGCCGTGGTGCTCGCACTCCGCGGGCCGGTGCGCAGGCGGCTCGGGGCGGGCGCGGCCTATGGATTGTGGTGCCTGCCACCGTTGTGCCTGCTTGCGTTGGCCTTGCCGGCGCCACAGGGCGATACGTTGCCAATGCGCGAAATCATCGGCCTGCCGACCGTGGCGCTGCACGCCGTGTCCACGCAGGGCGACGGACAATGCGGCACGCTGTGGCTGGCGCTCTGGGCCTTGGGCTCGCTGGCCTGCGTGCTGTGGCAGGGCTGGCGGCAGCATCGGTTCGCGCGTGGCATGGGTGAGTTGCAACGGGTGCCGCATGCGCGGCTGCCACTTTACCGTGCCGAGCGTGATGCCGGCCTTCCCGCGCTGGTCGGGTTGCTGCGCCCACGCATCGTGCTGCCACCGGATTTCGAGCAGCGCTACAGCGCAGCGCAACGCGCGCTACTGCTGCGGCACGAAGGCGTGCACTGGCTGCGTGGCGACCTGCCATGCAATGCCGTGGCGACGCTGCTGCTGTGCCTGCAGTGGTTCAACCCGCTCGCACACTGGGCCCTGGCTGCGTTTCGGCGTGACCAGGAGATGGCTTGCGATGCACGGGTGCTCGCATCGCGACCGCGGCAGCGACGCCTGTATGCCGAGGCGATGCTGCTCGGCGGTATCGATGCGCCGCTGCCGCCCCTCGGCTGTCCCTGGCCTTCGCGCCATCCCCTCAAGGAGAGAATCGAAATGCTCAAGCAACCCGCACCGCGTGTTCGTCAGCGCATTGTCGCCCTGCTTGCTACCAGCCTGCTCGCGGTTTCCAGCGCCTACGCAGCGTGGGCAGCCCAGCCGGCCAAACCCGGTGTGAAGCCGGCGCCCGGGGCGGCCCATACCGAGATCACCGAGGCCTTCCCGCTGCCGAAGCCGGTCTATCCGAAAGATGCCTACGAAAAGGGCCAGAGCGGACACGTCATCTTGCTGGTGGACGTGCGCGCCGATGGCAGCGTCGCCAACGTAGTGGTGAAGGAGTCGCAGCCGGCTGGCGTGTTTGACGCGGTTGCCGTCGCCGCGGCGCGGCAGTGGCGCTTCCAACCCGAAGTGAAGAACGGCAAGGCCGTGGCCGGCCGCGTGCAGGTGCCGGTGACCTTCGAACTGGACAAGCCGTCGGCGAGTCCGTCTCCCGCTCCTGCGGCGCTGGCGGCGCGCTGATGTGGCGGTGGTCGGTGCTCTGCGCGGGGGCGATGTGCGGCCTGTTGGGCTGCGCAAGCACGCCGGACAGACTGCGCGACACCCGCAGCGACGCAGTCGATCAACGCCTGCTGTCGCCCTCGGCGGCCGGCGCAGGTGCGGGCAAGGTCGAGCAATACACGCCGGGGCCGCAGCAGGCGTTCCGCATGCCGCTGCTGCACGACAACGTCGACCCCGCGCTGCCGGCTGATACGCCACGCGTCGCACTCGCACCGACCACGGTATGCGTGCGGGTGATCATCGATGCACAAGGCGTCGTGCAACGGACCGAGCCGCTGCTCGATCGCACCGAGTGCAGCCCGGGCGCGGATCCCGCCAATGCCGACCTGCTGCAAGCCGTCGAGCGCGCCGCAAGTACCTGGCAATACCAACCGGCCGCACTGTGCTACTACGCCGAGTTGGCGCCGCAACGGGCGGGTGACTGCGCCGACGCCGAGCGCATCGAGACCGTACCGGTCACGCTCAACTACGCCTTTACCTTCCAGATGGAGCGCGGCCAGGTCCGCGTGCGGCAGAGTGGCGTGGGCGGTCGCTGAGGCCTCAGAGCATCTCCGGCTTGAACATGCGTTTGCGCGAAATCTCCGCGCCCGAGACCATGAAGCGTCCGTCGCCGCGGTAGTGCACCGTGCGCGGTGTTTTCGGCGTGCGCGCCACATGCGCCTTGACCACTTCCCAGATGAAGAGGCTCTTGCGCTTCACCTGGCTGGCATCGTGGAGCCTGCACTCGAAGCTCGCCCAGCACTCGGCGATGCGCG
>Ga0160434_100319_pt1 | contig 16545 bp, 16 predicted proteins | sample HID1973I_E0MG_FD_108273 | JGI IMG/M metagenome (GOLD analysis project Ga0160434, IMG submission 108273) | Enriched mosquito-associated microbial communities from UW Madison campus, WI, USA - HID1973I_E0 MG | ecosystem: Host-associated > Arthropoda: Insects > Digestive system > Unclassified ...
AGGACCCGGACATCATCATGATCGGCGAAATGCGCGACCTGGAAACTGCGCGCATCGCGATCCAGTCGGCGCTCACCGGCCACCTGGTGCTGTCCACGCTGCATACCAACAACGCCGCCGGCGGCATCACCCGGCTGCTCGACATGGGTGTGGAGGATTACCTGCTGACCTCCACGGTCAACGGCATCCTCGCCCAGCGCCTGGTGCGCCGGCTGGAACCTACGCATGCCGAGCGCTATGCGGCTTCGCCGGAGGAAATCGAGCGCTTCGAGCTGCGACGCTGGCAGCCGCACGGCGAGATTTACCTGTATCGCCCGCGGCCCTCGGCCGCCGCGCCGACCGGTTACCTGGGCCGCACCACCATCGTCGAGTTCCTGGTCATGGACGACGAGCTGCGCCGCGCGGTGATGCGCCGCGCGGGCATGGGCGAGATCGAACAGCTCGCGCGCCGCGCCGGCATGCGCACCATGTACGAGGACGGCGTGGCCAAGGCCCTGAGCGGCGAGACCACGCTGGAAGAAGTGCTGCGCGTGACCGAGGAAGGCTGATGCAGCGGCTGTCGCGCCAGGGGTCGGACGCATGACCTTGTTCCGCTACAAGGCGCTCAGCGGCGACGGCGAAATGCTCGACGGGCAGATGGAAGCGGCCAGCGAAGCGGAGGTCGTCGCGCGCCTGCAGGAGCAGGGGCATCTGCCGGTGGAAGCGCGCGCGGCGCAGGCCGACGAGCGCGGCCCGGGCCTGCGCACGCTGTGGCGCGCGCGGGTGTTGGTCGGCGCCAGCGTGGTCCAGTTCACCCATCAATTGGCCAGCCTGCTGGCTGCCGGCCAGCCACTGGACCGCGCGCTGTCGATCTTGATGGAGTTGCCCGAAGACGCGCGCGAACGCCGCGCGATCACCGCCATCCGCGATGCCGTGCGCGGTGGCGCGCCGCTCTCGGCGGCGCTGGAGCGCCAGCATGGCGTGTTCTCGCGCCTGTACATCAACATGGTGCGGGCCGGCGAAGCGGGCGGCAGCCTGCATGAAACGCTGCAGCGCCTGGCCGACTTCCTCGAACGCAACCAGGCCTTGCGCGGGCGGGTGATCAACGCGCTGGTCTACCCGGCCATCCTCATCGTGGTGGTGGGCCTGGCACTGTTGTTCCTGCTGGGCTACGTGGTGCCGCAATTCGCGCAGATGTATGAAAGCCTGGACGTGGTGCTGCCGTGGTTCACCCGCGGCGTGCTGGCCGTGGGCCTGTTCGTGCGCGATGCCTGGCTGGTGTTCGTCGTCGTGCCAGCCATAGCCCTGCTGTGGCTGGAGCGACGCCGGCGCGACCCGGCCTTCCGCCTGGCGCTGGATGGCTGGTTGCTGCGCCGGCGGCTGGTCGGCCCATTGGTCGCGCGGCTGGACACCGCTCGCCTGGCGCGCACGCTGGGCACCTTGCTGCGCAATGGCGTGCCATTGCTGCAGGCGCTGGGCATCGGTCGCGGCGTGCTCGACAACCGCGTGCTGGTGGCCGAGGTCGAGCGTGCCACCGAAGAAGTGCGCAATGGTCATGGCCTGGCCCTGGCGCTGGGCCGCGGCAAGCAATTCCCGCGGCTGGCGTTGCAGATGATCCAGGTCGGTGAAGAATCCGGCGCACTGGACACCATGCTGCTGCGCGTGGCCGACACCTTCGAACTGGAATCGGCGCAGGCCATCGACCGTTTGCTCGCCGCGCTGGTGCCGCTGTTGACCCTGCTGCTGGCCGGCGTCGTCGGCGGCGTGATCATCGCCGTGCTGGTGCCGCTGTACGACCTGACCAACGCAATCGGCTGAGGCTTCGGCACGTCGCCAATGCCTGCCTCCAACCCCTATCCACATTTCCCCGAGTCTCCAGGACAACCGCATGACCCAGCTCCGCCGCACTTTTTCGATCGCCTCGCCGCGCCACCAGTCGGGCATGAGCCTGCTGGAGATCATCATCGTCATCGTGCTGATCGGCGCGGTGCTGACCCTGGTCGGCAGCCGCGTGCTCGGCGGCGCCGACCGCGGCAAGGCCAACCTGGCCCGCTCGCAGATCCAGACGCTGGCCGGCAAGGTCGAGAACTTCCAGCTCGATACTGGCAAGCTGCCGGCCAAGCTCGACGACCTAGTCACCCAGCCCGGCGGCGCCGCCGGTTGGCTCGGCCCGTATGCCAAGCCGGCCGAACTCAATGACCCGTGGGGCCACCCGATCGAATACCGCGTGCCGGGCAGCGGACGTCCGTTCGACCTGGTCAGCCTGGGCAAGGACGGACAGGCCGGCGGCAGCAGCTACGACTCGGACATCGTCTACGAGTAAGCGGCCATGGCAACCGCCCCGGTGCTGAGGCGCGCGAGCGGGCGACGACCGCGCATGCGCGGCGTCAGCCTGCTCGAGATGCTGCTGGTCATTGCGTTGATCGCGGTGGCGGGCGTGCTCGCGGCGAGCGTACTGGGCGGCGGCATCGACGGCCTGCGCCTGCGCGCCAGCGGCAAGCAGCTCGCGGCTGAGTTGCGCCAGGTACGGACGCGGGCGATCGCCAGCGGCAAGCCGCAACAATTCGAGATCGATCCGCGCACCGGACAGTGGTCGAGCACGTTGGGGCATCGCGGCACCGTGCCCTCGCAACTGCGTCTGGCCTTCGCCGGTGCACGCGAGGTGCAACCGCGCGCCGGTCGCGGCGCGATCCGCTTTTTCGCCGATGGTGCGTCCACTGGCGGCCGCATCGACCTGAGCGCGCGCCAGGCGCAATGGCGGATCGAGGTGGCCTGGATCACCGGCGAAGTGCGCAGCGGCCGGGTCGAGGCAGCGCGATGAAGCATCAGCGCGGCTACACCTTGCTGGAAGTGATCGTGGCCTTCGCATTGCTGGCGCTGGCCTTGGCCCTGTTGTTGGGCACGTTGTCCGGCGGGGTCCGCCAGGTGCGCGCCGCCGACGCCGCGACGCGCGCCACCCTGCACGCGCAGTCGCTACTGGCCGACCTCGAGATGCAGGCGCCGCTGGCGCCGCAGCACCGCGAGGGCAAGTTCGAGCAGGGCCGCTACACCTGGCAGCTCGATGTACAGCCGTGGGTGGATCCGCGGCCGCCGGCGGATCTGCAACCGGTGTCGCCCGCCGATCCGGTGCTGTTGCAGGTCGACCTGGCGGTGCGCTGGGGCGAGGGTGCCAACGAACAACTGCGCTGGCGCAGCCTGCGCCTGGTGCCGCCGCGCACCGCCGGGAGCCCGCCATGAGCGCGCGCCGCGCCGCCGGCTTCACCCTGATCGAAGTCCTGCTGGCCACGGTGCTGCTGGCCGCCGGCCTGACCCTGGCCTTCGCCACGCTGCGCTCGGCCGGCGTCATCAGCCAACGCGGCGAAGCCATGGCCGCGCGCAGCGAGCGCATGCGCACGATCGAAGGATTCCTGCGCCAGCGCCTGGCCGCTGCGTTGCCCGTGGCCTTCGGCCGCGATGAGAGCACGTTGAAACCGCAGCGCTTCAGCGGCGAGCCGCAGCGGATGCGCTTCGTCGCCGACGTGCCGGATTACCTTGGCCTCGGCGGCCCTTACCTGCACGACATCGGCGCCACCGGCCAGGCGCCGGCGCTGCGCCTGCAATTGCAGCTGACCCAGGTGCAAGCCGGAGCGGTGCTCGCCGCACCGCAGGCGGCCGCGCCCGAGCGCCTGGCCGATGACCTGGTCGAAGTGCGCTTCGCCTATCGCGGCATCGACCCGTTGCAGGGCAAGCTCGGCGAGTGGAAGACCGAATGGACCGACAGCGAGCGCCTGCCGCGCTTCGTGCGGATCGAACTACGCGACGCGCGTGGCACCTGGCCGCCGCTGCTGGTGTCGCTGCCACAGGCGCCGCGCGAAAGGCTGTCGCTATGACCCGGCGCGAACGCGGCGTCGCCTTGATCCTGGTGCTGTGGCTGATTGCGCTGCTGACTGCGCTGGTCGGCGCCTTCGCGCTCAGCGCACGCGTGGAAGCCGGGCAGGACAGCGTGCTGCGCAGCAATGCGCGCGCACAGTCGGTGACGCGGGCGGGGCTGGAGTACGCGCTGTGGCGGATGCGCGGGGCGCCGGCCACGCGCTGGCAGGCCGATGGCCGCCCCTACGACTGGTCGTTCGACGGCGTGCCGGTGCAGGTGCGCATCGTCGACGAAGGCGGCAAGGTCGACCTCAACAATGCCAATCCGGCATTGCTGGCCGGACTGATGCGCGCGCTCGACGTGGAACCGGGGCGCGCGCAGGCGATTGCCGCCGCGATCGTCGACTGGCGCGACCGCGACAGCCTGCAGGCGCCCGGCGGCGCGGAAGACCCGGATTACGCCGGCGCCGGGCGGGCTTACGGGGCAAAGGACGCACCGTTCGAGAGCCTGGGCGAGCTGCGCCTGGTGCTTGGCATGGACGCTGATCTCTACCGGCGGCTGCTGCCCAATGTCACCCTGCACGCCCAGCGCGCGCAGCCGCTGCCGGCGTTCGCGCCGGCGCCGGTGCTCACCGCGCTGGGGCTGGACGCGTCGACCTGGATGGCCGCGCGCCAGGCCGGCAGTGGGCAGGGCGGCGCCACGGCGGTCAATCCGGCGGGCGCGGCGGCGACCACGGGCACTTATAGTATTGAGAGCCGGGCACGCCTGGGCGAGGGACGCGAGGTGGTGCTGCGTGCGGTAGTGCGCGCCGGTGCGCCGGCTTCCCGCGATTCGGCCTACACCGTTTTGCAATGGGAAGAAGGAGCGGCAGTGCAATGACCGCGTGGCGGCAAAGTCTCGAGCGCATCGGCCTGCGGATTCCGCCAGGTGCCGGCGGCTTTTGGCGCTGGTGGCAGGGCGCGCTGCTGGCCTGGCTGCCGGCCGCCTGGCAATGGCGGCTGGGGTTTTCGCCGGCGCGGCTGCTGCTGTGGCGCGAGGGCGAGCAGGTCGCCCTGGCCTGGCAGCGCGAGCAGGGGGTCGAACCCGTGGCCCTGCTGCCCGAAGCGGTTCCGCCTGCGGACTGGGACAGCCTGCTGCCGCCGCGCCTGCGCGGGCTGCCGCGGCATTGGCTGCTGCCTGCCGGGTTGGCGCTGCGCCGCCCGTTGCGCCTGCCCGCCGCCGCCGCCGCACGCCTGGCCGATGTGGCGCGTTTCGAGATCGACCGGCAAACCCCGTTCGCGGCCGACCAGGTCTGGTTCGACGCGCGCCTGCTCGGCGAGCGCGCGGACGGGCAGATCGACGCCGACCTGGTGGTGGTGCCACGCCGCGCGGTGGAAGGGCCCGGCGGCATCCCCGACGCCTGGCGCGGGGCGCTGGCCGGCGTCGATGTGCGCGATGCGACCGGCGCGCCGCTGCGCATCAACCTGCTGCCGCTCGCCGAGCGCCGCGTGCACCGTGACCCGATGGCGCGCTGGAACCTCGCGCTGCTGGCCGCTGGCCTGGTCTGCCTGGGGCTCGGCTCGCAATGGGTGCTCGACAACCGCGGCCGCGCCGCCGACGCGCTCGAAGCGCAGGGTCGCCAGGATGCCCAGCGTGCGCGCCAAGTGGCGATGCAGCGCGAGGAACTGGTGTCCCTGATCGAAGGTGCGGCGTTCTTCGAACAACAGCGCGCGGCGCGACCGGCGTCGATCCAGGTCTGGAACGAACTCACCCAGCGCCTGCCGGACGGTACCTATCTGGAGAAGTTCTCCATCGAGGGCGACGAACTTCAGCTGATCGGCCTGAGCGACGAGGCCGCGTCGCTGGTCGAGCGCCTGGATGGCGCACCGACCTGGCGCAAGCCTGCCCTGACCGGCGTGCTGCAGAGCGATGCCGGCCGCGGCCGCGACCGCTTTACGCTCACGGCCACGCTCGCCGGCGGCACGACCGCGCCAGCACCCAGCGCGCCTGTGCCTGGAGGCGGCCAATGAACGCGATCCCGAGCCGGCGCGAACGGATCTGGGCGCTTGCCTTGCTCGCGCTGGCGATCGCGCTGGTCTACCTGCTGTGCGTGCATCCGTTCTTCGTGCAGCCGTTGCTGGCGACCGAGGCACGCGTGCGCACTGCCATCGAACGCGAACAGCGCATCCATGCCGAGCTGCAGGACGGTCCGCGCGTGAGCGCGCAGTTGCAGCGGGCGCGCACGCAACTGGCGGCGCGTTCGGGCTTCCTGCCCGAGGCCTCGGCCGAGCTCGCCGCCGCCGGCCTGGTGCAACGCCTGGAGACCGTGGTGTCGCAGGCCAGTCCCGGCCACCGCAGCTGCGCCATCAGCAATCGTTCGACGCTGCCGCTGGACCGCCAGGGCCGCTTCGCCCGCGTCGCGGTGCAGGTGCGCCTGCGTTGCGGCACGCCGGAACTGGCGTCGGTGCTGCATTCGCTCGAATCCGGCGCGCCGGGCTTGTTCGTCGACAACCTCAACGTGCTGGCGCAGCGCGCGGCGCTGTCGCCGGGCGACAGTGGCAATGGCCTGGATGTGAGCTTCGATCTGTCCGGCTACGTGCGACCCGCGGTCTCGGCCCCGGAGGCAGGCGATGCGCGCTGACGCCGCCGGCCTGCGGACCTGGTGGCTGGCGGTGTTCGCCGGCTGGGCGCTGCTGTTGTGCCTGATGGCCGGGCTGGGCATGGGCAGCCGCTTGCCGCAGGCCGATCCGGGCGACGGCGCACGCCCGTTGCCGGCCATTCCGGCTGCCGGCGCGCCGCGCCTGGGCGAGCTGTCGGCCTATGCTGCGATCGCGCAACGGCCGGTGTTCGCCGAAGACCGCCGGCCGCATCCGTTCGTGCTCGCCGGCACCGATAACGCGCCGACCACCACGCTGCGCCTGACCGGCGTACTGATCACCCCGCAATTCCAGATGGCCACCCTGACCACCGACCAGGGCCGTTCGCTGCGCCTGCGCCTGCAGGGCGACGCGGTCGATGGCTGGCGTCTGCTGAGCCTGGCCGCGCGCAGCGCGACCGTCGAAGGGCCCGGTGGCGTGCGCACGCTGGACATGCAGGTCTTCGACGGCCACGGCGGCGAGCCGCCGACCGTGCTGCGCGGCGCGGCAGGCGCGGCGGCGCCGGTGCCACCGCTGCATGCGCCGCCGCCCGCCGGCGTGCCCGTGGCCCAACCGGCCGTGCCCGTGCCCGCACCCGTGGCGGCCGCCGCCCCGGCGGCAACGCCCGCTGCGCCCGTCGCCGCGCCGCCGGCGCCGAGCGAGGAACAGCTGAAGGCGATCCGCGAACGCATCGAAGCGCGCCGGCGTGCGCTGCAACAGCAACAACAAAATCCCCCGCGCAATGGCGATGGCGCCGTGCAACAGAACCCGTAGAGTGCCGACATGACGTTACGCGTTGTCCTGATTTCCCTCTTGCTGGGCTTGTTGGCTGGTTGCGCCAGCGTTCCCACGCCCGATGTCCGCCGCGCGCCGGCGCAGACGCAGCCGCCGCGGGGCGTGCCGCAGCACACCGACGACGCCGGCACCGACGCCGGCCCGCAGCCGGTGATCCGGCGCGGCAGTGGCGAGGTCATCAACCGTTCGGCGGCCGCGCGCTCCGCGCCTGCGCTGGGTGGGGCCTCGACGGGCGAGGCGACCTTCAACTTCGAAGGCGAATCGCTGCAGGCGGTAGTAAAGGCGATCCTCGGCGACATGCTCGGGCAGAACTACGTCATCGCCCCCGGCGTGCAGGGCACGGTGACCCTGGCCACGCCCAAGCCGGTATCGCCGGCGCAGGCGCTGAACCTGCTGGAGATGGTGCTGGGCTGGAACAACGCGCGCATGGTCTACAGCGGCGGCCGCTACAACATCGTGCCGGCCGACCAGGCGTTGGCGGGTACCGTCGCGCCGAGCACCGCGCCGGCGGCGAATGCGCGCGGCTTCGAGGTGCGGGTGATCCCGCTGCGCTACATCTCGGCCAGCGAGATGAAGAAGGTGCTCGAGCCCTACGCAAGGCCGAATGCGATTGTCGGCGTGGATCCGTCGCGCAACGTGATCACCCTGGGCGGCACCCGTGCGGAGCTGGAAAACTACCTGCGCACGATCGAGATCTTCGACGTGGATTGGTTGAGCGGCATGTCGGTGGGCGTGTTTCCGATCCAGACCGGCAAGGCGCAGCAAGTGGCGGCAGACCTGGAGAAAGTATTCGGCGAGAAGAGCAACACGCCGAGTGCAGGGATGTTCCGCTTCATGCCGCTGGAGAATGCGAATGCGGTGCTGGTGATTACCCCGCAGGCGCGTTACCTGGACCAGATCCAGCAGTGGCTGGAGCGCATCGACAGCGCGGGTGGGGCGCCGCGGTTGTTTTCGTATGAGTTGAAGTACATCAAGGCGCGGGAGCTGGCCGATCGGTTGGCTGAGGTGTTTGGGAGTGGTGGCCGGCCGGGGAGCGATAACGCATCGCTGGCGCCGGGCGGCACGTCGATGCAGTTGGGGGACAGTGGCGCGCTGGGCGGCGACAGCTACAACGGCGGCAACAGCAACACCAACGGCAGCAACTTCGGTGGTAGCGGCAGCGGCACCAGTGGCAGCAGCGGTAGTGGAAACGGCGGCATCGGCAGCGGCGGCGACTTCACCTTGCCGCAGCACCAGAACGGCAATGGCAGCGTGACGCTGGAAGTACAAGGCGACCGCGTCGGCGTTTCCGCGGTGGAGGAAACCAATACGCTGCTGGTGCGTTCGACGCCGCAGGCCTGGCAGTCGATTCGCGAGGTGATCGAAAAGCTCGACACCATGCCGATGCAGGTGCATATAGAGGCACAGGTGGCCGAGGTGAAGCTCACTGGCCGGCTCAGTTATGGCGTGAACTGGTATTTTGAGCAGGCGGTGGAGGGTAGGTCGGATGGCAGCTTCGGTACCCTGCCTTCGGCGCTGGGACGCAATATCTGGGGTGATATTTCGGGCAGCCTCACCGACAGTAAGGGTCTGGGATGGGCATTCCTGGGCAAGAATGCTGCCGCGGTGATATCGGCACTCGACCAGGTCACCGACGTGCGCTTGCTGCAAACGCCTTCGGTGTTCGTGCGCAATAACGCAGAGGCGACGCTCAACGTTGGTACGAAGGTGCCGATCAGTTCCGTTTCGATCAATCCCGCGCTCGGCTCGGACAGCACCTATAGCCAGGTGCAGTACCTGGACACCGGCGTGATCTTGAAGGTGCGCCCTCGCGTGACCCGGGAGGGCACGGTGTTCCTGGAGATCGTGCAGGAAGTCAGCTCGCCCAGCGCGGTGGCCGCCAACTGCGACGCGACCAAAGGCGCATGCAATCCGTCTATCGACACGCGCCGCGTACGCACAGAAGCGGCCGTGCAGAGCGGCGACACCATCATGCTGGCGGGCCTGATCAGCGATCGCAACGAGAACGGATCTTCTGGCGTGCCGTTCCTCAGCCGCCTGCCGGTGGTCGGCGCGCTGTTCGGCAAGAAGACCCAGAACGAGGATCGCCAGGAGGTCATCGTGCTGATCACCCCGACCATCGTGAAGGACCCGAACGAAGCCCGCCGCTTCAACGACGACTACGGGCGCAAGTTCAAGGCGCTGGAACCGCTGTACACGCCCGCGACCCGATGAGCCCGGCGTTGCCCATCGTGCTGCTCCCGGTTGGCCCTGACGACCGCGCGCTGGATGCCTGCCTCGGCGCGCTGGAAGCGGGCACGCCGGCCGGTACGCCGATCTGGTTGGCCGACGACGCCCAATCCGGTCCGCGCGGCGTCGCGGTGATCGAGAGCTGGCTGGCACGCACGCGCCTGCAGGCCGACTACACCAGGCGCGAGCGGCCAATCGGCGAAGTGGCGCATCTGGACGAAATGCTGCGCGCCTGCGGCGAGGCCGACGTGGTCGTGCTGTCCTCGCAAGCACGTCCGTTGCCAGGTTGGTTGCGGCAGCTGGGCGCATGCTTCGCGCGCGATGCCGCCATCGCCAGTGCAACGCCGTGGAGCAATGTCGGCGAAGCCGCGGCCTGGCCACGCCTGGGCGAGCTCAATCCCTTGCCGGAAGACGACGAACGCCTGGCCACCGCCTGCGCCGCGATGCCACCGCTGCACCCCGAATTGCCCGCCGCCATCTGCCACGCCGTGGCCTTGCGCGGCAGCGCCCGCCGCCGCGCTGGCGGCCTCGACGCCAGCAGCTACGGTTCCTGGTATGCCGCGCTGATCGACCTGAGCCTGCGCATGGCCGGCCTCGGTTGGCGCAACGTGCTGTGCGAAACCACCTTCGTGGCGCGCACGGCCGAGGGCGTGCCGGCCGATGGCGACATGGACGCGCTGGCCACGCGCTGGCCGGCCTGGCATTCGCGCTTGGCGGCGTTCCTGATGGAAGACCCGCTGGCCGAAGGGCGGGTGCAGCTGCAACGCTTGTACGAGCAGACGCCAGTGGCCGAGCCACAGCGCGAGTTGTTCGGCGAACTCCTTGAGAAAGACCCATGAGCAAAACCATTGCCGCGGTCGTGGTCACCTACCGCAGCGGCGCGACCATCGACGAGTGCCTGGCGCGCCTGCGCGCCGCTGCCGATGTCGCCGAGATCCGCGTGGTCGACAACGATTCGGACGACGACACGCTTACGATCGTGCAGCGGCATGCGGTCGAGGATACCCGCGTACATTTCATCGCCAACCCGGACAACCCCGGCTTCGCCACCGCCTGCAACCAGGGCGCGGCCGATTCGCATGCGCCCTGGCTGGTCTTCATCAACCCCGATTTGATGGTCGAGCCGGACACGCTGCTACGCCTGCGCCAGAAGGCCGAGTTGCTGGGCGGCACGTCGTCGCTGCTCGGTGTCGAGCAGGTCGACGAACATGGCCAACCCGATGGCGCGGTGCGCCGGCGCGACCCCGATTTCGCCGCGATGCTGCGCGCGCCGCGCGCTGGTGCCCAGCTCGCAGTGCCGGCTGACGCCACCCAGGCGCTGCAGCGCGTGGACGCCATCTCCGGCGCGCTGATGCTGATGCCGCGCTCGTTGTTCGACCGGATCGGCGGTTGGGACGCCGGCTATCGGTTGCACGCCGAGGACCTGGATCTATGCCGCCGCGCCCGCGAAGCCGGCGCCGTCGTAGCCGTGGCCAACGATCTGCAAGTGCTGCACCTGCGCGGCGTGTCGAGCCGTTCGCGGCCGTTCTTCGTCGAATGGCACAAGCACCGCGGCCTGTGGCGTTATTTCCGCAAGTTCGAGGCCCCCCGCCGCGGCTGGAGCGTGCGCGCCGGGGTGTGGCTGGCGATCTGGGCACACGCCGCCGCGCAGCTGCCGCGATTGCTGCGGCGTCCGGGCTAGCCGAAAGGCGAAGGGCAGGGACCTGCCCGAGCGTGCAGAATGCCCTTCATCCCCTTCCCCCCAAAGGGCAGCAGTCATCCATGATCATCACCTCGCTACTCGACACCGACCTGTACAAATTCACCATGATGCAGGCGGTGCTGCACCAGCATCCCGGTGCGCAAGTCGAGTACCGCTTCAAATGCCGCACGCCGGACATCGACCTGGCGCAGTTCATCGATGAGATCTCCACCGAGATCGACCTGCTCTGCGAGTTGCGCTTCCAGCCCGATGAACTGGCCTACCTGCGCGCGATGCGCTTCATCAAGCCGGACTTCGTCGACTTCCTCGGCCTGTTCCACCTCAATCGCGATTTCCTGACCTTGCAGCCGTCGGCGCAGGCGCCGGGCGAGATCGAGCTGATCATCCGCGGGCCGTGGCTGCATACGATCCTGTTCGAGGTGCCGCTGCTGGCGATCATCAACGAGGTCTGGTTCCGCAATACCTCGCGCCCCGATTTCGAAGAGGGCCGGCGCCGGCTGCAGGCCAAGGTCGAGCTGCTCACCCGTCCCGGCTACGAGGACTGCCGCATCGCCGACTACGGCACCCGCCGCCGCTATTCGCGGCAATGGCAGGGCGAACTGCTGCCGCTGCTGCGCGAGGGCTGGGGCGAGCGCTTCGTTGGCACCAGCAACGTCTACTTCGCCCGCCGCTACGGCATGACGCCGCTGGGCACGATGGCGCATGAGTACCTGCAGGCGTTCCAGGCGCTGGGTCCGCGGCTGCGCGACTCGCAGGTGGCGGCGCTGGAGTCGTGGGCACGCGAGTACCGTGGCGACCTCGGCATCGCGCTGTCCGACGTGGTCGGCCTGGACGCCTTCCTGCGCGACTTCGACCTCTACTTCTGCAAGCTGTTCGACGGCATGCGCCATGACTCGGGCGATCCCTTCGTCTGGGGCGAGCGGATCCTCGACCACCTCGAGCAGCACCGGATCGACCCGCGTTCCAAGGTGCTCGTATTCAGCGATGGCCTGAACATCGACAAGGTCATGCGCCTGTTCGACCACTTCAAGGGCCGCTGCCGCCTGTCCTTCGGCGTCGGCACCCACCTGACCAACGACCTGGGACCGGAGCCGCTGCAGATCGTCATCAAGATGGTCCGCTGCAACGGCCAGCCTGTCGCCAAACTGAGCGATTCACCTGGCAAGAGCATGTGCCAGGACGAGGGCTACCTGCGCTATTTGCGCCAGGTATTCGAGGTCGAAGACCCCGACGCGGGGTGACGCAACGCGGCGCTTTGTGCCGCCTGGCGGCCAAGCCAGATGAAAAGTCGCGGCCGCATCAGGTAAAGTGCGACCCACATCTCAGTTGTGCACTGCACAGCGTCGTGTTTGGCACCGCGCTTGCATCTGTTTCACCCGTACCGGGGGCATGATCCCGGTACACCCCCACGCAGCACGGTTCAGGCATGACTTCGTTCGATCCTTCCACGCTGTTTCGCAACCGCGCCTGTTCGCGGCAATGGCTGGGCTTCGTGCGCGCCATGGCCGACGAATTCGCCGCCGAACTGCCCGAGCACGAGCTGGCCACGCTGATGGCCCGCATCGGCCGCCGTTTCGCCCAGCGTCATCCGATTGGCGAATGCCACGGCCTGGGCGACGTGGAAACGTCGGCGAACCGGATCTGGAGTGAGAACGAGTGGGGCCAGTGCCGGATGGAGGAGCAGGCGGGCAGCGTGGAGATCACCCACGCCGCCGCACCGCTCAGCGTGGCGTTGCCGGGCATGGACTGGGCCGACGGGTTCCTGGCGGGGGTTTACGAGGGGTGGTTCCAGCAGTTGGGGATGCTGGCGGGTCTGTCGGTCAACGCCGACCGTCCCGCGGCACCGGATCTGCGCCGGTTGCGGCTGGCGCGTGCGGCTTGAGCATTTGGGATTCCTTGGGGTCGACATGAACAAGAACAAGAACAAGCAGACGCAGGACCAGGCCCTCGACGACGTCGATCGCCTGTTCGCCCGGCTGGGGAGCATGGGCGCCGATGAGTACCGCGACTTCTCGCCGGGCAAGCTGCCCGCGCGCGAAGCGGCGCCGGCCGCCAAGGCCGAGCCGGCCGTGGACGTGACCTTGGCGCCAGCCGCAGCCGCTGCCGATCCGGTGCCGCCGCCGAGCCCGTCGATCCTCGCCTCGATCCGCCCGTTGCGCGCCGAACCGGCGCCGGTGCAGCGTCTGCTGGCGGTGGCCGCGCCGGCCTCGCCGCTGGGCGATCTGTTCCAGCGCCTGCTGCGCGCCGAGACCGCGCCGGTGGCCGCCGGTCCGTTGCGGCGGATGTTCGGCCGCTGAGCGGTTAGCTGGACAGGGCCTGGGCCCACGACGAAGAATCGGTGCGAGCCCGCGCCACGGGTGCTGTCATAAGGAAGACTTGATGAGTATCGCCACCGCGCCGCGTCCCGGCTCGCCTTTGCCCAGGCTCGCGACCTGGACCTTGTGGCTGCTGGGCGCGCTGCTGCTGGTGTTTGTGGTGGCGGTGCCAATGGACGTGGTCCAGCAGATGGTCTTCTCGGCCGTGCTGTTCGGGGTGGCGTGGTTCCTGCGCCGCCGCGGCGGCCGGGTCGTCGTATTGATGATGATGGGCCTGTCGCTGGCGGTGTCCTCGCGCTACATCTGGTGGCGCGTGACCCAGACCATGGGCGTGGGTGGTTTCACCGACCTGATCCTCGGCCTGGGCCTGCTCGGCGCCGAGCTGTACGCCTTCCTGATCCTGGTGCTGGGCTACTTCCAGGTGCTGTGGCCGCTGAACCGCAAGCCGGTGCCGCTGCCAGCCGACCAGCGCGAATGGCCGACCGTGGATGTCTTCATCCCTACCTACAACGAGCCGCTGGCGGTGGTGCGCACCACGGTGCTGGCGGCCACTGTGATGGACTGGCCGGCCGACAAGATCAAGGTGCATGTGCTGGACGACGGCCGCCGGCCGGAGTTCCGGGAATTCTGCGAAGCGGTGGGCGTGCACTACGTTACCCGCACCAACAACTTCCACGCCAAGGCCGGCAACATCAATGCCGCGCTGAAGAAGGCCACCGGCGAATACGTGGCGATCTTCGATTGCGACCACATCCCCACGCGCTCGTTCCTGCAGGTGGCGATGGGCTGGTTCATGCGCGACGCCAAGCTGGCCGTCGTGCAGACGCCGCACTATTTCTTCTCCGCCGACCCGTTCGAGCGCAACCTCGGCACGCATGGCAAGGTGCCCAACGAAGGCGAGCTATTCTACGGCCTGCTCCAGGACGGCAACGACCAATGGGATGCGACGTTCTTCTGCGGTTCGTGCACGGTGATCAAGCGCGCGCCGCTCGATGAAATCGGCGGCGTCGCCGTCGAAACCGTCACCGAGGATGCGCACACCGCGCTCAAGTTGCATCGCCGCGGCTACCGCAGTGCGTACCTGGCGATCCCGCAGGCCGCCGGCCTGGCCACCGAGAGCCTGTCCGGCCACGTCGCCCAGCGCATCCGCTGGGCGCGCGGCATGGCGCAGATCGCGCGCCTGGACAACCCGCTGTTCGGCAAGGGCCTGCGGCTATCGCAACGGCTGTGCTACGCCAACGCGATGCTGCACTTCTTCTATGGCCTGCCGCGCATCATCTACCTGACCGCGCCGCTGGCGTTCCTGTTCTTCGGTGCCCACGTCATCCATGCCTCGGCCTTGATGATCCTGGCCTACGCGCTGCCGCACATCTTCCAGGCCAACCTCACCAACATCCGCGTGCAGGGCAAGTACCGCCACCTGCTGTGGAACGAGGTCTACGAGACCACGCTGGCCTGGTACATCCTGCGCCCGACGCTGGTGTCCTTCATCAACCCGAAGCTGGGCAAGTTCAACGTGACGCCGAAGGGTGGCCTGGTCGAGCGCGGTTATTTCGACTCGCAGATCGCCAAGCCCTACCTGTTCCTGCTGGTGCTCAACCTGGCCGGCATGGCCGCCGGCGTCCTGCGCCTGGTCACCGCGCACGATGCCGGCGAAGTGCATACGATCTGGTTCAACGTCGGCTGGACCATCTACAACATGCTGCTGCTCGGGGCCACGATCGCCACTGCCAGCGAGAGCCGCCAGGTGCGCCGTTCGCACCGCGTGCCGCTGGACGTGCCGGTGAGCGTGCGCTTGCCCGACGGCAGCCTGCTGGAAGGACACACGGTCAACTTCTCCACCGGTGGCATGGCCATCCGCCTGGACCAGGCGCAGCCGATCGAGCCGGGCCTGCGCGTGCAGGTCGGCCTACGCCACCGCGGCGTCGAACAGCCGCTGCCGGCAATCGTGCGCCATGACCGCGATGGCCAGATCAGCGTGGAATTCGCCGAGATGGACCTGGAGCAGGAGCGCTGGCTGGTGGCCTGCACCTTCGCCCGCGCCGACCTGTGGCTGGGGCAGTGGGGCCAGCACGACCGCGACTCCTTCCTCAAGTCGGTGGTGCAAGTGTTGGGGGCCAGCATGCGCGGCTTCCGCAAGCTCGGCCAGCACACTGCCAGCAGCCTGCGCCGCGGCTTCAGGCCGATCGGCCACGAGGAGGGGACCTGAGCATGGCCGCCTTCCGTGTCGTTCCTTTCCTATTGAACAAGATGATCCCGATGCGACTCGTAACTGCGACTGCCGCTTGCCTGTTGACCGTCGTGGCCGGCCTGGCCTGTGCGCAGCCCGCGCCGGTACCGGCACCGGAGCCGGTGCCCGCCCAGGACGTCGCCGCGGCGCCGGCGCCGGCGCCCACCGATCCGGCGGCCAGCAGCGCGCCGTCGGCCGCGTCGAGCACCCGCACGCAGACGCTGCGCGACCTCGGCATCGATTACGAGATCACCCTGCGTGGCATTCACGGCAATGCCGGCGTGCCGTTCGGCGTGCGCACCGACGAACTCGTCAACCAGGCGCAGCTGCACCTGCGCTACAGCTTCTCGCCTGCCTTGCTGCCGGACCTGTCGCACCTGAAGGTCACCGTCAACGGCGTCACCGTGGCGACCTTGCCGACGCCGACCGCCGACGCCGGCAAGTCGCTGAGCGCCGACATCGCGATCGACCCGCGCGTGGTCTCTGACTACAACCAGATCAACCTGGAGCTGATTGGCCACTACACCCGCGACTGCGAAGATCCTGACCACAGCAGCCTGTGGGCGAACATCGACGCGGCCAACAGCACGCTCACCCTGACCACCACGCCGGTGGCGCTGGCCGACAACCTGGCCCTGCTGCCGGTACCGTTCTTCGACGCGCACGATGTGCGCCCGCTGGTGCTGCCGTTCCATTTCGCGCAGCGCCCGGACAACGCGACCCTGCAGGCGGCGGGCATCGTCTCGTCGTGGTTCGGTGCGCTGGCCGGTTACCGCGGCGCCTCGTTCCCGGTGACCACCGGCACCCTGCCGGCCACCGGCAATGCCGTG